>Ga0182743_1000028_pt1 | contig 323817 bp, 244 predicted proteins | sample eDN3rd30CKraftOP_FD_128522 | JGI IMG/M metagenome (GOLD analysis project Ga0182743, IMG submission 128522) | Enriched Organic Plus compost microbial communities from Emeryville, California, USA - eDNA 3rd pass 30_C Kraft OP (version 2) (version 2) ... | reverse complement strand
GGTCGCGGACCGTAACGTGTGGGACTTTCCGCTGGTGAACATTGCGGCGGCGCTGGTCGTGAACGGGGAGACGATCGAGGACGCGCGGCTTGCGGCGGGGGCGGTGCAGTGCGTGCCGCGCCGATTGACGGTGGTCGAGGAGGTCGTGCGCGGTCAGCCGAAGACGGAAGCGACGGCGCAGCTTGCGGGTCAGTCGGCGGTGCGCGGCGCGACGCCGCTGAACTACAACCATTTCAAGATCCCGCTGCTGCAGAACCTCGTCACCCGGGCGATCCGTGACGCGTGACCTCATGGAGATCTTTCGAATCAGCCGCGACGTCTACGGCCGCGAAACGATCGAAGGCATGTCCTGGGATCTGCTCGGCGTGTTCTTCGCGGCCGGCATCGCGTTCATCTGCCTGCACGCGCTTTATCGATGGCTTCTCGCGCCGAGAAAGTAGCGTGATCCGCGAGCTGCGACCTCAATAACAGCGCCCGAGACCTATCGCCTTGAATTCGACGACGACAACCGGTCCCGCGGAGTCGACGCCTTCGCGGATCAGGCGCCATGCGCTGATCGACCGCATCTTTCATTGGGTCACGGCGGCCTCCGTTCTGACCTTGCTCGCTACCGCATTCCTGCCGATCCTCGGCATTCGGTTCGCGTGGGTCACACCGCACTGGATCGCCGGGTTCGTGCTGATCGCCGCGCTCCTTTTTCATATCGTGCGAGCGCCGCTCGCGCAGAGCCTGCGCGCGATGTGGATCGGCGCGGACGATATCCGCGACCTGATAGCGATCGCCCGCTGGAACCTTCGGCTCGGCGATGCGCCGCCGCGCAAGCCGGGCAAGTATTCGCTTGCGCAGAAGCTGATCCACCACCTCTTCGCCGTCGTCCTGCTGACGGCGGCCGTGACCGGCGGCTTGATGATGGTGCGGATGGATACGCCATGGTGGCAGCGTAACCCGTACTGGCTCTCGAGCTCGCAGTGGGGCGTCGTGTACGTCCTGCACGGGCTTGCCGCATTGCTGCTCGTGACGATGGTGATCGCGCACGTCTACTTTGCGCTGCGTCCCGAGAAGCTGCTCTTCACCCGCTCGATGATCCGCGGCTGGATCACGCGCGACGAATACGAGCGTCATCATGATCCCGAGCGCTGGAGAGTGAGCGAATGAGCGCGACCAACGAGCCTCGCGAAGAGTTGAGCAGACGGATCGACGCGATCGAATCCGGGTACGAGTTCCTGCTCGCGTATGCGGCGCAGGGCAGGGCGACCGACAAAGGCCCCGGTGCGGCGAGTCGAGTTCGCGAGCACCTCGATGCGATGCAGCAGGCGATCGACGGTCTCGGCAACGTCGTGCGCAGCGTCGCGGCGAGCGATGCCCACGACGCGGGGACGATCGGCGCGCCGTTCTTCGAGGCGCTCGACCAGGATGCCGCGGCGGCCCGTTCAGCGATTCGGCTGGTGCTGAGCCGGCCCGACATCAGCTCGCAGCTGGTCGATAATCTGAACGCGTCGATTCACCTGCGAGCGTTGCTGACGGATCTCTTCGTGATCGACGAGGCGCTGAAGGAGCGTACCGCTTGAGCCCGCGCGGCTTGCGGCTGCTTTAGGGCTTTGTATATCCTGCTCCGCTATTTGGTGGCAGAGGTCGGAAGGTTCAAGATGAACAAATCCTGCAGATTACTGGTGGCGGCCGCGGCGGTTGGAGTCACGGCGCTGACCGCGGGGTGCAGCGGCGGCGGAGTCGATCGCGACGCCCTCGCCGAGACGCCGGAAGGGCAAGCGTTCCTTTATCGCGACGCGGTCATGACGCTCGTCGCGAACAAGATGCTGACCCTCGGGGACATGGCACGCGGCGACATCCCGGCGGACGACGCCGTGTTCACGAAGGCCGCGACCGATCTCGCGACGCTCGCCGGCATGACCACCGAAGGTTTCATGCCTCAGGGCATCCCTGCCGGCAGCCGGGCGATGCAGGCGATCTGGGACAACTGGAGCGACTTCGAGACGCGTGCGAAGAACTTCCAGGACGCGGCACAGGCCGTCGCCGATGCCGCGCAGAGCGGCGGGCTCGCAGGCGCACGGGATCTCGTCCGTCCGTTGCAGCAGACGTGCGGCGGCTGCCACAGCACGTATCGCGCGCCGGAAGAGTGAGTTAGGCCCGGCGGGCGCAGAGCCTTCTGCGCCCGATCCGGGAACTCGACCCCGAGCGGCAGGCCTGCCGCTCGAGCGAGCGCCCGACCCGCGGCGCTATTGCATCGTGCCCTTGCGCTGAAACAGCGTGCGATCCGCCGACTCGACGATCGCCTCGAACTGCTCTCCATCGCGGAGCACGGTCAGCGGGATTTCCGTGCCGGCGCTGCCGAGCCGCCAGATCCTGCGAAACAGGTTGCCGAGCTCGTCGACGGGCTCGCCGTTGACGCCGACGATCAGGTCGCCCGGCTTCAGACCCGCATTGTCGCCGGGGCAGTTGCGGTAGACGCCGACGATCATCAAGCGATCCTGCGAATCGTCCACGAGCAGGCCGAGCCACGGACGGGGCGGCGTGCGGCGCTGACCGCGCTCGCAGATGTCGTCGATGATCGGCATCAGCAGCTCGATCGGCACGAACATGTTGACCGTGGTCAGCACGTCGTCGATATCGAAATTCTGCACGACGAGCGAGCCGATGCCGCAGAGCCGGCCGCGCGTATCGAGCAGCGCTGCGCCTGACCAGCTCTCGTGCGCCGGCGCCGTGAAGATCGCCTCGTCGAGCAAATACTCCCAGCGGCCCGCGAACTCGCGCTTCGCGACGACCTCGGCCGCGAGCCCTTCGTCGTCGGCGTCGCTGCTGACGACGAGGACGTCGCTGCCGACCGCGAGCGACGCGCCGGAGCCGATCTCGATCGTGCCGCCCGGCAGCGGCAAGGTCGGCCGTACGAGCCCGAAGCCGCTCTCGAAGTCGTAGCCGATCGCGACGCCCGGCACCGTCGTGCCGTCCCGCGAGCCGATCCAGATCGTCTCCGCTTCGTTCACGATGTAGCCGATCGTCGCGATCAGACCGTCGTCGCGGATGCGCACGCCGTGACCCGCTCGTTCCGTACCGAGCAGTCCGGCGCTCATCGCATCATCGGGTATGCGCGCCTTGACCGACACGATTGCGTCGAACGCAGGCGATAGGCGAGTCGCAATGAGGCTCATCGAACCTATGGTAGCGTTGCGGCCCCGCCGCGGCCATGCGGACCGCACGCCGCGCGAGCGCGACGGAATCCTTAAGAAAAATGAGGGGTCGATCGGCCCGCGCACGTCAAAATGGCGCTAGGACCCTATGGCATAATCACGAGCCATCACCGCTGCCGAGTGCCGAAGAAACAATGAAATACGTCGTTCTGGTGTTACTGGCGCTCGCGGCGGCGGCCGGCGTCTGGTACTTCGCGCTTCGCGACGGTCCGGCGTCCACACCCGGGTTCGCGGGAGGTAACGGCGCACCGTTCGGCGCACAGGAAGTGCCGGTCGTCACCGTCGAGCCCGCACGCTTCGACATTTTGACCGAGACGATCGAGGCGCTCGGAACGGCCGTGGCGAACGAGTCCGTGGTTCTCGCGGCGAAAGTTACGGATACGGTCCGCTCCGTCGATTTCGAGGACGGCGACTATGTCGAGGCCGGCGCGATCCTCGTGCAGCTGACGAACCGCGAGGAAGAGGCTCAGCTCGCCGAGGCCGAAGCCAACCTCGAGGATGCCGAGACGCAGCTCCGCCGCGTCGAGGATCTCGCGGAGCGCGGCCTCGCGCCGAGATCGGAGCTCGACGTCGCGCGCAGCCGCGCCGCGGCCGCGCAGGCGCGGCTCGACGGCATCATCGCGCGCTTGAGCGATCGGCTGATCCGCGCGCCGTTCAGCGGCGTGCTCGGCTTCAGGCAGGTGTCGCCGGGCACGCTCGTGCAGCCGAATACCCCGATCGCGACGCTCGACGACATCTCGACGATCAAGCTCGACTTCACGGTGCCCGAGACCGCGCTCGGCGCGATTCGCCCGGGCTCGACCGTGATCGCGCGAAGCGCAAGCTATCCGAACCGCGAGTTCACCGGCGTCGTACGCACGATCGATTCGCGTGTCGATCCGGTAACGCGCGCGGTCGTCGTCCGCGCGCATATCCCGAACGACGACGCCGCGCTGCGACCGGGCATGCTGCTGACCGTGCGGGTCACGACGGAAGAGCGCACCGCGCTGATCGTGCCCGAAGGCGCCGTCTTTCAGATTCAGGACCGCGCGTACGTCTATCGCGTCGACGGCGAGCGCATCGCGCGCCAACGTCAGATTCAGATCGGGGCCCGCCGCTTCGGCATCGTCGAGGTGACCGCCGGGCTCGAGGAAGGCGATCTCATCGTGTCGGAAGGCATCGTCAAGCTGCGGGACGGCAGCCGCGTCCGCTTCTCGGACGATTCGAAGGGCGTCGATGCGACCGCGAATACGCCCCAGCAGGCGAAGAGCGCGAGCTGAGCCGGCCGTGACCGTCATCGGCAGCCGTCGACGCGGGAGCCCCTAATGACGAGCCGGCGATCCACAGGAGCAAGGTCCGATGTGGCTATCTGACGTTTCCGTCAAGCGTCCGGTATTCGCGACGGTGATCAGCCTCGTGCTCGTCGCGTTCGGCGTGCTGTCGTTTCGAGACCTCACCGTTCGCGAGCAGCCGGATGTCGTCCCGCCGGTCGTTCAGGTGCAAACGTCGTATCCCGGCGCATCCGCCGAGATCGTCGAGACGCGGATCACTCAGGTGCTCGAAGGCGAGCTTTCCGGCATCGAGGGCGTGAAGACGATCCGCTCCGCGAGCCGCGACGGTCAGGCCCAGGTCACGGTCGAGTTCGAGCTCGATCGCGATCTCGACGAGGCGGCGAACGACGTACGCGACCGGGTCTCGCGCATCCTGCGCCGTCTGCCCGACGATGCCGACCCGCCTTCCGTGTCGAAGTCCGACTCGGACACGCAGCCGATCATGTGGCTGACGCTGACCAGCGACAGCATGAGCATGATGGAGCTGACGGACTACATGGAGCGGTACATCATCGACCGCTTCGCGACGATCCCCGGCGTTTCGCAGATCAACATTTTCGGCTCCGGCGGCCCGTCGATGCGGATCTGGCTCGATCGGCACGCGCTCGCCGCGCGCAATCTCACGGTCGTCGACGTCGAGAACGCGCTCCGCGCCGAAAACCTCGAGCTCCCGGCCGGGCGCATCGAGTCGCGCGACCTGAACTTCCAGGTCAGAGTCGCCCGCAATTACCAGACGGCAGACGATTTCCGTCAGCTCGTGCTGTTCGAGGGCGAGGACGGCCACCTCGTGCGGCTCGGCGAGGTCGCGACCGTCGAGGTCGGGCCGCGCGAGTCGCAGCGCCTGTTCCGGACGAACGGGTCGATCACGACCGGCTTCGGCATCGTCAAGCAGTCGACGGCGAACACCGTGGAAGTGCTCGACGCGGTGAAGGCCGAGGTCGAGCGCGTGAGCAACGATCTGCCGGAAGGGATGAGCCTGATCACGAGCGGCGACGATTCCGTGTATATCCGCGCCGCGATCGCGTCGGTCTACGAGACCATCGTGATCACGACGGTCCTGGTCGGCTTCGTGATCTTCGTCTTCATCGGCAACCTGCGCGCGAGCCTGATTCCGCTCGTGACGATTCCGGTATGCCTTATCTCGTCGTTCACGGCGCTCGCGCTGTTCGGCTACTCGATCAATCTCGTCACGCTGCTCGCGCTCGTGCTCTGCATCGGCCTCGTCGTCGACGACTCGATCGTCGTGCTCGAGAACGCGCATCGGCGCATCGAGGAGGGGGAGGCGCCCTTGCTCGCGGCATACAACGGCACGCGTCAGGTGTCGTTCGCGATCATGGCGTCGACGGCAGTGCTCGTCTCGGTATTCGCGCCGGTCGCGTTCCTGAAGGACAACATCGGGCGCATCTTCGCCGAGCTCGCCGTGACGATGGCGGCGGCGATCGTCTTCTCGCTGATCCTCGCGCTGTCGCTCGCGCCGATGCTGTGCTCGAAGCTGCTGAAGCCGAGCAACCGCGAAGGCCGATTGACTCACGCGCTCGACAAGGGCTTCGAGCGAGTCGCGGCAAAGTATCAATCGACGTTGCGGTGGACCTTGAAAGCGCCGTGGATGGCCGGCGTGCTCGCGGTGCTGATCGGCGTCGGCGCGTATTTCCTCGTCGAGGCTGTTCCGCGCGAGTACGCGCCGCAGGAGGATGCGGGGCAGTTCAACGCGCAGCTGCAGGCCCCGGAGGGCATGAGCTTCGAGCAGATGGTCGCGGCCGGAATGAAGGCCGAGGCGTTCATGCAGCCGTATTTCGACAACGGCCTGATCCAGCGCGGCGTCGTCGCGGTGCCCGGCTGGGGCAACGCCGCGGGCATCGTGAACGTGACGCTGCGCCCGTGGGACGAGCGCACGATCTCGACGGACGAGCTGCTCGCGGAGCTCAACCAGGGCTGGTCGCAGATCCCGGAGGTGCGGATCATGGCGTTCCCGCGCCGTAGCGGCGGCGGCGGCGGTGGCGGCGGGGGCTCGCAGCCGGTGCAGATCGTGCTCGGCGGCCCGACGTACGAGGAGCTCGCGCGCTGGCGCGACATCATCATCGATCGCGCGTCGGAGAATCCCGGGCTGACTCGGCTCGACTCGAACCTCAAGGAGACGCAGCCGCAGGTGCTCGTGCGCGTCGACCCGGACCGCGCGGCGAGCCTCGGCGTGTCGCAGCGCAGCATCGGGCAGACGTTGCAGACGATGATGAGCGAGCGCGCGGTCACGACCTACGTCGTCGACGGCGAGGAATACGACGTCGTGCTGCAGGCGAAGCCGGAGCAACGTGCGACGTATTCCGATCTCACGAATATCTTCGTGCGCTCGGAACGCTCCGGCCAGCTGGTTCCGCTGTCGAATCTCGTGAAGCTCGAGAACGTTGCCGGGCCGAGCACGTTGAACCGGCACAACCGGCTGCGCTCGGTCACGATCAGCGCGAGCCTCGCGCCCGGCTATACGCTCGGCGAAGCGCTCGAGTACCTCGAGAACCTCGTGCGCACGGAGCTGCCGATCACGGCGCAGCTCGACTACTCGGGCGAGTCGCTCGAGTACAAGGAGGCTTCCGGCTCGCTGCTCTTCACGTTCGGCGTCGCGCTGTTCGTCGTGTTCCTCGTGCTCGCCGCGCAGTTCGAGAGCTTCGTGCATCCGTTCGTCATCATGGTGACCGTGCCGCTCGCGGTCGCCGGCGGGCTGTTCGGGCTGTGGGTGACCGGCATGACACTGAACATTTACAGCCAGATCGGCATCATCATGCTGGTCGGCGTCGCCGCGAAGAACGGCGTGTTGATCGTCGAGTTCATCAATCAGCTGCGCGATCAGGGGCTCGAGTTCGCGGACGCGGTGATGGAGGCTGCACGAGTCCGCTTCCGCCCGGTCATCATGACGGCGTTCTCGACGATCATGGGCGCCGTGCCGCTGATCTTCGCGACCGGCCCCGGCGCCGCGAGCCAGAACACGCTCGGGGTCGTGATCTTCGGGGGCGTCAGCGTCGCGACGCTGCTGACCTTGTACGTCGTGCCGGCGTTCTACCACCTGTTCGCACGGCGGACGGGGTCGCCGGGCGAGGTCGCGGCGAAGCTTCAGGCGCTGCAGGCGGGAGCGGGCGCCGCTCGATAGCGCCGCGTCGGCGCGGGCCCGGGTTGGCGCCGCGCCTATGCGCTTCGCGCTTCGGGGGACGTCTGCTTCTCGCCGCAGAACCTTTCGTTCCGCTGCACTACCGTCGGCGGTGCGCGTTTCTCGCGATGTCGGCCGCCTTCGCGGCGATCTCCTCGTCCGTGATGCCGAGGCGCGCCTCTTCCTGCTCGTCGAGGCCTCCGCCGAGGCCGGCTTCGAGCGGCCCGACGATGTTGTCGATGCCGAGGTCCTCGCGGGTCTCGTCGTCGAGCTCGCCGTCGAGCGCGAGCCGTGCGGCCGCGTCGCTGATGTCCTCGGCTTCCTCGGTATCTAGATTCACGCCGCCGGGGTCGAGGTCGAGATCCGCGTTCTCGACGTCCGCCGTGAATTCCTCGCGCTCGTCGTCGGCGTCGTCTGGTTGCCTGGGTGTAGTCATAGCTCCTCCGATCGTGGTCGGACGGCGATGCAACTCTCGTTCCAGAAAAACGCGCGTCGGAAAAATCGTGCCTGGCACGAATTTTCAGGCGTGCTTTTCGTCCTCCACGCGGTTCCTGAGCGTGCCGATCTCGGGCACGTGCACCTCGACGACGTCGCCGTGGCGCAAATATTTCGGCGGGTCGAAGCGGGCGCCGGCGCCCGTCGGCGTGCCGGTCGCGATCAGGTCCCCGGGCTTCAGCGGCATGAACGTCGAGACGTACGCGATCAGCCGCGTGAACGGGAACATCAGGTTCGCCGTCGAGTCATGCTGGCGCACCTCGCCGTTCACGCGCGTCGTCAGGTGCAGCGCGTCGAAGCGGCGAATCTCGTCCGCCGTCACGAGCCACGGTCCGAGGCTGCCCGACCGCTCGAAGTTCTTGCCCGGCGTCACGTTGAACTTCGCGTGACGCAGCCAGTCGCGCACCGAGCCCTCGTTCATCAACGTGAGCCCCGCGACGTGGTCGAGCGCACGCTCCTCCGGGATGCGCCGCCCGGCCTTGCCGATCACGAGCACGATCTCGCCCTCGTAGTCGAGCTGATCGGACTCGAGCGGCTTCACGATCGGCTCGTCGTGCGCGACGAGGCTTTCCGGCGTGCGGAAGAACACGCTCGGATACTTCGGCTCGTCGGCCGGCGCGTCGCCGTACTCGCGATCGCGATTCCGGTAGTTGATGCCGATGCAGATGATCTTGCCGGGATCCGGCACGGTCGGCAGAAGGCGCACGTCCGCGAGCGCGAAATCTGCGGCCGCGCCCTCGTGCCGCGCGGCCTCGGCGACGAGATCACGCTCGAGCAGGCCCTTGAGCGAGGACGCGCGCCCGGCCAACCGTGCGCCGAGGTCGACGACACCGTCGCCAACGGCGATGCCGAACCCGACCGTGCCGCCGCGCTCGAAGCTGACGAGGCGCATCAGTCGCGCCCGTCGCCAAGAAGACCCGCTCGCTCGAGCACGCGGTCGAGCTTCGCCGCGAGCTCGTCCGTCGCCGGCGCCATCGGCAGCCGATGCTCGTTCTTCGGGATCAGCCCGAGCCGCATCATCATGTACTTCACGGGGATCGGGTTCGTGTCGAAGAAGACGGCCTTGTTGATCTCGAGCAGCGCTTCGTGCAGGTCTCGCGCGCGTGCGAGCTCGCCGCGATCGACGGCCTCGCAAAGCTCGGCGAGCACGCGCGGGCGCAGGTTGCCGACGGCGTTCATCAGGCCGCACGCGCCGACGGCCATCATCGGGAAGCTGAGCTCCTCGAGACCGACGAAGATCTTGAAGTCCGTCCCGAGCGCGGCGCGGCACTCCGTGACGAATCCGAGGTCGTTCACGGCGTGCTTCATGCCGACGAAGCTCGGCGAGCGCTCGCGCAGCTCGCGCAGCGTGTCGAGCGTGACGCTGACCGCCGTGCGGCCAGGAATGTGATACACCATCCACGGCGTGTCGATCTCGGCCGTGAGCTCGAGGTAGTAGCGCACGAGGCCGCGCTGCGGCGGCCGGACGTAATAGGGCGTCACGATCAGAAGCGCGTCGGCGCCTGCTGCGACGGCGTGCTCGGTCAGCTGCGCGCTCTCCCGCAGCGACTGCGAGCCCGTCGCCGCGACGACCGGCACGCGGCCGCCGGCGACCTCGACGGCGAGCGATACGAGCCGATTGCGCTCGTCGACGCTCAACGTGGACGGCTCGGCCGTCGTGCCGTTCACGAGGATGCCGTGCGAGCCTTGCGCAATCTGGAACTCGACCATTCCGGCGTAGGCGTCGTAGTCGATCTCGCCGTCGCGAAACGGCGTGATCAAAGGCGGAATCGAGCCGCGTAATCGTTCGAGCATCGTTGAGATCCAAGACCGGGGACGAGCGGAGCGTACGACGGCCGCGCCGTCCCGGCAAATCCGGCGACCGGGCGCGAGTCGGCGCGGTCGGAAAACGGCTCGGCGTGCGCCGCGCGTACAGCGGATAATGCGGATTTGACGAGGTCTTCGCCCGGGCACTAGCATCCCGGCTCGCCCCGCCGGCTCGTCGGGCGGATGTCCTCGTGACGGGCCGCCCGCGGGCGGCGCCGGATTGCCGGAGCGGAGGGCCGGAGCGTGCCTCACCTGATCATCGAGTATTCCGCGAACCTGGAAGGGCGGCTCGGTCTCGACGCGTTGATGGACACGCTCCATCACACGGCGCTCGAGACCGGCGTGTTTCCGATCGGCGGGCTGCGCATCCGCGCGCACCGCACCGATCATTACCGGATTGCGGACGGCGATCCGGCGAACGGATTCGTGCACGTCACCGCGATGATCGGACACGGCCGGCCTCTCGACGTGCAGCAGCGCGCCGGGGAGCAGCTGTTCTCGGCGCTGACGGCACACCTCGAGCCGCTCTTCGCGCAGAGCCCGCTCGCGATTTCGTTCAATATTCAGGAGTTCCATCCGGTATTGAATTACAAGAAGAACAACCTGCATCGCTACGTCGAGGCTCGCCGCAAACGATCGGCGGGCGACAGCTAGCGCGGCGCCGCCCGCCATGAACGCTCGGCGCACGGACGAGCCGGAGCTTCCGGTTCCGCTGAAGGCATTCGATTTGCAATGGAGAAGCCGATGACCGAACGGCTGAATCAGAACATCGACAAGGCTGCCGCTCATCTCGCCCGCTTCGAGCGCGGCGCGCTCGCGCACTTCATCGACGGCGAGTGGCGGCCGTCCGCGTCGGCGGAGACGTTCGACAACTTCGCTCCGGTCGACGGGCGCCTGCTCGGCCGCGTGGCCGCAGGGAATGCGGACGACATCGATGTCGCGGCCCGCGCCGCGGCCCGTGCGTTCCCCGCGTGGCGGGACGTTCCGGGCAGCGAGCGCCGCGCGCTGCTGCATCGAATCGCGGATGCGATCGAGTCGCGGGCGGAGGAGATCGCGCTCGTCGAGTCGATGGACACGGGGCAGCCGATCCGCTTCATGGCGGCCGCCGCAAAGCGCGGCGCGGAGAACTTCCGGTTCTTCGCCGACAAGGCGCCCGAGGCCGGCAACGGGCTGTCGCTCCCTGCGCGAGAGCACATCAACTACACCGTGCGGCAGCCGATCGGGCCGGTCGGCGTGATCACGCCGTGGAACACGCCGTTCATGCTCGCGACGTGGAAGATTGCGCCGGCGCTCGCCGCGGGCTGCACCGTCGTGCACAAGCCGGCCGAGTGGAGCCCGTTCACCGCCGCCCTGCTCGCGGAGATCGCGCACGATGCGGGGCTGCCCGCCGGCGTGCTGAACGTCGTGCACGGCATCGGCGAGATGGCCGGCAAGGCGCTGACCGAGCACGAAGCGATTCGCGCGATCGCGTTCGTCGGCGAGTCGGCCACCGGCAGCGCGATCATGGCGCAAGGGGCGCCGACGTTGAAGCGCGTGCATTTCGAGCTCGGCGGGAAGAACCCGGTCATCGTCTTCGACGATGCGGATCTGGACCGCGCGACGGAAGCCGTCGTGTTCATGATTTACAGCTTGAACGGCGAGCGCTGCACGTCGTCGAGCCGGCTGCTCGTGCATCGCTCGATTCACGACGAGCTCGTCGGACGCGTCGCGGAGCGCGCCGGCAGGATCCGGATCGGCCATCCTCTCGATCCCGACACGGAGATCGGCCCGCTGATCCATCCGCGCCATGTCGAGAAGGTGCTCGGATACTTCCGGATCGCGGAGCAGGAGGGCGTGCGGATCGCGGCCGGCGGCCGGAGCGCCGCTGCGGGCGAGCGCTTCGTCGAGCCGACCGTGCTCGCCGGGGCGACGGCGTCGCTGCGTGTCGCGCAGGAGGAGATCTTCGGCCCCGTGCTGACGGTGATTCCGTTCGACGACGAGGCCGAAGCGATTCGGATCGCAAACGACGTCCGCTACGGGCTCGCGGGCTACATCTGGACGAACGACGTCGGGCGCGCGCATCGGGTTGCGCGGGCGCTCGAGGCCGGAATGGTCTGGGTGAACTCGGAGAACAACCGGCATCTGCCGACGCCGTTCGGCGGCATGAAGGCGAGCGGGATCGGGCGCGACGGCGGGGATTACAGTTTCGACTTCTATATGGAGACGAAGAACGTTTGCGTGGCGCTGGGGACGCATCGGGTGCCGTCGCTCGGGCGGTGAGCGCTTCTTCGGTCACGGCGAGGACGGCGCTCGGGCTGACGCGTTGGCGCGCGGCGCATCATTCATGAACGGGTGGGCGTTTTCGCGGCGGCGGAGGCTTCGCTGCGATGCGCTTTTGCGGAACGCCGTGAATCCGTCCATGGAGGCTCCGTGTGCGCCGTCCATGGCGCACACGGTCCGCAAAAGCGCATCGCAGCAAAGCCTCCGCGTCGGCGTCGGCGGCGTTCATGAATGATGCGCCGACCACCGTTCCCGCGACGTTCGGTGTCGGCGTCGGTGAGCACGCGTGGAGCAGAACGCTTGCCGTCGCCTTCGAACGAAGGTGTGGGCCGGCGCGAGTGCCGAGCACCGCGCGCCGAGCGCCGCCCACAGCGCGCCGAGCGCCGCGCGAAGGTGCAGGGCTCGAGGGTCGCTTCGTCCATGAACGGCTGCGACATCGCCGGAGGAGGCTTTGCTGTGCACCGCTTTTGCGGACCGTGTGCGCCATGGACGGCGCACACGGAGCCTCCATGGACGGATTCACGGCGTTCCGCAAAAGCGGTGCACAGCGAAGCCTCCGCCCGCGCCGACCGACCCGTTCATGGACGAAGCGACCGCCGCGGAACGAAGGCACTTCACAGCGCCGCCGCCCGGACGAAAGACACCGAACCGCGGAACGCGCCACCGACTGACCGCGATGAAACGAAAGGCCAACTAACGCCCGTCCAAGCGACGATGGCGAGAACGAGCGAGAAACGACGATGAGCCTTTACTATGTGCAGAAGCTGCTGTATCAGCTGAACCGCGACCGCGCGGTCCGCCGCCGCTTCGAGGAGGACCGCGACGACCTGCTCGACGAATACGTCCTTACGGAGGAAGAGCGCCGCGCGATCGAGGACGGCGATATCGGGCTCCTGTACGTCATGGGCGTGAACGGACAACTGCTGATGCACTACTCGGCGCAGCTCGGCCAAACGTGGGACGAGTACATCGCCGCAATGAAGGAAGGCGTGAAGAAGCACGGCCCCGTCCGTGAAGGCATGTACACGCTGCTGGAGGACCGCCAATGAGCCTCGTATTCGCCGGCGTCTGCAGCCACGCCCCCGGCATCACCGGCCGCGCCGGGCGCGCCGATCCGGCCGTGCGCGACGAGTTCTACGCCAAGCTCGACGAGCTCAGGCAGCGGCTCGAGGCCGCATCGCCCGACGCGCTGATCGTCGTCGCGGCAGAGCACTTCGCGAACTTCTTCATGAACAACATGCCCGCGTACTGCATGGGCATGGCCGAGCAGTACGAGGGGCCGATCGAGGACGAGGAATGGCTTTCGATACGGCGCACGGAGGTGCCGGGCAACAAGGATCTCTCCCGCAGGCTGATCGAGGCGATGCTTTCGGACTTCGACCTCGCGTATGCGGAGGAGTGGAAGTTCGATCACGGCATCATGGTGCCGCTGCATTTTCTGACGCCGCGCTACGATCTGCCGATCATTCCGGTGAACGTGAACTGCCAGGGCCCGCCGCTGACGCCGCTTGCCCGCGCGTATCAATTCGGCCGCGCGCTGCGCAAGGCGTGCGACGCGCAGCCGGAGCGCATAGCGCTGGTCGGCACCGGCGGCATCTCGCATTGGCCGGCGACGCCCGACTCCGGCACGATCAACGAGGAATGGGATCGCGAGTTTCTGCGGCGCTTCCTCGCGAACGACCGGGAGGCGATGACGTCCTATACCGATGCGGAGACGTTCCGCGACGCGGGGCAGGGCGGCTTCGAGATCCGCACGTTCATTACCGTCGCGGGGGCCACGGAGGGCGCGACCGGCGAGCTCCTGTTCTATGCGCCGATTCCGATCTTCGCAGTGGGCTGCACCGTTGCAGAGATGACCGTGCGGTGACCGCTCGCGCCGGCCGCGCGAGGCACACGCTCGCCGCGACGCGGCCGCCGCAACGGTCTCGACACGTCACGGGTGCGGTGCACGATGACCGATGACCTTTCGTCGCCGGCGGCGCATCCGCCCGGGCTCGTTCCGTTCCTTGCAGCGCTGTCGGCGCTCGGGCCGTTATCGAACGACCTGTATGTGCCGTCGCTGCCGCTCGTCTCCGACGCGCTCGGCGCCGACGGCGGCGCGGTGCAGCTGACGATCAGCTCCGTTCTGATCGGGTTCTCGCTCGGTGCGCTGATCTACGGCCCGCTGTCCGATCGCTACGGCCGCAAGCCGATACTGTGCTTCGGTCTCGTCGTCTACGTGATCGCGAGCGTGCTCTCCGCGTACTCGGGGAGCCTCGGCACGCTCGTCGCGTGCCGGTTCGTGCAGGGGCTCGGCGCAGCTGCCGCGATGGTGCTGTCGCGCGCGATCATCCTCGACCGCTGGCATGGCGCGGACGCGTCGCACGCGATCTCGTGGGTCGCGATGTTCACGTTCCTGACGCCGGTGATCGCGCCGATCGTCGGCGGCTATGTCGCGTCGTGGGGCAAATGGCCTGCCGTGTTCTGGCTGCAGGCCGGCGCGGGTCTCGCGTGCCTCGCGGTCACGGCGCTGTTGCTGCCGCGCGTGCGCGGGATGTTCACCGGCAGTCTTTTCGACAGCGTGCGCTCGTACGGGACGATACTGCGTGATCGTTATGCCGTCGGCTACATGGCATGTTCGGGCCTCGGCTTCATCGGCGTGATCGCGTTCGTCACGAACTCGGCGTTCGTGCTGATCGAGGACTTCGGCCTCGAGCCGCATCAGTACGGCTATGGGTTCGCGCTCGTGATGCTCGGCGGATCGATCGGCGCCTTTGCGAACGGGCGGCTCGTCCGCCGGCTCGGCATCTCGGCGATGCTCGGGATCGGCACGACTTTGCTCGGCATCGGCGGCGCGGCGTTGATTCTCGCGGTCGGCGCGGGGGCCGAGCTGCTCGGCGTGCTCGGGCCGGCGTTGATTTACATGCTCGGCGTCGGTTTCGTGTTCGCGAACACGATGGCGCGGACCCTCGGCCGGTTCCCGACGATGGGCGGGACGGCGTCGTCGCTATTCGGCGTCGTGCAGTTCCTGATCGGCGCGCTGGTCGCCGCGGCGCTGAGCCTCGTCGAGACACCGACGCCGTACCCGCTGGCCGGCACGATGGCGGCCTCCGGAATCGGCTGCGCGCTGGTCTGGTGGGGCTGGCTGCGGCGCGCGGCCGCCGGCGTGTCCGACGCCGCTGCTATAAGCCGAACAGCTTGACCGCGTTGTCGCCGCGGATACGCCGCGCCGCCGGCGGCGGGAGCGTGTCGACGCGCGCGAGGCAGCCTTCCATGTCGCCGATGTTGTGGGGATAGTCCGACCCGTACAGCACGCGCTCGTCGGAGCCGGCCACCTCGATACACAGCGCGAGCGCGCTCGGGCTGTACAGCACCGCGTCGTACCAGATCCGCCGCAGGTATGCGCTAGGCGGCTCCGAGATCACGGCCGACGCCGCCGGAATCATCTCGTGACAGCGGTCGAGGCGCGCCGCGATATACGGCAAGGTGCCGCCGCCGTGCGACGCGATCAGCTTCAGCCGCGGGTGCCGATCGAAGAAGCCGTCGAGGATCATTCGCGACACGGCGAGCGTCGTGTCGTACGTAAAACCGACCGGCGGCACGAGGCCGTACTCGTCGAGGCCCATCTCGCGGACGCCTTGCGGAGCCGCCGGATGCAGCAGTACCGGCAGCGCGCGCTCGTCGATCGCGCGCCACACCGCCGCGAAACGCGGATTGGTGAGGCTGATCCCGTCGATGTTCGCGATCACCATGACTCCGACTGCACCATGTTGGAGCGCGCGGTCGAGCTCCTCGAGCGCGAGGCGCTCGTGCTGCCACGGGAGCGAAGCGAGCCAGCGGATCCGATCCGGGTATTGCCGCTCGGCCGCGGCCATCGAGTCGTTGACGAGGCGCGCGGCACGCAAGCTCACGTCCGCGTCACCGAAGTATGCGTTCGGGCAGGTCAGCGAGACGATCGCGATATCGACCCCGGCCCGATCCATGTCCCGGATGCGCAGATCGTAGTCCCACATCGGCGGCATCAGCGTAAAGAACGGCGTGTCCCACATCCGAATCACGCGCTCGCCGGCAGCGTTGACGCCGATTCGGTACTTTGGGGCGCCGTGCGCCTCGAGCAGCTCGAGATACTCGCGGCAAAGCATGTGGGTGTGCACGTCGACGACTGGCATAGGGTGTCCTCCGGATGGCGGCCGCGGCGCGCGGACGACGTCCGGGCCTGCCCCGGATCACGCCGTGCGCCGAGCCGCGCCGCAGCGGCGCGTTCGATCGGTTAATCTAGCAGCGTTGCCGAGCTCGAGCGGGGCCGCCGAGGTCCCGATTGGCTCGCATGTTGCTTCGGGACGCGCCGATGCACATTCTCGCTGCCGTCAGCGACGAACGGCGGCTGGGTCGCGCTCTATTTTCGTGAAGATCCCGGCTTGGATGGAACCGATGCCATGAGAAACATGATCTTCCCATTGCATGTTCACCCGCGCGTGCCGGAGGCGATCGAGCGCCTCGAGGAGCTCGCGTCGAACTTCTGGTTCAGCTGGCACCCGACGTCGCGCTGGCTGTTCAGCAGGCTCGACCAGACGCTGTGGCGCAGGACCGATAACAATCCGAAGCTCTTCCTGCGCTGCGTCGATCAGGCGATCCTCGATCATGCGGCCGACGACGAGAACTTCGTCGGCGCGTACCGCAAAGTGATGACCGAGTTCGACGCGTACGTCGAGCAGGGCCCGCAGGCGTACAAGTCGGCCGGAATCGGCGAGGACGATCTGATTGCGTACTTTTGCGCGGAGTACGGCTTCCACGAAAGCTTCCCGATCTACTCGGGCGGCCTCGGCATCCTCGCCGGCGATCACTGCAAGACGGCGAGCGACTTGCGGCTGCCGTTCGTCGCCGTCGGCCTGCTGTATCGGCAGGGGTATTTCAATCAGCGCATCGATCGGAACGGCCAGCAGATCCCCGAGTACACGCATATCGATCCGCAGCACACGCCGCTGCGGCCGGCACGCAACGCCGCGGGCGAGGACGTCTTCGTCACGTGCCCGTTCCCGGACCGCGCGATCGTCGCACGCGTCTGGCGGGCGGACGTCGGCCGAGTGCCGATCCTGCTGCTCGACACCGACGTCCCCGAGAACGTCGAGTCGGATCGGCGGATCACGCACGTGCTCTACGGCGGCGACCGCGGTATGCGGCTGCAGCAGGAGGCCGTGCTCGGCATCGGCGGCGTGCGGGCGCTGCGCGCGCTCGGCTATACGCCGACGGTCTGGCATATCAACGAGGGCCACGCGGCATTCCTGATCCTCGAGCGGATCCGGGAGCTCGTGGCCTCGGGCATCCCGTTCCGCGCGGCGCTCGAAGCCGTCGCGGCGGATACGCTGTTCACGACGCACACCCCGGTCGCGGCCGGTCACGACTCGTTCCCGATCGAGCTCGTCGCGCGGCACTTCCAGGGTTACTTCGAGGAGTTCGGCGTCGCGCCGCAGGAGCTGCTCGCGCTCGGCCAGACCGGACAGGATTCCGAGTTCAACATGACCCGGCTCGCGCTATCGGGCTCGCGCGCGGTGAACGGCGTGAGCCGCATCCACGGCGCGGTCTCGTCCGACCTTTGCCGCGAAGCGTGGCCCGAGGTGCCGGCGCTCGAGAATCCGGTCGGCTACGTGACGAACGGCGTGCACGTGCAGAGCTTCATGCGCCAGGCGTGGGTCGATCTGCTCGACGAGCACCTCGGGCCCGGATGGCAGCAGCGGATGATGGATCGCTCGCTGATGGAGCGCATCCGAGACATTCCGGACGAGCGCTTCTGGTACACGAATCAGCGCGTCAAAGCGGAGATGCTCGCCGTGCTGCGCACCCGGCTCGCGCTGCAGTACACGCGCAACGGGTTGAGCGAAGCGCACATCCATCGGCTGTCGCAGCTCGTCGATCCCGACAACCCGAACGTGCTGACGATCGGTTTCGCGCGGCGCTTCGCGACCTACAAGCGCGCGACCCTGCTGTTCAACGACCTCGAATGGCTCGAGACGCTCGTGTCGAACGAGGATCGGCCGGTACTGTTCATCTTTGCCGGCAAGGCGCACCCGGCCGACGAGCCGGGGCAATGGATGATGCGCGAGATTCACAGGCTGTCGAGCCAGCCGCCGTTCCTCGGCCGAATCCTGCTCCTCGAGGGCTACGATACCGGCGTGAGCCGCGCGCTCGTCTCCGGCGTCGACGTCTGGCTGAACAATCCGATCTATCCGTTCGAGGCGAGCGGCACGTCGGGCATGAAAGCGGCGATCAACGGCACGATCAACCTGAGCGTGCTCGACGGCTGGTGGGCCGAAGGTTACGACGGCGAGAACGGCTGGGCGATTCCGCCTTCGGTCAATCACGACGATGCGGGCGAGCGCGATCGGCAGGATGCGGTCACGCTCTACGAGATCCTGCAGGACGACGTGATTCCGCTCTACTACGCTCGCGATCCGAAGCTCGGCTACTCGCCCGGGTGGGTCGAGAAATGCAAGCGGTCGATGTCGTCCGTGCTGCCGCGCTTCAACAGCGTCCGCGTGCTGCACGACTATGCGCGGCTCTTCTACGGTCCTGCGGCCGCACACGGGCGGCATGTGCGCGATAACGGCTATCGTATCGCGCACGAGCTCGCCGAATGGAAGACCCGAGTCCGGGGCCGCTGGCCCGGCGTTCGGCTGCAGGCCGTCGGCAGCGTTCCGGAGGTCACGTCGTTCGGCGATCGCGTGCGGATCGAGGTCGACGTGACGTTGAACGGCCTCCATCCGGACGACGTGCGCGTCGAATGCGTGCTGCACCGGCAGCTGTGCTCGGAGCTGACGGTGCCGGTGCAGGGCTACGCCGATGCGCGGCGGCCGCAAGGCTGGCTCACGTACATCGGCGACGAGACGGCTGCGATCTGGGCGTTCGAGCCGCAAGAGCACCGCGACGATGTGTGCCGCTATCGGCTCGAGTATCAGCCGCCGTGGGCGGGTGCGCTGAACTTCGAGATTCGCGCGGTGCCGCGCCACCCGTCGCTGCTGCATCCGTACGAGCTCGGGCTGATGAAATGGCTGTGACGGCGAAACGGCGCGAGCTCGGCTGCGTCAGCGCAGCCGCGCGCGGCGTGCGCGCGGCCCGTACCGCAATGGCTTCGACCTGAATGCGCCGCAGGTTTGCCACGAGCCCCGGCAAGCGGCTGCCGGGAGGCGCCCATCAGCGCGACGGCGGCGTGAACTTCTCGCTGTTCAGCCGCCACGCGACGCGCGTGTCCCTGGTGCTGTATGCGGATGCGACGTCGCCCGAGCCTCTCGCGGTCATCGAGCTCGACCCGAATATCAATCGCACGTTCTTCTTCTGGCACGTGTTCGTGCACGGTGCGACGCCGGGCCTTTATTACACGTGGCGGGTCGACGGTCCGCGCGATCCGTCGCGCGGGCTGCTCTTCGATCCGGAGCGCGAGCTGCTCGACCCGTGGGCGCGCGAGGTCAGCGACGAGCTGTGGGACCGGGAGGCGAACCGTCGCCACGGCAAGACCGCGATCCGCGGCCGGATCGTGCCGGCCGACGACTACGACTGGGAGGGCGACCGGCCGCTGAAGCGCCCCCTCGAGAACACGATCATCTACGAGCTGCACGTGCGCGGCTTCACGCGCCATCCGTCGTCCGGAGTTGCGGCGCCGGGAACGTTCCGCGGCCTGATCGAGAAGATTCCGTATTTGAAGTCGCTCGGCATCACCGACGTCGAGCTTCTGCCCGTGATGGCGTTCGATCGCCAGGACGTTCCGCCGGGCGCCGCCGCACGCGGCAACGTGAACTACTGGGGCTACAGCCCGTACGCGTTCTTCGCGCCGCATCCGCACTATGCGACGGGCGAGGACGCGCGTACCGAGTTTCGCGATCTCGTGAAGGCGCTGCACCGCGCGGGTATCGGCGTGATCCTCGACGTCGTGCTGAACCATACGGCCGAAGGCGGCGAGGACGGGCCGGTCATCTCGTTCAAGGGCTTCGGTAACGAGCTCTTCTACCATCTCGATCCCGTTGATCGCCGGCGCTACCGGGATTTCACGGGCTGCGGAAACACGATCAACGCGAATCACCCGCTCGTCGCCCGCTTCCTGCTGAACTGCCTCGAGTACTGGGTGCGCGAGATGCATGTCGACGGCTTTCGCCTCGATCTCGCGAGCGTGCTGTCGCGCGGCGAGAACGGCGAGCCGATGTATCACGCGCCGGTGCTGTGGAGCATGGAGTTCTCGGACGTGCTTGCACGCGCGAAGCTGATCGCCGAAGCGTGGGATGCAGGGGGGCTGTATCAGGTCGGCGACTTCCCGGGCTTCAGGTGGCTCGAATGGAACGGCCTGTACCGCGACACGGTGCGCCGTTTTCTACGCGGCGACTCGGGCGTGCTCGGCGACGTCGCGACGCGGATCACCGGCAGCAGCGACTTGTACGGCGGCAACGGCCGGCGGCCGACCAACAGCATCAACTTCGTGACGTGCCACGACGGCTTCACCCTGTACGACCTCGTCAGCTACGACCGCAAGCACAACGAGGCGAACGGCGAGGGCAACCGAGACGGCGGCGATCACGACTTCAGCTGGAACTCGGGCGTCGAGGGCCCGACCGACGATCCGGCGATCATTCGGCTGCGCGAGCAGCGAGCCCGGAATTTCGTTGCGTTGCTGCTGCTGAGCCAGGGTATTCCGATGCTGCTCGCGGGCGACGAAAGGCTCAGGACGCAGCGCGGCAACAACAACGCTTACTGTCAAGACAACGACACGAGCTGGGTCGACTGGACGCACGATCCGCGCCGCGACGCGATGGTGCGCTTCACGCGCGAGATGATCGCGCTCCGCCAGCGCCACCGGAGCCTGCGCCGCACGCGGTTCATCGACCCGGACGAGACCGGGCCGGGCGGCATCCGCTGGTACGGCGAGGGTCTCGAGCCGCCGCGCTGGCAGGACCCGGACGCCCGTATCCTGTGCTTCACGCTTGCCGGCCTCGAGATCGGCGAGCGCGCGCTGCACGTGATGATCAACATGACGGGCGCAGCGCATGCGCTGCCGCTGCCCGACGGGTCGTGGCGCCGCGTGGTCGACACTTCGCTGCTGCCTCCTGAAGACATCGTGCCCGCATCGTCGGCGCCGCTCTGCACCGAGCCGTCATACCGGCTCGCCGGACGGGCGATCGCGGTGTTCGAGGAGGCGTAACGGAAAATGCGCGTCTGACACGATTTTTGTCGTAACGTATACTCGAATTCGATGACCGGAACCGCCGCGAAATGAAGCGACCACTCGCGCATCGGGTCGTGAGCCACCTCACGCGCCGGACGATGGCGGTCATCATGGCCGGCGGCCGCGGGCAGCGTCTGATGCAGATGACGGACAACCGCGCGAAGCCGGCGACGCCGTTCGGCGGCAAGTACCGCATCATCGACTTCTCGCTGTCGAACTGCGTCAATTCCGGGATCCGGCAAATCCTGATCCTCACGCAGTACAAGGCGCAGTCCTTGATTCAGCACGTGCGGCGCGGCTGGGGCTACCTGCACGGCGAGCTCGGCGAGTTCATCGATATCGTCCCGGCGCAGCAGCAGCACGGCGAGCACTGGTACCGCGGCACCGCGGACGCGGTCTATCAGAACCTCGACATTATCGACCAGCACCGCCCCGAAACGGTGCTCGTGCTGGCCGGCGACCACGTGTACAAGATGGACTACGGTCCGTTGATCGCGTTCCATAAGGAGAGCCGCGCGGATCTCACGATCGGCGGCGTGCAGGTGCCTGTATCGGAAGCGCACGAGTTCGGCGTGATGAGCGTCGACCCGTCGCACCGCGTGATCGGGTTCGACGAGAAGCCGCAGAACCCGCGCTCGATGCCGGGGCGCGAGGGCATCGCGCTCGTGTCGATGGGCATCTATGTGTTCGAGCCCGCGTTCCTGCGCGAGCGGCTCGAGCGCAACGCAGTCCGCGAAGGCACGCGCCACGACTTCGGCCGCGACGTGATCCCGGATGCGCTGCGGGACGCGCGCGTCTTCGCGTATCCGTTCCAGGATATCGAGACGAAGGCGCAGGCGTATTGGCGCGACGTCGGTACCGTCGACGCCTACTATCACGCGAACATGGAGCTCGTGCACGTCAGCCCCGAGCTGAACCTATACGACGACGCATGGCCGATCTGGACCTACCAGGAGCAGGTCCCGAGCGCGAAGTTCGTGCTCGACGAGGACGGTCGGCGCGGCGCGGCGATCAACTCGATGGTCGCGGGCGGCTGCATCGTGTCGGGCGCGACAGTGCGGGAGTCGCTGCTGTCGTTTAACGTCCGGGTTGCGGAGCGCTCGCTCGTCTACCGCTCGGTCGTGCTGCCGAACGTGTCGATCGGCCGGGACTGCCACATCGAGCGCGCGATCATCGACGAGGACGTGGTCGTGCCCGACGGCACGGTGATCGGCCTCGACCGCGACGCGGACCGGCGTCGGTTCTACGTCAGCGAGCAGGGGATCGTGCTCGTCACGCGCGACATGCTGAGCGGTCCTCGCGGTGGAGCGAGAGCCTGAGCGATGAGCGATGTCTTTGCCCGCCGGCGCGCCGGTGTCCTGCTGCATCCAACGTCGCTCCCGGGGCCGGGTGCGACCGGCACGCTCGGCACCGACGCGCTGCGCTTCGTCGATTGGCTCGTCGACGGCGGCTTCGGCGTCTGGCAGACGTTGCCGCTCGGCCCGCCGGACCTGCACGGTTCGCCGTACACGCTGCACTCGGCATTTGCCGGTAACCCGCAGCTGATCGACCCTGGCCGCCTCGCGGAGCTCGACGAGCTCCCGAGCCGCATGGCGTTCGATGCCGTGCACGATGCGCCGGCCGATGCGTACCGCTCCTATTGCGAGCTCGCGCGCCCCGAGCAGCAGCACTTGTTCGTCGCGTTCGTGCAGCGCAACCGCAAGTGGCTCCTGCCGTATGCGCTGTTCGAGCTGCTGCGCGCGCGCCACCGGCATGCTCCGTGGTGGGAGTGGCCCGAGGACGAGCGCAAGCGCAGCACCGAAGCCGTGCGCCGCCTGCTCGCGGCCGAGCGTAAGCAGCTTCGCGCGATCATGTTCCGTCAGTATCTGTTCGATCTGTCGTGGTCGTCGCTGAAGCGCTATGCGAACGCTCGCGGCGTTCGCCTCTTCGGGGACCTGCCGTTCTATGTGCACATCGACAGCGTCGAGGTGTGGTGGCAGCCCGGGCTGTTCCAGATCGACGAGCGCGGCAGGCCGACGGCCGTCGCCGGCGTGCCGCCCGACTACTTCAACGAGGACGGTCAGCTCTGGGGTAATCCGCTCTACGACTGGCCGGCGCACGAGCGCTCGGGCTTCGAATGGTGGGTGCGCCGGCTAGGGCACGAGCTCACGCGTTTCGATCTGCTGCGCATCGATCACTTCCGCGCGCTCGAGTCGTATTGGGAAGTGCCGGCCGCCGCGAAGACCGCGCGCGAAGGCCGCTGGCAGAAGGCGCCGGGCGAGAAGCTGCTCGAGACGCTGAAAACGAAGCTCGGCGAAGTCCCGCTCGTCGCCGAGGATCTCGGGCTGATCACGGACGAGGTCCGCGCGCTGCGCGATCGCTTCGAGCTGCCCGGGATGGTCGTGCTGCAGTTCGCGTTCGACGGCCTGCCAGACAATCCTCACGTGCCGGCAAGCCATCGCCGCAACCAGGTCGTCTACACCGGCACGCACGACAACGATACGGCCGTCGGCTGGTATGCGACGATCGATGATGCGACGCGAGCGCGAGTGCGGCATTTCTTCAACGGCGACCCCGTGATGCCGGACGCATTTCTCGACACCGTCTATGCATCCCCTGCGCAGCTTGCGATCGTGCCGCTGCAGGATTTGATCGGTCTCGGCAGCGAAGCGCGGATGAATCGTCCGGGATCGGTCGAGGGCAATTGGCGTTGGCGCTTCGAGTGGCGGCAAATCGCGCCGGACATCGCGATCGACGCGAGGCGTCGGGCGGAACGCACCGCTCGCCTCGCATAGGCGTATCGATCCATCCGCCGCGACCGCGGCCGGCCGCCGCGTTGCGTCCGGCCGTACCGCTCCGACGCCGCAAGCGCGGCGATCGCTCAGCCGCGTGCGCTGACCTCGATCACGCCGCACGCGACCGGATCGCCCGATTCGCCGGACGGCTGCGAAGATAAATCGTCTTCGTTCGCATGCACGATGATCGCCTTGCCGGCGACGCCGCGTTCGCCTTGAACCGTCATCCCTTCGGCGACGATGCTGAGCTCCGCTTCTCCGGACGCGTCCGCGGAGATATTGCCGAGATCGCCTGCATGCCTTTGTGCGGGATCGTCGCTCGGCGCGCCGTGCTCGACGTCCTGCGGATTGAAATGATCGCCCGCCGCTTCCGCCGCCGGTCCCGAGCAATCGCCGTTCTCGTGCACGTGAATGCCATGCTGGCCGGGCTCGAGGCCCGCCATCGTGACGACGACCTGCAGGCCGTCCTCCGTCTCGATGAACGATGCATTGCCGGAGGCCTGATTGCCTTCGGTCGGCGTCAGCACTGCGGCCGCGCTGACCGCGCCGGTCTCGCCTGCGGCCGCGAGCTCCGTCGAACCGGGCTCGTCGGACGCGTCCGCGTCCGATCCGATCGCCGAGTCGGCGTCGTCGGCCTGGCTCGAGTCGGTGCGCGCAGCGGCTTCGTTGCGCGCCGCCGTGCCTTCCTCCGTCGAGCGCGCGCCGATGTCGATATCAGCGGCCGGCTCGTCGAGCTCGCGCTGCGCGGCCTGGCCGAGCGGCTGCGCCCCGTCGCGCACGTCGCCGCCGGTATCGCAGCCGGAGATTCCCAGGGTCAGAAGGATCGCGGATGCGATCGTGCCGGCGCGCAAAGCGCCGAGTGCAAAGGGCTCGTGATGTCGGCTCATAGTTCGCTTCCTTTTCGAGACTTGCGATTCCTTCCGCGCCGGGCTCCGGTCGCGTCACATGGACGGGTCTTAAGCAAGATGGGTGCCAAGAGCGGCGACCTCGATCGCGGTGCTTGATTAAATAGACGGGAAGTGCCGCACGAAGAACTCGACGACATGCGGCTATATCGGGCTCTCCCACGCATACTCGACGTGCGTGAGCCCGTGAGCGGTCCCTAGGGGAGGGCCGTTACCGTATCGGTCCGACTGTCGGCTTACGTCGAGCTCACGCCGGACCGCGTATCGAGCAGCCGCCGATACAGCGTCTCGTACTCGCCGCTCTGCCGCGTCCACGAGAAATCGGCGCGCAGCGCATTGCTCGTGATCTGCTGCCAAATACCCTGGTCTTCATACCAGCCGAGCGCCGTCGTCAGCCCCCACACCAGCCCCTGCACATCGGCGTGCTCGAACACGCTGCCCGTGCCCTGACCGGTCGCCGGGTCGAAGTGAGCGACGGTATCGGCCAGCCCGCCGGTCTTGCGGACGACCGGGATCGTGCCGTAGCGCATCGCATAGAGCTGCGTGAGGCCGCACGGCTCGTACCGCGACGGCACGACCAGCAGATCGCTGCCGGCGATGATCCGATGAGCGAGCGCTTCATCGTACCCGCTGCGGAACGCGAGCCGCTCGCGATGCGACTCGGCGAGCGCCGCGAGCGTCGCCTCGAGCTGCGGCTCGCCGCTGCCGAGGATCACGAACCGGGCGCGCGTGCGCTCGAGAAGCTCGGGCAGCGCGCCGACGAGAAGATCGATGCCCTTCTGCTCGACGAGGCGCGTCACGGCGCCGACGAGCGGCGCATGATCGACGAGGCCGAGCTCGGCGCACAGCTCGAGCTTTACGCGTCGCTTCCCGGAGCGGTCGCTCCGCGCGTAGCGCGCCGGAAGGAACGGATCCGACTCGGGGCTCCACAATGCGTAGTCGACGCCGTTCAGAATCCCGACGAAATCGTCGCCCCGCGCGCGGAGCAGCGCGTCGAGCCCCATGCCGAGCTCGGGCGTCCGGATCTCTCGCGCGTACGTCGGGCTGACGGTCGTCACGGCGGTTGCGCGCGGAATCCCGAGCGCGAGAAAGACGACGTAGTCGCGCGCGCGGCTCTCGGCGTCCTCGAGCGGCGCGAGGGCCGCGTGCGCATCGGCGGGCAGCGCCGCGCGCGCGAACGCGCCTTGATAGCCGGCGTTGTGCAAGGTCAGCACGGTCGGCGTGCCGGCGAGCGCAGTGGCCGGCAGAAGGGCCGGCACGAGCGACGCATGCCAGTCGTGACAGTGGAGGATCTCCGGTCGCCAGTCCGGCGCGCAGGCAACGTCGAGCGCGGCGCGGTTCAGCGCCCAGAAGCGCGCGCCGTCCGTATCGTCCCCGGCGTAGACTCGCCCGTCGCGCCCGATCTCATCCGACTCGAGCAGGTACAGCGGCGGGCCGCCGTCGTCGCGCTGCACGAGAACGTATTCGGTCGTGCCGGCCCGCGCGCGCCGCGACGGGCTGTAGCCGGGCGGAAGCGGCCGGCCGTAGCTCGGCATCACGGTGCGCACGTCGTGACCGCGGCGCGCGAGCGCATCGGCGAGTCCTGCGACCGCATCCGCAAGACCGCCGGTTTTTGCGAGCGGAGCGTACTCCGCGGTCACCATCAGGATCTTCATCGAGCGTGCGCGCCGTGCCGACGTCGGGGAATGGGCGCGAGCTCAGCCGCGCTCGGCGACCGGCACGTATGCGCGCTCGGTCGGCCCGACATAGATCTGCCTCGGCCGGTCGATCCGCGAATCGCCGATCCTGACCTCCCGCCAGTGCGCGATCCAGCCGGGCAGCCGCCCGATCGCGAAGATCACGGTAAACATATTCGTCGGAATACCGATCGCGCGCATGATGATGCCGCTGTAGTAATCGACGTTCGGGTACAGCTTGCGCTCGATGAAATATGGATCGGACAACGCGACCTCCTCGAGCCGCATCGCGAGATCGAGCAGCGGATCGTGTATGCCGAGCTTCTCGAGCAGCGCGTCGCACGCGGCCTTGATGATCTTCGCGCGCGGATCGAAGTTCTTGTAGACGCGATGGCCGAAGCCCATCAGCCTGACGCCCGAATCACGGCTCTTCACCTGCTCGACGAACTTCTCGAGCTTCTCGCCGCTCTCGAGCAGCCGCGTGAGCATCTCGATCACGGCGACGTTCGCGCCGCCGTGCAACGGCCCCCACAGCGCGCAGACGCCGGCGGCGACCGAGGCATACAGGTTCGCCATCGACGAGCCGACCATCCTGACCGTCGACGTCGAGCAGTTCTGCTCGTGATCGGCATGCAGCAGCAGCAGCCGGTCGAGCGCTTCGACGACGACGTCGTCCGGCTCGTACAGGCGATGCGGATTCGAGAACAGCATGTGCAAGAAGTTCGCCGTGTAGCGCAGGTCCGGCCGCGGATAGTTCATCGGCTTGCCGATCGACTTGCGGTAGCTCGCCGCGGCGATCGTGCGCACCTTGCTCATCAGGCGGGCGGCGGGCTCCATGAAATGGTCGCTGTCCTCCCGCTGCATGAACGCCGGCTGGAAGCAACCGAGCGCATTGATCATCGCGGACAGAATCGCCATCGGCGGCGAGTTCGGCGGAAAGCCGTCGAAGTGATGACGCATGTCCTCGTGAATCAGCTCGTGCTCGACGAGCAGCGACCGAAAGTCCTGCAGCTGCGCGGCCGTCGGCAGCTCGCCGAAGATCAGGAGGTAGGCCGTCTCGACGAACGTCGACTTCACGGCGAGCTCCTCGATCGGGTAGCCGCGGTAACGCAGAATGCCGCGGTCGCCGTCGATGAACGTAATCGCGCTTTGGCACGCGCCCGTGTTCGCGTAGCCGCTGTCGAGCGTGATGAGCCCGGTGCGGGAACGAAGCGAGGTGATGTCGACGGCCGTCTCGTGCTCCGTGCCGACGACGATGGGAAGCTCGACGCTCTGGTTGTCGAAGCTGAGGGTCGCGGTCTTGGTCATCATGAACCTCCAAACACCTAGCGCATTCTACGCTCGATCGAGCATCCGTCGCGCGTCGAATCGACGGGCGGCGGCGCTCGAGTCGGGCATGAGACCGAGACGTCCGTCACACGTCTCGAGCGCTTCGTCTCGTCCTAACTTCCACCGTTTCGTGACGAGCGTCGCAAGTCGAAATCGAAGTCGCGAGCGGGTACGGATCGTAGCTGCTTGACGACGAAGAATTCGCTTGCATTCCTATTGGGTAGTTCTATATTTACGGCGTTTTCGCAGGCAGGTGGTCTGCCAGACCGAGGTCACAAAAACGGCAGTGCCTCGGTAGACCGCACCCAAGTGGGCCGCCCGGCCCGGACACGGACGCAGGTGAACAAGCTGCTGTCTCTGGAGGAAGAACCTCCAAGTTCGGCGCTCGCCGAACGCAAAGCTCCCCTTTCCAAAAACCGATCCCTCCCCGAACACGTTGCGAACGCCGCACCGCGAATCGTCGCCGTGCCGCGTCCGCGACTCGTGATCGGCCCGTTGAGCAATGCGTTTCGCAAGCGATTCTTCCCAACGACCAAGAGCGCCGAGTGGAACGACTGGCGCTGGCAGAACCGTAACCGGATTCGCAGCCTCGAGCAGCTCGAGCGCATGCTCCGTTTGACGGACGACGAGCGCGAAGCGATTCGCCGCCACGAAGGGCCGCTTCCCGCCGGCATCACGCCGTACTACATGAGCCTCGTCGACCCCGAGGATCCGAATCAACCGTTGCGCCGCACGGTCGTGCCGACGCTCGGCGAGTTCGAGTCCGCGCCGGGCGAGGAGGACGACCCGCTCGGCGAGGACGGCACGAGCCCGGTACCGGGTCTCGTGCATCGCTACCCCGATCGCGTGCTGCTGCTCGTCACGAACTTCTGCTCGGTCTATTGCCGCTATTGCACGCGCGCTCGGTTGGTCGGCGCGAGCGGCGAGCGGGCGCTGAAGAAGGCAGACATCGACCGGGCGATCGAGTACATCCGGGCGACCCCGGTGATCCGCGACGTGCTGATCTCCGGCGGCGACCCGTTGAGTCTCGACGAGGAGCGGCTCGAGTACGTGATCGCCGCGCTGCGCGCGATCCCGCATGTCGAGTTCATCCGGATCGGCTCGAAGCAGCCGGTCGTGCAGCCGATGCGCGTGACGCCGACGTTGACGCGCATGCTGCGCAAGTACCATCCGCTGTGGATGAGCCTGCACTTCACGCATCCGGACGAGCTGACGCCGGAAGTCGCCGAGGCGTGCGGGCGGCTCGCCGACGCCGGGATTCCGCTCGGCAGCCAGACCGTGCTGTTGAAAGGCGTGAACGACGACCTCGAGACGCTCCGGAAGCTGTTCCACGGGCTCCTGAAGATTCGCGTTCGGCCGTATTACCTCTATCAGTGCGATCCGATTCGCGGCTCGAGCCATTTCAGAACGACCGTCGATCGCGGCATCGAGCTGATTCGCGGGCTGCGCGGGTTCACGACCGGGTACGCGGTGCCGAGCTACGTCGTCGATGCGCCGGCGGGCGGCGGGAAGATCGCGCTGTTGCCCGATGCCGTGATCGGACGCGACGGCGACGATCTGCTGCTGCGCAACTTCAAGGGCGATACGTGCCGGTATCCCGATCCGGACGGGACGCTCGGGGCGGAGTGGCCGGCGGTCGCGGAGGCGGGCTGACGGCCGCCGTTTCGCCGAGAGGCCTCGAAAGAGGATCGTTGTCGCGGCAACAAACCACGATGCTGATCGGCTTGACGTACGACCTGAAAGACGACTACCTGGCCCGCGGCTACTCCGAAGCCCAAGTCGCCGAGTTCGACTCCGTCGAGACCATCGAAGCGATCGCCGACGCGCTCGCTGCGCTCGGTCACGAATGCGTCCGTGTCGGCCACGTGCGCGCGCTCGCCGAGCGCCTCGTCGCCGGCGAACGTTGGGATCTCGTCTTCAACATCGCTGAAGGCGTCGAAGGCTTCGGCCGCGAGTCGCAGGTTCCCGCGCTGCTCGAGGCGTACGGCGTCCCGTATACCTTCTCCGACCCGCTCGTCTGCGCGCTGACGCTGCACAAGGCGATGGCGAAGCACGTCGCGCGCGGCTGCGGCGTCCCGACGCCGGACTTCGCGCTCGTGTCGACGGCGGACGACGCCGCGGCCGTGACGCTCGAGCCGCCGCTGTTCGTGAAGCCGGTCGCCGAAGGCACGAGCAAGGGCATCACCGCCGCGTCGCTCGTGCGCGCGCGCACGGAGCTCGCGTCGGTCTGTGCGGAATTGCTGCGCGAGCACCGCCAGCCCGTGCTCGTCGAGCGGTTCTTGCCCGGGCGCGAATTCACGGTCGGTATGCTCGGCACGGGCGCGAGCGCGCGCGCGCTCGCGACGCTCGAAGTGCGCCTGCGCGACGGTGCGGACGAAGGCGTCTACTCGTATCGCAACAAGGCGCATTGGCGCGAGCTCGTCGAGTATCGGCTGCTCGAACACGGCGCGCTGCGCACCGCGGTCGAGCAGGTGGCGCTCGCAGCATGGCGCTGCCTCGGCTGCCGCGACGCGGGGCGCGTGGACGTGCGGCTCGACGACCGCGGTGCACCGCAGATGCTCGAGATCAACCCGCTCGCGGGGCTCACGCCCGGGCATTCCGATCTGCCGATCATGGCCGAGCTCGCCGGCATCGATTACCGCAGCCTGATCGGTGCGATCGTCGAATGCGCTACCGAGCGAGCCCGCGGCAAATAATCGTGCCTGGCACGATTTTTCGGCACGCTTGTTCACGGCATGGAGCCTGAACCGATCTTCCGGCGCGTGCTCGTGGCGCACGACGCGGATGCGGCGCACGGCGCGCCGGACGCGAGCGACGCGCTCGTGCAGGCCGCGCACGTTGCCGATGCGCTTCGCTCGCTCGGCGTCGAGACCGAGACGCAGCCGGTCGGGCTCGATCTCGGCCCGCTCGAGCGCCGCCTCGCGGCGGCGCCGGACGACACCGCCGTGTTCAATCTCGTCGAGTCGCTCGGCGGTCGCGCAGCGCTGATCCATATCGTGCCGACGTTGCTCGAGGCGCTCGGCGTTCCGTTCACCGGGTGTCCGGCGCAGGCTCAGCACGTGTCGTCGAACAAGCTGCTCGCGAAGGCGCGGCTCGCGCATGCGGGGCTGCCGACGCCGGAGCGCTGGTCCGAGTCGTCGCGGGGCGGCCCGTGGATCGTGAAGTCGGTGTGGGAGCACGCGTCGATCGGCCTCGACGACGAATCCGTCGTCGCCGATGCGTGCGACGTCGCGGCGGCAATCGACCGCAAGCGCGCGGAATCGGGCGGCGAGTGGTTCGCGGAGCGTTTCGTGCCGGGCCGCGAGCTCAACGTCGCGCTGATCGCACGCCCGGACGCGGTTCGCACGCTGCCGCCGGCCGAGATCGTGTTCGACGGGTTTCCGGAACACAAGCCGCGCATCGTCGGCTACGCCGCGAAGTGGCAACCCGACAGCTTCGAGTATCGGGCGACGCCCCGTCGGTTCGGCATCGAGCCCGAGCTCGCGGCGCGCGTGACCGCGCTCGCGCTCGAGTGCTGGACAGTGTTTGGGCTCGCCGGTTACGCGCGCGTCGACTTCCGGATCGGCCCCGACGGCACGCCGTCGATTCTGGAGATCAATGCGAACCCTTGCCTGTCGCCGGACGCGGGCTTCGCGGCAGCGCTCGACGCGGCCGGCATCCCGTTCGTGACCGCGGTGTCGTGGCTCCTCGCCGACGCCGCCGCGCGCAGCAAAGGCCCGCGCGGATGTTCGTGATTCGCCGCGTCTACGACGCGTCGACGGCCGCGAATCGCGAGCGCCTCGCGCAGGTGCAGGCGATCCTGCGCGCGCAGTTCCCGAAGCTCGGCGAGGCGCAGATCGCGAAGCTGCCCGATCAGCTAACGAACCCGCTGAAGTACCGCTTCCGCGCCGTCGTGCTCGTCGCCGAGGGCGCGCGTCACGGCGTGCGCGGCTTCGCGCTGATGCTGCATGCGCCCGATCTCGACTTCTGCTATCTCGATTTCCTGTCCGCCGGGCACGGGCAGACCGGGCGCGGTGTCGGCGGCGCGCTTTACCAGCGCGTGCGCGAGGACGCGGCCGCGCTCGGCGCAGTCGGGCTGTTCTTCGAATGCCTGCCCGACGACCCCCAGCTCTCGCCCGATTCGAAGGTGCGCGCCGAGAACGCGCGGCGGCTCACGTTCTACGAGCGCTTCGGGGCGCGCCCGATCGCGAACAACGCATATGCGACGCCGTTGAAGCCGGGCGATACGGATCCGCCGTATCTCGTCCTCGATCCGCTCGGCCGGGACAAGCTGCCGCGGCGCGAGCACGCGCAGCGCATCGTGCGCGCGATCCTCGAGCGCAAGTACGGGGACCGCTGTCCGCCCGGCTACATCGATCAGGTCGTCGAGTCGTTCCGCGACGATCCGATTCGGCTGCGTCCGCCCCGTCACGCGCGCGGCGCGGCGCCGGCGAGCGGCGGGCCTTTGGGCCGGCAGTCGATCGCGCTCGTCGTGAACGACAAGCACGATATCCATCACGTGCAGGAGCGCGGCTGCGTCGAGGCGCCGGTCCGCATCCCGACGATCCTCGACGAGCTGCGCCGCACGGCGCTGTTCGAGACGGTCGGTCTCGAGCGCTTCGGGCTGAAGCACGTCGAAGCCGTCCACGACAAAAGCTTCGTACGCTTCCTGAAGAGCGCGTCCGCGAACGTGCCGGCCGGCAAGTCCGTCTACCCTTACGTGTTTCCGATCCGGAACCGCGCGCGGCCGCCGAGCTCGCTGCCGCTGCGTGCGGGCTACTACTGCATCGATACGTTCACGCCGATCAACGAGAACGCGTATCTCGCGGCCGTGCGCGCGGTCGACTGCGCGCTGACGGCGGCGCAGCAGATCCTCGACGGGCGCCGGCTCGCGTATGCGCTCGTCCGGCCGCCGGGCCATCACGCGGAGCGGGCGAACTTCGGCGGCTTCTGCTACTTCAACTCCGCCGCCGTCGCCGCGCATTACCTTGCGGCGAACGGCCGAGTCGCGGTGCTCGACATCGACTACCACCACGGAAACGGCACGCAGGATATCTTCTACGAGCGGCCGGACGTGCTCACGGTGTCGATCCACGGCCACCCTCGCTTCACGTATCCGTACTTCTCGGGATACGAGGACGAGACCGGCGCCGGCGCTGGCCGCGGCTTCAACCTGAACCTGCCGCTGCCGGAGGGTATCGGCGAAGAGGCGTACGCGCGCGCGCTCGACCGCGCGCTCGAGCGGATTCGCCGGTTCGCGCCGGCGTTTCTCGTGCTGTCGCTCGGGCTCGACGTCGCGCGCGGCGACCCGACGGGCTCGTGGCTGCTCGGCGCCCGCGACCTCAAGCGGAACGGCCACGCGATCGGCCGTCTCGGTATGCCGACGCTCGTCGTGCAGGAGGGCGGCTACCGGACGCGCACGCTCGGCGTGAACGCCCGGCACTTCTTCGAGGGGTTATGGCAAGGCACGCACTGACCGACGCCGCACGGCCCGCTCCGCGATCGAGCGCCGTCCCGCGCGGCGTACGGTTGCGCCGCACGCCCCGTCCGGCCGACGTCGCGGCCGTGCGCCGGCTCGCTGCCGCCGTCGGCGTCTTCTCGAGCGCGGAGCAGGCGGTCGCCGTCGAGCTGATCACGGCGCGGCTTCGGCATGGGCGCGCGAGCGGCTATCACTTCGTGTTCGCGGACGTCCGCGGCCGGCCGGTCGGGTACTGCACGTGGGGGCCGATCCCGATGACCGCCGGGAGCTACGATCTTTATTGGATCGTCGTCGATCCGGCGCACGGCGGCGCCGGGGTTGGGCGGGCGCTGCTGGCCGAGGCGGAGCGGGACGTCGTCCGGCGCGGGGGCACCGCCTTATATATCGAGACGTCGTCGCGGGCGGAGTATGCGCGGACCCGGCGGTTCTACCTGCGCGCCGGCTATGCCCGGGTAGCCCGGCTTCCGGATTTCTATGCGCCAGGCGACGACAAGGTGATCTACCGGAAGCTCGTCGGCTGAACGCTGCCGCCGCGCTGCGGGTTTAACGTAAGCCTCTGTAAGCTGGTCAATTATCATCCTTGACACCGCGATCGCACGTCCTATAGTGGCCCAGCTTGCAACGGCGCGGCCGGGCGCGGATTCTGCAAGCACCGGGCCCTAGAAGAAGCAGCCTCGAATAAAACGAGTCCGGCCCGTCCACTGTCTAACGCGGCATTGCAAGCATTGGCGGTTGACGGCGACAAGGAGCGTTAGATGCGTAAGTCCAAGTCGGATGTCGAAGACGACTTCAGCGATTTCCCGATCTTCAGCGGCGATGACGACGAGCTCGACGACGAGATTCTGAACACCCGCGGGTACGAGCCGGAGAGCGATGCCGCCGGCCGGCGCTTGCCCGCACGGCAACGCGTCGAGCTGCGCAATGAGCAGCGCAATCTGCGTCGCCAGCTCTCGGATTGGGACGATTACGACGAAAACGATTTCAACACCGAGCTCTGATCCGCGTCGGCCCGCGGGCTCTCCGTGCCCGCGGGCGCGCGTTCGCGGACATTCCATTCGGCCCGCAGCCGACGAGCCGCGGGCCGCTTCGCCCGTCGTTGCCGCATGACGAGCCGCGAGCCGCCGCGGCGACGCCTTGCCGGACGCCCGCTCGACGAGCCGGGGCTCGTGACGGTGGAGCCGCAACCGGACGACGTGTCGTGCGGGCCGGCGTGTCTGCACGGCGTCTACCGGTACTACGGCGATTCGATCGACCTCGACCGGGTCATCGCCGATATCCATATGCTCGACGAGGGCGGTACGCTCGACGTGTTCCTCGCGAATCATGCGCTCGAGCGCGGCTATCGCGTGACGCTCTACACGTATAACCTGGCGCTGTTCGATCCGACCTGGTTCACGCTGAAGCCGGCCGCGATACGCGAGAAGCTGATCGCGCAGGCACGGGCGAAGCGCACGCCGAAGCTGCGGCTCGCGACCCGCGGCTACGTCGAGTTCCTCGACCGCGGCGGGCGCCTCCGGCTCCGCGATCTCGAATCGAGACTGCTGCGGCGGCTGCTGCGTCGCGGGCCGCTGATCACCGGGCTGTCGGCCACGTATCTTTATCGCTCGATGCGCGAGCTTCCGGAAACGAGCGAGGACGACGACGTCGCCGGATCGCCGGTCGGGCACTTCGTCGTGCTGACCGGCTATCTGCCCGAACGGCGCGAGGTGCTCGTCGCCGACCCGTATCTGCGCAACCCGTTCGCGCGAACGGGCCGCTACGCCGTCAGGCTCCAGCGCCTGATCAATGCCGTCCTGCTCGGCATCGTGACGTACGACGCGAATCTGCTCGTGATCGAGCCCGGCGGCAGGGCCGGAAAGGCTTCCGCTGACCGATGACGTCGGCCCTGATCGTCGTCGACGACCCCGCGGAGTGGCCGCTCGACATCGGCTCGGCCGAGGTCGTCAGCGCCGACGCATATCTTCGCGAGCCGCGCTACACCGAGCGGCGGCGCCGGCGCGTGTTCAATCTCTGTGATTCGTATCGCTATCAAAGTGTCGGCTATTACGTGTCGCTGCTCGCGACCGCGCGCGGCCACCGCGCGATGCCGAGCGTGACGACGATCCAGGACATGAAGTCCCGCTCTCTGTTCCGGCCGGCCGACGATCTCGACGAGCTGATCCAGAAGTCGCTGCACGACATCTCGTCGTCGCGTTTCGAGCTCAGCATTTACTTCGGGCGCAATCTCGCCGAGCGCCATTCGAAGCTGAGCCATGCGCTGTTCAACTTGTTCCCGGTCCCGCTGATGCGCGCGACGTTCACGAAGGGTATGCGGTGGCGGCTCGCGAGCCTCGCGCCGATTCCGGTCGGTGATCTGCCCGACTCGCACCGCGCATTTCTGCGCGAGGTCATCGAGGCGCATTTCAAGGGCCGCGGCCCGGCCGGGCGGGCCGGGCGCACGGTCCAGTACGAGCACGATCTCGCGATCCTCGTCAACGACAGCGAGCGCTCGCCGCCGTCGAATCGCGAGGCCATGAAACGGCTCGAGCGCGCCGCGCGCGCGAACGGCTTTGCCGTCGAGTTCCTGACGCGCGACGACTACGGCCGGCTCGCGGAGTTCGATGCGCTCTTCATTCGCGAGACGACGAACGTGAACCATCACACGTACCGCTTCGCGAGCCGTGCACGCAGCGAAGGGCTCGTCGTGATCGACGATCCGGAATCGATCATACGCTGCGGCAACAAGGTCTATCTCTTCGAGCTCGCGAAGCGGCTCGATCTGCCGATCCCGCCGACGCTCGTCGTCGACAGCGCGCGGCCGGACGAGATCATCGCCGAGCTCGGCTTGCCGTGCGTGCTGAAGCAGCCGGACAGCGCGTTCTCGGAGGGCGTCTTCCGGGCCGAGACCCGCGACGAGCTTGCCGCGGGTCTGACGAAGCTGCTGTCGCGCAGCGATCTCGTGATCGTGCAGTCGTTCCTGCCGACCGACTTCGACTGGCGCATCGGCATCCTCGATCGAAAGCCTCTGTTCGCGTGCCGCTATTTCATGGCGCGCGGTCATTGGCAGATCTATCATCACGCGGCCAAGCGGCCGGGCAGCAAGGAAGGCGACTCGGAGAGCGTGCCGGTCGAGCAGGCCCCGGCAGAGGTCGTCGATCTCGCGCTGAAGACGGCGAACGCGATCGGCGACGGCCTCTACGGCGTCGACATCAAGATCGTCGGCGGGCGTCCGGTCCTGATCGAGATCAACGACAACCCGAACCTCGACCACGGCGTAGAGGACGCCGTGCTCGGCGACGAGCTGTACGACAGAGTCATGAAAGTCTTCAAGGCCCGAGTGGATGCCGCCAAGCAATCCCGATCCGCATAACGGCCCGTACCACTTGTTCGACGCCGTCGGCATCGAGCTCGAGTACATGATCGTCGCCGAGGACGGCCTGGACGTCGTGCCCGCGGCCGATCGGCTGCTCGAGTCCGTCGCCGGCGAGCTCACCGACGAGTGGGAGAACGGCGATATCGCGTGGAACAACGAGCTCGCGCTGCACGTGATCGAGCTGAAGTGCAACGGGCCGAAGCGCTCGCTCGACGGGCTCGCGGATCGGTTCGGCGAGAACGTCGCGCTCGCGGTCCGCACGCTCGAACGCGACGGGCTGACGTTGATGCCGACCGCGATGCACCCGTGGATGGACCCGCGCAAGGTCGAGCTTTGGCCGCACGGCACGCGGATCATCTACGAGACGTTCGACCGCATCTTCTCGTGCAAGGGGCACGGCTGGGCGAACCTGCAAAGCGCGCACCTGAACCTGCCGTTCGCCGATGACGGCGAGTTCGCGCGCTTGCATGCGGCGATCCGGCTGCTGTTGCCGATCCTGCCGGGGCTTGCGGCGAGCTCACCGGCCGCGGACGGGGGCTTGACCGGCGTCGCCGATTACCGGCTCGTCGTCTACCGCGGGAACTGCGCACGGATTCCGTCGATCACCGGCGACGTCGTGCCGGAGCCGATCGGCTCGATCGGCGAGTATCAGGAGCGGCTGCTCGCGCGCATCTATGCGGATCTCGCGCCGCACGATCCCGAAGGCGTGCTGCGCCACGAATGGGTCAACGCGCGCGGCGCGATCGCGCGCTTCGAGCGCATGGCGATCGAGATTCGCGTGCTCGACGTGCAGGAATGCCCGGCGGCCGACGTCGCGTATGCGGCCGCGATCATCGGCACGCTGAAAAGCCTTTGCGACGGGCGCTGGGCCGACATCGCGTCGCTCGAGCGCTGGGAGACGAAGCGCCTCGCCGGCCTGCTCGATCGTGTCGTCCGCGACGGTGAGCGGGCAGAGATCGGCGAGCGGAAGTACCTCGAAGCGTTCGGGTTGAGCCGCGCGAGCGCAACGCTCGCGGAGCTTTGGGAACATCTGATCGATCGCGCGGCCGCGGACGGCGCGCTCGAAGGCGTCGACGAGCGTTTCCTCGAGCAGTATCTGCGGGCCGGCACCTTGGCGACCCGGATACGGCGCGTGCTCGGCACGATCGTGCCGACCCGCGCGGACTTCGTCCGTGTCTATCGCTCGCTTTGCAACGCGCTCGCGGAGAACCGGTCGTTCGATGGTTGACGGCGCCGCTGCGCCGGCCGGCGCGCGCCCGAGCGCGGAGACGAGCGGTCGTTGCCGCATCGCGGCCGTCGTCGTCAGCTGCGAGCATGCGAGCCGCGCCGTTCCGGACGAGTACCGGCCGCTGTTTGCAGCGGCGGCAGACGGCATCCTCGACTCGCATCGCGCGTACGACGCCGGTGCCGCGGAAGTGGCCGCCGCGCTGGCCGAGCGGGTCGGCGCGCCGCTTTTCACCGGCGAAGCGACGCGGCTTCTCGTCGACCTGAATCGCTCTATCGGCCATCCGCGGCTCTTTTCCGAGCTGACGCGCGCGCTGCCGGCAGCGGAGCGCACGCGGATCGTCGAGCGGCACTACCGGCCTTATCGGGATGCCGTCGAACGCGCGGTCGCGGATGCGGCGCGCCGCGGAGCCGTGCTGCACGTCTCCGCGCACTCGTTCACGCCGGTGCTCGACGGCGTCGAGCGCCGCGCCGACGTTGCGCTCTTGTTCGATCCGCGGCGCCGCACCGAGGCGAGCCTCGCTATCGGCTGGCGCGACGCGCTGCGGCAGGCGCTGCCGGCCGGGGCGGTCGTACGGCGCAACTATCCGTATCGCGGCGTCGCGGACGGCTTCACGACGCAGCTGCGAAAGCGCTTCCCGGACGGCGTCTATCTAGGGTTCGAGCTCGAGGTCAATCAGCGGCACGTCGGCACGGCGCAGTGGCCGGCGTACGTCCGGGCGCTCGCCGCATCGCTCGCGCGCGTCGTGCAGGGCTCGTCGATGCGAGATGCGGCCGCGCCGCCGCGCTGACTGCACGCCTGCGCGCATTGCGACGCGGAGTTGCAGCGGGCGTTAGCCTGCGGGCTCGAGCCCGTAGCGCCGTTTCGCGTCGGCGGTATCCGGCGCCGCGAGGAAGGCGAGCAACGCGCGGGCCGCGTCGGGATCGGCCGAGATCGCACTGATGCCGCCGGAGAAGATCGTTACGCTCTGGATCTCGTCCGGAAGCGTGCCGAGCACGTCGATCCCCGGCTTGTCGATCAGCTCGCTGAGCTGCTGGAAGCCGAGCTCGGCCGAGCCGTCGGCGACGACGGACGCGACCGGCGTGCCGGGCGGCGGGACGACGATCCGCGGGCGGATCGCGTCGAGGAGGCCCCAACGCTCGAACGTCTTCTCGAGGTAGCGGCCGCTCGGCCCGGTCGAATAGCTCAGCGTCTTCGCCGCAGCGACGGCGCGCTTCACGGCTTCTTCGCTCGAGATGTCCGGGCGGGCGGCGTCGGCGCGAACCGCGACGGCGATCGGGGAGGCGACGATGTCGACGCGGCTGCCGGAGAGGAGCACGCTCTCGCTGATCAGGAGATCGATCACGTCGCGCGCGAGCACGACCACGTCGAACGCCTCGCCCGCGCGCACGCGCTTCGCGACGTCGACGCCGCCGGCCGCCTCCGCTTCGACCGCGCGGCCGGTCGCCTCCTGGAACTGCGCGGCGAGCTCCGCGAGGACCGCGCGCGTCGCCATCGACGACAGGAGCTTGACGGGGGCTTCGTTCACGTCCGTCTCCTGATCGATCAGCCGTTGCGACCGCAGAGCGGCGCGGTCCCGATCTTCTTCGAGCCGAGATCGACGTTCTCGAGCGCAAGCTCGATGCCCGTTTCACGCGCGATGATTTGCGGACAGAGCGAGCAGGCGCGGGGCGCGTAGCAAAGCTTCATTCGTGGACTCCGTTGACGAGCTCGGCTCGTATGATGGCCCTCGCGCAGCTCCGAGGACAACGGTTCGGCCTTGCGGCCCGGCGCCGGCATCGACGAAGATGCAGCGCAACGGGCCGTCTCGGCGCGCATTGAGGGGCCGAATCGCATGGACATCACTCAGCACTCGGAGCCGACGATCGCCGTGTTCGTCGATTTCGAGAACCTCGCGCTCGGCGCCGAGCAAAGCAACAAAGGCCGCTTTCAGATGGATCCCGTGATGAAGCGCCTGCTCGAGCGCGGCCGCATCGTCTTCAAGCGCGCGTACTGCGATTGGAACCGCTTCCAGAAGTTCATGCGAGAGTTCCACATGCTCGGCTTCGAGATGATCGATATCCCGCATTCCGGAGCAAGCGGCAAGAACAGCGCCGACATCCGGATGGTCGTCGACGCGATCGACCTGTGCTACTCGAAGCCGCACATCGACACTTTCGCGCTGCTGACGGGGGACAGCGATTTCTCGCCGCTCGTGTCGAAGCTGAAGGAGAACGATAAGCGCGTGATCGGCTGCGGCGTTCGCAGCTCGACGTCGGACTTGCTCGCGCTGAACTGCGACGAGTTCATCTACTACGACAACCTGATCAGCGACCAGAAGCGCCCGCCGCGGCGCAGCACGAAGCAGATCTCCGACAAGCAGCGCGAGGCGTTCGAGCGGCTCACGACGACGGTCGCGTCGCTCGAGGAGGAGTACGACACAGTCTGGGGCTCGGTCGTCAAGAAGACTTTGAAGCGCGTCTATCCGGATTTCGCGGAATCGTCGTACGGCTACCGCAACTTCTCGGAGCTTCTCGCGCACGCGCAGCGCGAAGGGCTGATCGAGCTCGAGGAGGGCGAGGGCGGCAACTACAAGATCAGGACGCCGCGCGCCTGAGCAGCCTCGCGGCGTGCGCCGCGCGTGCACTGCGTCGCAGAAGTCCAATGGCCGTGCGGGCATACTGCGTTTCGGCCATGGACGGCCGTCTTCACGTGCCCGGCACCCCACGGCAGTGCCGCGCCCCCGAAGCCGCGAGCTCAGCGCCGCGCCCGGCACGCCCACCGGACTCGTTCGCTCTGGATCGCCGTCGATGTCGGCTCTAGTTCGCTGCGGACGCGTGCAGCGCCGGCGCCGAGCCGTGCGCTTCGGACGGTGCGTCGACCAGCAGCTCCTCCCGCGAATTTCGCAGCCGCTGCCACAGCAGCGACGGATTCGGCGAGAACACGCGCTCGGCCGAGCCTGCGATCACCGTCCAGCGCTCCTCCGCGATCTCGCGATCGAGCTGCCCCGGGGCCCACTCCGCGTGACCCGCATAGAGCCGCAGCGTGTCGCTGCCGCCGGCCTCGACGATCTGCGGCAGCACCTCGAGCTCGCCGCTCGCATAGACGTTCTCGAGTATCCGGGGCGCGTTGCGCAGCGTCCCGCTCGGCGGGTTCCGCACGAGAAACACGAGCTGCGTCGGACCGACGGGCCCGCCGCGGAACACGCGGCCGTCGAAGTCCGGAATCTCCGCGAGGTCCGGAACGATCTCCTGCGGCTGCACTTCGGTCGGGCGGTTGATCGCGACGCCGAGCGTTCCGCTCGAATCGTGATGCAGGATCAGCACGACGGTCTGCGACCAGCTCGGATCGCCGACCTTGTCCGTGGCGACGAGCAGCGCGCCTTGGCCGACCCTCGGCTGTGCGGCGGCCGGCAGCGCCAGCGACAGCGCCGCTCCGGCGAGCAGGACGGCCCCGAGCGCCCGACTTCGGCGCAGTCGCCGCAGCGCGGCGACGGGCGCCTGCAGCGCGCGTGTGAGCTTCGCGTTCATGGCGCCATCATACAAGCTCGGCGCGCGGCTTGTACCCGTCCGGGGGCGCGCTATCATTGCGCGCCCTGCGGGCGGCGCCGAGCCGCTCCGCAGGCCCCGAACCGGCGCTGCCTGAGGCCATGAGCTCGAGCACGTGATGGAGAAACCCCTGAATCCTGCGAACCCGTCGACGCGCATGCCGCCCGAGTGGGCGCCGCATACGGCGACCTGGTTGTCGTGGCCGCATAACCGCGACACGTGGCCAGGCTGCTTCGACGGCGTCGAGCCGGCGATGGCCGAGGCCGCGGCCGCGCTCGCCGAGACGGAGCTGGTCTACGTGAACGTGCTCGATGCCGAGCACGAGGCGCACGTGCGCCGGCTGCTCGCGCCGCTCGCGCCTGCGGACCGTATCCGCTACTTTCATATCCCGACGAACGACGCCTGGGTGCGCGATCACGGGCCGATTTTCGTCCTGCGCGACGGCGACGCGGCGCTCACCGCGCTCGATTTCGAGTACAACGCGTGGGGCGGAAAATACCCGCCGTTCGACCTCGACCGGGTCGCGGCCGCGCGGATGGCCGAGGCGATCGGAGTGCCGCGGATCCCGTACGGCATCGTGCTCGAGGGCGGCTCGATCGACGTCAACGGCGCCGGCGCGCTGCTCACGACCGAGCAGTGCCTGCTGAACCCGAACCGCAACCCGACCCTGACCCGAACGGAGATCGAGGCGGTTCTGCGCGCCGCGTTCGGAGTCGACGAGATCGTCTGGCTCGGCGACGGGATCGTCGGAGACGACACGGACGGGCATATCGACGATCTGACGCGGTTCGTCGCCGAGCGCAAGGTCGTGACCGTCGTCGAGCCGAACGCGGCCGACCCGAATCACGGGCCCCTTGCCGAGAACCTCGAGCGGCTGCGCGCAGTGACGATCGGCGGCAAGCCGCTCGAAGTGCTCGAGCTGCCGATGCCCGAGCCGCTGTACAACGCCGGCGAGCGCCTGCCGGCGAGCTACGCGAACTTCTACATTGCGAACGAGCAGGTGCTGCTGCCGGTCTTCAAGTGCGCGCAGGACGACATCGCACGGGACGTGCTCGCGGCCTGCTTCCCGGGGCGCCGCGTCGTGCCGATCGACTGCCGGGCGCTCGTCGGCGGGCTCGGCGCGCTGCACTGTCTGACGCAACAGGTGCCGGCCGCGGTGTGAGAGCGCGTCGCGAGCGGGCGTAGGCCGCCTGCAGCGGACGGGCCTCGGGCCCGGCGCGTCGTCGGCCCGACGGCGCCGTCCGACACCCGTTTCGGATCGCAAGCCGTTTCCCTTGTGGGAGTGTCGTCGATTTTCTAACCTTGTCGGATTTCCCCCTTCCACCGTATCCCGCCTGGAGATCACGATGGGCGCCATTTCCGATTTTCTGGAGCACCATTACCGCCATTTCAACAGCGCAGCGCTCGTCGATGCCGCGCGCGCCTACGTGCGCCATCTCGATTCCGGCGGTCAGATGCTGGTCACGCTGGCGGGTGCGATGAGCACGGCCGAGCTCGGGTTGTCCCTCGCGGAAATGATCCGTCGCGGCAAGGTCCACGCGATCTCGTGCACCGGCGCGAACCTCGAGGAGGATCTGTTCAACCTCGTCGCGCACGATCATTACGTGCGCATCCCGCATTACCGGCATTTATCGCCGGAGCAGGAGGAGGCGCTGCTCGAGCAGAACCTGAACCGCGTGACGGACACGTGCATCCCGGAGCACGAGGCGATGCGCCGGCTCGAGGGCGTCGTGCTGAAGCACTGGATGGCAGCCGACGCGGCCGGCGAGCGCTACTTGCCGCACGAGTTCATGTATCAGGTGCTGCGGGCCGGCGAGCTCGAGCGGTTCTACCAGATCGACCCGAAGGACAGCTGGCTGATCGCGGCGTGCGAGGCGAATCTGCCGCTATTCGTGCCCGGCTGGGAGGATTCGACGCTCGGCAACATGTATGCGAGCCACTGCATCTCCGGCGACATCAAGAACCCGCTGACGGTGAAGTCCGGCATCGAGTACATGCTGTCGCTCGCGGAGTGGTACCAGGCGACCGCGTGGGAGACCCCGATCGGCTTCTTCCAGATCGGCGGCGGCATCGCCGGCGATTTTCCGATCTGCGTGGTGCCGATGCTCGAGCAGGACCTGCGCATCGACGACGTCCCGAAGTGGGGCTATTTCTGTCAGATCAGCGATTCGACGACGAGCTACGGCTCGTACTCGGGCGCGGTGCCCAACGAGAAAATCACGTGGGGCAAGCTCTCGGCCGACACGCCGAAGTTCATCATCGAATCCGACGCGACGATCGTCGCGCCGCTCATTTTCGCCTACGTTCTCGGGGAGTAGCGGCACATGGCATCCCGACCCGAATTGCGCGAGGCGCCGCAGGAGAGCGCTGCGTGGAGCATCGCCGATTCGGCAGAGCTCTATCGCATCAACAGCTGGGGCGAGCCTTATTTCTTCATCAACGAGAACGGGCACATCGCGGTGCGCGCGCTCGATGCGGCGTCGACGACGATGGACGTCGTCGATATCGTGCAGGAGCTGCGCCGCCGCGGCATCCAGTTCCCGATCCTGATCCGCTTCCAGGACGTGCTGCGCGCGCAGGTCAAGCGGATCAACGAGGCGTTCCGGGACGCGATCGCTGAATCGGGCTACGAGAACGTGTATCGCGGCATCTATCCGATCAAGGTCAACCAGCTCCACGAGGTCGTCGACGAGCTGCTCGACGCCGGCAAGCCGTACGGCATGGGTCTCGAGTGCGGGTCGAAGGCGGAGCTGCTCGCGACGTTGCCGCATATCGATAACGACACGCTGCTCGTCTGCAACGGCGTGAAGGACCGCACGATGCTGTCGCTGATGATCAACGGGCAGCGCCTCGGCCAGAACGTCGTGCCGGTCATCGAGAAGTACTCGGAGTTCACCGATCTCAAGAATCTTGCATTCGAGAAGGGCTTCAAGCCGCGGCTCGGCGCCCGCGTGCGCCTGTTGACCCGCGGCTCGGGCCGCTGGTCGGAATCGTCCGGTGCGAACTCGAAGTTCGGTCTGACCGTCACGGAGCTGATGCGTCTCGTCGGCGAGCTCGAGCAGAACGATCTCAAGGAGAATCTCGTCCTGCTGCACTGCCATATCGGCAGCCAGATCGCGGACATCCAGGTGCTGAAGCAGGCGACGAAGGAAGTGGCGCAGATCTACGCGGCGCTGATTCGGCGCGGCATCGGCCTCAAGTACCTCGACGTCGGCGGCGGCCTCGGCGTCAACTACGACAAGGGCCACTACGAAGAGGATGCCGGCATCAACTACAGCCTGCAGGAGTACGCTAACGCGGTCATCTTCACCGTGAAGGAGGTCTGCGACGCGAACGAGGTGCCGATGCCGATCATCGTGACGGAGAGCGGCCGCGCGCTGACCGCGCATCACTCGATGCTGATCGTGCCGGTGATCGGCGCGCACGCAAAAGACAACTCGTCGCAGGATCTCACGGTGCCCGACGACGTCGAGGAGTCGGTGCAGGCGCTCGCGAACATCCTCGACTATCTGCCGTCGATCAAGAAGCCCGGCGAGCTGCTCGAGGCGTACCACGATGCGAAGGAGCGGCTCGACGACGTCGGCACGCTGTTCACGCTCGGCTATCTGCCGCTCGAGCAGCGGGCGCTCGCCGAGGCGCTCTATTGGCGCGTCTGCAATCGAATCCTGAAGGCGGCGCAACGCGACGAGGAGCTTGCGAGCTCGCCCGAGATCGTCGAGCTCGAAGGCGTGCTGATCGACCAGTATCTGTGCAACTTCTCGGTGTTTCAGTCGATGCTCGATCACTGGGCGATCGGTCAGCCGTTCCCGATCGTGCCGATCGATCGGCTCGACGAGGAGCCGACGCGCCGCGGGCTCCTCGTCGATCTCACTTGCGACTCGGACGGCAAGGTCAGCCACTACGTGTCGAGCTATCGCGACAAGCGCTTCCTGCCGCTGCACAAGCTCGATCCGGCGCAGCCGTACTACCTCGGCTTTTTCCTGATGGGCGCGTACGAGGATATCGTCGGCGACGCGCACAACCTGTTCGGGCGCGTCGCGGAGGCGCACGTTTACGCCGACGCCGAGGAGCCGGGCAATTTCTGGATCGAGAAAATCATCCCGGGCACGGCGATCCAGGATATGCTGGCTCAGGTGCAGTACTTCCCGAACGATCTGCATCGGCGCATGAGCGAGCTTGTGCGCGGTAAGATCCAGTCGGGGGTCGTGCGCCCGACGCAGGGGATGGAGATCCTCGACTACTACATGGCGACCTTCGCCGCGAATACGTACTGCGATTCGCGCAACATGGAGCGGGAGGAGCATCGGGTATGAGCCGCAGGCGAGCCGGATCGAAGCCGTTGACGGTCGGGCTCGTGCAAATGGCGATGTCGACGTCGCCGGACGAGAACGTCGAGCGCGCGGTGGGCTTCATCCGCGATGCGGCCGCCAAGGGCGCGAAGCTGATCGCGCTGCCGGAGCTGTTTCGGTCGCGCTACTTCTGTCAGACCGAGGACGCGGCGAACTTCGAGCTCGCGGAGCCCGTGCCGGGGCCGACCACGGAGCGTCTCGCGGCCGTTTCGGCCGAGCTCGACGTGACGATCGTCGCGAGCCTGTTCGAGCGGCGCGCGCCGGGGCTCTACCACAACACCGCGGCGGTCCTCGACGGCGAGCGCGGCTACGTCGGGAAGTACCGCAAGATGCATATCCCGGACGATCCGCGCTATTACGAGAAGTTTTACTTCACGCCCGGCGACCTCGGTTTCCGGACGTTCCATACCGGAGCCGCCGAGCTCGGCGTGCTCGTCTGCTGGGACCAGTGGTACCCGGAAGCCGCGCGTTTGACGGCGATGCGCGGCGCGGAGCTTCTGATCTATCCCACCGCGATCGGCTGGCACCCGGAGGAGAAGGCCGAGTACGGCGAGCGGCAGCACGAGGCGTGGGAGACGATGCAGCGCAGCCACGCGATCGCGAACGGATGCTTCGTGCTCGCGGTCAACCGGGTCGGCTTCGAGCCGTCGCCGGAAGGGCAGGGCGGCATCGAGTTCTGGGGGCAGAGCTTCCTCGCGGCGCCGGACGGGCGCATCCTGCTGCGCGCGCCCGCTGATGCGGAGGCGGTCATGGTCGAGGAGATCGACCTCGCGGATATGGAGGCGTTTCGCGTCGGCTGGCCGTTCTTTCGGGACCGGCGCATCGACGCCTACTCGCAGCTCACGGAGCGGTTCATCGAGGACGAGTAACGATGGGCAGAGGCGCGCGCATTGCTCTCGCCGCGGCGGCGGCCGGTCTCTTCACCGGAATCGCGATGAGCCAATCGCGCGTGCCGGAGATCGCGGCGGCGGCCGACGCGCCCGAGGCCGAGTTTCATATGGCGCGAATGATCTATTCGACACGCGGCGGTGGCGGCGGCTCGCGCGGCTGGCGGATGCCGTGGTGGGCGATCGATTATCCCGAAGCCGAGATCAACTTCCTGCCCGCGCTGACGCGCTTCACGCGGCTGTCGGTCGCCGAGGACAGCCGTCACCTCGAGCTGACCGACGACCGGCTCTTCGATTATCCATGGCTGTTCGTGCAGCAGGTCGGGCAGGGTTATTGGATGCCGAGCGCGGTCGAAGCCGAGCGTCTGCGTGAATACCTGCTGCGCGGCGGGTTTCTCGTCGTCGACGATTTCCACAGCGACTATGAGTGGCCGATCTTCGAGGCCGCGATCCGTCGAGTGCTGCCCGAGGGGATCATCGTCGATATTCCCGAGGGCGATCCGCTGCTCGAGATCATCTTCCCGCTCGACAACCGCACGCAGATTCCGGGTCAGCGGCATCTGCGCGGCCGCGGGATGGAGCCGCGTATGGAGGGGCCGCCCCGCTGGCGCGGCATCTACGACGACGATGGCCGGCTGATGGTCGCGATCAACTTCAATATCGATATGGGCGACGCGTGGGAGCACGCGAACGACCCGTACTATCCGCTCGAGATGACGGCGCTCGCGTACCGGTACGGCGTGAACTACGTGATATACGCGATGACGCATTGACCGCCGTCGCGCGGTCCGCGGGCGCTTGCAGGATTTCAGCCGCGCTTACGGCCCCAGATCTCGCCCCAGACGGACGACGCGTGATCCGCCGCGTCGTTGGCCGCGGACAGCGGCTGATCCTCGTCCAGGCGGCGCGTGAAGCGCCTCGCGGTGCCGAACGCGCGCAAAGCGACGTAGCTCGCGATGACGCCGATGCCCGCATAGACCAGCACGACCCACCACTGCGTGCGAACGTCGGAAAGCACCTGTCCGAGCAGCAGTATCCAGCCGAACGCGCCCGCGGCCGCCGCTGCCGCAAAAATCGTCCACGCGTAGTCGCGTGAGCGTCTCATCCGTTCACGGCGCGCGAGCGCGCGCTGGACACGATTGTGCATTCCGATCTCCTCGACACTCCGGGACGCGGTCTTGTCATCCGACCGGCGCGCTCCGGGAGCTCGAGCCGACGGACCGGCCTATTCTCCCACCTGCTCCATCACACGGTCGACCTCGTCGGGGCTGCCGAGCACGACCGGGACCCGCTGGTGGATGTCGTCCGGCTTGACGTCGAGGATGCGCGTGCCGGGCGCCGCGTAGGCCTTGCCGCCCGCCTGCTCGACGAGCATCGCCATCGGGTTCGCTTCGTACAGCAGGCGCAGCTTGCCCTGCGGCGCCTTTTGCGTCGGCGGATACAGAAAGACGCCGCCTTTCAGCAGGATGCGATGCACGTCGGCGACCATCGCGCCGACGTACCGGGACGAGTAACCATGCTCCTGCGCCCAGTGCAGGTACCGCTGATAGCCTTCCGGGAACGTCAGCCGGTTGCCCTCGTTCACCGAGTAGCTCTTGTGAGCCTTCGGGATCTTCAGCCCCTGCTCGACGCGCACGAACGCGCCGATGCTGGGATCGAGGACGAACATGTCGACGCCGCGACCCAACGTCAGCGTGAACACGGTCGATGAGCCGTACAGCACATAGCCGGCCGCGACCTGCTCGACGCCGCGCTGCAGCAGCGACGCTTCGGGCTGCTCGGCCCGGCGGTCCTGCCGCACGATGCTGAAGATCGTGCCGACCGCGCCGCAGACGTCGAGATTCGACGAGCCGTCGAGCGGATCGAACAGCACGCAGTAGCGTCGCGGACCGCGCCGCTCGTTGCGGATGATCACCGGCTCCTCGTTCTCCTCCGACGCGACGATCGCGACGCCTTCGCGCCGGCCGAGCGTGCGCAGCAGGACCTCGTTCGCGATCACGTCGAGCTTCTGCTGGGTCTCTCCCTGCACGTTGGCCGTGCCGACCTCGCCGAGCACGTCGACGAGCCGCGCGCGGCGCACTTCCGATGCGATGATCTTCGCGGAGATCGACAGCGCGGACAGGATCCACGACAAGGTGTGACCGTCGTCGGGCTCGTCGACCTTGTGCTCCAGAATATGACTCTGCAGGGTGGTGATGTCGCGTATCGCTTCGTTGCTCATCTCGGACCTGCGCCTCCCTTGGCGTCTATGGCGACGCTGTAGTCGCCGCGCGATCTCCTCGAAACCCGCGGCCGAGGACCGGCCGCGCTCGACGTCCGCCGGCGGCCCGCGCAACTCGTTGTTGTTTCGGTGAGCGCGTGGCCCGGCGGGGCCCGGCTCTATGGTAAGCAAAACGGGCGGCTCGCGGGCGGTACTGCGTCCGGCGCCGCCGGCGGGCGGCGATCGACAGCGCGCGAGCCTTGGTGTACATATCGACGTGCCGCCGTCCGACGGGATGGATCCGGGGCGTCAAGAAGCATTATGACCGGGGGAACCGCGGTCGCCGCTCGACACGACGCGGCCGGCCGCCACGACGAAGCCGTCAACGCGCTCGCCCGCGCGGCGCGTGCGGGCGACATCGATGCGATGACCGAGCTCGGCAAGCGCCTGATCGCCGGCGATCGCGCGCCCTTGCTGCCAAAGGACGGTGCGCGCCTGCTCGTCGACGCGTTGCGGGCAGGAAGCACCGAGGCCGCGCTGCGCCTCGCGGTGCTCGCCGCGCTCGGCGCCTATACCGACCAGAGCTGGCATGATGCGCTCGGGCTGCTGCTGCGCGCGGCGGAGCAGGGCTCGGAGGAGGCCCGCGGCCAGCTTCAGGTGCTCGCCGGCCGATCCGCTCGGGACGCCGCGCCGGCAGAAGGGTGGCGCGCGCTCGCCGCGAGCATCGACATCGACTCGTGGGTCGCGCCGCCGGCCGGCGTGACCGTGCACGACGAGCCGCTCGTGCGCGCGTTCCCTGAATTCGTGCCCGCCGAGGCGTGCGAGTGGCTGATCGGCCGCGCTCGGGGCCGGCTGCGCCGCGCGCTGATCTACGATCCGGCGCACGGCGGCGAGATCGCCGACCAGATGCGCACGAACAGCGCGACCGGGTTCGATCTCGCGGACGCGGACGTCGTGCAGATCGCGATTCAGCATCGGATGGCCGCGGTTCTCGACGTGCCGGTGCACAACATGGAAGGGCCGACCGTGCTGCACTACGAGGCGGGTCAGCAGATCACCGAGCATTTCGACTTCTTGAACCCGCGGATGGCGCATTACGAGCGCGAAGTGACGAATCGGGGCGAGCGCATCATTACGTTCCTGCTGTATCTGAACGACGACTACACCGGCGGAGAGACCGACTTCCCGCGGCTCGGCGTGCGTCACAAGGGCCGCCGCGGCGGTGCGCTCTTCTTCGTCAACGCGCTGCCGGACGGTACGCCCGACACGCGGACCGTGCATGCGGGACGGCCGCCGACGCACGGCGAGAAGTGGGTCATGTCTCAGTTCGTCCGCAGTCGCGCGGTGCTGAATGCGCGCGCCGAGCGGGTCGGCTGATCGGTACGTTTCGCGTCGCGAGGCTCGACGGCATGGCGCAGATCCACGTTCATCCGGATGCACGCACGTTCCTCGCGCGGGCCGAGCCGTGGCTCGAGCGCGCGGAGATCGAGAACGCCGTCGCGTTGCAGACCGCGCGCTTCGCGTCGCGCAATGATCCGTTGTTCCCGGAGCCGCCCTACTGGGCGACGATCGAGGACGAAGGGGAGATCGTCGGCTGCGCATTCCGCACTCCGCCGTATCGGCTCGGCATGACGTCCGTGCCGCTCGCGGCGATCCCGGCGCTCGTGTCGAGCGTCGCGCAAACGTACCGCACGTTGTCGGGCGTCGCCGGGCCCGAGCCCGGCGCGAGCGCGTTCGCCGCGGCGTGGACCTCGCTGCGCGGCGGGCGCTCGTCCGTGCATACCCGTCAGCGGCTGCTTGCGCACCGCGCGATCGTGCCGTTGCGCGATCCGCCGCCCGGTGCGCTCCGGGCCGCGTCGCCCGCCGAAGCCGTGCTCGCGCAGCGCTGGGGCACGGCGTTCGCTTACGAGAGCGGTCTGACGGCGCTCGACGGGAACGTCGCCGCCCGGTTGATCTCGTACGGCTGGCTTTACTTCTGGCACGACGGCGAGCCTCGCTGCATGCTCGGGGTGCTGCGCGAGACCCGTGACGCCGCGGCGATCGGCATCCTGTACACGCCTCCGGAGCATCGCGACAGGGGCTACGCGACGGCGGCGGTCGCCGCGTTCAGCCGCCATCTGCTGGAGCGCGGCTTGAGCCAATCCTACTTCTGTCTCGAGCCATCGAATCCGACGGCCGATTGGGTCTGCAGGCGCCTCGGCTACGGCGTCGTGCAGGAGACGGCCGACATCGATTTCGGAGCCGGTTGAGCGAGGCGAGCATGACCCACGCGAACGCACCTCCTCTGACCGCGGCGGCGGAGATCGATATGGCCGAGCGGCACGACGCGGCCGGCCGGCACGACGAGGCGATCAATTGCCTCGCCCGGGCGACGCGTCAGGGCGACGTCGAGGCCAAGACGCGGCTCGCGAAACGGCTGCTCGTCGGCGACCGGGCGCCGCTGCTGTGGCGCGAAGGCGCCGCGTTCATACGCGAGGCGGCGCTCGCAGGCGGCGCCGAAGCGGCGGCGCTGCTCGCCGTGCTCGTCGCGGCCGGCCTCGGCGGCCGCCACGACTGGAAGGCCGCGCTCGAGCTCGCGCAGCTCGCGGCCGCGCGCGGCTGGACGCCGGCCGCGCGGCAGCTCGAGGTGCTCGCTGCGGCCACCGGCCGGATCGATCCCGCAACGTGGGTCGAGGCGCCGGCCGTCGTCCCGCTGCACGACGGCCCGGATATCCGGCTGCTCCCGTCGTTCGCGAACGACGAAGTCTGCGAGTGGCTGATCGAGCGGTCCCGCGGGCGGCTCGAGCGCGCGAAGGTCTACGATGCCGCGAGCAAGTCGGACGTCGTCTCGCCGACGCGCACGAACAGCGCGGCGTGCTTCAATCTCGTCGACACGGATCTCGTGCACCTGATGGTGCAGACGCGGATCGCGATCGCGACGGGCATCCCGCTCGCGAACATGGAAGGCGCGACGGTGCTGCACTACGACATCGGCGAAGAGATCACGAATCACTACGATTTCGTCGATCCGACCCTGCCCGACTACGAGGAGCACGTCCGCACTCGCGGCGAGCGGATCATCACGTTCCTCGTGTACTTGAACGACGACTACGACTGCGGAGAGACGGAGTTCCCGCGCCTCGGTATCCGGCACAAGGGCCGGCGCGGGGATGCGCTCTATTTCACGAACGCGCTGCCGACCGGCGAGCCGGATCTGCGCAGCTGGCACGCAGGCAGGCCTCCGCAGCGCAGCGAGAAGTGGATCTTCTCGCAGTTCATCCGCAATCGTCGGGTGCTGCATATCTAGTACACTCGATCGGGCCGGCTCGATAGAGTCGGGCCTTGCATCGGGGGAAGTGGCAACCATGACGAAGACCCAATCGTTCACGGCGGTCGCCGGGCTTTTCTGCGCGGGCTTCGCGTACGGTCACCACGGCGTCGCGAATTTCGACCTGAACCGGGATATCGAGCTCGAAGGGGTCGTGACCGGCGTCGATTTCATCAACCCGCATTCGTGGCTGTACTTCGACGTGACCGGCGACGACGGCGAGGTCGTCTCGTGGCGATGCGAGATGCGCGGCGCGACCGTGCTGCGCCGCTCGGGCTGGACCGAGGACATGTTCCCGGCGGGGATGCCGATCCGGATCACGGCGTCGCCCGATCGCCGCGACCCGGCTACCTGCTACCTCGCGACGGCGTACTTTCCGGACGGCCGCAGCGTCGACCGCTACGGGCAGCTGACCGAGCCGGCGCCGCTGCCGGTCGCGGAACGGCCCGCGCGGCTGCCGAACGGCGATCCGAACATCGCGGGCGACTGGGCCGCAGAGCAGCGGGTGATGACGGATCCGCGCGGCCAGGCCGGCATGCTCGTGCCGGTGTCCGTCGCCGACGAGTTCGCGCCGGGCGAGGTGCCCGGCGGCGGCCCCGGATTTCCGGGCGCGCGCGGCACGCCGCTGTCGATGGCCGACGATCCGGTCGACACGTACTGGAATCGGCGGCCGAGCGTGATGCCGTTGACGGAAGCGGGGCAGCAGGTGATCGACAGCCTCGACCTCGCGTCGACCGACAATCCGCGGCTGCGCTGCGAGCCGACGAACATATTGTTCGATTGGACGTTCGAGACGGACGTCAACCGGATCGTCCAGACCGAGGACGAGATACGGATGCTGTACGGCTCGATGGGGATCGAGCGGACGATTCACCTCGGCATGACCGAGCATCCGGCAGACATCGAGCCGAGCGTCGCCGGGCATTCGATCGGGCGCTGGGAGGACGATGTGCTGATCGTCGACACGATCGGCTTCGCGCCCGGCATCCTGTCCGCCGACGGCCGCGTGCCGCACAGCGATCAGCTCCATATCGTCGAGCGCTTCACGCTCGATCCCGAGCGGATGGCGCTGCGCCGCGACTACATGGCCGTGGATCCGCTGTATTTCGAAGGCGAGTACACGGGCTCGGACACCGTGCTGATCTCCGATCTGCCTTACCAGGGCACGGCGCCGTGCGACGACCGCACGTACCGCGAGCCGCCGGCCGCGAGCGACGCGAAGAAGCCGTGGTGGGATTTCCTGATCTTCTGGGAGTGAACGGCGCCATCCGGTTCGTAACGGTGCGCGCGCGATGAAGGCGTTGCGCTCGAGTTCCCCGTGATGACGGCGCTCGCGTTCATCGCGCTCGCGGCATGGGCCGCGGTGCTGGTGTTGCCATGGCAGCCGCACCGTATCCGCGAGCGGCTCGAATCCGACGGCACGGCGGGCCGGCTCGATGACGTGACCGTGCTGATCCCGGCGCGCAACGAGGCGGCCGTGATCGAGCGAACGCTGGCCGCGCTCGCACGACAGGGGGCCGGATTCGACGTAATCGTCGTCGACGACGAGTCGGACGACGGCACCGGCGAGATTCTCGCGCGGCTCGGCGCCGCGGGCGCATCGCACGGCCCGCACCCGTTCGCGCTTCGCGTCGTCGCCGGCCGGCCCCGTCGGGCCGGCTGGAGCGGCAAGCTGTGGGCGCTGCAGCAGGGCTTAGAGCACGTCGAACGGCCGCTCGTGCTGCTCCTCGACGCCGATATCGAGCTCGCGCCGGGCACGATCCCGGCGCTCGTCGGGCAGTTGCGGCGCACCGGCGCGTCGCTCGTGTCGATCATGGCGACTCTGCGCTGCGAGACGCTCGCTGAGCGCTTGCTGGCGCCGCCGTTCGTGCTCTTCTTCAAGCTGATCTATCCGTTCGCGCTCGCGAACGCGCCGCGGCGGCGCACAGCGGCCGCGGCCGGCGGCTGCATTCTGATCGCCGCGGAAGCGCTGCAGGCGATCGGCGGCTTCGCGGCGTTGCGCGATGCGTTGATCGACGACTGCACGCTCGCCGCCGCAGTGAAGCGGCGCGGCTATCGCACGTGGATCGGCATGAGCCGCTCCGTGCGCAGTCTGCGGCCCTACGATTTCGGCGACTTCTGGCGGATGGTCAGCCGCACCGCGTTCACGCAGCTGCGCTACTCGCCGCTGCTCCTCGTCGCGACGATTGCTGCGATGCTCGTCGTGTTCGTCGCGCCGATCGCCTCACTCGTCGCCGCGCTCGTCGATGCGCGCTCGCCGCTCGCGATGACGGCGGGCGCGGGTGCGCTCGCGGCGATGGCGGCGGCGTACTACCCGACTGTGCGCTTCTATCGGTTGCCCGGATGGTGGGTCGCAACGTTGCCGTTCGCGGCGGTGCTGTTCGTCGGCATGACGATCGACTCGGCGCTGAAGTACTGGCGCGGCACGCGGGCCGAGTGGAAGGGACGCGCGTATCGCGCCGCGGAATGAGTGCTCGGCGCGGTCGATCAGCCGGCGCTCGGCGATCGCGTGCGATCAGCGATAGTAGACGTGCCCGTGGATCGTCGCCGTCCACGTGCGCTCGACTCTCCACGGCGCGGAAATGCTCGCGCTGTGGAAGAACAACGCCCCGTGCGTCGGATCCTCTCCGCGGTCCTCGAGCAGCGCCGCGGCCACTGCGAGCGCGATTTCCCATTGCTCGGCGTCGCGAGGCACGTCGCTCTTGCCGTCGCACCACCACGAGAACTGGCACGGCGGAGTCTCGCCGCCTTGCTTGACGACCTCGCACGGCGTCGACGGGAACTCTTCGTGCTCGATTCGGTTCAGCACGACCGAGCCGACCGCATGCATGCCGTCGGGCCCCTCGCTGCGCGCCTCGAAGTACAGCGCGAGGGCGAGGCAGCGCAGCTCCTCGTCGATCGGCGCGTCGGCCGGCGCCTCGTCGGCCGGCAGCGGGGACGACACCGCGGCGGCCAGCAGCGCGGCCGCCACGCAGCCGTACAGGCTTGCGGCCGGGCAGGGCGCGTTTCTCGTCGCTATCGGCATACGTCCTCCTCGGTCGTCCGGACCTGAATGTTACGCCTGCGGTCCGGCGCGGAAGCGTGACTGATTGCCCAGCCCGCGCGCTCGGCGGGTCGGCCGGCCGGATCGACTGAGCGTCCGCGGCCCGAGCCGAGCGCGGCGACGGCTCGATTTCGGCGCACGGCGGACGGCCTGACGCACCGATATACGGCACGATTCCCCGCTTCGCCGCGTCCCGGCGGCCGATTCGCGCGGAAATTCACGAGGCATGGTTCTTGCTCCCGATCGATCGTGGATTCCCCGGTTCGTGCCCGATGACGCGAAAGATGAGCGAGATCGCGACAGCGAGTTCCGCCTACGACGACCTCGTCGAGGAGCGTGTCGATCATGACGCGATACAGAAACAGTTCCTCGAGAAGCTGTTCTATGTCCAAGGCAAGTTTCCGAAGCTTGCCACGCTGAAGGACTACTACCTCGCGCTCGCGTACACGGTGCGCGATCTGATGCTGCGCCGCTGGGTCAGCACGGCGGCGACTTACACTGCGACGCGCGCGCGGACCGTCGCGTACTTCTCGGCCGAATATCTGCTCGGGCCGCAGCTCGGCAACAATCTGATCAATCTCGGCATCTATGACCGCGTCAAGGCGGCAATCGAGGATCTCGGCCTCGATTTCGACCGGTTGCTCGCGGAGGAGCCCGAGCCGGGGCTCGGCAGCGGCGGTCTCGGGCGCCTCGCGGCGTGCTTCATCGACTCGCTCGCGACGCTCGAGATCCCGGCGCTCGCGTACGGGATTCGTTACGAGTTCGGCATCTTCCAGCAGGATATCGTCGAGGGCTGGCAGGTCGAGCGCACCGACAAGTGGCTGACGTTCGGCAACCCGTGGGAGATCGCAAGGCCGGAGTGGGCCGCGGCGGTGAAGCTCGGCGGCCGGACCGAGCGCTACGTCGATGACCTCGGACGCACTCGGGTGCGCTGGGTCGCGGACACGATCGTGAACGGCGTTCCGTACGACATGCCGATCCTCGGCTTCAGGAACAACACCGCGAACACGTTGCGCCTGTGGCAGGCGCAGGCGCCCGAGTCGTTCGATTTCTCGGTGTTCAATCGCGGCGACTATTACGGCGCCGTCCAGCAGAAGGTCGTCTCCGAGAACCTCAGCAAGGTGCTGTATCCGAACGACGAGAAGCTGCGCGGCAAGCAGCTGCGGCTCGAGCAGCAGTACTTCTTCGTCGCCTGCTCGCTGCAGGACATGCTGCGGATCATCGGCGTGCAGGGCGTTGCGCTCGAACGCTTCCACGAGAAGTTTGCCGTGCAGCTGAACGACACGCATCCGGCGATCGCGATCGCCGAGCTGATGCGTTTGCTCGTCGACGAGCACGCGATCGACTGGGATATCGCGTGGGAGATTACTCGCAAGACGTTCGCTTACACGAACCATACTCTGCTGCCCGAGGCGCTCGAGTGCTGGCCGGTCGAGCTCCTCGGGCGCGTGCTGCCGCGGCACCTCGAGATCATCTACGAAATCAACGCGCGGTTCCTCGACGACATGCGCATGCGCTGCCTCGGCGACGACCGCCGCATAGCCGCGCTGTCGCTGATCGACGAGCACGGCGAGCGCTACGTGCGGATGGCGCATCTTGCGACGGTCGGAAGCCACGCGGTGAACGGCGTCGCGAGCCTGCATACGGAGCTTCTGAAGCGCGACGTGCTCGGCGAGTTTTTCCGGCTCGCGCCGGAGCGCTTCTCGAACAAGACGAACGGCGTCACGCCTCGCCGCTGGGTCGTGCTCGCGAACCCGCGGCTCTCGTCGCTGCTGACGGAGCTGCTCGGCGAGGATTGGCCGCGGGACCTGGATCAGCTGCGCGGGCTCGAGGCGTACGTCGACGATGCCGCGTTCCTCGACCGCTGGAGGGCGATCCGACGCGCGAACAAGGTCGATCTCGCTCGGCAGATCGCGGAGCAGTGCGGCACGCACGTGGATCCCGACTCGCTGTTCGACGTGCAGGTGAAGCGCATCCACGAGTACAAGCGCCAGCATTTGATGATCCTTCACGTCATCGCTCTCTACCTGCGGGCGAAGAGCTGCGCCGGCGACGCGTTCCCGCGCACGTTCGTGTTTGCCGGTAAGGCCGCGCCCGGGTACGCGATAGCGAAGCTGATGATCAAGCTGATCACGTCGGTCGCAGCGGTCGTGAATCGCGACCCCGACGTGAACGGCCTGCTGCGCGTCGTGTTCATGCCGAACTTCAACGTGATGAACAGTCAGCCCGTCTATCCGGCCGCGGATCTGTCCGAGCAGATCTCGACCGCAGGCAAGGAGGCGTCGGGTACCGGCAACATGAAGTTCGCGATCAACGGCGCGGTGACGATCGGCACGCTCGACGGCGCGAACATCGAGCTTCGCGAAGAGGTCGGCGAGGAGAATTTCTTCCTGTTCGGGCACAAGGCGGACGAGCTCGCGGCGCTGCGGCAGGAAGGCTATCGGCCGCGCGACTGCTGCGAGCGCGATCCCGAGCTCGCTGCGGCGATCGGGCTGATCGAGTCCGGATTCTTCTCGCGCGGCGATCCGATGCTGTTCGAGCCGCTGCTGCGCAACCTGCTCGATCACGACCCGTACTTCGTGCTCGCCGACTTCACCGCGTATGCCGAGTGTCAGCGGCGTGCCGCCGCGGCATGGCTCGCGACGGATACGTGGACCCGGATGTCGGTATTGAACTGCGCGCGGAGCGGTAAGTTCTCGTCCGATCGCACGATCATGGAATACTGCCGCGACATCTGGCACGCTCCGCGAGTGCCGATCCGGCTGCTGTCGCGGCCCGAGGTCGCGGGCGGCTTCCTTCGCACCTGATTATCCAGCCCGACCATGACGTATTGTGTCGCCATCGAAGTGAACGACGGCCTCGTGTTCGCGGCAGATACGCGCACGAGCGGCTCTTTCGACGACGTCCGCGTGTACCGGAAGCTGCACGTGTACGAGTACCCGGGCGACCGGGTGTTCGTGATCCTTTCGGCCGGCAATCTCGCGACGACGCAGCTGATGAACTGGCGGCTGCAGCGCGACGCGGATAACGCGGATGCGACGCGGAGCCTGCGCACGTTCTCGCACCTGTACGACGTCGCGGAGTACGTCGGCGCGACCCTGGTCGGCAGCCAGGCGAAGGTCAGCGAGGACGACGCGCAAGCGGTGAACGTGCAGGCGACCGTGATCCTCGGCGGGCAGATCGCCGGCGAGCGGCCGGGGTTATATCTGATCTATCCGCTGGGCAATTGCATCGCGACGTCGCCGGAGACGCCGTATCTGCAGATCGGTGAATCGAAGTACGGCAAGCCGATCCTCGACCGCATCTTGCGTCCCGAGACGTCGATGGAGGATGCGGCCCGGTGCGCGATCGTCTCGCTCGATTCGACGATCCGCTCGAACCTGTCGGTCGGCATGCCGATCGATATGGCGTTGATTCGGAACGGCGACCTGAAGATTTCGTATCAAATGCGGCTCGAGGCGGATACGCCGCTGTACGCGGAGATCCACGATACGTGGTCCCGTAAGCTCGAGGCCGCCGTGCACAGCTTGCCGAGATTTCCGTGGGAGCCTCAGGAGGAGTCGCTTCCGCAGGCGCATGTGCCGCTGCCGAGCATGCCGCCGCGGCGGATTCCGCTGCGGCCGGACCCCGCGGACGCGGAGGCGCAGCAGCAGCAACAGTAGCAGTAGCGCTGTTCGCGATCGCGGGCGCCTATGCTCGAAAGTACGCGTCCGTCAGCTCGGTGTGCAGACGGCCGAGGTTCACCTGGATCTCGTCCATGAACGCTGCCGGATTTCGCGCGGCGAGCGACGCGGGATCGGCGTTCCGAATCAGCCCGACGATCCGGTTCACCTGTCGCTCGACCGCGGGCCTCGGCGGCATCGACGGCAACGTCCGCTGCGCGCGGGCGATACAGAAGTAGACGCTGCGCGGAAATCCGTCGTCCTGTAGCAGGAACCTCAGCGCGTGCTCGCCGCTGACGCGGCGTCGAATGTGGCGCCGGTACATCTGGTACGCCTCGAGCGAGCGCAGCACGGCCATCCACTGCATGTTCTGAAATACCTCGCGGTCCTCCTCGTGCCGCGGCCGAACGAGGCCGGACGACCCGGCGTCGATGATGCGCGTCGTCATGTCCGCCTGCTCGATCGCCGTGCCGAGCCGGATGAACTGAAAGCCGATGTCGCGGCTCGCGTTCGCGGTCAGGAGCCCGAGGATCTTAAGGCAGCAGTCGACGACGTGGCTCAGGAACTCGCTCCGATAGCGCCTGCCGGCGCCGCGGTCGCCATGATCGGTGACGTGCAGGTAGAGGTCGTTCACCGCTTCCCACGTCTGCTGCGGCAGGCTGTCGCGGATCGTGCGCAAGATCTCGCGGGCTCGCTCGATCGACACGCGAAGAGACGACGCGTTGCGCGGATCGAGCAGCAGGAAGCGGACGACGTCGACCTCGGTCGGATCGTCCGTGCCGGAGAAGTGCGCGGCGAATGCTTCGCCCGCGCCGACCGTGTCGATCATCGGCCGCCAAGTGAAACGGATCGATCGCGGCAGATCGAGCTGGAGCTGGCTGCCGACGCCGACGAGGCGCGCCGTGTTCTCGGCTCGGCGCACGTAGCGTGCGAACCAATACAGGTTGTCCGCGACGCGCGAGAGCATTCAGTCGCCGTCCTCGTGGTCGACGATCCACGTATCCTTCGCGCCGCCGCCCTGCGACGAGTTCACGACCAGCGAGCCCTCCTGCATCGCGACGCGGGTCAAGCCGCCGGTCGTCACGTAGGTATCCTCGCGCGACAGGATGAATGGCCGCAGGTCGACGTGCCGCGGCGCGAGGCCGTCGTCCGTCATCACCGGCACGGTCGACAGCGACAAGGTCGGCTGCGCGATGTAATTGCGCGGGTTCGCTTCGATCAGCTTCCTGAACTTCTCGTGCTCGCGCTTGCTTGCGCGTGGGCCGATCAGCATGCCGTAGCCGCCGGACTCGTTCGCCGGCTTCACGACCAGCTCGTCGATGTGCTCGAGCACGTAGCGGCGCGCCTTCGTCTGATGGCACAGATAGCTCGGCACGTTCGGCAGGAGCGGCTCCTCGCCGAGGTAGTAGCGAATCATCGCGGGCACGTATGCGAACACGACCTTGTCGTCGGCGACGCCGGCGCCCGGCGCGTTCGCGAGACCGACCTTGCCGGCGCGCCAGCTGCGAATGAGGCCGGGCACGCCGAGCACCGAGTCGGGCTTGAACGCTTCGGGATCGAGATAATCGTCGTCGATACGGCGGTAGACCACGTCGACTCGCTGCGGTCCGTACACCGTGCGCATGTAAGTGCAGTCGTCGTCGGCGACGAACAGGTCCGAGCCTTCGACGAGCTCGACGCCCATCGACTGCGCGAGGTACGCGTGCTCGAAGTACGCGCTGTTGAACACGCCGGGCGTCAGCACGACGATCACCGGCTCCGTGCCGGGCCGCGGCGACAGCGCGGCGAGCGTGTCGTAGAGCTGTGCCGGGTAGTCGTCGACCGGCAGGATCGAGCTCGTGCCGAATAGCTCCGGGAACACGCGTTTCGCGACCTGCCTGTTCTCGAGCATGTACGAGACGCCGCTCGGAATCCGGAGGTTGTCCTCGAGCACGTAGAGCGTGCCGTCGTCGTCGCGCACGAGGTCCGAGCCGCAAACGTGCGCCCAGACGCCGAGCGGCGGCTCGACGCCTACGCATTGCGGTCGGAAGTTCGCCGAGCCCTCGAGCAGAAACTTCGGGAAGACGCGATCTTTGACGATGCGCTGCTCGCCGTACATGTCGGCAATGAACGCATTCAGCGCGCGAATCCGCTGCTCGAGACCGGCCTCCGTCCGTCGCCATTCGTCGTGCGCGATCACGCGCGGGATCAGGTCGAACGGCAGCGTGCGATCGACATTGCGTCCGTCCGAGTAGACCGTGAACGTGATGCCCGTGACACGGGCGACGAGGTCGGCCGCGAGCTTGCGCTCCGCGAGCTCGCGCTCGGAGAGTCCCGCGAGGTACTCGACGACCCGGCGTGCCGCGGGGTGCGGCTCGCCGTCGGGCTTGATCAGCTCGTCGAAGGTTCGGGTTCGATAGGCGCTCCAGTCGATCGTGCCCTCACTCGAACCCCGTCCGAGGGCTTCGGCAAGGTTCGCTTTCACGCTGCAGCCTTGACGCCTGTGCTTTCCGCCGAGCCCTTGCCGCGGAGCGTCTCGGCCGTCAGGAGGGCGACGCGCTCCCCTTCCGCCGCTGCGGCGTTTCGCGCGTCGCATACGTAGCCTTCGGGGATGTCGCAGCCGCTGTCGACGATGACGTTCGCGAGCCGCGCACCGCGTTCGACCCGTGCGCCCGGCAGGACGAGGCAGTTGTCGAGCGAAGCGCCTTTCTCGATCGTGCAGCCGGCGAACAGCACGGAGCGGTGCACGCGGCCGGCGACGATGCACCCGGGGGCGACGATCGAGCTCGTCGCGGCGCCGCCCGTGACGAAGCGCGCGGGCGAGCGCACAGGCTGATGAGTCCAGAGGGGCCACGCCTCGTCGGCCAGATCGAGCGGCGGCTCATCGTCGAGCAGATCCAGGTTCGCGCGCCAGTAACTCTCGACCGTGCCGACGTCGCGCCAGTATCCGCGGCCGCCATCGGCGTCGCGGAACGGGTACGCGAAGACGAGGCCGTCGCGGACCATCGGCGGTAGGATGTTCCGGCCGAAGTCGTGACTCGACGATGCGTCGGCCGCGTCTTTCGTCAGCACGTCGAACAGGAAATCTCGATTGAACACGTAGATGCCCATCGAGCCGAGCGCGACGTCCGGCCGATCCGGGAGGCCCTGCGGATGCGCCGGCTTCTCATCGAACGCGGCGACGCGGCCGCGGCGATCGACGCTCATCACGCCGAACTCGCGGGCGTCTGCGATCGACACCTCGATGCAGCCGACGGTCGCCTCCGCGCCGCTCGCCGCGTGCGCTTCGATCATCGGCCGATAGTCCATCTTGTAGACATGGTCGCCGGCGAGCACGAGCACGTATTTCGGCGCCCGCTCCATGATCATTTCTAAGTTCTGATAGACCGCGTCCGCGGTGCCGGCGTACCAGCGTGTGCCCTTCCGCTGCTGTGCGGGCCAGAGCTCGACGTATTCGCCGAGCTCGGGGCGCAGGAAGCTCCAGCCGTGCACGACGTGCTGGATCAGCGAATGCGCCTTGTACTGCGTGAGCACGCCGATTCGGCGGATCCCGGAGTTCACGCAGTTCGAAAGCGGGAAGTCGATGTTGCGGTACAGGCCGCCGAAGGGCAGGGCAGGCTTGCAGTCCCAACGCGTGAGCCCCTGCAAGCGCGTACCGTTGCCGCCGGCCATGACGACCGCGAACGTGTGTTCCTCGAGATTCTCTGCGGCGCGGCGGCGGACCGGCGGCATCGTCGTATCTCCTCGACCTGATTGTTAGCGTTACGAAGACGGAGAAGATCCCGGGCGTCGTTAAGCAGAGATCGTGCCAAGGAGCAATTGTCAGTAAGTTCATGAGCTTGCGGAGATGATGCGCAGCTCGAGCGACACGCACGCCCCGTGTGTGTGCCGTCCGCGGGCATCGCATGGAGTGCCGCGCTTCGAGTTGGTGCGAAAGCGCTGCGCGTCGAGCTCGCTATTACGCGCAACGGTCTTCAGAGCGACGACACCCGCGCGAAACGATCTTGGTCCTCACCAAGGCACACATATCGGTCCGGTCGCCTGCTGGCTCGGTGGATTGAACGACAAGAATTCTCAACCTCTGGACGATGGGCCGCTAAACCGTTGTGGGTGTTTGAGAATCGATCTAGTCTGTCGCTCAAACAAACAGAGAGTTCGCGCCGCCGGGGGTACCGAGCCATGTCCGCAAGATCTCGCTTGTTTCTTTCGTTAGCGCTGCCAGCCCTTGCTCTCGGCGGAATCGCCGAAGTCGGGGCGCAGCAAAACTGGTCCGATCCTGCCACGTGGCCGAATGGCAAAGTGCCGGCGGCGGGCGACAAGGTAGTCATTCCCAGAGACAAGAACGTACTGCTCGACGTCAGTCCGCCGGCGCTAGGCGGTCTTTCCATCGACGGCAAGCTGACCTTCTCGAACGACGCCGACCTCGAGCTGATGACCGAGTGGATCATGCTGCACGGCGAGCTCGCGATCGGGAGCGAAGCGAGTCCGCACACGCGCAACGCGACGATCACCTTCACGGACAACGTCAAGGGCGAGGACGTCATGGCCGGCATGGGCGACCGCGGCATCATGATCTCGGGCGGAACCCTGAACCTGCACGGCGATCGGACCCACACCTGGACGAAGCTGTCCGAGACGGCCGAGGCGGGCAGCACGACGATCCAGGTCCTCGACGCGTCTGGCTGGCGAGTCGGTGACCAGATCGTCCTCGCCTCGACGGATTACGACCCGCGACAGGCGGAGGTGCGCACCATTGCCGCAATTCGTCGCAACAGGATCACGCTCGATCGGCCGCTGGAATACATGCACTACGGCGAGATCACGTTCGACGTGGACGAGCGCGGCGAAGTGGGCTTGCTGACGCGGAACATCAAAATCCAGGCAGCGGCCGACGCGGAAGAGTCCTTCTTCGGCGGGCACATCATGGCGATGCCGTCGAGCAAGATGTACGTCTCGGGCGTCGAGCTGTACCGAATGGGGCAGAACCTGACGCTTGCGCGGTATCCGATCCACTGGCATCTCGTCGGTGACGCGCAGGGCCAGTACATCAAGAACTCCGCGATCCACGATACCTACAACCGCTGCGTGACGGTGCACGGCACGAATTATCTGCAGGTCGAAAACAATGTGACCTACAACACCGTTGGTCACTGCTTTTTCCTCGAGGACGGCATCGAGCACGGCAACCAGTTCGTCCGGAACCTCGGGATCCAGACCAAGTGTCATACCTCCAAGCCGTGCGTCCCGACCAATCTTGCCCCGGCCGGCTCGGCCCAGTTGAGAGGGAATGGCCAGGACTCCGAGGATGCCCTGATCCCGTCCGACAACTCGGTGTCGACCTTCTGGATAACCCATCCGGACAACGTCTACCGGGACAATGTGGCCGCGGGTTCCGACCAGATCGGCTTCTGGATGGCATTTCCGGAGCACCCGATAGGCCAGTTCGAAGGCACGGAGATCAGTGCGAAGATCTGGCCGCGTCGAATGCAAATCGGCGAGTTCAGCGGCAACGTCGCCCACTCGAACTTCGATGGTTTCATCCTCGACCGCGGGCCCAATCCGGAGGGCCGATTCAACGTTGGCGGCAACCCGCATATGGCCTATGCCGATCCCGCTAGCAAGACCGGGCCGCAGGAATCGTTCATTGACGACTTCACGGCCTATAAGAACCGCAATGGCGGTATCTGGGGCCGCGGCGAGATGCACGTTTTCAGGAACCTGAAGCTGGCCGACAACGCCATTGGCTATACGCATGCGTATCCCGGTATCGAGCCCGGCGGCGGTGACTACACGTCGAAGGTCGTGGACTCGCTGTTCGTCGGCGAAACGGAAAATGTCGGCAACCCGGGGACTCCGGAGGAGATTGCCTACGGCCGAAGCCTGCCGTACCCCGAGATACCGGATTTTCCGATCCGCGGCTACGAGTACTACGATTTCCTGCACTACGTCGAGAACACGACCTTCGTGAATTACGAGGACAACGACACTCGTGAGGCAGGAGCGCTTTCTTACCTGATGTTCACGAGTTTTCCGACCAGCTCAGATAACTCGGTGGAACGCGTGAAATTCGTCAATGCCAAGCCAGTGCATTTTCCACAGATGAAGCGCGAATGGGGCAACGACAATTTCGGCAATGCCGGTTGGATGACCGCGGCGATCAAGGACGCCGACGGCTCGATTACCGGTACTCCCAATGCATACGTCGTGAACGACATCGGAATCCTGAGCGCTGTCGAAGGCTGTGAGGCCAAGCCCGCCTGGGGCGCCGTCGTGTGCGCGGGCGATCTCGGACGAATGAATGTCGGCGGCGGCGGTGGATTCGGCGGCTTCGGCGGCGGTGGATTCGGAGGCGCTCGTGCCGGTGGCGCTCCTGAACAGCCGCCGGTCGTTCTCAGCCGCAACGGCAAAGAGTTCACCGCAACCGGGCAAGCCTCCGTGGTAGCCGGTACCGAGGTGAGGGTGACGACCGAAAGGGAGGAGCTGTCGATCGGCGTTAGCCAGCTGGACAGCGGCTCCTGGGTGATCTTCGAGCTGCCGGGATTCACGACCGCAGCTTCCGGTACGGAGCAAGGCAGCCTCGAGGCGCTGCGCGCGGCCAGCGAAACCTCGTACTTCAAGGACGAGGATGCGCTGTGGCTCAAGATCGTGTCGACCGGCGCTGGCGGCGGCGGCCCGGGCGGTTTCGGCGGCGGCGGGAGCAACGTCCAGGTCAGTCGGTAAACATCAACGCTGCGTCATGAGCGAGAAGCCCCGGCGGGAAACTGCTGGGGCTTCGCCGTCTCTCGAGAGAGCGCCGTGGGAGTCGTGACTACGATCACGATGCGTTCCGTCGCCGCGGGGGTACGTGGAAGAAGGCCGTCGAGCGTCTGGATCAGATGCTCGAGGGACGCTCTCGCCATAGTTAATGTTTAACGAGAATTTATTATTGACATTCGATTCGCAAACGCGTACCAATTACGTCCTCGACCCCCACCAGGTCCGGGAGAAACCGATGACCGCGGAGACTGCGTCGAAGCTCGCGAACGTCCAGAGATACAGCGCCTCCCTGAAACGGCTTTTCCAAGTCCTTCTCGTCGCTGTGGCCTTGGCGATGTGCGCAAAAGTGTTCCTGATCGCCATCGGCGACGAGGTTTTCAGCTACGTTCGCATCGGGCTCACGGAGTATCGCGGTGAGTCCATACCCTGGGCGGCCCACGTGATCAGCTGGGTCGGCAGTCTTCTCGGCTTAGCGATCCTGCTCAAGCTTTTCTTCCACCTGCAAAAGCTGTTCGGGCACTATGCCGAGGGCCGCATCTTCGAGAAGGAAAGCGTTCAGCAGATCAGACAGATCGGCGTCACGGTATTGCTCTTCCCCGTCCTTTGGCTCTTGCTCGCGATCGCGCCAAGTTTTACTCCGGCGGAAGGCCGCACGGCCCTTTTGGAATCCGACGGTGCCGGTCCGTTCATGGAGCTGATCGCAGGGGCCGTAATACTCGTGGTCTCATGGATCATGGACGTCGGTCGCGAAATGCGTGAAGAGCAAGACCTCCTGGTTTGAGCGAGGAGCTCGCGTGCCGATCGTCGTCAATCTCGATGTCATGCTCGCGAAGCGCAAGATGCGCCTCAATACCGTCGCCGAGCAAATCGGCATCACGCAGCAAAACCTGTCGATCCTGAAGACCGGCAAAGCGCGTGCAATCCGCTTCAGCACGCTCGAAAAGCTCTGCGAGATCCTCGATTGCCAGCCCGGGGATCTCCTTGCCTACGAGCCCGCCGATTCCGAGCGAGCCGCTGAAGATCAGGGCTCGGCTCGCCGGTGAGCAGCGACCGCGCTGACTTCATTTCGCCGCGGTCCGGACCGTAGCGTCCGGCACCGTTCCGTGATGTTTCCGCCGGCCCGCTGAGCATGCTTCCCGGAGCGAGCCCCATGCCATCTGCGCGAGCGCGCGAGCTAGAATCGCGTGCCTGCTGATTTTCTGCGAAAGGATCGACCATGGCTCTTCGTGAACAACACGTCGAATACCGTGATGGCGATACGCTGCTCGAAGGCTTTTTCTGCTACGAGGATTCGTACAGCACTCCGCTGCCGGCCGTGTTGATCAGCCATGCCTGGGGTGGGCGCGACGAGTTCGTCGAGCGCAAGGCCCGGCGCCTGGCGTGGCACGGGTACGCAGCGTTCGCGCTCGACATGTACGGCAAGGGGAAGCGGGGGCGCAGCATCGAAGAGAACCAAGCGCTGATGGCGCCCTTCGTTCAGGATCGGGCGCTGCTCGCACGGCGGATCAATGCAGCGCTTACCGCGGTGAAGGGGTTACCTCAGGTGGACGCGCGGCGCATCGCGGCGATGGGCTTCTGCTTCGGCGGCATGTGCGTGCTGGACCTCGCACGAAGCGGCGCCGATGTCCGCGGTGTCGTCAGCATCCACGGTATTCTCAAGCCCTCCGGGCTGCCGGCGAACAAGATCGACGCCCGGATTCTCATGCTGCACGGCTACGACGATCCGCTCGCGCCGCCGGAAGACGTGCTCGCAATCGCGAAGGAGCTAACGGCTGCGGGCGCGGACTGGCAGCTGCACGCGTACGGCAACACCGTGCATTCGTTCACGAACCCTGCGGCCGACAACAAGGAAGGCGGCATGGTATACAACGAAGTCGCCGACCGTCGCTCATGGCACGCACTGATGCAGTTTCTCGAAGAGACGCTGCGCTGAAGCGCAAGCCGGTCTCCGGTGCTTTTGCTCGCGTGTGTCGAGCAGCGCACCGGAGCGCCGGACGCGCTGATTACGGCGCGTGAAGCGGCTGTCGCCGCGTTAGCGCGTGCCGGAGCCTGATCCCGCTCCGCCGGTTGACGGCGCATCGAGCCCCGCTGGGAGCTCGACTGTCGCCGGGTCTACCGTGATCTCCTCGAGCCTCCGCATCACCTCGGGCGAGCCGCCTTCCTGATGCCGGCCGTCGAGGTGCATCGCGAGGAAGCGCTCGGAGGCCGCAAAGGCCGCGAGGTTGTTCACGGGGCGGGCGAAACCGTGGCCTTCGTCCGGCGCGAGCAGATACTCGACCGGGAAGCCTCGCTCGCGCAGCGCGACGACGATCTGCTCGGACTCTGCCTTCTTCACCCGCGGATCGTTTGCGCCCTGGATCACGAGAAGCGGCGCCCTGATTTGGTCCGCCGAGAAGAGCGGCGACTGGCGGATGAGCCGCTCCCGGTCCTCGGGATCGGACGGATCGCCCACCCGCTCGTTGAACATCGTCCGCTGCGCTTCCCAGTACGGAGGAATCGACGCGAGCAGCGTCAGCAGATTGGATGGGCCGACGAGCGACACGCCGGCGGCGTACACATCGGGAGTGAACGCGAGCCCTGCGAGCACCGCGTAGCCGCCGTAGGAACCGCCGAAGATGCCCACCCGCTCGGGATCCGCGATGCCTTCCTCGATCAGATACTCGACACCTGCGGTGATGTCGTCCTGCATCGCGTCGCCCCATTCGCCATTGCCTGCGTCGAGGAATTCCTTACCGTAGCCGGTCGAGCCGCGGAAATTCGGCTGGAGCACCGCGTAGCCCCGGTTGGCGAAGAACTGCGCAAGGACATCGTAGCCCCACGCGTCGCGTCCCCACGGACCGCCGTGCGGGACGGCGAGGAGCGGCAGCTGCCGCGGCTCGACGCCTTTTGGCAGCGTCAGGTAGGCGGGAATTTCGAGCCCGTCCTTCGATTCGTATCGGATCGGCGTCATCGTCGCGAGGTGCTCGCGCGGCAGCCGCTCGCGTATCTCGTACTGGAGCGTGAGCTCGTCCGTCTCGCGGTCGAAAAGGTAAGTTCGACCCGGCTCGACGTCGCCCGACGCACTGACGATCCACAGCGTCTCATCGAGATCCGAAGAGCCGATGCTGACGACGAATCCGGCGAGGCGCTCCTGCAGGGTCGCGTAGTCCTGCTCCCACTCGTCGTTACGCCAGTAGATGCGGGGCTTATCGTCCAGGTAGACCGTGCCGACGAGCTCGTCCGTGCGATCGGAGAAGATCGTGCCTGCAAGGTCGACCCTGTTCTCCGGATCCGACTCGACGGGCGTCTCCTCGCCGCTCTCGACGTCGAGCAGCGTCAGCCGAATAAAGTTCGTGTCGTCGCCGCGGTTCGTGACCATGTAGACGCGCTCGCCGTCCGTATGGAAGCGCGCGGGGCTGCAGGTCTCGAAGACACTGCACGTGTAGAGCGGCGTGAAGCTGTCCTCGTCCACGCGGAGGATTTCGGTCTCGCCGCTCGGAGGCGAGCGAACGGCGAGACGCAGGTCGCCATCGAGATCGAAGATCCAGCCGCTGATGCGATCGGTATTCTCCCGCAGGAGCTTGCGCTCGCCGGTCGAAATCGTGAGCTCGTAGAGATCGTGCCAGGCGGGATCTCGGTCGTTGAGGCCGATGTATGCGGTGTCCGGCTTGCCTTTCGGAAGCGCGTAGAGCGCGACACGCACGTTCTCGGCCTGAGTGATGTTGCGCGCTTCGGGCACGCCGGCCTCCCCGGCGGGCTCCGCGTTCGGATCGACGGCATACAGGTTGAAGTTCTCGTCGCCGTCCCGGTCTTGCACGAAGAGAACGTAGCGGCCGTCGCGGCTCCAAAAGAACTGCGGGATCGGCCGGCGCGTGTCCGCGGTCACCGGGCGGGCGGCATTGAATGGTTCCTCCGTGCGCTTCACCCAAACGTTACGCACGCCCTGGAACGGCTTGAGGAAAGCGATGTGTTCTCCATCCGGCGAGATCGTCGCACCAGCGAGCTCAGGGTCGCCGAAGAAGATTTCGCGATCGATCAGCGGCGGCAGTGCCGAGTCGTTCGCATCCTGTGCAGCGGCGGGCCCGGTCGCGGCGAATGCAGCGAGGGCCGAGACAACCACGAGGAGAGCTTTATTTATTCGTGTCATGTGAGTCTCCTGCTCGATGCCTGCAAGTTCGGATGGTCGGGCGAGGACCGGACAAGGATGCACCCGCTATCCGGCGCCGGTACAGCGCAAGTAATGCGTTCGAATGGGCAGCATCGCACGACGGTTTTGGCGTGGGACGAGTGGATTTCTCGGTGAAACATGACGTTTCGCGTGCTGCGGGAGAGGATGGAGCTGTATAAGGATACATGTCCATAGCCATCGTACTCGGAGGAGCCGGGATGTCCGTCGACGCGATTCCCCGCTGTGGCAGAAGCGGATCGGAAGGGGGCGGGGCCGGGCACCCGGCGACTCGCGGAGCTCGAATCAAGCCTCATCCGTCGATCGACGAGCTCGATAGCGCGATCGTTAGCCTCGCCGCGCGAATCAATGCCGCGACGTACGAGTTCCTCGTGCTCGTTCGTCGTTTCGACGAGCGCGCCGGCTGGCTCTCGTGGGCGTTCGCGTCCTGCGCGGAGTGGCTGCATTGGCGGTGCGGCATCAGCATGAACGCCGCGCGGGAGAAAGTCCGCGTTGCGCATGCGCTGAAAACTTTGCCGGCGATTGCCCGGGCGTTCGCGGAAGGGCGGCTTTCCTATTCGAAGGTGCGGGCGCTGACTCGGGTCGCGACGCGGGCGAACGAGGATCAGCTCGTCGCGTTCGCACTGCAGACGACTGCGGCGCGCGTCGAGGAGCGTTGTCGCGAGCTGCGTTGCGGCAAAGCGGGTTCCACCGACGAAGCGCTGCGAGCGCATGCTCGGCGGTCGCTCAGTCTGCGCCGCGATCCCGCGCGCGGGACGGTGACGATCACCGTCGAGCTGCCGCTCGAGACCGGAGAGCTCGTCGACAAGGCGCTCGACCGCGCGCTCGAGGCAGTCGCGTCAACGAGCCCGGAGCTCGCGGGCGAAAGCTGGAGCGCGCAGCGCGCGGACGCGCTCGTCGCGCTGGCGAAGGCGTATTTGAGTGACAAGCGGCCCGGCACTTCCGGCGCAGCGGATCACTACCAGGTCACCGTGCACGTCGACGAAGAAGCCCTCCGCGGAGACGCCGGGCGGTCGGGGTTACCGATCGAGACGGTGCGGCGCATCGCGTGCGACAGCAATCTGATCGTGTTGGTGAAGGACCGGAACGGCGATCCCGTCGGCGTCGCGCGAAAGACGCGAAACGTGCCGCCGGCGCTCAAGCGAGCCCTGTGGGCGCGCGACAAGGGGTGTCGATTTCCGGGCTGCGGCCGCACACGGTTCGTCGATGCACACCACATCAAGCATTGGGCGGACGGCGGCGAGAACAGCCTCGAGAATCTGATTCTGCTGTGCTCGCGGCATCACGTTCTAGTCCACGAGGGCGGCTTCACGATCGAGAAGGACTACGCGGATCGCTGGTTCTTCCGCCGGCCGGACGGGCGGGGGGTGCCGGACTGCGGTTATGGTCCGCCGCTCGAGAAACCAAGCTGACGCGGCGGCCGTCGAGGGTTCGACGGCCGCGCCTCCTACCTTCGCGTATCAGAACTCGACGCGCGCCGCGTCGGCGACGATCAGCTCTCGATACACCGGCAGCGACCAGCCTTCACGCTCGAGCTCGTCGAGCCGTTCCTCGAACTGCCGCATGTAAGTTTGCTTGTCGCCGTAGAGCTCGCGGAGCTGCGCGGGAGGGAACGGTTCCTGATACGCGCTCAGGCGGCACATGATCTGCGCGCCCTGCAGGCCGTTCGCCGCGACGTACTCGCTCGGGTTGTCGATCACCGGCTCGCGCGCGGTGTTCACCGGAGCGTACTTCGCGGTCGGCACGTCGACGTACGGATTCCGGATGCCGCCGAGCGGATTGCCGTGCTCGTCGAGCGCCATCATCGATCCGTCGTTATGGGCGTCGCGGTCGACGAGGATCCGCTCTGCACGCGGCGGGACGATGCCTTCGTCGACCCAGCGGAAAAGATGATGAAGGCCGACCGCCATATAGGCTTGAACCGGGAATATGCTGAGCGGCCGCGTGCACGGGTTCGGCAGCAGCCGCACGTTGTCGCGCGAGTCGACGTGGCCGATGCCGGAGACCTCGTACAGGCGGAACTGCCGGCCCGGCTCGTCGTCGTCCTGACGGCGCGTGACGTTGCCTTCGACCTCATGCATCGTCGGCATCTGAATCATCGGCACGTCCACCTCGGCGGGCGTCGCCCCGGTCGACGTCGGCAGATAGCCGTCGTAGATGTGCTGCATATCGGGCGTGCGGTAGACCGCATGCGCCGGCAGGTAGTTGAACAGCGTGCCGGAGCTCATCGACGTGCCGGCGAGCACCATCTTGCGCACGGCGGCACCGAGCGGGCCGTCCGGGCTTTTCACGAGCGCGCCGACCTGCGCGAGGATATCGTTCGCTTGACCATCCTCGATCTTGAGATCGGCGTAGCGCTCCGCATTGAACGCGACGAACTGCGCCGGGGATGTCGTCAGGATCTCGACCGCGGCATGGCCCGAGTCCATCGTGTAGACGGCGGTGAACTCGAACGCATGCGCCGCTCCGCTCGAGTGCATGGATTCGGCGAGGACGAGGCCGCTGAAGCGGCTCGCGTCGCTCGGCATGCGGACGACGACCCGAGTCGTGTACGGCTTGCCGTCTGCGGTGCCGGATGCGAAGTACTCGCGGGTCACGTAGTCGAAGGCGTCGGGACCGAGCCCCTTCGCGTGGGACGGCGCGGAGTCGAACATCGGCCCGGGTTCCGTCACTTCTGCCGAAAGCGTCGGTAGGGCTACGGCCGTCGGCTCGGACGGCAGGTTTGCCGGTTGAGCCGGGCGTTGCATCGTGCCGGCCCGAGAGCCCCCTCCGGCGGGCGGCTGAGCGTACGAGATGGCTGCCGACAAAGCGGCGAGCGCGGTCAACGCGGCGAGCGCCGGCCCGCGCGGAAAACGAATCCTCGTCATGGTGTCCTCCCCTACACAGATGCACCGACGATAATCGAACGCGGGGAAGACAGAAAGGCGGCGGCCGGTTGGCCCGGCCGCGTCTTCGCGCCTAGCGGCCGGAGTCGAGAAGCTTGGCGAGCAGGAACCCGACTCCGAATGCCGCGACCACGCTGATGAAAGGCCGCTCCTCGATGCCGCGCTCGAGGCGCGCCTCGGCCCGCGCGGCGTGCTTACCGGCGCGCCTTCGCAGGTACTCGACCTGATCCAGCGCTTCCTTGCCTTTCTCGAGGCCGGTTTCGCGAATCGAGCGCGTGAGGGCCTTCAGATCGGTGCGCATCTCGTCGATTTCCTTACGCAACCGATCGACGTCTTTCGAAATTTCGATGGCCATCTCGGTATCTCCTCCGTGCGGGATGGGTCATCCCGAACTTCAGCATTTCCTGATTCTGACCCTACTGAGATGGATCCGATACCCGTAGGTTCCGCAGCCCGCTAACGGTCGAGGGCGGCGAGAAAAACCGCGAGCGCTTCGTCCAAGGAACGATCGGCAGGCGCCGTCAGCCGGGTCTCGGCCGCGAGCGGTGTCCGCGAGAGGAGCTCGTACAGCCATTCTGCGCCGCGGTGGAAGTCCGGCGTAATGCCGGCTGACGAGAACGTCGCGGCGATCTCGCGCATCTCCGGCACATAGCGCTTTGCCGTCGCGGCGAGGGTCGGGACGCGGGTCGCCGACCGCGCGGCGGCCTCGGGCTGACTCGATGTAAGCTCCTCGATCAGCTCGTCGCGCACGCCGAGCCGCTCGCTTGCGAGCAGCACGGCGGTCAGGAGCGCGTCGAAGCCTTTGTTCAGCGCCGCGTAGCACATCTTGATCGCCGAGGCCCGGCCGACCTCGGGGCCCATGTCGATCACGGCGATCTCCGGCGCGTCGAGCGCGAGCAGCGCCGCGCGCGCGGTGCCCGACACGTAGAAGCGGGTCGGAGCGCGGCCCGGGCGGGGCGCCGGCCCGACGATGCCGGCATCGATGAACGGAACCTCGAGCGCGGCGAACCCGGCGGCGATCTCGATCACCGTGGCCGGTGCGAGCGCGTTGCAGTCCGCGAAGACGGGCCGTGCGCCAGTCTTCTCGAGCGCCGCGACGACGTCGCGCGCGAACGACGGCGCGACGGCCGGCGGCACGATCGACAGCACGACCTCGGCCGTCTCGACGAGCGCCGTGAGCGAGCCGACATCCTCGATGCCGGCCTTCTCCGCAAGCGCCGCGCTCGCTGCGCTGCGGCCGGTCAAGTCGGTCACGACGCGGTGGCCGCGGCGCGCAAGCGCGGCGCCGACCGCGCTGCCCATCTCTCCCGTCGCGACGACGGCAATGGTTCGAGGCACGGCGTTTCTCGTCCTGTGTCGAGTCTGTAGCGATGCACGATTTTATGCCGAAAGCGCTGCGTGGGCTTAGCCGATACCCGGCACCGCGGCGCGCACGTGCGGATGCCTGGCATGATATGTGCTGCCCCGTGCCCCGTGATTCCTGCACGTTCCTGGCCGCGGGCAGTATCTTCGATGATCGCCCTTCCCGCCGCGAAGCGCCGGGCCTCGCACCGCGGCGCTGCGGCGTGAGCGGGCAGCGCGAAGAGCGCGTCCTGTGGACGCTCGCCGCGAGAGTCTGGGCGTTCCGCGGGCGCGTGATTGCGGCCGTCGTGCTGCTCGTGATCGCGAAGGTCGCGGCCGTCTCGGTGCCGATCATGCTGAAGCAGATCGTGGACACGCTGAGCCGCCCGGAAACGCTCGCCGCGCTGCCCGCCGGCCTTCTCATCGGCTACGCGCTGGTGCGGTTCTCGACGACCTTGTTCGGCGAGATCCGCGATCTGATCTTCGTGCGCGTGTCGCAGACGACGGTGGCCGACTACACCGTTCGGGTCTTCCGCCATCTGCACGCGCTCGGGGCGCGCTTTCACTCGAACCGCTCGACCGGCGCTCTGACCCGTGACGTCGAGCGCGGCACGTCGTCGATCGGCTTCCTGCTGAACGTCGCGCTCTTCACGATCGTGCCGACGATCGTCGAGATCGCGATCGTCGTCGGCATACTGACCGTGAGCTATCCGCTCGGCTTCGCGCTGATCATCGCCGCCACCTTCGTGCTCTATGCGATGTTCAGCGTCGTGTTCACACGCCGGCGGGCGATTCGGCAGCGAAAGGTCAACGAGCTCGATTCGAACGCGCACAGCCGGCTCGTCGACAGCGTGCTGAACTACGACACCGTGAAGTTCTATACGAACGAGCAGTTCGAGGCGACGCGCTTCCGGTCGATCATGGACGACTGGATCGACGCGAACATCAGCAATCAGCGCGCACTGACACTGCTTCACATAGGCCAAAGCGGCATCATCGCGCTCGGCGTCGCATCCGTGATGCTGCTCGCGGGCAGCGGCGTCTTCGCGGGCGAGATGACGGTCGGCGACCTCGTGCTCGTGAACGCCTACGTGATCCAGGTGTGCCTGCCGCTCAATTCCCTCGGATTCGTGTTTCGCGAGGCGACCGATGCGCTGGTCAAGGCCGAGCGGTTGTTCGAGCTGCTGCAGCAGCCGCCCGAAGTGGATCCCGAAGCGAAGCTGCCCGCGCTCGAAATCCGCGGCGGCGAGGTTCGTTTCGAGAAAATCAACTTCGGCTACGAGCCGAATCGTCAGGTGCTGCGCGACGTCGACTTCAGAATAGCGCCGGGAACCACCGTTGCTGTCGTCGGCGGAAGCGGCTCGGGGAAGTCGACGCTCGCACGTCTTCTGCTTCGGTTCTACGAGCCGTGGAGCGGACGGGTATCGATCGACGAGCAGAACATCGGCGAGCTTTCCCCAGAGAGCGTCCGCGCCGCGATCGGCGTCGTGCCGCAGGAGACGAGCCTCTTCAACGAGACGATCGCCTACAACATCGCGTACGGGCATGTCGGCGCGACGCGCGACGAGATCGTCGAAGCCGCGAAGGCGGCGAGCGTGCACGATTTCATTAGCGTCCTGCCCGAGCAGTACGATACCGTGGTCGGGGAGCGCGGCCTCAAGCTTTCGGGCGGCGAGAAGCAGCGCATCGCGATCGCGCGGGCGATCTTGAAAAATCCCCCTATCCTCGTGCTCGACGAGGCGACTTCCGCGCTCGACATGCGCTCGGAGCGCGCGATTCAGGACGCGCTCGTGCGACTCGCGCGCCGGCGTACGACGCTGACGATCGCGCATCGCCTTGCGACCGTGGTGCACGCGGACGAGATCCTCGTGCTCGAGTCGGGCCGCATCGTCGAGCGCGGCAAGCACCACGAGCTCCTCGCTCGCGACGGGCTCTACGCGCAGATGTGGGCGTTGCAAGAGCAGGAGAGGGCGCTGCGTCGCTCGGAGCGCCGCGCGAGCCTGCAGCCCGTGAACCTCGCGACTCTGATCGCGGGCGCGATCGATGCGGCGCGGCCGGATATCGATGCGAAGGGGTTGAACCTTTACACGACGCTCGGGATCGACGTCGGGCTCGTTACCGGCAATCCCGGCGCACTGCAGGATGTCGTCTGGGCGCTCCTCGCGCGCGCGGTCGACGTGAGCCGACCCGGCGCGCGCGTCGAGGTCGGCGTCGAGCGTGCCGGCAACGAAGTGCTGCTGCGCGTGACGGATACGGCCGGCCGGCCCTTCGAGCCGCTGCACGCGTCGTCCGACGAATTCGCGCCTGAGCCGGGCGGTCCGGCGGAGCTCCGCCACGAGCTCGCGCCGCTCGCGGAGTCTCCGCTTGGGCCGCCCGCCGACGCGGTCGCTCCGCAGGCTGCACCGCTCGATCTCGACACGATCTCGAGTATCGTCGACGAGCATCACGGCCGGCTCGTCGCCGACGCGACACCGTCCGGGACGACATACGTCGTCGCGCTGCCGGTCCGGGCCGTAGCCGAGCCGGACGAGGACACTTCGCAGACGGCGTGGAATGCAGCGCTGGAAGCGATCTCGCTGCATGGCAAGCGGCTGCTCGTCGTCGACGACGACGAAGATGCGCGCGAGACGCTCGGTGCGCTGCTCGACGCGCGCGGCGCCGAGGTGACGAGCTTTAGCGGCGGCCGCGAAGCGCTCGCGTATCTGCGTGACCTTGCGCGTGACGATTGGCCCGATCTGATGATCTCCGACATCGGTCTGCCGGAGGAGGACGGGTATACGCTGCTGCGCCGCGTGCGCGCGCTCGAGGCCGAGCACAAGCTGCCGCTCGCCGAGCGAATGCCGGCGATCGCGCTGACCGGCTACTCAAGGTCGGAGGACCGCGTCCACGCGCTCGTCGCGGGGTTCCAGGCACACGTCGCGAAGCCCGCGCAGCCGGGCGAGCTCTTCGCGACGATTGGGCGGCTGCTCGGCATCGGCGAGAGCAGCGCGACCACGTAGGCTCGCGGCGCACCGCCGCGTCGATCAAGGATGGTGTGACGCGTTGCCCGCGCGTAGCCCGGAAACGTCGCCGATCAGCTTCCGCAGCGAGCCGATCTCGACCGGCTTCACGAAGTGATACGCGAATCCCGCTTCCCGCGTGCGGGTGCGATCGGTCTCCTGACCCCAGCCGGTCACGGCGGCGAGGATCGGGCGTCGATCGTCCGGCATAGCCTCGCGGATTTTGCTTGCGACGTCGTAGCCGCTCAGCACCGGCATCCCGATGTCGAGCATGACGACGTCGGGTTTGAACTTCTCGATCGCGTCGAGTGCGGCGAGGCCGTCATAAACCGTGACGACGTCCTGCCCGATCGCCTCGAGCAGCAGGTGGAGACTATCAGCGGCATCCTTGTTGTCGTCGACGACGAGCACGCGCAGGCGTTTCGTCTTCTCGTCCGAATCCTGCTCCGGCGACGGCACGCCCTGCACTGTATCGACCCCGAGCGGCAGCCGCACGATGAACTCGGCGCCGCGGCCGATGCCGTCGCTGCGCGCCTGCACGATCCCGCCGTGCAGCTCCACGACGCGCCGTACGAGCGCGAGGCCGACGCCTAGGCCGCCTTGTCCGCGAACCGACTCGGGGCTGATCTGCGTGAACAGATCGAAGATCGACTCGAGGTGATCGGCATCGATGCCGCGGCCGTTGTCGCGGACGCGAATCTCGACGTCGGTCCCGCGGCGCTCGACCCCGAGCGAGATGCGGCCGCCGCGCGGTGTGAACTTCGCCGCGTTGTTCAGCAGGTTCACGACGACCTGCGTCAGACGCAATGAATCGCCCTTCAGCCACAGCGCGCTTTCGGGCGCGTCGATCTCGAGATGCTGGCCCTGCGCGTCGATCAACGGCCGCGTCGTCTCGACGGCCCGCGACACGACCGTGCCGAGGTCGACCGGCTCCATGTCGACCATGAACTTGCCGCGCGCGATCCGGTTTGCGTCCAGGAACTCGTCGATGATCCGGGTCAGCAGTGTGCTTTGCCGATCGATCGTCTGCCGCATCGACTCGAGCAGCGGGTCGCCGATGCCCTTGCGGCCCATCAGCTCGACAGCGTTGCGGATCGGCGCGAGCGGATTGCGCAGCTCGTGTGCAAGCATCGCGATGAACTCGTGCATGCGCTGCGTGCGGTCGGCGAGCGCTTCCGCGTGCCGGCGCTGCGTCAAATCCTGCATCACGTTCGCGAAGCCATACGGCCTGCCGTCAGCGTCGTGCAGCGCGGTCATCACGCTGCTCGCCCAGAAGAGCGTGCCGTCCTTGCGGGCTCGCCAGCCCTCGTCCGATACGCGGCCGCTGTCGCGGGCCTCGGATAGCTGCTTCCACGGCTTGTGCGCGGCAACGTCCTCGGACGTATAGAAATGCGAGAAGTGCTTGCCGAGGATTTCCTTCGCCGTATAGCCGCTGATCCGCTCGGCCCCGCTATTCCAGCTGCTGACGAAACCGTTGCGATCGGCCATGAAGATCGCGTAGTCGTCGACGCCTTCGACGAGCAGCCGAAAGCGTTCTTCGCTCTGCGCGAGCGCCTGCTCCTGCAGACGCCGCTCGGTCAGGTCGCGCGTGATCTTCGAGAAGCCGACGAGCTCGCCGTTCGGATCGCGCAATGCGGTGATCACGACGTTCGCCCAGAATCGGGAGCCGTCCTTACGAATCCGCCAGCCCTCGTCCTCGAACCGCCCTTCCATCCGGGCGACGCGCAGCTCGTGCTCCGGCCATGCGGCCTTGATCGCCTCCGGCGGATAGAAGCGCGAAAGATGCGAGCCCATGATCTCGTCGGGCTCGTAGCCCGTGATCTGTCGCGCGCCGGTATTCCAGGTTGTGACGAACCCCTCCGGGGTCAGCATGAAAATCGCGTAATCGGAGACGTGCTCGACGAGCGTCCGGAAGCGCTCTTCACTCTGGCGCAGCGCCTCTTCCTGCTGCCGCCGCTCGGATAGATCGCGGGTGACCTTCGAGAAGCCGAGCAGCTCGCCGTTCTCGTCGCGTAAAGCGGTGATGATCACGTTCGCCCAGAACCGTGAGCCGTCTTTGCGAACACGCCAGGATTCGTCCTCGAAGCGGCCGTCCGCCGCCGCGCGCGTCAACTCGTAGTCGGGCCACCCGCGGTCGACTTGCTCTTGCGGATAGAAGCACGAGAAGTGGCGGCCAAGGATCTCGTCACGGGTATAGCCTTTGATCGCGTGCGCGCCTTCGTTCCAGCTCACGACGCGGCCAGCCGGGTCGAGCATGAAAATCGCGTAGTCGCGTACGGACTCGACCAGTAGTTGAAACATCCGCCCGTCCTGCGGAGGGTGCACGAGGCTCAGCGGCGTCAGGGTAGATTTGCTCATAATTCCGTTGTTCGACCGATCCTTTCCGGGCCCTTCGGCCGCACGTGTGAAAACGGGCCGGCGAGCGGCGCCGCCGACGGGTCTTGGTAAGGTGATGGGACGCCGCGAGAGAATGCAAAAGCCGTGCCACTCGAGCGGCTGCACGAGCGGGGGCGCGGCGTTTTCGCGTTGACGGTCCAGTGTATGGTCCTGCGGCGGCAGAATCCATAGCCGCTCGAGTCGCGTGCGCCGGCGGTGCCCGGGCAGAATGGGTCAAGTGTCCGGGGGGCTCTCAGTGAACGACCGATTTTTCGCGCCGCTCGTCGCGATGCTGCTCGCGAGCGGCTGTGCGGCACTGATCTATCAGGTCGTCTGGTTTCAGCTGCTCGGGCTCGTGATCGGCGCGTCCGCGCCATCCGCCGGTGTGCTGCTCGGCACGTTCATGGGCGGGTTGTGCGTCGGCGGCCTCGTGCTGCCGCGCTGGATCGGTCCCGAGCGTAATCCCCTCGAGGTCTTCGCCGCGCTCGAGGCGGGCATCGCCGCGTGCGGGCTCGCGGTGCTGCACGTGCTGCCCGGCATCGAGGCCGCATACGTCGGCTTGGCCGACGCGGACCGGGCGAGCATCGCGGTCCGCGCGCTGGTCGCGGCACTGTGCCTCGTGCCGCCGACCGTGCTGATGGGCGCGACGTTGCCCATCGTCGCGCGCTGCGTACGGGCGAACGTCGCCGGGTGGTCGCGCGTCGGGTGGCTCTATTCGGCGAATACGGCCGGCGGCGTCCTCGGCAGCGTGTGTGCCGGCTTCTATCTGCTTCGCGTGCACGATGCCGCCGTCGCGACGTACGCGGCGGCCGCGCTGAACATCGCGGCGGCCCTCGCGGCGCTTGCCGTCGCCGTCGTCGCGTCGCGATCTCGCGCGCCGGAGGCCGGCGTCCCGCGGATAGCGGAGCCGCCTGCGGACCGGCTCGACGTCCGCGGTTCGGCGGATGCCGTTACGGCCGCCGGCGGCGCCAGGACCGGGTCGGCATGGTCACCGTCGGCGCATGGCGTGTGGGCGATTCATGCGACGGCCGCGCTGTCCGGCATGACCGCACTCGCGGCCGAGGTGCTTTGGACTCGTCACCTCGCGCTGCTGTTCGGGCCGACCGTCTACGCGTTCGCGTTGATCCTCGCCGTATTCCTGCTCGGCCTCGGCGCCGGCAGCGGCGCAGGCGCGCTCGCCGCGCGGCGCACGCGTCCCGCCGCCGCACTCGCTGCATGCCAATGGTTGCTGTGCGCCGCGATCGGCTGGGCCGCGTTCGCGATCGCGCGGTCGCTGCCGTACTGGCCGCTCGACGTGACCTTGCCGAGCTCGCCGACCGTGTTGTTACAGGCGGATTTGCTGCGAGCCGCTTGGGCGATCCTGCCGGCCGCGCTGCTTTGGGGCGCGAGCTTCCCGCTCGCGCTCGCGGCCGCAGGCGCGCACGGCGGGGCGGAGCCCGGCGTGCTGACGGGACGGGTCTATGCGGCAAACACCTTGGGCGCGATCGTCGGCTCGCTGCTGACGAGCCTCGTGCTCGTCGTCGTGATCGGCGGGCGCGCGACGCAGCAGACGATGATTGCCGCATCGGCCTGTGCGGCACTGCTCGCGCTCGCGCCTCTGGTGCGGCGCACGCGGCTCGTCGCTGCCGCGCTCTTCGCGACCGCGGTCGTCGTATCCGCAGCGGCGCTCGTGCGGCTCGTGCCGGAGATGCCGCCGGAGGTCGTCGCGTACGGGCGCTTCACGCCGACGCGGGGGATCGGCGCCGACGTGATTCATACCGCGGAGGGCTGGACCGGCGCTTTCGCCGTCACGCGCGAGCCGGACGGCATGCTGACGTATCACGGCGCGGGCAAGGCGCAGGCGTCGACGTATCCGCAGGACATGCGGCTGCAGCGCATGCTCGGGCATCTCGCGACGCTCGTTGCCGACGAGCCGAGGCGTGTGCTCGTGATCGGGCTCGGCGCAGGCGTCACGGCCGGCGCCGTCAGCATCGATCCGGCAACCGAGCGCGTCGTCGTCGCAGAGATCGAGCCGCGGGTCCGGGAGATCGCAGCGAGCTACTTCCGTGCGCAGAACCACGGCGTCGTCGGCGACCCGAAGGTCGAGCTGCGCTTCGACGACGGGCGGCATTACCTTGCGACCGCCGTCGACCGCTTCGACGTGATCACTTCAGATCCGCTCGACCCTTGGGTCAAAGGCGCCGCGACGCTCTATACGCGCGAGTTCTGGCAGCTCGTCCGCTCGCGCTTGGCTCCGGGCGGCGTCGTGACCGTGTTCGTGCAGCTCTACGAGAGCACGGAGGATGCGGTCAGGAGCGAGATCGCGACGTTCTTCGACGCGTTCCCGAACGGCGCCGTGTTCGCGAACACCGTGCGCGGCGCGGGCTACGACGTCGTTCTGCTTGCCCGCGCCGGCGACGCGCCGATCGACGTCGATCTCGTCGCCGCACGGCTCGCGCGTCCCGAATACGCGCGCGTCGCGGCGTCGTTGCGCGAGGTCGGCTTTCGCTCCGCGGCGGATCTGCTCGGCACCTATGCCGGCGGACGCGACGACCTCGCGCATTGGCTCGACGGCGCCGAGATCAACACCGACCGCAACCTGCGCCTGCAGTATCTCGCCGGCGAAGGCTTGAACCGCTACGACGCGAACGAAATCTTCGAACGGATGCTGCCCCGCGGCGCGGCGTTTCCGGATCGGCTGTTCACCGGGTCCCCGGCCGCGCTCGACGGCGTGCGGCGGGCGATCGCGCGGCGCTGAGGTTAGGGCTGAAGCAGAGGATCGCGTTGCACGCGTCGCTCACGGCGGCGGCGCGGCCGTGCGGCACGGCGTCGGGTTCCACTTCTCGCCGTTCGGCTCGAGCTTGAAATGCGTGCTCGTGTAGAACGGCTCGCTGAGATAGCGCGGGTCCTCGACGATCGTGACGACGTGCAGCCACACGTCTCCGCTCGGGTGCTGCGGCAGGCGGTGGAAGTACTCCGTGATCGACGCGTCCTCGCTGTACGGGACGCCGTTCTTGCGCAGGTAGCCATCGCGGAAGTTCGTCGTCACGACCTTTAGCGCGCCGCCTTCGCTGATCGAGCTCGGCGGAGGAGGGCCGCCGCGCAGGCCGCGTCCGCCGCCGCCGGCCGCGATCGGCCCCGAGCTGTTGCCGATCTGCGCGCGCACCGGTGCGGCGGGACCGCCCGGCGGCCGTTGCCACTCGGCGACCGAATAGCCCTGCCAGGTCGGCTCGTCGTCGGGCGCGCTCGACGTCGGATCGAAATGCAGGAGCCGGGTCTGCGATCCCGCGTCGAAGTCGATCCTAAGCGTATCCGGATCTTCCCACGTGATGTGCAGCCGCCCGGGCTGACGCAGGATGCCGCCTACGCCGAACGCCTTGCACTCGAGGCCTGCGGCGTTGTCCTGCTCGAGATCCCACTGGTCCGCGACGCGCCGGCCCTCGGCGTTCAACGGAATGCTCTCGTAGTCGCCTTTGCGCGGCGTCGCCATCCGGTGGCGCCAGTCCTCGGTGACCACCGAGACCCAGTAGCCGGTCAGGTCGATCGGCGCGCTCTCTTGCGCGGACGGCGGGGCGGGTGCTCGCTGCGCATCGCCGACCGCGGGCGCGAGCGACAGCGCAGCGAGCGACAGCGCGGCCGCGGCGCAGCCGAAAGGCGTTCGTGGGCGGCAGTCGGCGGTCATCGGCTTTCCGTCCTTCGTTGCAGATCGCGGTATACGGCCTCGACGAAGGCCGCGCCCGTCCACGGGCCGCCTTCGTTGCCGTATCTCGGGTCGTAGTCGAGCGCCGGGCGCGCGGCCTGCACGTCCTCGAGCGACATGCCCCGGTCGATCATGTGGGCGATGCGATCACGGATGAACAGCGTCATGTCGCGGTACTCGACGACGTCCGCTTCGTCCGACAGGCGGCCGTGGCCCGGAATCACGTACGTGCCGCCCTCCTGCAGATACGCCGGGACCGTGAGGTCGAGCATCAGGTTCAGGCCTTCGATGAAGCCGTCGATGCCGCCGCCGGCCTGCGCGTCGATTACCGGATAGTGCGTCGTCGAGAACAGCCCGCCGGCCACGACGACGTCCGAGCCGCGAAAGTGCACGATCACGTCGCCGTCCGTGTGCGCGGCCGGGATGTGATAGAGGAACACCGCCTCGCCGTTGAAGTAGAAGTCGCGCCGGTCCTCGAAGAACGTGTTGAGCGGCAGCGCCGTGACGGGCGCGCCGGCGTCGGACATCCGCGTGAGCACGCGCTCGTGCGCGATGATCGCCGCGGGATTCCCGTTGACCGTGATGCCCGCCTGCGAGATCGTCTCGTTGCCGCCGGTATGATCCGCGTGCAGGTGCGTATTGACGATCCAGCGGATCGGGCCGTCCGAAAGGCGCCGGATTGCCGCGAGCACCTCGTCGCTTCGCTCGGCGGTGCCGGTATCGACGACGAGGATGCCGTCGTCGCCGACCTGAACGGCGATGTTGCCGCCCGCGCCGATCAGCATGTGCACGTTGCCTTGCACGTGCACGGTTTCGATCGGCGACTGCGCGGCGGCGGGGCCGGCTTCGATCAGGAGCGCCGCGAGCGCCCCGGCGGCACAGCGCGCGAGATCAATCATCGCCCGCCTGCCCGTTTATCAGTGCCTCGACCGTCGGCATGTACTCCGGATACGTCGCTTCGGCGCCGGCCCAGACCGCGTCGAACGGCAGGCCGAATTTGTCGGCAAAGTCGCGAATGAACGGGTTCTCGCCCGGCAGGTAGTGCGGCACCTCGTTCTTCGGCTTCGGCACCTCCATTGCGTACTCGCAGTTGTATAGCCAGTTCTGATTCCCGCGCTCCATCAGCACGAACTCCTGGCTGGTGATGTACGGCTCCGTCAGATAGTCCGGATCCGTGACGATGATGACGTGCGACAGCAGGTTTCCGTGCCGGATGTAGTGCTCGACCATCGTCGTGCGGTCGCTGCTCGGGAGGCCGCTGCGCCGGTAGAACTCTTTCTTGATATGCGTCGTCGTCACCGTGAGGATGTCGCCGTGCCATTCGCCGGTCGAGAAGCCCATGAACGTATGCGGCGCGTGCTCCGGCGGGTGCTCCCGGCCGTCCATCCAGATCGTGCGCCACTGCTGGTACGTGCCGAGGTACTTGCGGTACGCAATGATCTCCTGCGACGCAGGATCCTTCTCTTCCCAGATCCTGAACTGCAGCGGGCCCCGATAGATGTGCGGTGCGTTGTACGGCTGGCACTGGTGCTCGAGCACCGCGACGCGGGTCACGTCGAACGCCTCGGCGTAGCGGCGCGCGGCGTCGTTGAACGGCACGCCGGTGAAATCACCCTGCACGTCGCCGGGGACGCGGTCGCCGAAATCCTCGTGGTAGCGTCCGGCCCATTCGCCGGAAAGGCTGAGCTGCGCGGCCGCCGGCCCGGCCGCGACGAGCAGCAGCAGACCGAGCGCACGCATGACCACGGCGCTCAGTCGAACGTCTCGCCGGGTCGGCGGCCCCAGTCGAAGCCGTCCGAGTTTCGGCGCAGATACAGCATGCGGATGCGGTAGTCGTCCGCGTTGCGGCCGGGGTTCCCGGTGATCGTGACGACGTCGCCGGGGCGCAAGGTCTGATTCGTGACGCCCTGGCCGGACAGCTGCCCGGCGCCGCCCCACTCGACCGCCCAGCGGCGCATCTCGCCGTTCTCGTCCGGCGCCTCGACGTGCACGAACGAGTGCGGATTGCGGAACAGGAACTGCAGCAGCTTGCCTTCGATCTCGACCGTACGGTCCTCGAAGTAGGTTGCCGTGAAGGAGTGATGGGCGTCCGCCCGGACCACCGCGAGCGCGGCGACGACAAGCGCGGGGAACGCGATTCTGAGCGCAAGAGCCATGTTATCTCCCCCGATGGCCGCGGAGCCCCGCGGCCCGATCGATTCTACAACGTGTCGGGCGCCGGAGCGACGCGCGATTCCCGGGCTCACCGCGATCCGCGCGTTGACCGCTGCCCGCGCGAGTCCCTATGCTCCCCGGCTTGATTCCGCCGGCCGAGCGCGGAAGATCGAACGACAGGGACCCGGCCGCACCGCGTACCGCGGAAGCTCGCGGCTCATCAGCTCGAGGAATGTCCGAGTGATCCAATCAGGCGCCGATCCGCAACCCGCCACGGAATCGCCCCCGACATTATTTCACGTCATCGATCCGCGAATTTTCGAGCGCCGCCTGCTCGACGAGCTGTGCGAGCTCGCGACGCACGTCCGGCGCGTCGCGAAGACGCATGCCGGCGAGATGTTCCTGCAGAACCTGCTGCCGACGCGCCGCGCGATGCTGTATTTCACGCAGCCGTCGACGCGAACGTTCCTGTCCTTCAACAACGCGTGCCATATCCTCGGCATCCGCACGAGCGAGATCCGCGACCCGTCCACGTCGTCCGAGGTCAAGGGCGAGCGCTTCGAGGACAGCATCCGCACGTTCAGCTCGTACGTCGACGTGATCATCATGCGCACGCGGGAGCCGGGGCGCGCCGCGCAGGCCGCGCGGCTGATGGACTCGATCCCGCGCCCGATCCCGGTCATCAACGCGGGCAGCGGCAGCGACCAGCATCCGACGCAGGCGCTGCTCGATATCTACACGCTCGAGCGCAGCTTCGCGGAGCGCGGCGGCATCGACGGCAAGGTCATCGGGATGATGGGGGACCTGAAACGCGGCCGCACGGTCCGCTCCCTGTGCTACCTGATGAAGAACTACTCGGGCGTCCGGCTCGTGTTCATCGCGCCGTCGCAGTTCGCGATGGAGCCGGACGTCAAGCAGCATCTCGTCGATCACGGCATCGAGTTCGTCGAGACGGACCGCATCGAGGATGCGCTGCCCGAGCTCGACGCGTTGTACGTCACGCGGATGCAGTCCGAGTGGGACGTCGCGGGCGAGTCGAGCGCCGTCGATCTCACGCGGTTCAGCATAGGCCCGCGGGAGTTGCAGCTTTTGAAAGCCGACAGCATCATCATGCATCCGCTGCCGCGCGGCCCGGAGATCGATCCTCTGATCGACGCCGATCCGCGCGCGATGTATTGGCGACAGGAGCGCAACGGCATGTGGATGCGCGTCGCTGTGCTGCTGAAAATCTTCGGCCTCGACGGTCGCGTACTGGAGATCGAGCCGCCGGAGTGACGGCGGCCGCCGCCGTGCGGCGGGCTCTCACGCCGCGGCGGCTTACTTCACGAGCGCCGCACCTTCGGTCAACGCGCGCAGTTTGGCCCACGCGATCTGCGGATGGGAGCGGCCGCCGAAGCCGCAGTCCGTGCCCGCGATCACGTTCTCGCGGCCGACGCGCTCGGCGAAGCGGCGGATGCGCTGCGCCACGAGCTCCGGATGCTCGACGACGTCCGTCGCGTGCGAGATCACGCCGGGGATCAGGATCTTCCCTTCCGGGAGCCGGACATCGTCCCATACGACGTACTCGTGCTCGTGACGCGCATTCGCGGCCTCGATCAGGTACGCCTGCGCCTTCACGCGCAGCATGATGTCGACGAGGTGGATCAGCTCGAGGTCGTACGCGTGCGGGCCGTGCCAGCTGCCCCAGCACAGGTGATAGCGGACCTGCTCCTCCGGAATGTTGCGCAGCGCGTGATTCAACGCTTCGACCCGGACCATGCAGCGTTTGCGGAACGCGTCGAGCCCCATCTTCATGCCGATCCGGTCCCAAAGCGCCGGCAGCCACGCGTCGTCGATCTGCAGGATCAGGCCGGCGTTCGCGATCGCCTCGTACTCGACGCGTAGCGCTTCGGCAAGCGCGTACAAGTATTCCTCGTCGCTCGCGTAGTACTCGTTCTCGCGATAGACCTCGAGGCTCGCGGGCGCCGTCGCCGTCAGAAAAAGCTCGCCCGATCCGCCGTGGGTTTTGAGTGCGCCGATCTCGCGCGCGAGCTCGTCGTGCGCCTCGTACGTGATCGGTCCGGTGCACACCCAGTTCGGACGCGTCGGCCTGATCTGCTCGCCGGGCGCGTAGAAGAGCGTGCGACGCTCGGTCGCGTAACGGTAGAACTCCGCGAACTCCTCACGGTCCTTGCCCTGCAGGATCAGCGGGATGCCGTCGCGGCGCGGCCGCTCCGTGAAGCCGCCGAAGCGATAGTCGACGTACGACAGCCAGTCGCCGCCTTTCGTGTACTCGCCTTCGTTGATGATGTCGAGGCCGATTTCCCGCTGCCTGCGGATGACGTCCGGGACGGCGGCGAGGCGCTTCTCCGCCGTGTCGAGCCCCGGAGGCTCGGGCAGACTGCCGACGTGGGTAGTTAATATTCGTTCCGTGCTGCGTTGCATCGCGTTCCTCGCATGCGAATCGATGTTCGGGCGCCGTCTGCCCCTATGCTCGCGAAAAAGCTGCGCGGACGCATCCCCGGCGGCTTGGTCGGCAGGGCGCCGGCGCACCGTGCGGCGGCGCGTCGCCGCGAAGTGTGACTTCGATCCTCGGAGCGCGCGGCAGGGTCGCCGATACTTGCGCGACCTTGCCAGCGAGGTCGGGTCTATGTTGCGTTGCGCCCTATCACTCTCCGTGCTGCTCGCCGTGGCCGGCTGTGCCGGCATGAGCGAGGAGGCGTGTGTCGTATCGGACTGGCGCACGATCGGCTTCGAGGACGGCGCCGGGGGCCGGCCCGTGTCGTCGATCGGCACGTACCGCCAGCAGTGCGCGAAGCATGGCGTTGCGCCGGATCTGTTCGAGTACCGCGCGGGTCACGAGGCGGGCGTGGAGACCTTCTGCCGGCCGAGCCGCGGCTTCGATGTCGGCCGTCGAGGCGGGACCTATCAGGGCGTCTGCCCGATCGATCTCGAGTCGGACTTCCTCACGGCATATCACTCCGGGAAGCGCCTGTTCGATCTCGAGGCGAGCGTCCGCTCGATCGATGCGCGGATCGCGAGCAACCTCCGCGCGCAGGAGAGGATCAAGCAGGAGCTGACGCAGATCGGCGCGACGATCGCGAGCGACGAAACATCCGCCGAGCAGCGCGTGCAGCTCGTCGCGCGCGCGGCCGAGCTCGGCAGGCGCCATGGCGAGCTGACGAGCGAGAACGACGTCCTCGAGGACGAGCGGGTGATCGCCGTGCTCGAGCTCGAGGATTACCGCGAGACCGTCGCCTACGGCTTCTGAAAAGAGCGTGCCTCGAAAAGGCGTGCCAGGCACGCTTTATTGAAAAAGCGTGCCTGGCACGAATTTTCGCTGCTCTAGCGGTAGTGCGCGGCGGCGACGTTCGGGTGCGAGCGCAGCCGGATCTTCAGGTAGTTCTCGCCGAAGCGCGCGAACACCGGATCGCTCGGGTCGGCGTTCTGCCCGCCGGGCGCATGCCGCGCGAGCTCCTTCGGAAGCGGTATCGGCTCGAACACCGACTCGAGGCGCGGATGAAAGAAGTACGCGATCGACAGCCGCGATAGTCCGCCGCGCGGGCTCCTGACCCGATGCGGCGTCGCGCGCAGGAAGCCCGCCGTCGCCGCCTGCAGCATCTCGCCGAGGTTCACGACGTAGGTGCCGGGCCGCGGCTCCGCATGCAGGATTTCGCCGCCGTGCGCGACCTCGAGCCCGCCGACGTCGTCCTGCAGCACGAACGACAGGAGCCCCGAGTCGTGGTGCATCCCGACGCCCTGGTCGGATCCCGCATCGTCGAGCGGCGGGTAGTGGATGATCTTCAAGTGCGGATCGCCGCGCGGCGTGAAGTAGCGTTCGAAATAATCGGCCGGCTGCCCGAGCCCGAGCGCGATCGCGCGCAGCAGGCTGAACCCGACGCGGTCCATCACGCTCATCCACTCGAGCACGATCGGCCGCATCTCCGGCAGCGCCGCGGGCCACTGATTCGGGCCGCGCAGCCTGCGCCAGGCCGGATCGTCCGGACGCGTCGGTTCTGCGGGCTCTTCCGCGCCGACGTCCAGCTGCTCGCGCCGATCCGGCGCGCCCTTCGTCAGCTCGCCGCCGACGGGCGTGTAGCCGCGAAAATGCGGGGACGCGGCGATGTCGAGCGCGAGCTTGTCCTCGTCCGGCAGCGCGAAGAAGCGCCGCGCGACGCGCATCACCGCGCGATCGAGCTCCGCCGGCACGCCGTGCCCCGACAGATAGAAGAAGCCTGGATCGCGACAGGCGTCCCGCACCCGGCGTACGAGCTCGCGGCCGGCGGGTGATTCGGGGGCTGCGGTGAACGCGGCAAGATCGATCTGCGGAAGGAGACGAGACATCGGCAACCTGCATGACCGGCCGAGAACCTGTTTCGCGCAGTCGGCCGGCCGCGAGCGCGAAGCCGCTCGAGCGAGCGGGACGCGCAAGTGTACGCCGCCATGCGGCACACGCAACGGCTCGACGCGCGACCCGCGACCGCGGCCGGTGCACAATGGAGCGGGGCCCGGAAGCGCAGGACAGAAGGCGTTGGGCAAACGGAGGGGAGGGGATTCGATGATCGGCAGCCAGGGTCATGTCTGTTCGTATCGAGGTGGATCTCGACGCGCTTCGCCGATCTCGCGGCGCGCCGTGCTCGGCGGCGCCGTCGGCCTCTTCGCCGCCGGGCTCGTCGAGCCGGCGCTCGCGCAGCGCGATCAAACGGGTCAAGGCACGGCGCGGCAGCGCGTGCTGCTGCGCGGCGGCTACGTGCTGACGATGGATCCGGCGCTCGGCGACTTCGAGCGCGCGGACGTGCTGATCGACGGCTCGACGATCGCGGCCGTGCAGCCGAGCCTCGAAGTCGCGGATCCGGACGTCGAAGTGATCGACGCGTCGCGAATGATCGTGATGCCGGGCTTCGTCGACACGCACCGGCACATGTGGCAAGGCGCGCTGCGGAACGTCTCGCCGGACGGCCTGCTGTCCGACTACACGCGCGATATCACAGGCGCCGCTCGCTCGGTGTTCCAGCCCGAGGATGTGCGGATCGGCGACCTCGTCAGTGCCCTCGGCGCGCTGAATGCCGGCGTGACGACGGTGCTCGACTGGTCCCATATCGGCAACAGCCCCGAGCACACGGATGCGGCAATCGCAGGTTTGCGCGAAGCGGGGATACGCGCGGTCTATGCGTACGGCGGCGGCGCGCCGGGGCCGCAAAGCCGCTACCCCGCCGACATCCGTAGGCTGCGCATGGAGCACTTTTCGTCGTCGGACGATCTGTTGACGCTCGCGATCGCCGCGGGAGGCAATCCCGCGGACTGGAATCTCGCGCGCGAGGTCGGCGCGTTCGTGTCGATCCATGTCGTCGGCGCGCTCGGCCCGGTCGAAGACGCGATGGGGCCCGACGTCACGTACATTCACTGCACGAATCTGCCGGACGATGCGTGGCGCCGGATCGCGGACACCGGCGGCCACGTCTCGATCGCCGCGCCGATCGAGATGCAGATGAGTCACGGCGTGCCGCCGGTGCAGACGGCGCTCGACCACGGCATCCGACCGAGCCTCTCGGTCGACGTGGAGACGCAGATGACGTCGGACATGTTCACGCAGATGCGTACCGTCTTCGCGCTGCAGCGGATGCAGGCGAACGAGCGGCAACGTGTCGGCGACGAGCGCGCGCCGGCGCTGCTCGGCGTCCGCGACGTCGTCGAGTTCGCGACGGTGCGTGGCGCGATCGCGAATCGGCTGGACGATCGGATCGGCTCGCTGACGCCGGGCAAGCAGGCCGACGTGATTCTGCTTCGCACGGACGCGATCAACGTGCTGCCGTTGAACGACGCGTACGGCGCGATCGTGCTCGGCATGGATACGAGCAACGTCGACACGGTGTTCGTCGCGGGCCGCATCCGCAAGCGCAACGGCGCGCTGGTCGGCGTGGACCTCGAGCGGATCAGCCGCGATGCGGAGGCATCGCGCGACCGGATTCACGCGGCGGCCGGCTGGCCGGTGAGCCCGCTCTAAGAGGCGGCGGGGCCGGCCCAGTCGCACGGTGCGTTAGCAGGCGCCGCTGCCACCTATCGTCCCAGCATCCAACTCCGTCGGCGCCCGTCCCGGGCGGATAGGGATCGGCCCGTGGTTCCTTTGTTGCTTGAGAGATACATTTGTATCGGCTAAAGGGGTTGACTTGTCCAAACAGCTATTTTCTTCTATCTATCGGTAGTCACGTGGGTTTGTTTCGGATACATTCCGTACCTGCAACCACTCAAAACTACAGACCCGAGCGTCTGTTGTGGTTTTGCAACCAAGGACGTGAGGACCAGAAGGAGAGCAAGGATGACGAAACTCAAGACCATGCTGTTTGCCGGCGCTTTGTTGCCGATGGCGGCTATCGCGCAGGAAGGCTTCGACTACACGTACGTCGAAGTGAACTACCTCGATACCGATGTCGATAACGCCGGCGACGACAGCGGTTTCGGGCTCAAGGGCTCGCTCGAGCTGACCGACACGGTCTACCTGATCGGCGAATACCAGACCTACGACGATTCGGACCTCGATCTGTGGGCGATCGGCGGCGGGCTGCGTTGGAACTTGAAGCCGGAGCTCGACGTGCTGGCCGATCTTTCGTGGGTCGAGGCCGACGCAGGTCCGTTCGACGATGACGGCCTGCAGCTCAATGTCGGTCTGCGTGCGCGCGTGCACGATCAGATCGAGGTACAGGGCGGAATCCGTCACCTCGATCTCGACGACACGGGCTCCGAGACGTTCCTTACGCTTGGCGGCCGCTACTACTTCACGAGAAACGCCGCGGTCGGGCTTGGCCTCGATCTCGGCGACGACACCACGACGTGGCGGATCGGTCTGCGCGGCGAGTTCGGCAGCCGTTGATCGACCTGTGCCCGGGCTCGACTCAGAGCCCGGGCGACCTCTGCGCCGAGCCGCGTGATTGCGATATGCGCGCGCGGTCGGCGCCAGCCTTCACGAAGCCTTCGACCGTCGACTAGGACGGCTTCACCTCGATGCGCTTCGCCTGCTCCTGCGCCTGCTTCGATTTAGGCAGGTCTATCGTTAGCACGCCTTTGCGGTAGCTTGCCGCGACTTTGTCCGCGTCGACGTCGGCCGGCAGCTCGATACTGCGCCGGAAGTAGCCGTACGAACGCTCCCGACGATGGACATCCTTATCCTTGGTTTCCTTCTCTTCTTTCTTCTCGCCCTTGATCGTCAACGTATGATTGATCAGCGTCACGTCGAGATCCTTCTCGTCCATGCCGGGCAACTCGACGTTGATGTGAAAGGCTTCGTCGTCTTCGGTCATGTCGAGCTGCGGCATGATCTCGCTCCTGCTGAGCTCCGCCGGCCACGACGGCCAGCGTCCGCTCCATAGCTCGTCGAATACTCGATCGATATCGCGATGCAGCGATTCGATCTCCCGACGCATGCTGCCGAACGGCCCGTCGTCGCGCCGCCAAGGCATTAGACCGCCGCTCCGACGCCAGGGAATGATGTCTCCGCGCGCCATGACTTTCTCTCCTTTCGTTCATCTTCGTTCCGATGAGCGAGCGAAGAGTCGTGCTTACCGCCCGCTCTCCCGAGTCGGCCAAGCTATCGCGGCGTCGAGCGGGCTTCGATGCGAGCCGTCACCTATTCAGGCCGCATTGCGCGGGTCCGCCCCCATTGCCTCTCGCGAAGTATCGGTGCCACGCTTTTTGTTCGAAGGGATTCGTTATGCCTGAGCGGCCAAAATGGAGGCTGCTATGACGACGACACGGCACGCGGCCACCCGGATGGCAATTCTGCCAGCGGCGGTATCCTGTGCATTGACTTTTTGCGCTGCTGCTCCGGCGTCAGCGCAACAGGAGAACATCGAGGAGGTCGTCGTCACGGGGTCGCTGATCACGAGACGCGACTTCGAGGCGAACAGCCCGATCGTGACGGTCGACGAGGATTTGTTCGATCAGTCGACCACGTCCGCGATCGAGACGCAGCTCAACCGTCTGCCGCAGTTCACGCCGACGCTCGATAATCCGACCCAGGGCGGCGACATTCAGCCGAATGCTCGGAACACGCCGGGCGTTGCGACCGTCGCGCTCCGAGGGCTGGGTGCGAATCGGACGCTCGTGCTGGTCAACGGCCGCCGCGGAACGCCGGCGAACGCGTCGATGGTCATGGACATTAATACGATCCCGCCCGCCGCGATCCAACGCGTCGAAGCGATATCCGGAGGCGCGTCGGCAACGTACGGTGCGGACGCGGTCGCCGGCGCCGTAAACTTCATCATGCGCGACGACTTCGAGGGCCTCGAGCTCTCCGTGCAGACCGGCTCACCGGAAGAGGGCGACAACTTCGAGTACCAGTTCTCCGGCGTTATGGGCGCTGATATCGCCGGAGGCGACGGCAACGTCAGTCTCGCGTTCTCGACGAACAAGCGAAACGAAGCGTTTCAGCGCGATCGGGATTGGTATCGGGACCTCTGGGCCGATCCGACGATCGGCGGCACGCAGTTCTTCCCGGAGTTTCCGGGTTTTTATACCGGCTTCGACAATCTTCCCGACGAAGCAGTGCTGAACGAGCAGATCGACGGCGCCAATTTCGGGGCATCCCCGGCCAATGCGGTCATTTACAGCGACTCGAACGGCAACGCATTTTCGGGCTTCGACGTCGGGGGCGCCCCCGGAGCGTCGGCAGCGGAGTTTATCGACGGCGAAAAGTTCGTGAGACTCGCGAACGGTCAGATCGGCGTCAACAACACGGATAACTATCTGATACTGCCGTTGACCCGCTACAACCTGTATTCGCAGGGCAATATCGCGATCAGCGACACGATCAGCGCGTTCGCGGAAGGGTACTTCAGCAGAACGAGCACGGATACGACGCAGGAGCCCGTTCCGATCACGAGCGGCTGGAGCGTGCCGATCGATCCGATGATCAATCGAGATGTGATCCCGACCGAGTTCCTGGCCATTCTCGATTCGCGTCCCGATCCGACGGCTCCATTCGATCTGCGCGCGCTGCTGCCGTTCAACCGCACGTCGGATACGGACGTCACGACATACAGCCTGATCGCCGGTCTCGAGGGCGAGTTCCCGGGCAGTGACTGGACCTGGGAGTTCTTCGCGTCGAAAGGCGAAGCGGAGACGACCGTCCTGCAGCGGGGCTTTGCGTCATTGCAACGCCTGCGCGCTGTGATGCAGCAGCCGGGCTTCGGCCGCGGCTTCGAGTTGAAGAGCAACGACGGTCCGCCCGACTTCGGCTTCGGCGGCGCGACGGCGACCTGCACGACGGGTCTGAATCCGTTTGCGTGGGACTCAGTCAGTCAGGATTGCTTCGATGCGGTCAATGCGAACATCAGCACGAAGCAACTGATGGAGCAAGACGTCTGGCAGGCGAACTTCCAGGGCGGTCTCGGCAGCCTGCCCGCAGGCGAAGCGCGGGCGGCCGCGGGTCTCAACTATCGCGAGAACGCCTACACGTTCCAGAACGATACGTTGGTTACGCAAGGCTCGTCGTTCCTCGAGCAGGCAGCGGGTCTTTATCCGGCGGGCAGCTCCGCAGGGACGATCAACGTGCGAGAGGCGTACGTCGAGTTCTTGATCCCCGTGCTTGCGGACCGGCCGGCCGTGCAGCAGCTCGAGCTCGAGATCGGCAGCCGTTATTCGGACTACAACACGACCGGCAGCAGCAGCACATACAAGATCCTTGCGGATTGGCGGGTCAGGGACGACCTGCGTATTCGTGGCGGCTTCAATCGCGCGGAACGTGCGCCGAACGTCGCCGAGCTATTTCTCGCGCCGGAGCAGACGTTCGCGGTCGCTTCGGGAGGCGACGTCTGCTCGATCAACAACGGCCAGCCCTGGTCCGCAAATCCGCTACAGAACCCGGAGAGCTGGGACGATGTCGTGCGCCTCTGCGGGGCGCTGATGGAGGCGACCGGCAACGCGAACGCCGACGAGCAATTCTACGGCGTGCCCGCAGCGACGTTGGCCGCCGCCGATCCGGCGGCCGTCGCCGCCGGCGAGGTGACGACGACGCCGCAGGGCGCGGGTCCGTCGTTCCTGTTTCCGACGACCGTCGGCAACCCGAGCATCGATACAGAAGAGGCGGATACGTGGACGATCGGCGCCGTAATCGATCTCGCGATCGGTACGGGCCTTTTCTCCGACATGAGCATCTCCGTCGACTATTACGACATCGAGGTCACGAACGCGATCGGCGAGCAGTCCGCCGATATCGTGATGCGCCAATGCACGGATCCGGCTTTCAATCCGGAGCTCGATCCGGCGTCGCCGTTCTGTCAGGGCTTCAACCGCAATGCGACCGGAGCGATCGGCGACCTGCAGCGCACGTTCTTCAACAGCGGCCGCTTCGAGACGTCCGGCGTCGATCTGCAGCTGAACTGGACCTTCGATGCGGGCCCCGGCCAGGTCGATGTCACATCGCTGATCAACGTGCTGATCGACATGAAATCGGCCGAGCTTCCGACCGATCCGCTGACGGAATTCGCGGGAACCTTCGGGCCGAGCCAGAACGGCTTGAACGGCAACGCGTACGATTACCAGGCGCTGTCGTCGTTCACGTACGTGCTCGATCGGTTAGATATCGGTTTGAGGTGGCAGCACCTGCCGAGCATCGATGCGGAGATCGCGGCGTCGAATCCGGGCACGACGATCACCGGCGCTTCGGCCTACAACCTGTTCGACTTGCTGGGCCGCTATCAGCTCGGCGAGTCCGTCGCGCTGCGCTTCGGCATCGAGAACCTGTTCAATGAGGAGCCGCCAATCACCGGCCGGGATCCGGCCGCCGTGCCGCCGAATCTGCCGGGCGGTACGTTCGAGACGAACAACTACGACATCAACGGCCGCCGCTTCTACGTCGGCGCGACCGCGTCGTTCTGAACGACGCGGCAAACTTGCAACGCGGCTGACCCTTCACCGTCACGCTGCGATGACCGCTATCGAGCGCTTGCGGCGGCTCCGGTCTGCACCGTGCGGGCGATCGCGTCGATGATCGGGTCCATCGAGTACGTCTCGCGCTCGTGCTCGCATTCGCCCCTTTCGGGCTCGTCGTAGTTGCCGCACTGGGTGGCCCGAGTGCTGAACGTCAGGATGACGACGTCGCTTCCGAACGGCATCGCGTACGCGTAGATCGTGTAGATGCTGCCGGCGGCGCCTTCGGTGATCCGCGTGACGCAGTAGTTTCGATCGCCGATCGTCGTGCGCTCCGTGCGGCCCGTGCGCGCGATCTCGTCGCCGGCCTCCATGCAAACGAACGGCCCCGTTTCGAGGAGCGGCTTCGGCGGCCAGTCGAGCGGGCGGATATATTGCGTGCCGAGATCCTGCGGGTAGCGAAACGAGATGCCGGTCGCAGCGTCGTCGAACGTGGCCCAATTCTCGAGGTCGGGCTCTATCGTTGCGGCGGACGGCTGATCAGGTAGATCGGCCGCGGCAGTCGGCTCGCTGGAAGGATTGGCCGCACCAGGCACGTCGGGTGCGCTCGCCGCAACGGGCGGCTCCGACGCTTCCGGTGCCGCGGAGCTCGCGTCCTCGTCGCCGGCAACGCAGCCGCCGATGCAGACCGCTGCCGCGAGACTCGGCAAGGCTGTTCGGATGTACGAGATCGACGATCGCATGCCGCAATGGGAACACGCGGCGACCGGCCGGTTCAAGCCGACGATCAGCCGGCCGAACCGGCTTGCGCTCGAATCAGAACCGCCGGATCGGAGCTCCGATCAGCGCGCGGTCAGGTCAGAACTTGGTCAGAGCTCAGTTCAGAACCCGCTTAGAACCCGGTCAGTACCCGCTTAGAACCGATAATCCGCCGACACGCGGAACGAGCGCCCGAGCAGCGGCCGCGCGAGGTAGATCGCGCCGATCCCGCCGGCGCCGATATCCGTGCGCGGATTGCCCTCCGTGAGCCCGACCTCGTCCGTCAGGTTGTCGCCGACGATCTGCAGCGACAGCGAGTCGTTCAAGTCATAGATGAAGCCGGCATCGACCTTCGTGTAGGACGGCAGCAGCACCGTGTTCTCGTCGTTCGAGAAGCGATCGTCGAAGTGCGATACGGCGACGTACACTTCACCTCTGCCGTTCTGAAGGTAGTACGTCGGCACGAGCCGCGCCATCGTCTCCGGTATCCGGCGAATCTGGTTGCCGGTATTGTCGACTGCGGCGCCGGTGAAGTTCTGATACTCGGGGTCCTGCACCGTGACCGCGAAGCTCAGGCCGAAAGGATCGATCGGCCGATAGACGCCTTCGACCTCGATGCCGCGCGTGCGCGTCTCGGCACGCCGATCGAGGATCGTGCCGTCCGGCAGGATGTCGTTGAACGGCACGTTGTCGAATTCCGTCTCGAACAATGTGACGAACATCCCGAGGTTGTCGAAGCTGTTCTTGTAGCCGAGCTCGATATTCGTGACCTCGTCCTCCTGCAGCACGCCGTTGCGCACGTCGTCGAAGTGCGGCAGCTTCGCCGATTCGGTGTAGTGGCCGAAGAACGCGTGGGAGCCGTTCAGCTCGTAGTTGAAGCCAATGGACCACGACGTGTTGTCGAAGCCGTAGCTCGACTCGGTGAACGCGTCGCCGGCGAGCGATGCGACGTCCCACGGCGTCGCAGGATTGCCATCGAGGTCGACATCGGTGACGCCGTCGCTGATCCGCGCGTCGATGTCCTCGTCGTCATAGCGGATGCCGACGTCGATGCGCAGCGCGTCGGTGACGTACCACTCGTTCGAAACGTACAGACCGAGCAGGGTCGCGTCGTAATCGGCGATCAGGTTGAACGTCGAGTAGCGGGTGAATCCATTCGGATCCGTCACTCCCGTCAGCTGCAGCCGGTTCGGCCGGTTCTGGACGTCCATCAGGAGCAAATTGCCGAGGCTCCAGCGGTCCGCCATCTCGAAATCCGCATAGTAGAGGCCGACCGTCACATCGTGCCGATCGCGGACAGTGAACGTCAGCCGAACGTCGTTCTGCAGCGCCTCGTACGCCTTGTCGATGACCCAGTGGCCGTGCTCCTGCACGAGCGCGGTCGGATCGAGCGGATCGCCGGTCCGGAGCACGCTGAAGTCCGGGGCGACGTTCCGCGCCGCCGCGAACTCGGCGCCGGTGACCGGCGGGGGGCCCGTGAAGATGCCGTCGAAGCGTACGTCGCCGTCGGTGTAGCGGAAGCGCTCGTAGAGGTTCAGACCGTCGCGGAGCTCCCAGTCGAGCTCGAGGCCGCCGGTGAAGAGCTCGGGGTGGATTCCGTCCTTCAGATCCGAGTCCTGAAGCCCGACCTCCGCGGCCGAGATCGGCAGGCCGGCCGCGGCGAGATCCTCGCTGTGCAGCGAGTACTCGCCGGGATCGAGCCCAGGCAGAATCCCATCCGGATCGCTCGGATCGCCCGTCAGCGGAATCGGCACGACGAACAGCGAGCGATCGTCGATGTACTTCGCGTGCAGTGCGAGCCGCCCGCGCTCGAGATCGCGCGAGAGCCGTGCGCGCAGCTGGCCGCCTTCGTCGGCTCGGTAGCCCGGATCGCGGATGCCGTCCGACACGCGGTAGAAGCCGCCGATGCCGAGCGCCCAGTCCCCGCCTATCGGGCCGCCCCAATAGCCGTCCGCTCGGTAGTAGCCATAGTCGCCGATCGTGAGCCCGACGTCGGTCTCGGGCGTGTCGGTCGGCTCCCGCGTAATGAAGTTGATCGTGCCGCCCACCGCGCCGGACGAGAAGATCGGCGCGGTGCCGCCGCGTACGACCTCGACGCGCCGCACGCTGCGGTCGACGCGTACGAATTGATCGGGATTGTAGAAAGAGAGCTCGTATACGGGATAGACGGGCAGCCCGTCCTCCATCAGGCCGACGTAGCGATAGCCGCCGTCCTGAATGATGCCTCGGGCGAAGACGTTGCCTTGGGTCGTGCCCGCCGTCGACTCGACCCAGAACCCGGGCACCGACTCGAGCAGCGCCGCGGTGCTTTGCGGCGCCTCCCTGCGCAAGTCGTCGGCCTCGAACGTCGTGATCGCGACGCTCGATTCGTACTTCGTGCGCTCCGCCGATGCCGTGCCGGTCACGACGACCTCTTCCATCGCGAGCGGCGTGATCTCTTCGTCCTCCTCGACCGGCTGGGCGAGGCTCGCGAGCGGGATGAAAAGCGGGAGCGGCAGATAATGGGCGAAACGGCGCAACATCTCGACCTCCTTGTCGCGCGGCCGCCACAGCGGCCGCGCGGCCTCTGCGTGCTTGGCTGGATAAGTAGCTTTGCAATCCACATGCCATTCGCAGGCATGCGCGCGTGGTTCGCAGGCAACGATCACTGCGTGCCCACGTGATGCCGCTCGCGCCGCTTTTTCGGCGCGTTTCCGCAATCGCAGAAGCAGGGTAATCCTGAATGTGACGTCGATCGACCGTTGTAAGATCGATAACGCGGAGCTTGCGATCTCACTGATAAAACGAATGCCGCAATAGCCCGCTCCGCGATTCAGGGGAATCCACGCACGGGAGGGGAGCATGAAGACTATAAGTCCAGCCGTTCGGCCTGCATTGCTTGTCTCATCCTTAGCCGTCAGGGAAGCGATCAAGCGCATGGATTCGGGGGGGCGTGTCGGCCTCCCGCGAGCGCTCAAGGCGTCGTTGCTCGCCGCGTCCGGCGGCGCCGTTCTCGCGTCCGCGGCGGCGCTCGCGCCGGCGACGTCGGCGCGAGCGCAGGAAGCGGCCGAGGTCGTCGAGGAGGTGACGGTCACGGGCTCGCGTATTCGCCGGCAGGACTTCACCGCGAACAGCCCGATCACGACGATCGATCAAACCACATTCGAGGAGACGAGCACGATCGGCGTCGAAACCGTCCTCAATCAGCTTCCGCAGTTCGTGCCTGCGGTCACGCAGTTCACGACGACGGACGTGCAGAACACCGCGATGAACACCGTCGGCGCGTCGACGGTCAGCCTCCGCGGGCTCGGTGCGAACCGCAATCTCGTGCTGATCGATGGCCGCCGCGGCCAGCCGGTCAACGCGACGATGATCATCGACACGAACTCGATCCCGGCCGCGGCGATCGAGCGCGTCGAGGTCATCTCGGGCGGCGCATCGGCGGTGTACGGCGCCGATGCGGTCGGCGGCGTCGTGAACTTCATTCTGAAGAACGACTTCGAGGGCGCGACGATCGACGCGCGCTACGGCATGACCGAGCACGGCGGCGGCGAGCAGCTGACCTTGTCGGGGCTGATCGGCGGCAACTTCGCGGACGGACGCGGCAACGTGATGATCGGCATCGAGCATTCGGACCGGAAAAAGCAACGCATCTACGAGCGAGACTGGCGCGTCGAGGACCTCGCGAACCCGTACATCGCGGGTAATGCGGCGCGCATCGCGGAGACCTATTTCACGGCGCCGCAAGGCGTCAGCAACGATCCGTCGCAGGAGGCGGTCGACGCGCTGTTTCCGACCCTTCCGCCCGGCACGCTCTCTCCGAGCCTGCAGTACTACATCAACCGCACGCCGGACGGTACCGGCTCGGTCTGGACGGGGTACAACGCGGCGAGCGCGCCGGGCTCCGTGAAATACGAGGGCCCGTTCGAGCTTCTGCCGCTCTTCCCCGGCCTGCCGTTCCGCAAGCAGCAGCCGGACGGCCGCATCGTCGAGAACACGCTGCATCAATGGACGACGTATCCGCTCGACCGCTACTCGGCGTTCGCGCGCGGAAGATTCGAGGTCGCGGAGAACACGTCGTTCGTCGCGCAGGCGATGTTCACGCGGACGCGCACGGAGACGAGCCTCGGGACGCCGTCGAGCTCGGTCGGCCCGCACGGTGTGATCATTCCTCACGGCAGCGGGATCTACGCACCGTCGCTCGCGGAGGACGGCACGACGTTACCGGCCTACCGCGATGGCGGCACGTATGGTCTCAGCTGCCCGCCCGTCGGCGGGTGCACGAACTCGCAAGCTTTCCCGTTGCCGCCGGAGATGGAGTTCCTGCTCGCGAGTCGGCCGGACCCGAACGGCGACGTGCTGCTGAACCGTGCGACCGATTTCGTGCGCGACGCGGTCGGTCGGCCGCGCTCGACCCGCAACAACACGTCGACGTTCCAGCTCACGATGGGCCTGCAGGGCGAGTGGCTCGGCGGCGACCACTTCTGGGACGTGTCCGTGTCGCATGGACAAACCGAGAACGTCGTCAACCTCGGCGGCAATGCACGTCTCGAGGCGTGGAGGGCGCTCGTGCAATCCCCGAACTTCGGCGTCGGGTTCAGCCGTCAGGGCAATCCGCAAGGCGCGGGATTCCAGGCGGGATTCGCGACGTGCCAGACCGGGCTGCCCGTCGTGCGCGACTTCGTGCCGTCCGACGACTGCATCCAGATGATGACGGCGGAGCTGCACAACACGACGCAGGTCGAGCAGACGGTCGTCGAAGGCAACCTGACCGGCACGCTCGCGGAGATGCGTGCGGGTCCGCTCCAGTACGCGCTCGGTACGACGTATCGAGAGAACTCGTTTGCGTACCAGACGGACAGCCTCACGGTCAACGAAGCGTTCGTCGAGACCGTAATCGGCTTGTTCCCGACGCAGAACAGCGCCGGCGAGTTCGACGTCAGGGAGGTCTACGGCGAGCTCTTGATTCCGATCGTGCGGGGCGGGCCGCGCGGTATCGAGCACTTCAACGTCGAGCTCGGCGGCCGCGTGTCGGACTTCAGCACCGTCGGCTCGGTCGAAACCTTCAAGGGGCTCATCGATTGGGCGATCACGCCGCGATACCGGCTGCGCGGCGGCTTCAATCGAGCGCACCGCGCGCCGAATCTCGGCGAGCTGTTCATGTCGCGCACGCAGGTATTCGGCGGCACCGGCAGCGTGTTCGGCGATCAGTGCTCGCAGAACAACCAGGACGGGCCGTTCAGCGCGAATCCCGCCGCGAACATCGATGGCGCGGAGGGCGCCGCGCGCACGCTCGCGCTTTGCAGGCAGATGATGGGCCCGACCGGAGCGGCCGAGTATTACGACAATCGCACGATCGCAGATCAGCCGGAGATCGGCGGCACCGGCCTGCCGAACACGACCGGTAATCCGAATCTGCGCGAAGAGCAGGCCGATACGTGGACTCTCGGCATCGTGATGGACTTCCTCGAAGGGTTCGCGCTGACCGTGGACTGGTTCGACATCGAGATCGAGGACATGATCGCGGTCGAGAACGCGGATGCGGTGTTCGAGAGGTGTCTTAGTCCCGAGTTCAATCCGACGGCGAGCCCGGCCCACCCCGCGTGCATGACGATTCTGAGGAACCCCGCGGACGGCAACGTCGTATCGACGGATCTCAGTTTCACGAATCAGGGACGCGCGCGGACATCGGGCATCGACGTCCAGCTGAACTGGAACCGGCAGTTCGGCTGGGGCGGGCTGAGCCTGAACGTGCTCGGCAGCCGCGCGTTGAGATCCGAGACGCAGGTTCGCCCGGATCAGGACACCGTCGATTGGGTCGGCACGTTGGGCTGCGCGCTGCAGATGGACTGCATGGGATACGACTACAGGGTGTTCACGACGCTCAGCTACTTCAACGGCCCGTACTCGATCTCGTTGCGGTCGCAGTATTGGCCGTCGATCGAAGCCGCGGCGGCGGCCACGACGCCCGGTACGACGGCGATCGGCGTCACGACGTCCTATGCGCTGTTCGCGCTGAGCGGCAGCTATCGCTTCCGGGATCGATATACGCTCCGGGCGGGCATCGAGAACCTGTTCGACCGGGACCCGCCGCGCTCGGGCGGCAACCCGGATGCGACGCCGTTCCCGACGGTCGGCAATCGCGGCAGCGGAGGGACGTATGATCCTCTCGGGCGCCGGGCGTTCGTGAACGTCACGATGGATTTCTGACACGGCGTCGCGGCGACGGCGAGCGCGCCGTCGCCGCCCGCCCTTGCTTTCTCGGCTCCGCTGCGCTGCGATATAGGACGGATAGTGACCTATTTTGCCTGTATAACAGCGACAGAAGCCGGCGGAGCGAAAGCATGCGAGCTCGCCGCGGGGCGGCTCGCAGCCGCCTTGCGAGCTCGTGCCGCTTGCGCGTAGCGTAGTCGGCCCCTCGGATTCCCGCGTATGAAGACTGCACCGACGCTGCGCGCCGGCGACGCGATTCGCGTCCGCGGAGCGCGTCAGAACAATTTGCGCAATCTCGACCTCGACCTCCCGCTCGGCGAGCTGATCGTCGTGACCGGGGTCAGCGGCTCGGGCAAGTCGTCGCTCGCGTTCGACACCGTGTACTCGGAAGGACAGCGGCGCTACGTCGAGACCTTCTCGCCGTATGCGCGCCAGTTCCTCGACCGGATGGACAAGCCGCAGGTCGACGCGATCGACGGCATCCCGCCCGCGATCGCGATCGATCAGGTGAACCCGGTCCGCACGTCGCGCTCGACGGTCGGCACGATGACCGAGCTCAACGATCATCTGAAGCTGCTGTTCGCGCGGGCGGCGACGCTCTACTGCGAATGCTGCGGCAAGCCGGTGAGGCGCGATTCGCCGGAGACGATCTGGGAAACCCTCGAGCGGCGCTTCGTCGCGGCCGGCGAAACGCCGCGCGTGTCGGTCTCGTTCCCGGTCCGGGTTCCGGAGAACTTCGGCACCGACGAGGTCGAGGCCTATCTCGCGCGGCAGGGCTATACGCGAATCGCCGAACGCGCCGGCGACCGGGTCGAGGTCGTGCAGGATCGGCTCGTGCTACGCGACGACAACCGGTCGCGGCTCATCGAGGATCTCGAGGCGGCGCTGAAGGTCGGCGCGGGGCGCGTAACGGTTCGGCTGCTCGATGCGCCGGGCACCGTGCTGAGGTTCTCGTCGGCGCTCCATTGCGCGGACTGCGACGTGGCCTACGCGGATCCTATCCCCAACACGTTCTCGTTCAACTCGCCGGTCGGAGCGTGCGAGACGTGCCGCGGCTTCGGGCGGACGATCGGCATCGACTATCGGCTCGCGATTCCGGACCCGACGAAGACCTTGCGCGAAGGCGCGGTCAGGCCGTTTCAGGGCAAGAGCTACGGCGAGTGCCAGGACGACATGCTGCGGTTCGCGAAGAAGCGCGGGATTCGCGTCGACGTGCCGTGGTCCGAGCTCACCGAGGAGGAGCGCGACTGGGTCATCCATGGCGAAGGCTCGTGGAGCGAGCGCAAGTGGTACGGGCTCGCGCGCTTCTTCGCGTGGCTCGAGGGCCGCGCGTACAAGATGCACATTCGCGTGCTGCTATCGAAGTACCGCTCCTACGAGGAGTGCCCGGCGTGCGAAGGCGCGCGGCTAAAGCCCGAATCCTTGCTGTGGCGCATCGGATCTCTCGACGATGCGGCCGCCGTCGTCGATCCGGCCGCGCGCTTCAAGCCGAGGAACCTCGACGTGGACGCCGAGACGTTCGCGGCGCTGCCCGGGCTCACGATCCATGACGTGATGCTGCTGCCGCTCGACCGGGCGCTCGCGTTCTTCGAGCGGCTGCGCAAGGAGAGCGCGGTCGAGACACCGTTCTCCGCCGCGACGGCGCTCGTCCTCGACGAGATTCTGACCCGGCTCGGCTACCTGAACGAGGTCGGGCTCGGCTACCTGACGCTCGACCGCCAGTCCCGGACCTTGTCGGGCGGCGAGGTGCAGCGGATCAACCTGACGACCGCGCTCGGCACGTCGCTCGTGAACACATTGTTCGTGCTCGACGAGCCGAGCATCGGCCTGCATGCGCGCGACATGCGTCGCGTGATCGGTGTGCTCGAGAAGCTGCGCGATGCGGGCAATACGCTGCTCGTCGTCGAGCACGACGGCGACGTGATGCGCGCGGCGGACCGGATCATCGATCTCGGCCCGGGCCCGGGGCGCGACGGCGGGCAGGTCGTCTTCAATGGTCCGCCGGACGTGCTGCTGCAGCGCGGCACGACGTTGACCGCGGAGTACTTGCGCGGCGAGCGGCGCATCGGTGCAGAGCGCGCGCGTCGGCCGGTCGCAGAGAATCATGAGTTCCTCGTCGTCGAAGGCGCGGCCGAGCACAACCTGAAGGGCGTCGACGTTCGCATTCCGCTGCGGCGTCTCGTGTGCATCACCGGCGTCAGCGGCTCCGGCAAGTCGACGCTCGTCGAGGACGTGCTGTACCGCGGGCTCGCGAAGCTCAAGGGCCGCGTGCAGGAGCAGCCGGGCGCGCATCGGCGCATCGTCGGCGCCGAGCGGATCGACGACGTCGTGCTCGTCGATCAGTCGCCGATCGGCAAGACGACGCGCTCGAATCCCGCGAGCTTCGTCGGCGCGCTCGAGCCGATCAGGAAACTCTTCGCCGCGGAGCCTCTCGCGCGCGAGCGCCGCTATACCGCCGGCACGTTCAGCTTCAACTCCGGCAACGGCCGCTGTCCCGTCTGCAACGGCAACGGCTTCGAGCACGTCGAGATGCAGTTCTTGAGCGACGTGTATCTGCGCTGCAGCGAATGCGACGGCAAGCGCTATCGGCCCGAGGTGCTCGAGGTCAAGCTCGCGCGGCCCGGTGCGGCGGCGCTCGGCCCGTCCGCGAAGTCGATCGCCGACGTGCTCGAGATGACGGTCGCGGAAGCGATCGAGTTCTTCGCAGATGCGCCCGACGTCGTGAAGCGGCTCGAGCCGCTCGCAGCCGTTGGGCTCGAGTACGTCGCGCTCGGGCAGCCGGTACCGACCCTGTCCGGCGGCGAGGCGCAGCGCCTCAAGCTTGCGAGCCACCTCGCGGGCGCGAAGGGCGGCACGCGGCGCGGATCGACGTTGTTCCTGTTCGACGAGCCGACGACCGGCCTGCATTTCGCCGACGTCGCGAAGCTGCTCGGCGCGCTCGAGCAGCTCATCGACGAAGGCCACAGCGTCGTGCTGATCGAGCACCATCTCGATCTGATCGACGTCGCCGATTGGATCATCGATCTCGGCCCGGAAGGCGGTGCCGACGGCGGCGAGGTCGTCGCGTTCGGTACGCCCGACGACGTCGTGAACGTGGCCGAGAGCCGCACGGGTCGCGCGCTCGCAAGCCATCGACGACGAGAAGTCGTGGCGCTTACCGGTATGGCGAACGCGGTGTCGGACGCGCCGGGCGGTGAAAACCGCCGCGCGATCGACATCGTCCACGCGCGCGAGCACAACCTGAAGAACGTCGACGTGACGATTCCGCGCGACAAGCTCACGGTGATCACCGGCGTCAGCGGCAGCGGCAAGAGCACTGTCGCGTTCGACATCCTGTTTGCCGAAGGCCAGCGCCGCTACCTAGAATCGTTGAACGCCTATGCGCGGCAGTTCGTCGAGCCTGCGTCGCGCGCCGACGTCGATGCCGTGTACGGCATTCCGCCGACGGTCGCGATCGAGCAGCGCACGAGCCGCGGCGGGCGCAAGAGCACGGTCGCGACCTTGACCGAGATCCACCACTTCCTGCGCCTGCTGTTCGTGAAGCTCGGCGTGCAGCATTGCCCGGATTGCGATGTGCCGATCAACGCGCAAACCTCGGAGCAGATCGTTGCTCGGCTCGCGACGAAGTATCGGGGGCGGCGGATACGCCTCCTCGCGCCGCTCGTGATCGGCCGCAAGGGCTATTACACGGATCTCGCCGAATGGGCGCGCAACAAGGGCTATGCCGCGCTGCGCGTCGATGGGACCGACGTGCCGACCGACGCGTGGCCGCGCCTCGACCGCTTCAAGGAGCACGACATCGAGTTGCCGGTGGCCGAGCTCGACGTCGCGCCGAAGCACGAGGCGGAGCTCGCGGGCGCGGTCGAGTCGGCGTTGCGGCTAGGCCGCGGAATGGTACGCATCGTGCCGGCGAATCGAAGCCGCAACGGCAACGGACGCGCGGGCGCCGGCGAGCTCTACTCGACCGAGCGAGCATGCCCGAGCTGCGGGCGCAGCTTCGAGCCGCTCGACCCGCGGATGTTCTCGTATAACTCGCGGCGCGGCTGGTGCGAGGCGTGCTACGGAACCGGGCTCGCGACCGTATCCGACGAGGACGAGAACGACGAGCCGTGGCTCGCCGACGGCGCGAACGGACGCCCGGCCGCAAAAAGCTCGTCGCGCCGCAGGCGCAGCCGCCGCGGCGCCGGAAACGGCGCCGACGACGCCGAGCCCGAGGTCTGCGCAAGCTGCGAAGGCAGGCGCCTGAACCGTGAGGCCGAGGCCGTCTATTTCCGCGGCTACTCGATCTCGGATTTCGGCGCGGACTCGATCCGTCAGGCGCTCGCGTACTTCAAGAGCCTGAAGCTCGAGGGCCGCGAGCGCGATATCGCGCGCGACGTGTTGCCGGAGCTCGTAAACCGCCTCGAGTTTCTCGATCTCGTCGGGCTCGGTTACCTGACGCTCGACCGCGGCGCGCCGACCTTGTCGGGCGGGGAGGCGCAGCGCATCCGCCTCGCATCGCAGCTCGGCTCGAACCTGCGCGGCGTCTGCTACATCCTCGACGAGCCGACGATCGGCCTCCACCCGCGCGACAACGTGCTGCTGCTCGACACGATCTCGGCGCTGTCCGCAAAGGGGAATACCGTCGTGGTCGTGGAGCACGACGAGGAAACGATTCGCCGCGCCGAGCACGTAATCGACCTCGGGCCGGGCGCCGGCACACGCGGCGGCGAGGTCGTCGCGAGCGGCACGCTCGACGCGCTGCTCGCCGCGCCGCGCTCGGTGACCGGACGAGTGCTCGCGGACCCGCCGCGGCATCCGATCATGCCGCGGCGGCCGACGCAGCCCGCGGGCGCCGAGCATGGCGCGGCTCTCGTGATCCGCGGCGCGCGGCGGCACAACCTGAAGGACATCGACGTCGCGATTCCGCTCGAGCGGCTGGTCTGCGTGACGGGCGTCAGCGGCAGCGGCAAGAGCACGCTCGTCCGGCACGTGCTGCGCGACAACCTGAAGCGCATGCTCGCGGCACGCGGCACGCGCGGCAGGAAGACGGTGCCGCTCGTCGGCTGCGCTGCGATCGACGGCGCCGAGCAGATCGACCGCGTGCTCGAGGTCGATCAGACGCCGATCGGCAAGACGCCGAGGTCATGTCCGGCGACTTACGTCGGCATCTGGGACGACGTGCGGCGCTTGTTCGCGCAAACGACGGAAGCGGCGCTTCGCGGCTACGACGCGAGCCGCTTCTCGTTCAACGTTCCGGGCGGGCGATGCGACGGGTGCGACGGGCAGGGATTGAAGAAGATCGAGATGAGCTTCCTGCCGGACGTGCGCGTGCCGTGCGAGCGCTGCCATGGCGCGCGCTTCAACGCGGAGACGCTCGCGGTGACGTATCGCGGCAAGAACATCGGAGAGGTGCTTGCAATGACCGTCGAGGAGGCGGTCGAGTTCTTCGACGCGCATCCGAAGGTGCGGCACGCGCTCGAGCTGCTCGCGGACGTCGGTCTCGGCTACCTGACGCTCGGGCAGCCGAGCCCGACCCTGTCAGGCGGCGAGGCGCAGCGCGTGAAGCTCGTGACGGAGCTCGCGAAGGCGCGCCCCGGCGCGGCGAAGGTGCGCGCGTCCGGCGAGCGCGTGCTCTACGTGCTCGACGAGCCGACGATCGGCCTGCATATCGCCGATGTCGAGAAGCTGACCCGCGTCCTGCATCGCCTCGTCGATGCGGGGCACAGCGTCGTCGTGATCGAGCATAACCTCGACGTGCTCGCGGAGGCAGACTGGCTGATCGACCTCGGGCCCGAGGGCGGCGACGGCGGCGGGCAGGTCGTCGCCGCCGGCCCGCCGGAGCGCGTCGCGCGGCGCCGTGCGCGATCGCACACGGCGAAGGCCTTGCGGGAGTTTCTCGAGAGCCGCGCGAGATCAGCCGCGTAGCGCGAGACGGCGGCTCCGAGACGGACGGCTCACTCGTCCGCCATGTTCCTCGGCGGCATGTCCTGCGGCCGATCGGTCCACTCGATCTCCGGCCACACGTGCACGCGCGACTTGAAGCGCCAGCCGTCGGGCGTCTTCACGAACGTATCCTCGTAGCCGCCCTCCCAATGCACGATGTCGCCGCGCTCGTTCGTGTCGTTCGTGATGACCAGCAACGTCGAGATCGCATGCGCCCCGTCGGCGGTCGGCGTAATGACCGGATTGATATTGATGTGATACGTCCGTGTTCCCGACCGCGGCCGACAGCCGTTCGGGCCGCCGCCGCCGGCCTGCGCGAGCTGCTCGCGTCCGGTGAACCAGATCTTCGCGCCGCCGCCCCATTCGGAGGACACGCCGAACGTGCCATCCTCGGTGAACAGATCCGCGTAGTCGTAACCGCCGTTGGTGCAGTTGTCGAGCGTGTGCGTATAGCGGTCCATCAGCTGCCGGATCTCGAGATAGTCGCTCGCTTCGAGCCGAGGCGTCGTCGACTGCGCGGCGGCGCCGGCTGCGAGCAAGGTCGTGCAGGACACGGCCGAGAGGAACTTCAAAGCGCTGTTATTCATTCGTTTGCCCCCAAGAAGACGTCGACATTGTCGCGCGGCGAGCGCATGGCAGGAAGGCCTGCGGGGCCGGCCCGTCGCCACGGGGCGGGCCGGCCCGCGAGGGCTCAGAACGAGAACTGCACGCTCGCCTGATAGCGCCTGCCGAACACGTCGAAGTTATTGCCGACCAGCTGCTGACCGCCGCGCTGATTCTGCGTCGGGATGATCGGCGGGTCGCGGTCGAAGACGTTGTTGACGTGGAAGTTTGCGGTCCAGTTCGCGCCGCCGGACGTGACGCCCGAGTACGAGAAGACCAGGTTCCAAACGGTCTGCGACGAGATCGTGTTGTCGTCGACGTCGACGCCTTCGACCCAAAGCACGTCGTTCAATGTGCTGTCGAAGTAGCGGCCGATGGCTCGAATGCCGAAATTGCCGACGTTGTAGCCGACGGTGGCCGTCGCGTTCCACTCCGGGCTCGCCTGGCTGCCGACGTCGTCGCGATAGACGGTCGTCGTCACGGAGTTCTCGCGCAGATAGCCGGCGAAGAGCCGGAAGAACAGCGATTCGGACACGGAGTCGAAGAAGTTCGGCTCCCGTTGATAGCGCATCTCGAGGTCGACGCCGGAGGTCCGCGCTGCCGCAACGTTGAGATTGATGTTGAATACCCTTTCGACCCGCCCGGTGACCGGGCTGCGCGTGATCAGCGCGCAGAGGCTCTGGTCGCCCGCATAGCAGTCCTCGATGATGCGCTGTGCGCCGAGCGCGCCGACGCGGCCTTCGACGTCGATCTCGTAGTAGTCGGCTGCGAGCTGGAATCCGTCGATCCAATCCGCAAACTCAGGCGTGAACACAAAGCCCGCAGTGAACGTGTCCGCTTCCTCGGGCCTCAAGTTCGGGTTACCGCCGCTCAGCGCCGTGATCGTGTACGACGTGTTGTCGAGCGGATCGGTGATGTTCGCGCCGCCGCCGCCGGCCTCGAACTGCTCGCCGAACGTCGGCTCGCGCACGTCCCGCGAGCGTGTCGCGCGGAAGCGCAGGCTCGGCATCAGTTGAAACTCGGCGCCGAGCTTCCAGCTGTCGATCGTGCCGCTCGCCGAGTAGTCGGACCGGCGGAACGCAAGATTCGTGTCGATGCGGCGCCGGCCGCTTTCCGCCGCCCAGACCGGCAGGTTGAACTCGCCGAACCACTCCCAAACGTCGAACTCGCCGGTCGCCCAGCTCGTCGCCGAGAAGAGGTGCAACGACCGGTTCCCGCCCGTGATGCCGGGCGACATCCCGCGGATGCCGATTTCGGGCGCGTTCGCCGGAGAGCGCTCCATCTCGATCGGCTGAGTGAACTGGTTGAACCACTCCTCGCGCCACGTGAGGCCGGCCGCGAACGACACGGGGCCCGCGCCCCATCCCTGATGCAGCTCGCCGGTCAGCAGCACCTCCGCGAAATCCTGATCGAGATCGCGTATGCCGCGCTTGTCTCCGACGACGTAATCCGCCGCGGCCTGCGACACGTTGCCGTGACCGAAAATGTTCAGCGGCTGGCAATCGCGGATCGCGTTGTCGTCGACGATCGGCGAATCGACCTCGCGGACGCCGTCGGGGAACTCGGTGATGCGCGTCGTTGCGACGAGCCGGCCCGCCATCGACGCTGCGAGCTGCTCGGGCGTCGGGTTGTAGCGCTGGACGTTGCAGACGATCGCGCCCGTCGCCGGGTCGCGCACGGCGTCCATCGCCATATACCAACGGTCGATCCGGATGATGTTGTAAGCGGACGAAGTCAGCTTCGATTCGCCGAGCTGGTAGCTCGCCCGCAGGTCCCAGCCGTTCGCGAACCGGTGGTCGATGCCGATCGACGCAGAGAACATCCGGCTGATGTTGCTGTCGCTGCGGTTGTCGTAGAAGTTGCGGATGTTCGGGCCGCGCAGCTGACCGATCTTGTGCAGCTCGATCGACTCGAGTCCCTCCGCGATCATCGCCTGCCTGAGCGTCTCGGGCATGAACGCGTTGTCGGCGTAGATCGTCGCGTAGTACTGCTGACCCATCTCGGGGTTGCCGCGGCGTCCGTGCGTGTTCGACTCGGTGCGGCCGAGCATCACCTGGGCAAACACGGACGTCGAGTCGGTCAGGTCGTACTGCAGCGCGGCGAACGCGGAGCGCTGAACGACTTCGGCGCCGAGCGGACCGCCGTCGAATGCGGCCTCCGCGATCGCGGCTTCCGGTCCTCCCGCCTGCATCCCGTTCGCGCCGACGCCGACGCGGGCGGGGATATCGCCCTTGATGAACGGCCTGACCTCGCGCCCGTCCTCGGTAAACGTATATCCGTCGAGCGAGAAGCCCGGCGCGCGAATCAATCCGGCCGGATTCTGCGTCGCCGAGTGCGCGTGCGGCACGGTGATGCGTTGCGGATGCGTGCCAGGCGGGTCGTTCGGGTCCCACTCCGGATTGATGACCCAGCCGATGCTCTGCCAATTGTCGAGCTCGCGCGGATCGCGGTAGATCTGGTCGAGCTGCCGGGCCTCGACGGATCCGATCACGTGCAAGCGCTCGCCGAATCGATGCCCGCCCGCGAGCGAGAAGCTGATGTTCTCGCCGTCGCCCTTCTCAGTGATGCCGGTAGAGCCTTGAAACTCGAGCCCCTCGAACTCGCGGTCGAGGACGAAGTTGACGACTCCGGCGAGCGCGTCTGCGCCATACGCGGCGGATGCACCGCCGGTCACGACTTCGATGCTGCGGATCAACGCGGTCGGGAAGTTGTCGACGTTGACGCTGCTGGCCCGGTCGGCGGGCACGATCCGCGAGCCGTCGAACAGCACGAGCGTGCGCTGCTTGCCCATGTTGCGCAGGTTCAGATAGCTGCCGGCGGCATCGCCGAACAGCGTGCCGCCGCCTCGCTGCGCCGTCTGCGTGTTCAGGAATTGCGGCAGGTTGTCGAGCTGCTCGGACAACGTCGACGCCGGATCGAAGTCCCTGATCTCGTCGGGCCGTACCGCCGTCACCGGCACCGGCGTGACCATTCCGTCCGTGTCCCGGATACGAGTACCGGTCACGAGCACCTCTTCCACGCTCTGCTGAGCCTCGGTCACGCTCGTTGCGAGCGCTGCGGCAACCGACAACGCGGTCACGCGGAGCGTGAGCCCCGATCTGGATCTCGTCATTGGAGTCTCCCTGCTTGTTGCTCAATGCCGGGCGCCGGGACTCGGCGCCCCGGCGCAGCTCTGCGGCCCATGGTCCCCTGAGCGATGAGCCGTCGCGGACAAAAGGATATCTCAGCGGCGCGGCGTCCGCTGGTCTGGAGATTCCTTGTTATGCCGAGCTATCTATCTTGTCAATACGACTTATTGCTCATGCAAGAAGCAGGCGCGGCCGTGTAGGGGGGAAATGCCCACAGAAGGTCACGGCATTGAGGGTTTTCTTGAAGCCGCCTCGAACGGGCGGTCGGGCGAGCGGGCCGGAGCGGGAACGCGATCCTCGGGAGCAGGCGGGCTTCGGGCCGGGGGAGGAGCCGTTGGAGCCCGCCCGCGCCTTCGGGTTATCGCGTAGACAAAGATCGAGTCACTGCTTCCGCACTACGTCGCCGTACGCGAACCGGCGCCGTTGAAGGTCGTCGCAATCGAGACGCGAGCCGCCGGTCTCGCTATCGAAACGCGGCGTCTCGGCGTCGGCCTCGGGGGGCCGCGCCAGAAATTCGATGGCCTCGGCAGCCAACTCGTCCATGAGGCTCGAGCATCGGTTCGTGGAAATCATGTCGTACCTTCCAAAGCAAGACTCCGTTCGGCGATTTCGGGATCGATATTGCAACCCGTGTGCCAGCCGTTCGGCGCATACGCTCTCGTTCGTAACTGATTGTTTAGTCACGGCATCGTTAGTGAGCCGCGAATTTCTTCGAGCGCGGCTCTGCACCAGCCGGCAGCAACTGGACATATGCAAGCTTCTTTATGGCGCATTCCGCGCCGGTCTGCTGTTACTTGCGTCTCGTCTGCGCGATACCGAGCGAGCGGGGTCGCGTCGGGTCGAGCCGGCGCTTACGCCGCGTCCGATTCCGTCCGCGGGCCGGGAGGCGGCGCGATCGGGATGAACAGATGCACAGCCGTGCCGATTCCCGGCGACGACGCGATCGACAGGCTTCCGCCGATCTGCTCCATCAGCCCGTAAACCTGCGATAAGCCGAGCCCGGTGCCTGCTTCGCCCTTCGTCGTGAAGAACGGCTCGATCGCGCGCCGCCTGACCTCCTCGGTCATCCCGCATCCGTCGTCGATCACGGCAACGCAGACGTACTTCGGGGGCGTCGAGACGACGACCGGAGGCAGATCGGGCTGATCGCCGTCGCTCGGATAGACACGAATGGTCACGCACGCGTGCGGCGCCGTCGCGTGCCGGGCATTGACGACGAGGTTCAACAGGGCGACGTCGAGCTCATCGGGATCGCAGAGGACGTCCGGCAGCCCGTCGTGCACGTCGATCTCGAGCGTGACGTCCGTCCCTGCCGCCTGGGTGAGCAGAGGCCTTGCGGTCGCGAGCCACTCGTCGACTTTGAGCCTCGACAAGGTCAGCGGCTTGCGCCGTGCGATGCGTAACAGGCGCTCGATCATCGCAGCGGCGTTGTGGGCCGCCCGCTCGGCGCTGTCGAGCGCCTGCTCGAACGTCGCGCGGTCGTCGCGGCTCGAGCGGAGCACGTCCAGGTTCATCGCGACGATCTGCAGCACGTTCGAGAAGTCGTGAGCGATGCCGCCCGTGAGCTGGCCGAGCGCTTCGAGCTTCTCGATTTGCGCCTGGCGTTGTCGCTCGTGCTCCCGCCGCACGTGGTCGTGTGCAAGACGCCTGACCTGCCAGACGAGCACGGCGGTCAACGCGAGCATCGAGATCATCGCGGCGGCCGCGAGGCGCCGCCAGCCGGCGAGGACCTCGTCCATGCTCGTCGAGACGAGGACGACCAGCGGAGCGTTGTCGAGCCTGCGGTAGCTGACGATTCTGTCGTCCTCGACGCGCTCCCACGCGCCTGGCTCGCCGGGCGCTCCTTCGGAGAAGATCGGCAGGTCAGTGAATCGGCTGCCGACGTCGTCGGGCCGCGGCGGAAAGCTCGCGATCAAGCTTCCGTCGTCGTGGAACAGGCTGATGAAGTGAGAGGTTCCGAGCCCGGTGCGGCGCAGCTCCTCGGTGAACATGTCGGCTTGCAGTGCCGCGACGACGACGCCTTCGAATGCGTCGGAGCCAGTCAGCATCGCGGTGACCGGCAGGAACCACCCGGTGCCGGATCGGCTCAGCAACGGCGGCCAGACGGTCGGTAGGCTCGCGCCGTGCCGCGCATACGCCTGGAAATACGGGCGATCTTCGAGCGAGACTCGCGGCGTGGTCGGGTAATCCGTGTCGTGGATGACCCGGCCGTCGGGACCGATGATGAAAAGCGCGCGTGCGAACGGAATATCGCCGAGCCGGCGCTGCATCAGACCTCGAAACTCGGAATCGTCTGTCTCCGGTTCGATGATTTCATATGTGTCGGCAATCGAGCCCAGGGAGAGATAGAGCGCCTGAACGGTTCGCTCCATGAGCTGCGTGACGACGACGGCGAGCGCCGCGGTATCCTCGGCGCCGCGATTCACCGCGGCGATTCGGCCGAGTGCGACGAGTACGGCCACGACTGCGACCGCCGCGATCCAGGTTACCGCGAGACCGGCGATCTTCGGTCGGGCCCACAGTCCAAGCATCGGGGCCGATCGTCCTCCAGGGCGCAAAATCTACCAGCAGGCAGGTAATCGTCCGGCTCGTAGCGATTGCGCTTCAGCAAGTCGGGCAGTTAGACCGGCGCTGCTGGGGCAACCTATTCGCCGCATGGGCCGTAGTATCCCTTCCCGTTGCGGGGTCGTCCAGCCGACACTTTCGTTTACAGCATGAAACACGGCACTGCGCGGCGGTGAGAAGGTACGCTGTCCGCGAGGAGACGCGATGAACAAGCCGATGATATTTCCTTTGTTTTCGACGCCGGTCTACGTGAACAACGTAGGCGATTTCGAGCGGCCGAATCTCGAAGCGTTGCAGTACACGTCGACCTTGCCGGGCGGCGGCTCGTACAGCTTTCTGAGCTCGGTCGATAAGAAGGTTCTGCACCGGCCCGAGTTCAAGCACGTGCACGACATCGTGATGCGCGAGATCGAGATTTATACGCGGGAGCTGCTCGCCGTCAGCAGGAGCGTCGAGTTCTACATCACGGATTCGTGGATCAACCGCTACCGGCGCGGTCAGGCCGCCGGTCCGCATCTGCATCACAATTCGCTGATCTCGGGCGTTCTGTATCTGCACGCCGCCGACAGGTGCGGCGATCTCGTATTTCACCGGGACGTGCTGAGCTTGATTCCGTTTCCGCCGGCGCTCGACCTCGACATCGACAAGTTCAACATCTACAACTGCAAGAGCTGGGGCCACACGCCGAAGACGAACGATATCTGCCTGTTCCCGTCCGTCGTCTCGCACTCGGTCGATCCGAACGAGTCGGACGAAGAGAGGTGGTGCCTGGCTTTCAATGTGTTCGCACGCGGGGATTTCGGCGTCCTGCATAAGCTGTCGATCCGGTAGGACCCGCGCCGCGGGCCTTCGACCACTCCTTATATACCTCCCCGGGGGCGAGTCGGTGCGGAGCCGTCGGAGTCGTCACTTCGTTGGATGCTGGTATTGGTGGTACTAGCAGAAATGATCTCCATGTCAGGCTCGACCGTAGATGTAATAAGATCGTCGCGGCGTGCGAAATAGCAACAACAGGGGGGCTGGATTCAGGGAATGTCAATAGTTAGCCGTTCTACAGGCCGGCGGCAAATGTCGGTTTACGGCAACAGCACGTTAATGGAATCGATTGTCGACAAGTGAGGGGGAGAGTCACGTGTCCAACAAGTTCGCATCAACCGCGCCGCTCGGCACGCTTGCGACCGCAGTGTCGAGCGTGCTCGGCACCACCGTCGCTACAGCGCCGGCGACCGCGCAAGAACCGGTTCTCGAAGAAGTCACCGTCACGGGATCGCGCATCGTAAGGCGCGACTTCTCGGCGCCGAGCCCGATCATGACGGTCGACTCGTCGCGGCTCGAGCAGTCGAGCACGCTCAGCATCGAATCCGTCCTCAACCAGATGCCGCAGTTCACGCCGGCCGGTACGCAGTTCGTGTCCGGCGGCCAGAGCAGCCCGACGACGTCCCTCGGTATCGCGAGCGTCAATCTTCGCGGCATCGGCACGAACCGCACCCTGGTCCTCGTCGACGGGCGGCGTCCGCAGCCGTCGAACGCGGCGCTCGTCGTCGACCTGAACACGATCCCGGCTGCGGCCATCGCCCGCGTCGAGACGATCACCGGCGGCGCCTCCGCCGTGTATGGTCCGGACGCGCTCGCCGGCGTCGTGAACTTCGTGCTGAGGGACGACTTCGAAGGCATCGATTTCGATTACCAGACGGGCATGACGATGGAGGGCGACGGTCAGGAGCGCCGCTTCACGTCGCTGTTCGGCATCAACTCAGCCGACGGCCGCGGCAACGTGATGGTCGGCCTCGAGTACTACGACCGCGAGGTCGTCTGGCAGCGGGACCGCGAGTTCTACCGCAACGGCTGGTACGACCCCGGCTCGAACGCCGGCGGGTTCATTTTCGCGCCGGGCTTCTCGTTCGCCGGGCCCGACAACCGTCCGTCCCAGGAGGCCGTCGACGCGGTCTTCGCGAAGTACGGGCTCGAAGGGCCGAGCGTCCAGTGGCTCGGGCAAGGCTCGGTCAATGAAATCTACTTCAATCCGGACGGCTCGCCATTCGTGATCCCGGGCGCCCGGGGCTACAACGGCCCGTTCGGCAGCAAGCAGCTCGGCGACGGCTACGCCGGGATGCGCATCAACCGCAACGGCAACCTGGGCCAGGTGTTCGAAGGCCTGATGGCGTCGACGCCGCAGGAGCGCCGCTCGATGTTCGGCCGCGCGCGCTACGAGATCAGCGACAACCTGACCGCGTTCGCGCAGATGACCTACAGCAACAACGAGGTCACGACGACCGGCGGCATTCCGCCGGCGATCACCGTCTGGCAGGCGTTCGTGCCGAACGACGGGCGCGATATTCCGGAAGACCTGCAGACCCTGCTGGACTCCCGCGACGATCCGACCGAGGACTGGCGGCTATTCCGCGGCCTCGACTTCTGGGGCGAGCCGTTCACGACGGACAACTCGAACGACGTCTATCAGATCATGGCGGGTCTTCAGGGCCGCATCCCGTCGAACGACTGGACGTGGGAGATCTACGCGGCGACCGGTCAGACCGATACTCGCAGCGACTACCGGTATCTGCCGTCGCTGCAGCGCTACCAGGCGCTGGTCGCGCTTCCGGAGTTCGGTGCCGGAGATTCCGGCCGCGGGCCGGGACGGCACGTGTTCGGCCGTGAGTACGTGCTCGAATGCTCGACCGGTCTGCCGATTTTCGGCGGCAGCGCGACGGTCGATCCGAACTGCCTCGACTCGATCGACTCGCGCGGGCGCGCGTCGTCGGTGCTGACGCAAGACGTCGCGGAGTTCAACCTGCAGGGCAAGATCGCGGACATGCGTTCCGGCGAGCTGCGGTTCGCAGCGGGTATCGCGTACCGCGACAACACGTTCCAGTACGAGCCGCTGAACGACAATCGCGCGATCACGGATCACCCGGTCGGTCTGTTCGTATCGGATAACACGTACGGTGAGATGACCGTGCGTGAGATCTATGGCGAGCTGCTCGTTCCGGTCACTTCGAGGTTGAACCTCGAGTTCGGCTACCGCTACTCCGAGTTCAGCACGGCGGCCGGCGACGTCGACACGTGGAAGGCGCTGTTCGACTACGCGGCGACCGACGCGATCCGGCTGCGCGGCGGCTTCCAGCAGGCGACCCGCGCGCCGAACACGGCGGAGATGTTCCAGGGCCCGATCATGCTGACCGTCGGCTTCGGACCGAGCGATCCGTGCTCGTACACGACGACGGCGCCGTGGGGCAACGTCCCGACGAACCCGAATCGCGAGCAGGTGCAGCAGCTCTGTATCGATCTGATCGGCAATCCTGATACGCCGTTCGGCGGCACCCCGGGCACGGACGCGGCGAACAACTTCGCGCGCCCCGGCGCGCCGTTCTTCCCGCTCGAGAACGTGCTCGAGAGGGGTAACCCGAACCTGCAGGCGGAGTCCGCGGATACGTGGACGTTCGGCGTCGTGTTCTCGGGCGTCGGCGGGCTCGACAACCTGACCGCGTCCGTCGACATGTATAACATCGAGATGGAGGACGCGATCTCCAGGATCAACCCGGTGTTCGTCTACGAGCAGTGCTTCAATGCGAACGGTGTCAGCAACCCGACCTACTCGCTGAACGATCCGGGCGGATACTGCTCGATGATCGGCCGCCAGCCGTTCACCGGCGAGCGCGATACGGTTCAGGCTCCGTTCTTGAACCAGGGCGCGCTGAAGACCTCCGGCGTCGATCTTGCCGTGAACTGGGCGTTCGATCTCGACAACGGCGGGTCGCTGTTCGTGAACTCCGTCGCGTCGGTCCTGAACGAGTTCAAGCTGCAGGATTCGCCGACGCAGCCGTTCCTGGACGCGAAGGGGACGCTCGCCGAGGGCGGTCAGTTCGACTACCGGCTGAACACGACGATCGGCTACAACTTCAGCGGCGGCAGGGCCGACATCGGCCTCAGGTGGTTCCACCTGCCGGCGGTGAAGGATGCGGCCGCGATCCGGCCGACGACGCTGCTCGGAACGGGCTCATACAGCCGCTTCGATCTGTTCGCCGGCTTCAACGTCAGCGACCGGATTTCGCTGCGAGGCGGAATCGACAACCTGCTCGACGAGGATCCGCGCGTGATCGGCGCGAATCCGACCGGCCCCAACGCGAATAACAATGCGGCGAACACGAACGCGCAGTACTACGACATCCTCGGCCGGCGGGCGTACGTCGGCTTGAAGATGACGTTCTAGTTCTAGTTCCCAAGTCGTACGCCGACCTGACGGCGGGCTTCGGCCCGCCGTCCTTTTATCTGCATCCCCGCTCGACTTCCGCGACGAGCGCCCTCCCTTCGTCCGTCCCGACAGCGCCCGAACGGCCGTTCGCTCGATCGCGGCTTGCTGTTACGCTGTCGTAGCGGCTCGTCCCGGGCGCTACTTCGCGGAGGAAACTCATGACGTACGAGCTCTACTACTGGCCGGGAATCCAAGGGCGCGGCGAGTTCGTGCGGCTTGCGCTCGAGGAAGCGGGCGCCGACTACGTGGACATCGCGCTCGTCCCGGACGAGGAGGGGGGCGGAGTGCCGGCCCTGCAGCGTTACCTCACCGGCAGTGATGTCGAGCACCCGCCGTTCGCCCCTCCGTTCCTGAAAGCCGGAAGCCGGCTCATCGGCCAAACGGCGAACATACTGCTCTTCCTCGGGTCGCGGCTCGACCTCGCTCCCCGCGACGAGACGGGCAAGCTGTGGACGCATCAACTGCAACTGACGATCGCCGATTTCGTCGGCGAAGCGCACGATACGCATCACCCGATCGCGTCGAGCCTCTACTACGAGGATCAGAAGGCCGAGGCGAAGCGCCGTGCACGCGACTTTCTCGATAACAGGATGCCGAAGTTCCTCGGCTACTTCGAAACGGTGCTCCGGCGTAACGGCGCACGAAGCGGGTGGCTCGTCGGCTCGTCGCTGACGTACGCCGACCTCTCGCTCGCGCAGGTCGTGGCCGGGCTCGAATATGCGTTCCCGACGCGCAGCGCGGCGACTCTTCGTGAATACCCCGGTGTGGCTGCACTGCGCGAGCGGGTTTTCGCCCGTCCCGCAATCGAGCACTATGTTTCGTCCGGACGCAGAATTCCATTCAACGAGTCAGGCCTGTTCCGCCACTATCCGGAGCTCGACGAGTAATCGCCTGACCGCGACGTCGGGCGTGCGGCCCGTCGAACTACGCGGTTCGACGGCTGCCTGAGTTGCGTCGCTCGATCGTTGCTGCCGCAGCCGATCCATGCGGCTTCCGCGTTAGAGCAGCTCCTAGTTGATTCTATTGACCGTTCGTGACAGCGAGCGCGATACTCTCAGCGCGCATATATACGTACAAGCTGGGGGGAGCAATACATGAGCTTGTCTTGCGTGCAGCGTAATCGTGTCTCATTACTATCCTCGTCCATCGCGCTGGCTCTTGCCTATACCTCGAGCACGCCGGCCGTTGCTCAGGATGCGTCCCTGGAAGAGGTGGTCGTTACCGGCAGCCGAATTCTCCGCCGAGACTTCGAGGCGCAAACGCCGATCGTCACCGTGGGCGCCGACGCGTTCACGGAGCGGACGAACATCGGTCTCGAAGCGACGTTGAATCAGTTGCCGCAGTTCAATGTGGCCGGCACGCAGGCGCAAGCGAGCTCCGCCGGTACTCCGTTTCCGCAGGCGGGTGCGGCGCCGGGCGCGGCGACGATCAATCTGCGCGGCCTCGGCTTGAACCGCACTCTGGTGCTGATGGATGGACGGCGAGTGCAACCGGTCAACGGCCTGCTCGTCGTCGACCTGAACACGATCCCGGCATCGGCGATCGAGCGCGTCGAGATCATCACCGGCGGCGCTGCCGCCGTGTACGGCGCCGACGCGATCGCGGGTGTCGTGAACTTCATCCTGAAGCGCAACTTCGAAGGCTTCGACGTCAACGCGCAGTACGCGATCACCGAGCACGGGGACGGCGCCGAGACGTCGATCAGCGGCCTGTTCGGCGCGAACTTCAGCGACGGCCGCGGCAACGTGCTGATCGGCGCCGACTTCAGCGACCGGGACATCATTTACGGCCGCGATCGAGACTGGGTCGTCAGGGGCTGGCGAGACCCGGGCACGGCGCCGGGCGGCATCGGCAGCTCGAACCTGTCGCAGTACCAGCCCGCGGCCAATAATCGACCGGCGCTCGACTTCCTGCCTCCGAATCGCAACTACGTGATCGATCAGAACGGCAACGTTTTCGATGCGCTCGACCCGCTGAACCCGAATTACCCGTATACCGGGCCGCTCGGCGGCGACTCCGGCTACAAGCTGAATCCCGCGGACGGCTCCCTCGGCTGGAACGACTTCGAGCACAACTACCTGCAGCTCCCGATGGAGCGATACGCGCTGTTCGGCGCCGGCCGCTACGACCTTTCAGACGATGTCGAGGTGTTCGTCGACGCGCGCTTCTCCGAAAGCTTCGTCGTGTCGCGCGGCTTCACGTCCGGCGTCTTCAACGTCTGGTCGCCGACCGTGCCGTTCAATCCGGAGTACGACGACCCGAACTCGCCGAACTTCGGGCCGCCGCCGGACGGCTCGCCATGGCACCCGGTCCCTGCGGGGCTCGGCGCACTGCTCGCGTCGCGGCCGAATCCGAATGAGCCGTGGACGTACGTCGGCGGCCTCGACTATCTCGAGAACTTCAGGACCGAGACGACGAGTAATGTCTATCAGATCGTCGGCGGCCTGCGCGGTCAGGCGGTCGTAGCCGGCCGCAACTGGAACTGGGAGGCCTATGCGTCGCACGGCAAGACCAGCGTGAACGCGAGCCAACCCGAGGGCTTCCCGCACCTCGGGCGGCTGCAGAACCTGTTCAACGCGAATATGTACGGGCGCGACTTCGATATCTCGAGCCTTCCGGGCTACGTCCCGCTTGCCGTGACCGGCCACTGCACGTCCGGCTTGCCGATCTTCAACGAGGACGGCAGCGTGAACAACACGCCTTCCGTGTCGCAGGACTGCGCCGACTACGTCGTGCTGCGAATGAACTCGCTGACGACGCTGACGCAGAACGTCGTCGAAGGCAACGTCACGGGCCGGATCGCCGATCTGCCCGCGGGCGAGCTGCTGTTCGCGGCCGGCGTCGCTTATCGCGAGGAGAACTTCAAGTTCAATCCCGATTCGGGCTACAACGCGAACCAGGACTACCCGAACGTCGTGCAGAACATCATTCTGCCGGTCGCCGTCGAAGGCAACACCGACGTGAAGGAGGTGTATGCGGAGCTTGCGATTCCGCTCCTGCGCGACAAGCCGCTCGTTCAATCGCTCGAGCTGAGTCCGGGTATTCGCTTCTCGGACTACAACACGGTCGGCTCGATCGAGACGTCGAAGGTCCTGTTCGACTGGCGCGTGAACGACCGGCTGCGTTTCCGCGGCGGCAGGCAGGTCGCAAACCGTGCGCCGAACGTCACGGAGCTGTTCACGCCGAGAGGCGGCAGCGCGCTCGAAGGCAACGCGCAGGACGCGTGCGGCTCGTGGCCCGCGACCCAGCCGTGGGGCAACCGGCCGGAGAACCCGCATCGGCTCAATCTGCAGACGCTCTGTCAGCACCTGATGGTGCGCGACGGCGCGCCGCCGAGCCTTTACGTGCCGGGCGAGCCGAGCGCCGAGAATTGGCGCTACAACGTGTTCGGTGCGGAAGGCAACTTCCCGTTCTCGATCGGCGTCGTCGAAGGCAATCCCGATCTCGATTCGGAGGAGGCCGATACGTTCACGCTCGGCTTCGTGCTGAGCTTCGACCGGGTGACGCTCGCGGTCGACTGGTACGACATCGAGCTCGAGCAGGCCATCGACACGCCGGCTTTCGCGACCGTGTATCAGCAGTGCATGGACCCGCGGTACAACCCGCTGATCGCATCGGCGCCGGGCACTTATACCGGTGCGGAGCTCGCGGCCGGTAACGCGTTCTGCGCGCTGATCAACCGCGAATACGTCGGCGGTGACCCGCTGAGCCCGGGGAACTTCGGCGCCGCACGCACGTACGATGCGCGCTATATGAACCAAGGCGGTCTGACGTCGAGCGGCTTCGACGTGCAGGTCGACTGGCGGTTCGACGTCGGCAGCATGGGCGCGATGAACCTCAACGTCGTCGCGAGCTTCCTCGATACGTACGAGGAATCGGCGTTCCCCGGAGCGGAGCCGGTCGCGTACACGGGCACCTTGTTCAACTCGTCGTACGACTACCGGACGTTCACGACGCTTCGCTACGATAGGGGGCCGTGGTCGCTCGGGCTGCGCTGGACGCATTGGCCGTCGATCGACGTGCAGCCGAATGCGTCGGCCGATGCGATCGGCACCCGGGCGCACGATCGGCTGGATCTTTTCACGAATTGGTCGTTCGGAGACCGGTATCGATTGCGCGCGGGCATCGACAACCTGCTCGACAAGGATCCGGCAGTCGTCGGCGCGACGAGCACGAACAACGCGCTCGGTGCGACGAACACGAACTACGACCCGTTCGGCCGCCGGTTCTTCCTCGGGTTGACCGTGTCGATGTAACCGCGCACGGCGCGCGACATGAAGACAGGACCTCCGCTTGCTCCGGCAGCGGAGGTTCTGTCGACCGGCATATCGGGCTGCGGCTAGTCTCCGGAGGTGTGCGGCGCTCGAGCCGCAAACAGCGCCTTCAGCCGCTGCGTATCGTGCTTGGTCCAGTTCGGCGGCTCGGTGAGCGCGATCCAAGCGTCGATGTAATCCGACGGCGCAATGTTATGGCCGAAGCCGTGCGGCGTCAGATCGCCCGCGCGCATATCCGCGACGACTTGCAGCATCGTGACGATCGGAATCCAACGCAGCTCGGCGCTGACGTCGGGTCCGCGCGGCGGGGCCATCCATGCCGGCTCCCGGTATAGCATGCTCGGCTCGAAGAACGTGATCGGATCGCTCGCGTACTGCAGAAACGCGATCCGCAGCGGCCCCCACGGCACGCCGGGAATGTCGAGCCGATCTTCCTGATTCGTGAAGCGAATGATCGTGCCGTCCCTGAAGCGCGGCAGCCACGCCGGCGAATCTGCGGCGCGCCGCTCGGTCGCCGAGCGCCAGGTCTCGCTGCGAAACGGCGGGCCGCTCCACAGCGCACCGTCGAAGACGTCGCCGACGACATCGTAGATGTCGAACGACGCGTCGGAGTGCAGCGCGCCGAGGCTGAGCCCGTGCAGGTAAAGCGCGGGGCGGCGGTCGCGCGGCAGGCGCTTCCAGCGCTCGTAGACGTCCGCGAACAGCGCGCGCGCCGTCTCGGCGCCGTGCTCCGGCTCGAGCAGTAGCGCGAACGCGCTCGCGAGGTACGAGTACTGCACGGCGACGCTCGCGATGTCGCCGCGGTGCAGGTATTCGAGCGTCGAGATCGAGCCGGGATCGACCCAGCCGGTGCCGGTCGGCGTGACGATGACGAGCACCGAACGCTCGAACGCACCGGTGCGCTCGAGCTCATCGAGCGCGAGCCGCGATCGCTCCGCGACGGTCTCGGCCGAGTTGAGGCCGACATAGACACGGATCGGCGCCTCGATATCGTCGCCGAGAAACGCACGCAGATCGTCGCGGGTCGGCCCGTCCGCGATGAACTCGCGCCCGGCGCGTCCGAGGTCCTCCCACGCGAGCAGCGACGCCGGGCTGCCGCTGCGCAGCGGATCCTGCGGTTGCGCGGTGTCCGGCTCGAGCAACGCGTCCACCTGCTGAAACGAGCCGTCGACGACGCGCAGCAGGAAGCTGAACAGCACGCCGTCGATGATCGACCAGAACGCGATCGCCGCGGCAACGACGCCGACGAGCATCGACACCCGGCGCGGAACGTAGCGGGACAGGAGACGCGACACGCCGACCGCCGTGAGCCGGAACGCGCGGGCGATCAGCAGCACGACGACGAACACGACGACGGCGAGAACGCCGACCGCAAGCGGGCGGGTGCCCTCCGACGGTTCCATGTCCATCAGCGTTCGGATCGAGTCCTGCCAAGCCGACGCTTTCCACAGAAAGAACACGGCGGTCAGCACGCAGGCGGTCGCGACGAGCGCGTCGACGGCGCGCCGCACAATTGGCGAGAACGCCGGCAGCTCGAGATAGCGCCAGACGGCATGCGCGAGCACGCCGAGCCCGTAGCCGGCCGCGAGCGAGAACCCGGAGACGACGCCCTGCACCAAAGCGGAACGCGGCAACAGGCTCGGGGTCAACGAGAACGCGAAGAACAACGTTCCGACGAGGAGGCCGGGCCAGGACGGCGCGCGCGGCAGCGGTATACGCAAGGTCGGTTGTCCTCGCACCTGTTCGGTCCGTAGCTGATCGAACGGAACCGCTGCACGCTCACATGATCGCGAAGTGCCGGCAAGTTGCCCTTTGGTCCAATGCGGCGAGCTCGAATACGTCTCGCCCGCGGCCGCCGCGCTACTCGGTCGGAGGGCGCTCCTGTCGCGGCCGGTAGCGGGGCAGCGACCAGTTCCAGCGCAGCGCGCTCAGCCGGATCGCGGCCGCGAGCACGAAGCCGCCGATGAGTGCCGTTTCCCGGTCAACGCCGGCGAGCGAAAGCAGGACGAAGCATGCGGCGCCGATCAGCGCGGCGGTCACGTAGATCTCGTGACGCAGGATCAGCGGACTCTCGCCGCCGAGCACGTCGCGAATCATCCCGCCGAACGTGGCCGTGACGACGCCCATCGCTATCGCGACCACGGGCTTTGCGCCGGCGAGCAACGCCGTCTCGGTGCCGGTCACGGCGAATATCGCGAGGCCGATCCCGTCGAAGCGCAGCAGCAGCGAATAGCGCGACTGCGGGATGTGGGCCAGAAAGAACGTCGCGCACGACACGAGCGCGCAAGTGATCAGATATCCGGGCTCTTGCACCCAGAACACCGGGAACTTTCCGAGCAGCACATCGCGGATCGTGCCGCCGCCGATCCCGGTCGCGGTGCCGAGCAGCGCGAAGCCGACGATGTCCATCTGCTTTCGGGACGCAACGAGCGCGCCCGTCGTCGCGAAGACGACGATGCCGAACCAGTTCAGCGCCCCGGCGAACGTATCGATCATGCGTGCGGAGAAACGAGCGAGCGGCGGTCGAGATTCGCGGCGTCGTCAGGGATGCCGCTCGCCGCGGCGGAACGCGGCCGTCAGCCGATCGGCGCCGGTTTGAATCGCCGGGACGCAGAATAGCGCGAGCGCGCCGCCGCGCAGCGCTCTGACCATAGTCGCTCCTTCCTACGAGCGTGTCGTTCGCCGGCCGGCCCATCGCCGAGATTCGGATCGACGACTCGATCGACTCTCGATCAGCCTTCTATCGAGCCGTCGATCAGTCCGCGGCGCTCGAGCTCGCGGGCCGTTTGCTCGGCCGTGCGCTCGATCAGGCGCTCGACGTCCGACGGGCTCGCAGTCCTGCTCGTTCCGGCCCAGACGAGCTGGTTCTGAGGCAGCGAGTATACGAGAGTCTCGACCGACACGACCGTCTCGGTGCGCGGCGCGGTGCTCGCGGTGACGCCGATCGTCCACGGTGCGCCGAAACCGACTCCGTAATAGCCGCCCCAGAATCTCGAGTAGGACGTGCCCACCGAGAAGGTCGGCGCCGGCGCCGGTCGCTCTCGACTGTCGACGGGCCGCATCACGACCGCGCCGGCGACGCCGGCATCCTCGAGCGCCGCGCGCACCTCCGCCTCGTTGTCCGGGCGGGCGTCCGGCAGGATCGTGTAGAGCGGCACGCCGTCGGCGCCGCGGGCGCGGAGCTCCTCAGCGAGCGTGTCCTCGGCAACGCGCCGCGCCGCCTCGCCGCGCAGCATCACGATCGCGGCGACCTTCGATCCCTCGACGCTCAGCGGCGCGGCGTCCGGCGACTGCCACGACGAGACGAACGGGCTCGACGGCGCGCACGAGCAGATGAACCCCGCGAGCGCGATCAGACCTTCGCGGCGACGAAGCGCGATGCGCAGACGCGCGCTCGCGATCACGCGGCGGCAGCGCTGCACTAAATCATCGCCGGGGCGCGGACGCGAGCGCTTGCTTACCGCTGCCATGGCTCAACCTCTGCCTCGCGCGAAGAACCCCTCGATCTTGCCCGAGATCTCGCGGACTACCTGCCTTACGTTGTCCGGCAGTCCGGGTATCGCGTCTATCCGATCGATCTCCGACTCGAGACGGCCGTAGCCGGTACGCGCGACGCTCGCGAATGCGCTCTGCGCCGATTCCGGCAGCTGATTCACCAACGGCGTCATGCCGTCGAGATCGTCGTTCACTTCGGACAAGGTCGGTAGTGCGGCCTCGGCGGATGCAGCATCCGTCACTCCGCGAAGCGACTGCGCGGCTCGATCGATGACGCCCGTGAACCGTTCCCGCAAGTCGACGTCGCCGACTCGCAGATCGATGTCGGACGGCGCGACGGCCGCAAGCTGTGTCGTCTCGTCGGCATCGTCAGCCGCTATTCGGGTGTCGGGCTCGTCGTTTCCGAAGCGCGTGAGGCCCCAGATTACGAGCGCGATCGCGGCGAGACCCGCGGCAATCGGCCAGAACCAGTTACGGTTTCTCTGCGCGGGACGGTGCGTGCTCGCGGTATAGCGCGGCGCGGTATCCGTCGTCGCCGTCGTTGCCGAGGCCGTCGTTTGCGGCCGCGTCGGCGCTTCGTCGAGCGCGTCGAGCATGCCGGTCGAGCGCAGCGACGACGCGACGCTCGCCGGCATTGCAGCGGCGATCGCCTGTTTCTGACCTCTCAGCAGGCGCGCGATGCCGTCGACGTTCCCGGCGCCGCCGCGTTGCTCGCGGCCTAGCACGCCCATTGCGATCGGGAAAAGCATGCCGATCAGCGAGCGGCTCTGCCCCTGGCTGATTCCCGAGTATCCGCCGATCGCATTCACGAGGCTCGACAGCTTGCCTTCGCCGAGTATCGATGTCAGCGCGTTGATGCCGGTGCCGACCAGGGATTGCGTGCCGGTGCCGCTCAGCATCGACGACACGCCGCCGAGCATGTTCTGGTCCTTCATGACGGAGCCGAGGGCCTTCGTGCCGGCCGGTTTCGATAGCGAGCCGAGAAGACCTGCGAGCATCGCGGGGATCGCCGCACGCGTCGCGGTCCTCGTCTCGTCGGCAGTGAGACCTGTCTCGTTCGCGGCCGCCGTCGTAAAGCGGTCGTCGAGTTGACGCTCGATGAGCTCGATGATGTTCATGATGATTTCCTTCGCTCGCGGTGCCTGCGCCATTCAAGGAATACAACGGCGGGGGAGGCGCGGACATTGGACCTTGGTCCCTGCCGGCCGGAACGGCTACAGCAGGGGGCGTCGATCGTCCGAACGCTCGTGCGCATTGCGCAGCGGAGCCGAGCCCGGCAGCCCGCCGGCCGGAAAGAAGGCGAGCAGCGCGAGGCCGGACAGCGCGAAGAACGATATCTTGAGCGCGACGAGCCGGTTCTCGGTGTTGATGCGCACGGCCTCGGCGACCTGCTCGTCCGTGGCCGACGCATTCTCGAGAAAAGCGCGCAGCCGATCGTTACCGACGAATTGCACGTCGTCGAGATTGAGCTCGAGCTTCAGCTCGTTCGGGATGACCGCGTTGTGCACGAGCTCGCGGTGCACGCCGGCGCCGAGAATGCTGACGACGAGCGCGGCGGCGAGCGCCGTGCCGACGCCTGCCGCGAGATTGTTCGTGCAGCCGCGGACCGCGCCGACGTCGCCGGCGAGCTCTTTCGGCGATGACGAGACGAGCACGTTGAACAGGAGCGCGACGAGCACGCCCTCGCCGACGCCCGCGAGGATCATGTTGAGCATCACGGCGGGAGTGCCCCAATCGCTGCGAATGGTTGCGCCGAGCAGCGCCAGAGCGGCGGCCGTGACGAAGAACGCGGATCGGGCGATCGTGCGCGGGCTGACTCTGCCGTAAAGAAGGACGACGAGCACTGCGGCGGCGAAGCTCGCGAGCGAGAACGGAATGACGGCCACGGCGGTGTCGAGCGCCGTCCCGCCCTGCACGACCTGAATATAGAGAGGTATCAGGAACGTCAGCGCCGAGCCGATCGCGCCGATCGTGAACATCGAGTAGATCGCGGCGCGCTCGCCGGGAGCGTCGAAGACGGCGAGGGCGACGAGCGGCGTGCCGCCTCGCGCTTCGCGCGCGGCGGACCACGAGACGAAGGCCTGCACGAGGAACACGCCGACGAGCATCATGATCGGCGCGGGCGACATATCGAGCACGCTGAACGGTGCGGCCGGCCCCGCGAGCAGGCCTCCCCATTCGGTAAGCCGGTCAGCAGGATCGCCGATGCGGCGAGCACGATGCCGACGACGTCGATGCCGGCGCCGCTTCGGCGCGGCAACGCGTCCAGCTTGCCGCTCATCAATAAGATCCCCGCGGCGAGCGCGACCAGCATGCCGAACGTGATGCGCCAACCGAACCGCGTCGCGAGGTAGCCGGCGATCAGAAATGCGAGCACGATGCCCATCGCCTGGGCGCCGCCCAGCCAGCCGAGCGCCTTCGCCTTCTGCATCCCTCGGTAATGATCCGAGATCATCACGACGAGGGAGGGCACGAGCACCGCGGCTGCCGCGCCGGCGACGACCTGTGCAAGGAGCATCATGCCGACGCCCCGCGAGACCGCCATCAGCGCCATCGCCGCTCCGAACGCGGCGACCGACGCGCGAAATACGCTCCGGGAGCCGAGCAGCTGTGCGACCCGCGCGCCGACCAGGATCAGACCCGCGCAGACCAGCGAGTAGGTCACGATGGCCGTGCCGATCGCTGTCGCGGGCGCGTTGAAGGTCGACGCGATGCCGTCGATCGACACTTGCAGCGTCGATACGTTGAACACCATCAGGACCTGCGCCATCGCGACGACGAGCATCGGCATCCACGATGCGCGCAGCTCGGCCTCGATGCTGTCGAGCGGCGGCGCGGCGACGAGACCAGCGGGATGCGGCTCGGGTTCGCGCATGCCGACATGGTACTGCCGCGCGAGCCGGCAATTTGCATTGGACCAAAGGGCAATTGCCGCTCTCGCCGGCGAGATGCGAGCGTGCTCTCACGGCCGGCGGGCGATGTCCGTCGTTCGTCATCCGGAACCGGAACGCGCCGCATCGGCTGCGAGCCGTGTGCGTGCGGAAGGGAGGACCCTATGGCCAAGCGCTCGGCATCTGCCCTGCCGCCGACCGATCTCGCGGCGGACATCGGCGAGGATCTCGGCCCGAGAAAGTCACGGATCGAGCGCTTGCTCGACGTCGTCGAGCGGGTAGGCAACAAAGTCCCTCACCCGGTCGTCATCTTCGTGATGCTGATCGGCTTCGTCATCCTGCTCTCGCACATCGTCTATATGTTCGGCGCGAGCGTGATGTTCGATACGATCGACGTCGAGACCGACGAGCTCGTCGCCGTCACTGTCGATGCACGAAGCCTGCTGACCGCCGACGGCCTGCGCTTCATGTTCACCGGCGTCATCGACAACTTCATGAGCTTCACCGCCGTCGGCGTGATCATCGTCGCGATGCTCGGCGTCGGCGTCGCCGAGGAAGCGGGGCTCATCCGTGCGTTGATTCACAAGCTCGTGCTCGTCGCGCCCCGCAAGGCGATCACGTACATTCTCGTGTTCGTCGGCATCCTGTCGAGCGTCGCCGCCGACGCGGGCTACCTCGTGCTGATCCCGCTCGCGGCCGCCGCGTTCCTGAGTCTCGGCCGACATCCGCTCGCCGGCCTCGCGGCAACGTTCGCGGGCGTCGCGGCCGTCTTCAGCGTGAACATCCTGATCAAGCCGCTCGACGGCATTCTGACCGGGATCACGAACGACGCGATCGCGATTCTCGATCCGTCGCGCACGATCGAGCTCACGGCGAACTTCTGGTTCTCGGTGGCGTCGGTCGGGGTGCTGACGATCGTCGTGTCAGTGATTACGGAGAAGGTCGTCGAGCCGCGGCTCGGCGCGTACACGGGCGAGCGTCCGGAGCCCGTGCGCGACGACGACGGAATGTCACAGCGGGAATCGAAGGGCCTGAAGTACGCGAGCTTCGCGCTGCTCGCGATGGTTGCCGTGTTCGCGCTGCTGACGCTGCTGCCCGGAGCACCGCTGCGCAATCCGGAGACGGGCAGCCTCCTCGCCGACTCGCCGTTCATGAATGGACTGATCGTGTTCATCACCTTGCTGTTCCTCGCGGCCGGATGGGCTTACGGCGTCGGCGCCGGCACCGTCCGCAGCTCGGTCGACGTGATCAACGCGATGGAGAAATCGATCCGCGGGCTGGCCGGCCTGATCTTCCTGCTGTTCGTGATCAGTCAGTTTCTAGCGTTCTTTACCTATACGAACATGGCGACGCTCGCGGCGGTCGGTCTCGGAGACGCGCTCGAGGGCGCGGGCTTGAATGCGCTGACCTTGCTGATCGGCTTCGTGTTCGTCGTCGCGATCCTCGATCTGATCATGACCGGCGCGATACCCAAGTGGGCGATCTTTGCGCCCGTCTTCGTGCCGCTCCTGATGCGGCTCAACATGGATCCCGAGGCGGTGCTCGCCGCGTACCGCGTCGGCGACGGTCCGTTCAACGCGATCTCGCCGCTGAACGCCTACTTCGCGCTGATCGTCTCGTTCGCGATGAAGTACGACCCGAAAGCCGGCGTCGGCACGGTGATCGCGCTGATGCTCCCGTATGTGGTCGTTGTCTTCGTGGTCTGGACGCTGCTGCTCGGCGTATGGCACGTGCTGGGCCTGCCTTGGGGGCTGTGACGCGCCTCTTCGCCGACTACCGATGAAAACGACCAGGACTCACTCACCTTCGTAAGGAGACCCCGCCATGCCAATCGACGACGCCGCTGAGCCGATCGCCGAGCGCTTGACGTTCTCGCCGCAGGATGACGCGAAGCCGGTGCGGCTCGCGCTCGCGAAGTCTTCCCCGGCGGCGGTCAGGACGGACATGCTCGTCGTCGGCGTTTACGCCGACGGGTCGCTCACTCCGGACGCCGAGAAGATCGATACGGCGTCGAAAGGCAGGCTTTCCGCGCTCCTGAAACGCGGCGACCTGGAGACGAAGGCCGGATCGACCTTGCTTCTGTACGACTTGCCCGGCACGGCCGCGCAGCGCGTGCTCGTCGTCAGCCTCGGTCCGCGCGACAAGTTCGGCGACAAGGCGTTCCGCGACGCGCTCGCCGGCGCGGCCCGGGCGATCGGCAGAAGCAAGGCCTCGGCGGCCGCGGTCACGCTCGCGGGATTCGGCACGGGCGACGCCTCGACGGCGCGGCATGTGCGCGAGACGAGCCGCGCGCTCGCGAACGGTTTCTATCGCTTCAACGCCCCTAAGGCACCGAGCGAGCTCGACAGCGCCCGGCGCGAGCGGGACATCATGCTGGTCGCGGCCGCCGACGTCACGCCCGAGCTCGAGGCGGCTGTGCGGGCCGGCGAAGCGATCGCCGAAGGCATGGCGCTCGCGCGCGACCTCGGCAACCTGCCCGGGAACGTCTGCACGCCGGCGTATCTCGCGGACACGGCACGCAGCCTCGGCACGGAGCTCGGTCTCGACGTCGAGGTGCTCGAGCGAGAGGACATGGCGAAGCTCGGCATGAACGCGGCGCTGTCGGTCGGACGCGCGTCGGGCAATCCGTGCAAGCTGATCGTCATGCGCTATCGCGGCGGAACTGCGGCGAAGCAGCCGATCGTGCTGATCGGCAAGGGCGTGACGTTCGACACCGGCGGCGTATCGCTGAAGCCCGGCGAAGATCTCGACATGATGAAATACGACATGTGCGGCGCCGCGAGCGTGTTCGGCGCGATGAAGGTCGCGGCGCGGCTCGCGCTGCCGATCGACGTCGTCGGGCTCGTGAACGCCGTCGAGAACATGCCGGGCGGCGACGCGACTCGGCCGGGCGACGTCGTCACGTCGATGTCGGGGCAGACGATCGAGATCCTGAACACGGACGCGGAGGGTCGGCTCGGCCTGTGCGACGTCCTGACTTATGCGGAGCGCTTCGATCCCGAGTGCGTCGTCGATATCGCGACACTGACCGGTGCGTGCGTGATCGCGCTCGGCAACGTCGCGAGCGGGCTCTTCGCGAACGACGACGCGCTCGCGGCGGAGCTGTTCGACTGCGGCCTCGCGACCGGGGACCGCGCGTGGCAGCTGCCGCTGTGGGACGACTATCAGGAGCAGCTCAAGAGCAATTTCGCCGATATGAGCAATCTCGGCGGGCGGGCCGCGGGGAGCGTCACCGCCGCCTGTTTTCTCGCGCGATACGCGCAGAACTACAGGTGGGCGCACCTCGACATCGCCGGCACGAATGCCATCGGCGGCGATGCGAAAGGTGCGACGGGGCGGCCGGTTCCGCTGTTGTCCGAGTTCCTGTTGAGGCGCTCGCAGGGCATTACGCACGAGGCCCGACCGAGCTGACCGAAGCGCGGCGAGCGCGTGTACGATACGCGCTCGCGCCCTGCGCGCCGTCTAGCGCGTCCGTGCGGCGCACACCGGCGTCGCGGCGGCATCGGCGGCTGCGGGAAGCTCGAGCTTGAACGTCGCGCCGCGGCCGTCACGATTGTTCGCCGCGCGGATTCGGCCGCCGTGAGCCTGGACGATCGAGCGAACGATCGATAGTCCGAGCCCCATGCCGTCTTCCTTGGAGGTGTAGAACGAATCGAAAAGCCGGGGCAGCCGTTCGGCCGGGATTCCGCAGCCGTGATCGATCACGCGCGTCTCGACCAGGACGTCGCCGCTGGCTGTAGTTCGCACGATGAGGCGCCGCTTCGATTCGGGCGTCTTCGCCATCGCGTCCATGCCGTTCACGAGCAGGTTCAGCAGCACTTGCTGGAGGTGGACCTGATCGCCTTCGACGGCAGGAATCTCGCCGAGCTCCGTCTCGATTCGCACGCCTCGCCGGGCCGCTTCCGGACGCAGCAGGCGGACGACGTCACGCACGATCTCGTTGTAATCGATGATTTCGCGCGCGAGCTCACGGTCCTTCAGCCACGCCCTGAGCCGTGAGATAACGTCGCTCGCACGCAGATCGTCTCGGCGGATGTCCTCGAAGATTTCCCGCGCGAGTTGCTGTGTCGGGTCGGATTCGAGCAGCTTGAGCCCCGCCTCCGCGTTGTTCAGGATCGCCGACAGCGGCTGATTGATCTCGTGCGCGATCGAGGCCGTCAGCTCGCCGGCGATCATCAACCGCCCGGCGTGGGCGAGGCGGCGATGAGCTTCGTCGAGCCGCTTTCTATCCGTGATATTCATCAGCGAGCCGATCATTCGCAGCGGGAGTCCGCGCGGGTCGCGGGTGATGAGCCCGCGAGCGTGCATGTGCGTGTCCGACGCGTCTGCGGCTCGGAAGCGGCACTCGACCTCCCAAACCTCGTCGCGCCTTTCGATCGCCGCTTTGAGGTCCTGCATGACGCGCTCCCGGTCGGAGGGATGTACGCGGGCGGACCACCAGCCGACGTCGTAACGCCGGCCATCGACTCGGCGGCCGAGAAGGCGATCCCCGTTCGTGGTCCACCACATCGTCGACTCGGCCATATTCCAATCGAAAATGATGTCGTTGGTCGCGCGAAGCACGAGCTGAAAGCGCTCGTTGCTCTCGCGCAGCGAGCGCTCGATGGCCCGCAACGCTTCCGCATTCTCGTGCAGCTCGGCCGCAGCGGCCGTACGCTCGTCCATCAGCACGGCGAGGATCAGCATCGGCAGCGCGAGAGATACGAGGAACATTTGCAGCTCGAACACGTTCTCCATTGCTCTGCTGCCGCTCGTCGTCACGACGAGACCTGTCGCGAGTAACACCATCATGAAATGCACGGAAGCGACGCCCGCTGCGCCTAAGCGCGCGCTCGCCCAGAGCAGCGGCACGAGAAGCGCATAGAGCGCGGCCGGGGAGCTCCGTTCCGTTCCGAACGCGACGATGCAGACGGCCACCGCGAGTGCGCCGATCGCCGCGCCTTCGGCGATCTTCGCGACATTCGCGCTGCCGAGCCAGCGTCGGCCGTGAGCGCCCCACAGCACCAGTGCCGGGACCAGCGCGAGGAAGTTGATTGCGTTCGCAAGGTAAGTAAAACGCCAGGCGGTCCAGAAAGCGTATTCGCTCGAGCTAGCCGTCGCGGGGCCGAGCAAAGCGCTCGGCGCGCCGAGGGCTGCGACCGCCGGCAGCACGAGCACGACGACGACGAGGTAAGCCGTCAGGTCTCGGGTCGTGCCGAACGGATAGCGGCTCGACAAATACGCGCGGAGGAATGCGGCTCCGGCGAGAGCGAGCGCGCAATTGTGCGCGACCTGCCAGCAGACGCGCAGCACGCCGAGGTCGCTGCTCCAGTAGGAGGCGAAATGGGCGGGAATCACGGCCAGAAGGTACAGCCACCAGCGCCGGACCGGCGCGAGCATCAGTGCCGATAGCAGAACGGCGTTCGCGGGCCACAGCGCGGCGAAACCGCTGTCGGGAAATCGTAGGGCGCCGCCGAGCTCGAGTGCGGCGAGGTACAGCAGCCCGCATAACGCGACGGTCGACAGGCTGCCGGTCGCACGCCTTATCGCCGAGCGCGCGGCGAGAGGTGCGTCGACGACGATCGGTACCGGCTGCTCATACATCGTTGAGAGAATTTCCGGGCTCTCGACGGAGCGACTGGCTAACCGTGAATGGAGACGAGTCTCCCGCACATGGTAAGCCATGCTTAGCTGTGCGATTCACGCTTTTCTCGCGCCGAGACCCCCTGCACGTGTCGAGCAAAAAGCATGCCCGTGCATGCACGACAGCGAAGCGGCCAACAGGCTGGACAGCATCCTCGAGTTATGGACAATGAGTCTTACACACGAGATGGTTTGATGGACAAACCTCAATTCGTCCGCGAGCGCGGGCCTCGCTCGGAGAGGTCTGCCGGCGTGGGTGCCCCCGGCAGGGACGTCGACCGAAGGGCCGGCACCACCGTCTTGCACTCAGCCCCCTCTGCTATCGCGGTCGTCGATGACGATCCCGACGTGCTGCGCAGCCTTGCAAGGCTTCTTGCCGTGCACGGCTACCGGGTTCGCGCGTTCCCGTCGTCGGAATCGCTCCTCGACGAAATCGAGGGGTTCGGCCCCGACTGCGTGATCGCGGATTTGTCGATGCCCGGCTTGAGCGGCCTCGAGCTGCAACAGCGGCTCGATGCGATGGGGCTTCGATACCCGATCGTCTTCGTGACCGGACACGGCGACATTCGTGCGTCCGTGCTCGCGATGCGGGGCGGAGCCGTCGATTTCCTGACGAAACCGTATGACCAGGATCAGCTGCTCGATGCGGTCGGCCGCGCTCTATCCAGAACGAGGGATACCCGCGTCGAAGCCGAGCGCCTCTCGTCGGCCCGGCGGCGACTCGAATCGCTGACGGAGCGCGAGCGGGAGGTGTTCAATCAGGTCGCGGTGGGTCTGCTGAACAAGCAGATCGCGGCGAACCTCGGCATCTCCGAGAAGACGGTCAAGGTCCATCGGGCGCGAATGATGCAGAAGATGGGCGTGAGATCGGTCGCGCAGCTCGCGCGCATGGCGGAACAGATCGGAGTCGACGGCGCGGACTGCGGCGCGGCGAATTGACTCCGTTCCGGCTGCGCGGGGCATCCGTCGCCGCGGCCGCTCTGTGCGCCAGCGTAATCCGTCGGCGATCGATGCCCGCCGCCCCGTTGGGGACTCGCGCGAGCGTTCGCTACACTCGAGCGCCAAACCGGGATTCAGGACCGACCGATGGCGGCTCGACGCCGACCCCGTAACGACGATAGCGGCGATCACGGCGATAACGTAGACACCGACGCGCCGCGCGACGTCGAAGCAGTGCTTCGCGAGCTCGAGCGTAACGCGTCGCAAGCATTCCTCGCGGACATGTCCGCGCGATACGGCATCGTGACGGCGATGCCGGCTTTCGGCACGCCGATGGCGAAGATGAGGCAGATCGCGAAGAGACTTGGCTGCGACCACCGTTTCGCGGACGCGCTATGGAAGACCGGAATCCATGAGGCGCGAATGCTCGCTTCGATGGTCGACGACGCGGAGCGCGTGACGCCGGCGCAGATGGATCGTTGGATCAAGGACTGCGACAACTGGGCGCTCGTCGATACGCTCGCGTTCAACCTTTTCGACCGCACGCCGCATGCTTTCGCGAAGATCTCGAAATGGTCGAAGGCGCGGGACGAGTTCGTGAAGCGCGGCGCGTTCGCGTTGCTTGCGTGCTGCGCGGTCCATCGCCGCGGTGATGACGAGAATTATCTCGACGCGTTGCCGCTGATCGAGCAAGCGGCAACCGACGAGCGCAACTTCGTCAAGAAGGGCGTCAGCTGGGCGTTGCGGGCGATAGGCGAGAAAGGCAGCCCGGCGCTTCGCGCGGAAGCGCGTGCCGTCGCGACCCGCCTCGCCGAGGCTTCGAATCCTACCGCGCGCTGGATCGGCCGCGATGCCTCGCGGGCCTTCTCGAAGCGGAAGGGCTGATCCGGCCGTATTGCATGAATTGGTTAGCGGCTGCCGCGTCCGTATACTGGCCGCGTCACTAACGAAAAGGATAAGTGCCGATGCTGTCTGTGCTCAGAAATGTAACGATCGCCGTCTGTCTCGCCGGAGTCGCGTCGACCGCCGCGGCGATCGCGCCGGATTTCATCGACAAGCTGACCAGCGAGTCGCGGCCGCTCGAGGACCGGGTGCGCGACGGCGCGCGTCGGCCCTATCAGGTCATGCAGCTGCTCGGCGTGGAGGAGGGTATGACCGTGCTCGACGTCGGTGCCGGCGGCGGTTGGTACACGCGAGTGCTGTCCGCGGCGGTCGGCCCGGACGGGCGGGTCATCGCGCAATTCGGTCCGCGTGCGCTGCAGCAGAACGACGGCCAGGCGCAGAAGGCGCTCGCCGAATCGCTCGGCAACACCGAGGCATTTTTCGGCGACGTCTCCGAGGTCGACGCGAACAGCATCGACGTGGCCGTAACGGCGCTCAACCTGCACCACGGCAACGCCGAGCGGAGCATTCCGTATCTGCGCGACATCCTGAACGCGCTGAAGCCGGGCGGGCGCGCGGCGATCATCGACCACGTCGGCCTGGAAGACGTCGACAACTCGAGCCTGCATCGTATTCCGCCGTCAGTCGTGCGAGGCTGGATCGAGGAGGCGGGCTTCGAGATCGTCGAGGAGTCGGACATTCTGCGAACGGCTGCCGACGATCATACGTTGTCCTCGACCGATCCGCGTCTCGGCAGGAACTCCGATCGATTCCTATTCCTCGTGCGCAAGCCCTGAGTCGCGAGCGCGATGCGGGGGCGAGCTTCAGAGCTCGCCCCCGCGGCGGCTCTACGGCGGCGCACCGAGCTCGATAGCACGAGGAGGTAACATGCTTCGCACACTATGGCGCAGCGCGCTGCTTTGTGCGGCCGCCGCAGCCGTGTCACTCGGTGCGCACGCCGAGACGATCGCGATCATCGGCACCGGAAACGTCGGCAGCGCCCTCGGACAGCGTTTCGCCGAGCTCGGTCATGAAGTCGTTTTCGGCTCTCGGAGCCCGACGCGTGCGGACGTCGTCCGCGTCGTCGAACAGGCCGGTCCGACGGCAAGCGCCGCGACGCTCGACGCGGCCGTGCGCGACGCGAGTATCGTCGTGCTTGCGGTGCCGTGGGAGGTCGCCGAGGGTCTCGCGCGCGATCTCGCGGGCCTCGATGGCAAGATCGTCATCGATCCGACGAACCCGCGGCGAACCGATGAGAACGGCCTGCGCGACTACCCGTTCGACGGGTCGAACGCGGAGAGGATCCAGGCTGCCGCCCCCGGAGCGCGGGTCGTGAAGGCGTTGAACACGCTCGGCGCCGAGACGATGCGAGACCCTTCTCTCGCCGGTCATCCGGTCAGTGTGCCGATCGCCGGTGACGATCCCGAAGCGAAGAACGTCGTCGCCGCGCTTGTTACCGAGATCGGCTTCGAGCCCGTCGACGTCGGCCCGCTGCGTTACGCGCACGTGCTCGAAGGGTTGCACTACCTGCGCTACAACGCAGGCCAGGTCGGCGGCTCGCGTATCAACTTCCACTTCCCGGCCGACCCGAACTGAGTGTGACGGCGCGGCGGCCGCGCCGACGACCTCGAGCTGTCGCCGCCCGGCGACGCGCTCTGGTCGGCGCCCGCGTTCGGGCTACACTGGGCCCCGTCCCCGCAAGCAGGTCTTCGCCACGGCCCTGCAATCGCCTCGGGCCTGCCGCAACGCGCGTGAGCTCGCCTTGGCGGGAGCACGGCGCCCGTTGGCGGAACAGGAGATGAGGTGCAAGAACTCAAGACGACGACGCCCGGATGGGTTTGGGCGCTCGTATCGGCAACGCTCGCCGGCGCGCTGATCGTCGATGCGGCGACGCCCCTCGGCGTTGCCGGGTGGGTGTTCTATCTGGTCCCGGTCATGCTGAGCATCTACGGCGCCCGCCCGGCGATGCCGCTGATCGTGGCGGCCATCGCGACGGTGCTGATCGGGGTGGGTTTTGTGGTGTCGCCGAGCTCCGTGGCGCTGTCCGCGACTCTGTCCTACGTGAACCGCGCGATGATCATCGTCGCGATGTGGACCGTCGCGTTCGTCGCCCGCCAGGTGATCGTTGCACGGCTCAATCTGCGCGAGCGCGACTGGGTGCGCACGGGGCAGCGTAACCTGGCCACACGGATGCAAGGCGAGCTCGATCTGAACGAGCTCGCCGACAACGTTCTCAGCGTCCTCTGCACGTATCTTGCTGCGCCTGTCGGCGCGTTCTACGTGACGGAGCCGGACGGACGCCTGCGCTACATCGCGGGCTATGCGGCGGGCGGCAGCGCAGCGCCGCCCGGACGCGAGCACATTGCGCCCGGCGAGGGGCTGCTCGGGCAGGCGGTGAAGGAGCGGCGGTTCATGCAGCTCGAGCCGGCGCCGGTCGGTTATCTCGATATCTCGTCGTCGCTCGGACACGCGCGTCCGGGCCGGGTGCTCGCCGTTCCCGCCGTGACGGCGAACAATTCGTTCGGCGCGATCGAGCTCGGCTTCCTGGAGCCGACCGGCCCAGCGACCGTGCGCCTGCTCGAAGCGGTGTCGGAGCAGATCGCGATCGCGATACGGTCCTCGCTGTACCGGTCGCGGCTCGAGCAGCTGCTCGAGGAGACGCAGCGTCAGGCCGAGACCTTGCAGCGTCAACAGGAGGAGCTGAAGGTCCAGAACGAGGAGCTCGAGAACCAGAGCGAGGTGCTGCGCGAATCGGAGGCGCGGCTCCAGGCGCAACAGGCCGAGCTCGAGCAGACGAACACGCAGCTCGAGGAGCAGGCGACTGCGATGGAGCAGCAGCGCGACGAGCTCGCGCGAGCGCAGCGCGAGCTGATCGAGCATTCGAACAAGCTTGCTCGCGCGAACGCGTACAAGTCGGAGTTCCTCGCGAACATGAGCCACGAGCTGCGTACGCCGCTGAACAGCGCGCTGATCCTCGCGAAGGTGCTCGCCGAGAACAAGGACGGCAATCTGACTCCGCAGCAGGTCAAGTTCGCACAGACGATCTACGGCTCCGGAAACGACTTGCTCGAGCTGATCAATCAGATCCTCGACCTCTCCCGGATCGAGGCCGGTGCGCTCGAGCTCGACCCGGCCGAAGTCGGCCTCGACCAGATCATCGAGCCCGTCGTACGCACGTTCCAGCCGGTCGCTACGCAGAAGGAGCTCACGTTCGACGTGCGGCTCGAGCCCGGCCTGCCGGATGCAATCGTGACCGACCGTCTCAGGCTGCAGCAGATTCTGCGCAACCTGCTCGGCAACGCATTCAAGTTTACCGATGCCGGAAGCGTCGTCCTTCGGGTCGGACGCCGAGGCGACCGGCTGCGCTTCGACGTGCAGGATACGGGCGCCGGCATCGCGGCCGAGCAGCAGCAGGTGATCTTCGAGGCGTTTCGTCAGGCCGACGGCACGACCCAGCGTCGGCACGGCGGAACCGGTCTCGGACTGACGATCTCACGGGAGCTCGCGCATCGGCTCGGCGGCGAGATCGAGGTCGAGAGCACGCTCGGCAGCGGAAGCATCTTCACGCTGACCCTGCCCGTTCGGCTCGAGGCGGGCGGCGGCCGCGAAGCGCGAGACGACGCTCGAGATGCGCCGCGCGCGGCAGGGGCCGCGCCAGCCCGGGCGGCCGGCCGCGGCCCGTTCGCTTCCGCCGAGCGCCGGCTCATCGAAACATCCGCCGCCGTAAGCCCCGCGCGCGCGAATCGTCGGCTCGATCCGAACCTGCCCGCGGTCGAGGACGACCGCGACGACGTCGCCGCCGGGGCGAAGAGCGTGCTGATCATCGAGGACGACGTTCGCTTCGCGACGATCCTGCGCGATCTCGCGCGGGAGCAGGGCTTCCGCAGCCTCGTCTCGACGACGGCCGACGAAGGCATCGCGCTCGCCGAGAAGTTCCGGCCGAGCGGCGTCGTGCTCGACATCGAGCTGCCGGACGCGTCGGGCCTCACCGTCCTTGCGCATCTGAAGGCGCACCCGTCGACCAGGCACATTCCGATCCACATCGTGTCGGTGACCGATCAGATGCAGCAGGCGTTCGAGCTCGGCGCGGTCGGCTATGCGCTGAAGCCGGTGCAGCGCGACGAGCTGATCGAGGCGCTGAAGAAGCTCGAGCAGAAAGTCGAGCAAGGCTTACGCCGCGTGCTCGTCGTCGAGGACGTCGACGCGCAGCGGGAGAGCATCGTGGCGCTGCTGTCCGCGGAGGACGTCGAGATCGTTCCGGTCGCGACGGCCGAGGAGGCGCTCGAGCAGCTGAACCGAAAGACCTTCGACTGCATGGTGCTCGATCTCACGCTGCGCGGCACGTCGGGCTATGAGCTGCTCGACCGGATGGCCGTTGGAGGGTCGTTCTCGTTTCCGCCCGTCATCGTCTACACGGGCCGAACGTTGACTCGCGACGAGGAGCTGCACCTGCGTCGATACGCGAGCTCGATCGTGATCAAAGGGGCACGCTCGCCGGAGCGGCTTCTCGACGAGGTCACGTTGTTCCTTCACCAGGTCGAGTCGCGCCTGCCTCAGGACAAGCAGCGGATGCTGCGCGAGGTCCGCAGCCGCGACGCAGTGCTCGAGGGCCGGACGATCCTTCTCGCCGAGGACGATGCCCGTAACGTGTTCGCGCTCGCGAGCGTCCTCGAGCCGAAGGGCGTCACGTTGCGCATAGCTCGCAACGGCAAGGAAGCGCTCGATCTGCTCGAGCGCACGAGTCGGCAGCCGGACGAGCAGATCGATCTCGTGCTGATGGATATCATGATGCCGGAGATGGATGGGCTGACCGCGACACAGGAGATCCGCCGCCGCGGCGAATGGAAGAGGCTGCCGATTATCGCACTGACCGCGAAGACGATGCCGGACGACCGGGAGAAATGCCTGCAGGCGGGTGCGAACGATTACATCGCGAAGCCCTTGGACGTCGACAAGCTCGTGTCGCTGATCAAGGTCTGGATGCCGAAATGACGGTCGACGACGCCACTTCGACGCGAGGAGAGGCGGCCCTACCCGATCCGAACTTCGATATCGAGCTCGATCTGCTGATGGAGGCGATTTATCGCAAGTACCATCACGATTTCCGCGGCTACGCGGTATCGTCGATGAAGAGGCGTCTGCGGCACGCGCTGACGAAGCTCGGATGCGGCACCCTGTCGCGGCTGCAGGAGAGGATACTGCGCGAGCCCGAGATTTTCCGCGAGCTGCTGTCGCTGTTGACGATTCAGGTCAGCGAGATGTTTCGCGACCCGGACTTCTTCAGGACGATACGCAGCGAGGTCGTGCCGGTGCTCGCGACCTATCCGTCGCTGAAGATCTGGATCGCCGGATGCAGCATGGGCGAGGAGGTCTATTCGTACGCGATCCTGCTGCGCGAGGAGGGCCTGCTCGAGCGGACGATCATCTATGCGACCGACATCGACCCTGATGCGTTGCGCGCGGCGGAGGCGGGCGTCTATCCGCTCGATCGTCTCGCCGGCTTCAGCGAGGCGTACCTCGCGGCCGGCGGCCGCGGCTCGCTCGCCGACTACTACTCCGTCGCGTACGACTCGGCCGTGTTCGACAGCAGCCTTCGCAAGGATATCGTGTTCGCGGATCACAGCCTCGCGACCGACGGGGTATTCGGCGAGATGCAGCTCGTCAGCTGCAGAAACGTGCTGATCTACTTCGATCGCGAGCTTCAGGATCGCGCCGTCGCGCTGTTTCGCGATTCCCTGTGCCGAAAGGGGTTCCTTGCCCTCGGCTCGCGGGAGACGCTCGAATTTTCGCGGCACACGGCGGATTTCGCGCTGTTTTCACGCCCGCAGAAGATCTATCGCCGAGAATGATGCGCCCGCAGACAGCAGCCGACCCGTTCGAGGTCATCGTCGTCGGTGGATCGGCCGGCGCGCTCGATGCTTTGATCGATTTGCTGTCGCACGTGCCGGATTTGACGTCGCCTATCGTCGTCGTGCTCCACCTCGCGCGCCATCGGCGAAGCCACCTCCCGGACGTGCTGACGTCCAGCGTCGGACGGCGGGTCGTCGAGGCGGAGGACAAGATGCCGCTCGATCCGGCCGGAGTCTACGTCGCTCCGCCGGATTACCATCTGCTGATCGACGACGGGCCTGCGCTTGCGCTTTCGGTCGAACTGCCGCAGAACTATTCGATACCTTCGATAGACGTGCTGTTCGAGTCCGCCGCGGACGTGCTTGGTGCTCGGGCCGTCGGCGTGCTGCTGTCTGGCGCCAACGAGGACGGGGCGCGCGGTCTGCAGGCGATCCTGAACGCCGGCGGGCGCGCGCTCGTGCAGTCGCCCGACGAGGCGACGAGCTCCGCGATGCCGCGCGCCGCGCTGAGCCGGAATCCCGGCGTCCCCAGCCTCGCGGTGCGCGACATCGCCGCGCGGCTCCGATCGCCGGAGCAGGGCGCGCGATGAGCGCGAGACCGAAAATTCTGATCGTCGACGACCGCGACGAGAACCTGATCGCGCTCGCGGAGCTGTTACGCGAGCAGGAGGCGGAGGTGCTCGCTGCGCGTTCGGGCGACGAAGCGCTCGTGCTGCTTCTCGAGCACGAGATCGCCGTCGCGTTAGTCGATGTGCAGATGCCCGAGATCGATGGCTTCATGCTGGCCGAGCTGATGCGCGGGGCGGAGCGCACGCGCGAGATTCCGATCATTCTCGTCACCGCCGGGTTCCAGGACCCGAAGCGGGTATTCAAAGGGTACGAGCTCGGCGCGGTGGATTTTCTGCACAAGCCGATCGAGCCGCAGATTCTCCGCAGTAAGGTCAGCGTGTTCGTGCGGCTGCACGAGCAGAAGACGCAGCTCCTCGAAACGCAGCGTCGGCTCGAGCGAGCGCTCGCCGAAGCGTACGAGGCCGCGGCGGTTCGCGAGCGCGTCGCGTCGCTCGTATCGCACGACCTGCGCAATCCGCTTTCGACGATCGCGATGCAGACCGAAATGCTGAAGGCGTTGCGCGCGGCCGGCCGCATGAGCGAGTCGATCGTCGACGACGGCCTCGAGCGGATTGAGCGCGGCATCACGAAGATGGAGCGGCTGATCGACGAGCTGCTCGACGTCACGCAGCTGCAGGCCGGACAAGAGCTGCGGCTCGACCGGCGGGACGTCGACCTCGTCGCATTGGCGAGGCAGATCGTCGAGGATCATGCTCAGAGCACGGCGGCCCATACGATCGAGCTGCGCACGGAGATGCCGTCGCTGATCGGACGCTGGGACGAGGTTCGGCTCGAGCGCGTGTTGGACAATCTGATGTCGAACGCGGTCAAGTACAGCCCCGGCGGCGGCCGTGTGCGCGTCGACGTGCGGCGCTGCCGCGCGTGGGATACGGACTGGGCGCTGGTCCTCGTCCAGGACGAAGGCGTCGGCATACCTGCGGACAGCCTGCCGCGGCTCTTCCGCTGGTTCGCGCGCGCGGACAATGTGCGTCCGATCATCCCGGGCACCGGTCTCGGTCTCGCCGGCGTCCGGCAGATCGTGATTCAGCACGGCGGCGGCGTGTCCGTCCGGAGCCGGGAAGGCGAGGGATCGGTTTTCGGCGTCGGCCTGCCGCTCGAGCCGCGCTCGCCGGCCGAGAGCATGCAGCCGGCCGACTGGGAGTGGCTCCTGTTCGGCAGCTGAGCATCCCGAGGTTTCGTCGCGACGGGCCGCTATTCCCACCAGCCGTGCCGAAGCGATTGTTCCTGGACGGGCGCGTCGACGTAGACCTGCGCAGGGCGAGCGTTTCCACGGCGCCGCGATGATTGGTCGTTCTCCGCGTATCAAGAAGCCCGAGCAGGGGTAGGAGAGCGCGAGGAGCGACCGTCGTCGGCGGCCTCGATCGATTCGCGGAGTCGCTGCCTGCGCCACGCTGCGGGAGGCATCCCGAGCGCCCGCTTGAACGCGCGCGTAAACGCCGCCTCCGATTCGTAACCGACCTCTTCCGCGACTCGTGCGATCGGCTTGGCGCTCGCGAGCAGCTCGTGGGCGGCGACCTGGATGCGCCATGCAGCGAGATACTGCATTGGCGCGATGCCGAGCACGCGCGTGAAACGCTCTCCTAGCGCGGAGCGCGACAGGCCGACGGCGCGTGCGAGCCGCTCGACCGTCCACGCCGCCGCAACATCTGCATGCAGCCGCGCGATCGCGCGCGAGAGGAATGGATCCTTGAGGGCCGCGAGCCATCCGGTCGCATGGCCCGGCAGCGTTTCGACATAGCGGCGAATCGCTTCGACGAGCAACAGCTCCGACAGCTTCGCGATCACTGCCGACGAGCCGGCGCGCTGTGCGGCGATTTCCTCGGCGGCGTAGCAGAACGTGTTGCGTACCCAGTCCGCCGAGAGGTCGCGGCGCACGTCGAGTCGGAGCGCATCGGGCAAGGTTGCGACGACCGGATTGCCGCGCACGTCTTCGCCGCCCAGAAAGCCGCACACGATGCGGGTACGCGCTCCGCCGCCGCCCATCACGATCCTCGACAAGCCGCCGTCGGCAGGCGGCTGAACGACGGCGTCGCCGTCGACTGGAGCGAGCGTTAGGTCGCTGCCGAGAAGGTGCGGATCGTTGTGCGGAAAGAGCACCGACTGTCCTGCAGACACCTCGAGCTCTTCGCCGTCGGGCATTCGCACACGCATGCCGCCTTCGAGGACGAAATGGTATGCGACGAGGTACGCGGTCCGGCCGAGATACGGCGCGCACGAGTCCGGCGCGACGTTCACGCGAAGGCACCACGGATGCGTGAACTCGGCGTTCAGAAAAACGCCGCCGGAAAGGCGCATGACTCGCAGCACGTCGGATAGCGCATCCATATCGAGATTCGGCGTCCAGGCAAAACTGCGCGGCGTTTCGGTCATGGCCGCCGTCGGTACTGACGGGGACAATTCTAGCGAACCCGCAGGCTGCGCCGAGCGGTTATCGTTCGGCTCGTTTGGGAAGGAGAGGAGCATGAGACGACTGGCGATCGTGATTAGAGACGATGGTTTCGACAAGATGCTGACGCCGCTCACATTCGCGTACACGCAAGCGGCGCAGGGCGTCGAAGTCGACGTCCTGTTCGTCCTTTGGGCCGTACGCGCGTTGACCGAGGACGGTGCTGACACGCTTACGATCGAAGGGCGTCATGCCGCGGAGGCCGAGTGGCTGCGTGCACGGCTTGCGGCGGAGGGCGGGCCTTCGACGATACGTGAGTTCCTGAGTCAGCTCGCGGAGACAGGGAAGGTGCGGCTTTACGGTTGCAAGTACGCTGCCGCGACGTTCAGCGTCGACGCAGAGCAGCTTATCCCGGAGGCGGCGGGCATCATCGATCCCGGCGTCTTCCTGCAAGAGAAGATCGCCCGCGCGGATCATTGTCAGTACTTCTGAGTGCCGGACGGCGGTCTGTGGGCGCACCTCGCTCGTGGACCCGAGACCCGAGAACGGAGAGAACCGGCTGCGAAGCGATGACCGCGAGCGGCGTTCAAGCGGTCGGCGGACGCGGCGCGACCTTCGACATCAGCGCAAGCAGGCCGCCGTCGCAATCCTCGAAGAACGCCATCCACTCCTCGGTGCCGTCGGCATGACGATGAATCAGATGCGGAGCGCCGCGGAACGTGACGTTCCGCGCTCCGAGCTCCGCGAAGGCGTCATCGATATCGTCGACCAAAAAGTAGATGATCGAGTTTCCGGACGTGTTGTCGTCCTCGCGATGACTCAAGAAAAGCCTGATCCCTCCGACGTCGAACAACGCGACGTTGCCGTAGTCGCCGAGCAGCGGCAGGCACAGCACGTCCCGGTACCATTCGACAGCCCGGTCGAGATTCGATACTTCCCGTGAAACCTGGCCGACGCGGCCGAGACTGAATGGTGTTGCCATCGCGCTTTCCTTCCGGGTGCCGGGCTCCGTCGAAGGGTAATCGTAACCGGCGGATCGGCGAATTTCTCTCCCCCGCGCGGCGGGGTAGAGCGCACCGCGGATGACGCGATCAGCGGGCGCCGCGCGTTGCATTGTCCCCGGCAACCGAGTAGAACAGTCCGAAACACTCGATCTCGAAGGGGAGCATAAGTTCGATGCCAGGTTATGAATTCGGGCGCGACGTCCCGGCGAAGGTCTCCCGCGCTTTCGCTGTCGGTGCCGCAATGCTGTCGATGTCGTTCGGCTCCGCTGTGTTCGCACAGCAACTGACGATGGAGAACCTTCTCGACCGGATTCAGATCGAGGACCTGCTCACACGCTACTACTACGACCTGTCGCAAGGCGAAAGCCACGCATTGGCGGACTATTTCACCGAGGATGCGCTCCTCGACGTCGATGGCACGATCGCGAGAGGCCACGAGGAAATCGCAGCGCTCTATCAGCGGCCGGAGTCGGACGCCGATGCGCAGCCGTCCGGCCCCCGCCCGCAGAACCACATGCTGCTGACGAATCCCGTGATCGAGATCAACGGCGACGTTGCGACGGCCCATGTGATCTGGACCGGCGTCATGAACCCCGGGGTCGGGATGCCGCCGCAGCTCTACGAGCAGGGCAGAGAGGATACCGAGCTCGTCAAGCGCGACGGCAAGTGGCTGATTAGCCGCCGCTATATCAGCTCGGACAGCGGCTTGCCGGACCGCTTCGACGCCACGTACGAGCCTCGCGGGAATCCGCTGAAGGATTGACCTCGCTTGCGGGGCTGACCCACGGGAAGGGTGATTCGCCATGCTCATTCAAGTCCGAACGGACAGCAACATCGCCGGCGGCGCGGCGCTGACGCAAAGAGTCGAAGCGAGCGTCAGGAACGCGCTCGACCGCTTCGCGGATCGAGTCACGCGCGTGCAGGTGCACCTCGGCGATCAGAACAGCGATAAAAAGTCCGGCGACGCCGACATGCGCTGCGTGATCGAGGTGCGGCTCGCGGGCATGGACCCGATCGCGGTACGCGACAATGCGCCGACGGTCGAGCAGGCCGTCGACGGGGCGATCGATAAGCTGGTCCGCGCGGCCGACACGAGCGTAGGGCGCGAACGAGGCCGCTGACCCTCGCGACTCCGCGCTCGAAGCGTACCGGCTCGGGAGAATGGCGGACGCGGTCCGCACTCGCCGAGCGAGCACAGCAAAGCGCGCAAGCATAAGAAGAGGGGCCGGCGCGGTCACGCACGGCCCCTTGCTTGCGAACGGGCAAAAGAACGGGGCCTCGGCCGAAGCCCCTCGCCATCAGAAGTCGAGGTTCATGCTCAGCTGATAGCGCCGGCCGAGCTGATCGTGGCCGAGGATCATGCTCTGGCCAAACGTGTTCGCCACGATCGACGGCTCCTTGTCGAACAGGTTCGTGATGTTGAACGCGGCGCGCCACTGCATGCCGCCCGCCATCTCGCCCCGGTAGGATGCGGCGAAGTTCCATGTCGTTTGCGACGCGACCCAGTTGTCGTCGATGTCGCGGCCCTCGACCCACGTGTTGTTGTTCATGACCTTGTGGTAGTAGCGGCCCTGCAGCATTAAGCCCCACGGCCCGAACGAGTAGTTCGTCGTAACCACGCCGTTATACTTCGGGCGGTTCTGGCTGCCGGCGAGGTCCTGCTTCGTGCCGGCCGCGGTCGTCGTGGAGTTCTCGCTGAGGTAACCGACCAGCGCCCTGATCGAGAACGACTCGCGCGCATCGCCGAAGAAGTCGGGCTCGGTGTTGTACATCACCTCGAGGTCGACGCCGCTCGTCCGCGCCATATCCGCATTGATGTTCTGATTCAGAATGCGGGAGATCGGACCGATGCTGCCGTCCGTCGTCGGGATGCGCTGGATCAGGTTGCACGCGCTCGCGGCTCCGGTCGCGAAGCAATCGTCGACGATGCGCTGCGCGCCGTACGGGGCGACTGCGCCGCTCAGATCGATCTCGTACCAGTCCACGGACAGCTGCACGCCCTGAGCGAACGTCGGCTGCCACACGATACCGGTCGTGATCGTGTCGCCGATCTCCGCGCCGAGCTCCGGATTCGACGTCGCGAGAACCGTCAGCGCGTTGTTGGTCTCGTTGCCGCGGAACGGATCCGTGACCGTGCCGCCGCCGGTTCCGGTCAGGAAGATCTCGGCGAAGTTCGGCTCGCGGATGTCGCGCGACTTCGTGATGCGCCAACGCAGCGATTCGACGATCTGCGCATCCAGACCGATCTTCCAGCTGTCCTGACGTCCCGCTCTGCGGTAGTCGGAGCTGCGGTACGCGAGCGTCGAGCCGATGCGTTGCCCGGAAGCCCACTCCCAGATCGGCAGGTTCACCTCGGTGAACCACTCCCAGACGCTCCGGTCGCCGTTGCCTACGCCGATCGCGGAGAACGGATGCAGCGAGCGGTTGCCGGCGCCGGCGAAGCCGTTCGGGATGTTGCGAATGCCGAGCTCCGGTGCATTCAGCAGACCGCGCTCGCCGTATGACGGGTAGTTCTCCTGAGTGAATTCCTCGTCGCGCCACGTCAAGCCGGCGGCCAGCGAGACCGGTCCCGCGCCCCAGCCGTCGTGCACGATGCCGGTCACGAGCAGCTCGGCGAAGTCCTGCTCGAGCACGCGGTGCTGCTTCTTCTCGGGGTCGAGGATCCAGTCCTTCGCGGCTTGATTCGCGTTGCCGATGCCGAACGGATTGAACGGCACGCACTCGGTCGGGTCGAGCGGCCCGATCGGCGAATCGGCGGGCACGCCTTCCGGCGACAGCGGGCTCGGCAGCAGCTTGCCTTCCATGAACTCTGCGAGCTCTTCCGGGCTCGGATTCCGGTACGCGATGTTGCAGACGATCTCGCCGGTCTCCGGGTGGACGATCGCATCCATCGCGAGGAAGAACTTGTCGATGCGCGGCACGTTCAGGATGCCCGTGGTCACCCTGGACTTGCCCTTCTGGTAGTACGCGCTGAGATTCCACTTGTCAGTGAAATCGAAGTTGATGCCGAGCGTGTGCGACTGCAGGTGACCGATGCTGAGATCGCCGCGGTTGTCGTAGATGTTGATCAGACCCGGTCCGTCGATGACGCCGGTCTGCGTCATCTGAATCGAGTCGAGTCCGACGCGATCCATTTCTTCCGCGAGCTGCTGCGGCAGGTAAGGGTTCTCGCGGAAGATCGTCCACGCGTACAGCGGCCCCGGAATCGCCATGTTGCTCGGCTGGCCGTAAAAGCCCGACTCGGTGCGCCCGTTGATCGTCTGGGCCGTAAGGCTCAACCGGTCGGAGATGTCGTACTTCACGCCGAAGAAGAACGAGCGTTGATCGACCTCGTTGCCGCGGACGCCGCCGCGGGTCGCGAGCTCGTTGTACTGATACTCGTGGCCGCCCGATTGGTTGTTCGTCGCGCCCGCGCCCGGCGTCACGCCGGCGAGCGACAGATAGTCGCCGAACGCGTACGGGCGGATCCCTGTGCCGTCGTCGGTGAAGGTCCAGTTTTGGTACGCGAAGCCCGGCGCCGACGTGATGATCAAACCCTGCGGCGACGATTGCGCGCTGAACACGTACGGCACGGTGATGCGCTGCGGGATGTTCGGCGTCTCGGCCGCGGAGATCCAATCCGGGTTTCGTACGAGACCCCAATCCTTCCAGTTCGAGTGGCGCTTGTCGTCGGGGCCGATCTGCTGGATCTCGCGCCGATCGATCGAGCCGACCAGGTGCAGCTTGCCGTTCAGGAACGCCTGACCGCCGGCGAGGCTGATGTCGTAGTTCTCTCCGTCGGAATAGTCGGTGACGCCGGTCGACACCCGGGACTTGAAGCCTTCGAACTCGCGGTTGATCACGAAGTTGACGGCGCCTGCGACGGCGTCGGCGCCGTACGCGGCCGACGCGCCGCCGGTCACGACGTCGACGCGCTCGAGCAGCGCGGTCGGGAAATTGTCGATGTTCACGCTGCCGTTCGCATCGGCCGGCGCAACGCGTGTGCCGTCCATCAGCACGAGCGTGCGGTTCAAGCCCATGCCGCGCATGTTCAGGTAGGAGCCGCCGGCCGTCGTGCTGATCGCGTTGCCGCCGCGCTGAGCCGTCGGTGTCGCGAAGAACTGCGGCAGCACGTCGAGCTGCTGCGCGAGCGTCGTGCCGGGATTGAAATCGGTAAGCTCGTCGGTCGTCACTGCGGTGACCGGGGTCGGCTCGGCCATGCCCGAAACCTGCCGAATTCGGGTACCGGTAACGGTGACCTCCTCGAGCGGTTGTACGTCTTGCGCAACGCTCGTGCCGACCAGCCCCGCCTGGCTCAGCACCAGCATCTCCACCCACAGCTTGCGCTTCGGCAGGGCATGAATTCCGCCCATGCCGGTACCCTTCCTCTTCTGTCGCGAGGTAACGTTTCTACGCATAAATCCCCCCTTGGGATCGGTTCAGTCCGTTCTGGCGGTTCAATGATCGAAGCGCAGGGAATCCCGCGCGGACGAGATGATAACAACGCTGGCTGTCGCTAGAATCTAACAGATTCAACTATTGCCAGTACTACCTTGTTGCGCAGTCGATACAAAATCAAGTGCTGTAAGGATCGTCAGGCGCGCTCGTCTCGGCCGAGCGTCGGTCCGGAGACGCGGTCTGGATCTTCGGCTCGATGCGATCGATAGGGTGCGATCGATGGATCGCGCGTCGGGCTTTCCCCGATCGAAAGGGTAGGCACAAACTGGCAGAAGGGCGTGCGTGGACGCCAGGATCAACAGGATCAAACGGTGGGGGGGGGGGCGGCCGGCCGACTCGTCGGTCGGCGCCGCTTACCACATCAGGTCGTCCGGTACCTCGAAGCCCGCGTAGTAGTCGTCCTCTTTGCTCTCCGCGCCGTTCGTCGGGAGGTCGATGATTGCGTTCGGGTCGCGCTCCCGTACGCGCTCGGCGGCCGCAGGCGGCAGCAGCGCGAAGCCGGTTCCATAGCGCGCGATCGCGAGCTCGCCGCGAATCAGCTTTTCGCGCTGCGCGCCATCGACGTAGACGCGGCGGACGAGCCGGTCGTCCTGGAAGTAGAAGGGCTCGCCGTCAGCGGGGCTCGGCAGCCGGTGCTGCTCGATCAGCTGCCGGACCTGCGCCTGCCTTGCTTTCGCTTCGGCCTTCGCGGCTTGGCGGCGATTCAGCTCGCGGTCTCTTGCCGCCTTCGCAGCCCGCTCTGCAGCAGCCTGCTTCTGCGCGTCGGCCGGCGCGGGCTTCGCGCGCTGCGGCGGTTTGCGCGCCTGACGTTCGGCTTGCTTGACCTGCTTCTCGCTGACGAGGCCCGCTTTCAGGAGTTGGTCGCGAAGTGATGAGCTCATGGAACGGTCGCGTACAGTCTCGGCAAAGTCGAGGTATCCGAGCGCACGTTAGCCATGCCCGTGCCGGTTGTCCATGCCGGATGTCCGGTGCCGCTGACGCTTGATTGCGCACAAATCGAGCCGGTGCTGCTACCCCGTGTCGCGGCTCGGCGCCAGGCGGTTACGCTGTGCCGATGGAGCAGTCGACCAACCGTGCGGACGAGTCCGCGCCGATCCACGTCGACCTCGCCGAGCGGCCGCTCGGCGAGGTCATTGGGTCCATCGCATCGGAGCTGATCGCACCCGGCGCGGGCGCGGCCGGCGCGGTCGCGCTTGCGCTCGCCGCCGCCTGCGCGGAGAAGGCGGCGGCGATCACGCTGAAGCGGGCCGACGAGCGGCAGCACGTCGATCCCGGGCTGCGCGGCGCCCGTGACCGGCTCGCCGATATCCGCGGCCGGGCACTCCGCGGCGCAGAGGTCGACGCGAGCCGCTTCGAGGACTTCGTCCGTGCGCACGACGCGGAATCCGCCGAGAGGCTCGTCGACTCCGGCGAATGGCTGAAACGGCTAGCGGCCGAGCTCGACCGGGTGCTGGGCGAGCTCGAAGGCCGCGTCGACCGGGTCGTTGCGAGCGACATCACGGCCGCGCAGGCGCTGCGCAACGCGTTCGCCGCCATTCAGCGGACCAATCTCGACGAGAACCGCCGGGCGGCCGATGCGCTGAAGTAGCCGCTTCCGCGCCGGACGGGCGCGCAGGCGGCACGGACCCGTGTCGGGCCGGCCCGGTGTTCGCCCCGTCTGGAGGCTTGCGAACGTTTAGGAAATCCGTTCAACTCCCTAAATAATCTCGAAGTTCGCCCGGCGGGCGGCGGCGTCGAGGAGGGCAGGGTGCCGGTGGGAGGTTGCTCCTACTTCTCTACGGGAGCAAAGGCCGTGCTACCGTAGCGTCACCGCGCTAGAGATAGTAGGCGGCAAGGTATATCCTCTTTGAGGAGAGGAACATACAGCTGCTTCGCTCGCTTCCTTTTGGCGCGCGCTTTCGGCGAAAGCCGGAAGTTACAAAATACGAGGGGAGAGGAAAGGATGCGCGAGAGGGTGTTGCTCGATGCCGGAGGCGCCTCGAGGCCCCGAAGGCTCGTGTTCGCCGGTGTGATCGCCGCACTGTCCGCAGGTTTCGGGCTGACGTCGGCGGCGGCCGAAAGCACGATCGCTGCTGCGGCCCGCGACGGCGATTTGGAGAAGGTCCGTGAGCTGATCAACGGCGGCGCGGACGTCAACTCGCCGCAGTCGGACGGCACGACGCCGCTGCTCTGGGCCGCGTATCACTCGTACCCCGAGATGGTCTCCGCGCTGATCGACGCGGGCGCCGATCCGAACGCCGCAAACCGGTTCGGCGTCACGCCGCTGCTGCAGGCAAGCCGCTACGGCGACGCTGCGGTGATCCAGGCATTGCTCGACGGCGGCGCATCGCTCGATATCAATCATCCAGACGGTGTTACGCCGCTGATGGAAGCGGCGCGGTCCGGGAGCCTGCCTGCCGTGAAGCTCCTCCTCGAGCGAGGAAGCGATCCGAATGCCGTCGAATCGCAATGGCATCAGACCGCGCTGATGTGGGCTGCGGCCGAAGGTCATCTCGAGATCGTCGATGCGCTGCTGAATGCCGGCGCCGAGCCGAACATGCAGGCGCGCGTCACGGAGCTCACGCGGCGCAGCACGCGCACGGATTTTCCGACCGGCGGCTTTACCGCGCTGATGTGGGCCGCGCGAAACGGCGACGAAGCGGTCGTGAAGCGGCTGCTCGACGGCGGCGCGGACATCAACATGAAGAACGGCGACGGCGCGTCCGCGATGATGATCGCGATCGTCAACGACCGCTTCGATTTCGCCGCGAAGCTCCTCGAGCTCGGCGCGGATCCCGACGACGGCTCGTTGTATCGAGCGGTCGAGATGCGGGACGCGACGACCGACTGGCTCGCGAAAGACGGTACGCGTCTTCGTGCGGATCATCCGAACGAGCTGACCGCGCTCGATCTGGTCCGTCTGCTGCTCGAGGCCGGGGCGGACCCGAACAAGCCGTACGTCGGCCAGATGCACTCGGCGTCGATGTGCTGCGACACGTTCGAGAACGGCAGCCCGTTCTTCAGGGCCGCGATCGCCGCCGACGTCGCGGCGCTCGAGCTGCTGATCGAGCACGGCGCCGACCTCGAGTGGTCGCCGGAGCGAGCCGACGGCGCCGGCGGTCCGATGGCGAATCGCAACGTCGGAAAGACGCCGCTGATGGTCGCGATGGACGGCGGCAAGGGCGTCGGCATGGCCGGCGGCCCCGGCGACATCCGCGAGGGGCGGCCGCCACCGTTCCGCGAGGAGGCCAACCGCAATCCGGCGGACGCGGTACGGCTGTTGCTCGCCGCGGGCGCGAATCCCGATGCGGTGACTCCGGACAAGGGCGAGAGCGCGCTGCATATCGCGGCCCGCGACGGCAAGCTCGACATCATCGAGATCCTGGCCGAGGCCGGGGCTACGTTGGACCTCGAGAACGCGGACGGCGAGACCGCGCTCGAGATCGTCGAGAAGATGCCGCCGAGGGAGCCGCCGCCGCTGACCGGTGCGCAGGCCGGGACGCCGCAGGGTGCGCAGCCCGCGGAAGTCGCCGAGCTGCTGCGTGAGCTGATGGCCGCGCGCGGCCTTCTCGACGAGGACGGACCCGTGCAAGCCGCGGTCACTGGAGGCGATGCTCGATGAGACCAGCGGTTTATATCGGCGCAGTGGGGCTCGTTGCCGCGGCCGGCGTTGCCGGCTACATGTGGCACTCGAGCCAGCCGCACGCCAAGCTCGAATCGAGCTGGGCGATGATCGATCGCTACTGCGTCGATTGCCACAACGACGTCGAGTACACGGGGGATCTGTCACTCGAAGGGCTGCGCCCGGAGAACGTCGCCGCCGATGCGGCGGTCTGGGAGAAAGCGCTCCATAAGCTCAACATCGGCCTGATGCCGCCGCGCGGCCAGCCGCAGCCCGAGCCCGAGGTTCGTGCGCAGTTCGTCAATGCGCTCGTCACGACGCTCGATGCGGCCGCTAAGGAAAGGCCTTACGCCGGCGTGACTGCGGTCCACCGGTTGAATCGCGCCGAGTACCAGAACGCGATACGCGACCTGCTCGGCGTCGAGGCCAACATCGAGACGATGCTGCCGAGCGACGGCGGTGATTTCGGCTTCGACAATATCGCGGATCTGCTGAGCACGTCGCCGATGCTGCTCGAGCGCTACCTGACCGTCGCGCTTCGGGTCGCCGATCTCGCGGTCGGTAATCCCGAAGCGGTCGTGACTGCGACGACGTACTCGATCCCGATGGAAATCACGCAGGACTACCACCTCGACGGGCTGCCGCTCGGGACTCGCGGGGGTATCAAGGTCACGCACACGTTCCCGGCGGACGGCGAGTACGTGTTCTCGGGCCGCCTGATCCGCGGTGTCGAGGAAGGCTTGTTCGGCGTCGAAGGCCACGACATCCCGCACGAGTTCATGGTGCTGCTCGACGGCGAGCAGGTTTACTCCGCGATGATCGGCGGCAAGGAAGACCACGAGCTCAGCGTCGAGGAAGGCATCAACGTCGCGCAGGCGCATATCGACGAGAAGCTGACGTCGCCGCCGATCGCCGTGACCGCCGGTCCTCACGAGGTCGTGTTCACGTGGCGGGAGCGCGTTGCGCGCGAGCAGAACGTGTGGGAGCCGGCGCTGCGTGCATCGCTCGAGATCCACAATCCGTCGGGCATGCCGCGCCTCGAGATGGGCGTCGTCGAAGGTCCGTTCAACCCGACCGGGGTCAGCGACACGCCGACTCGGGATCGGCTGTTCGTTTGTCGGCCGGGCTCGGAGGCCGAGGAGGTCCCATGCGCGCGGCAGATCATCGAGAAGCTGGCCCGGCGCGCGTATCGCCGCCCGGTCACTGACGACGACATCGATGTCGCGTTGGCGTTCTATCAGAGCGAGCGGGAGGCCGGCGGCAGCTTCGATCAGGGCATTCACGCCGCGTTGACGCGCGTTCTCGTCAGCCCGTTCTTCCTGTTCCGCGCGGAGAAGGAGAACCCCGACGTGCCGCCCGGCGGCACGCATCCGATCGATCAGTTCGAGCTCGCGTCGCGTCTGTCGTTCTTCCTGTGGTCGAGCATCCCGGACGAAGAGCTGCTGTCGCTTGCGGAGCAGGGGAAGCTGCGCGATCCCGACGTGCTCGAGGCGCAGGTGCGGCGTATGGTCGCGGACAAGCGCGCCGATTCGCTGGTCGCAAACTTCACCGGCCAGTGGCTGCAGCTGCGCAATCTCGAGCAGCGCGTGAAGCCGGATCTGCTGCTGTTCCCCGATTTCGACGGCAACCTGCGTAACGCGTTCCGCCGCGAGACGGAGTTGCTGTTCGATCACGTGCTGCGCGAGAACCGGCCCGTTCACGAGCTGCTGACCGCGGACTACACGTTCGTCGACGAGCGCCTCGCACGGCACTACGGCATTCGCGGCGTCTACGGCTCGCGCTTCCGCAAAGTGCCCGTTGAGGACCCGAATCGGCGCGGCCTGCTCGGGCACGGCAGCATCTTGTCGTTGACGTCGGCCGCGAGCCGGACGTCGCCGATCCTGCGGGGCAAGTTCGTGATGGCGGAGCTGCTGAACAGCCCGCCGCCGTCGCCGCCGGGGGATGTGCCGGCGCTCGAGGAGAGCGCTCCGGAGGGCCGGCCGTCAACGGTGCGCGAGCAGCTCGAGCTGCACCGCGCGAACCCGAATTGCTCGGTTTGTCATAACGTGATCGATCCGCCGGGCTTCGCGCTCGAGAACTTCGACGCGGTGGGGCAGTGGCGAGAGGTGACGGCCGAAGGGCTCGAGATCGACGCCGCCGGTATCCTCGCGGACGGTACCGTCGTGGACGGTCCGTCCGAGCTCCGCGCCGCGCTGGTGAAGGACCCGGAGGTCTTCGCGAGCACCGTCACGCAGAAGCTGCTGATTTACGCGCTTGGCCGCGGTCTCGCTCCGGCCGATATGCCGGTCGTCCGCAGCATAGTGCGAAGCGCTGCCGAGGACGACTACCGAATGATGTCTATCATCCTCGGGATCGTAGACAGCTTCCCATTCCAAATGCGTACCAACAAGCCGGAAGCCGGCGCGACGGTCACGGTCGCGCAGACGAGGGAGTAGCCTTATGTTCATCACGAAGAAGCATCTAGATCGGCGTACTTTCTTGCGCGGTGCGATGGGGGTCTCCATCGCCCTCCCGCTGCTCGACGCGATGATCCCGGCGGCGACCGCACAGTCGCTGACGGCGGCCCGGTCGCGGCATCGATTCGGCGTCGTCTATATGCCGAACGGCATCTACCCGGACATGTGGCATCCGGAGAAGGTCGGGCACGACTTCGAGTTCAACACGATCATGAAGCCGCTCGAGCGTCATCGGGAGTATCTGACGACGATCAGCCAGATGAAGGCGCCCGACGGCGGCAAGGACATGGGCGGCATTCATATGGGCGCGAGCGCCGCGTTCCTGAACGGCATTGGGCCGCTCGGACGCAACGGCGAGTTCAACCGCGTCGAGTCGCGTAAGTCGATCGATCAGTACATCGCGGACGCGATCGCGGAGGATACGCCGCTGCGCTCGCTCGAGGTCGGCACCGAGGACATGGGCACGTCGGCCGGCGCGTGCGACGGCTATCCGTGCGTGTTCTTCAACACGATGGCGTGGGCGGACGATACGAGCCCGCTGCCGATCGGCGTCAATCCGCAGGTCACGTTCGAGCGCATGTTCGGCGATCCGGGCACTCCGGAGCAGCGCATCGCGAGGCTGAAGCGTAAGCAGAGCCTGCTCGACTCCGTAAGAGAAGACACGTCGAGGCTGCAGCGGATGATCGGCGCGGCCGACAACGCGATCCTCGAGGAGTACCTGACGAACGTGCGCCGAGTGGAGTCTCAGCTCCAGAAAATGGAGGCGCGCGCCGAGGTGCTTGCGAGCACGCCGGAAGGCCCGGTCGGCATCCCGTACGATTTCGACGAGCACGTTACGGTCACGTACGACCTGCTGCATCTCGCGTTCCAGGGCGACATCACGCGCGTGTTCAGCTTCATGCTGGGCCACGAGGCGAGCGGCCGCAGCTATGCGCATGTCGGCGTACCGGAGCCGCACCACTCGACGTCGCATCACAAGAACACGCAGGAGAGCCTCGATCTTTACGCGAGAATCAACACCTACCAGATGGTCAAGCTCGCGGAGTTCATCGACAGGCTGAAGGCGACGCCGGACGGCGACGGAACGTTGCTGGACTCGTCGCTGATCTACTTCGGCGCCGGTATGAGCAACGGCCTGCTGCACGACCGGCACAACGTGCCGGCGTTGCTGCTCGGCCGCGCGAACGGGCGGCTCAAGGGCAATCGGCATATCGCCGCGAAGAAGGACGAGCCGACGGCCAACCTGCTCGTCGCACTCGCGGACAAGCTCGGCGCCGAGGTCGACTCGATCGGGCACAGCACGGGGCGGATCGAAATCTAGAGCGCTGCGGGCCGCATCCGATCGTATTGGACCGGCCCAAAAAAGAACGGCCGCGCGGCGGAAGCGCCGCGCGGCCTTTTTCTTGCAGCGCAAACGACGCGCTGCCGCGGATTACCCGCTCTATCGGTTAATTGATCGGCGACGATCACTCGCGAAGCTGACCCCGCAGCGCGCCGACCGGATACTCCTCGTTCATGACGACGAGGTAGTAATCGCTCGGCGACGCGGCGATGGTCGCGACGACGCCGGGCATCGCCGATACGCGCTGTCCGGCGATCGTGCTGCCGTCGTCGCTCTCGATCACGATCGGCATCACGACGTTGCCGTCGAGGCCGGTCGGGCCGCGGCGCAAGAACAGCGCGGTCGGCTTCGCGATGTTCGAGTACGTCAAGTGGACGTCGACGCGGTTCTCGTCCGGGTGCAGCGTGACCGTGGCTTCGCCGCGGCCGTCCGGATCTCCGGACGCTTCGGGCCCCGTCAGCTCGACCTGGAACGTCGCCTCCTGACTCGACGCGAGGAGCGGGGCGAGCACCAGCGCGCACATTGCTCGGATCAGAGCCCTGGGTTTGCGGTGGAGTTCGTTTCTACTTTTCACTCTTGCCTCCTTTGGCCGGCTTGTCGAATCAGCTGCCCGCGCCATCGATACGCCGGAACGTGACCGGCATCGTGCCCTGAATATTGAAGATGCCCCCTTCCAACGTGCCTTCATCGGTCAGGGTTACGGCCGCGTTCCATGGATCGACGTTCGGGAACGTGAACGTGACGTCATGCCCGTCGATTCGGAATTCGCGCAGCGGCTTGTCGATCTCGCCGAGCGTCGTCCCGACCAGCCTCGCGTTGACGGTGCCGTCCGCGTTCTTCGTGAACTCGAGCTCGATGTCGAGATCGATCGTGACGATGCGCGGCCGGCCGACCCAGCGTCCTTCGAGCGCGTCCGCGACCTCGGGCGCGACCTCGACCGGCGCTTGCGGCGGCTCGGGCGTCGGGTTCGCACGCGCGTAGCGATCCGTCTCGATGTAGTTGCGGACGATCGTATTGCCCTCGTGGCACGCGTATTCCGGCATCTGGTACTCCGGGTCGTGCCTCATCGGGTAACGGACGGTGAACGGCTCCGTGAGCACGACCGGATCCTCCGTCGTGATCTCGTAAAGCCACGTATCGTCGTTCAGGCGGACGATGCGCTCGGTCGTCTTCAGCTGATCGCTCGCCGGGAAGCGGTTGCCCGGCGGCGAGCCCTGCACGGCGAGGTTGATCAGCGGGTTGTTGATCGACATGCCGTCGCGATAGTTCGTCGTCTCGACGACGAACGTCGTGCCTTCCCAGTACCCCCGCGAATCGCCCAGCCACTGCCTGACACCGTCGTCGAGGACGGGGCGGCCGTCCGTCGGAATGATGCGGGCTTCGTGGATCATCTCGGTTTGAAAGACCACGTAGCCCGGCGTTTGCCAGATGCGGAATCCGCCGTTATATCGATACGGCATCATCATCGACGGCATGCCGCGCGTGACGCAGCGGTCCCAGCTGTCGAAGTTCTGGACCGAGTCGAACGTAATGTCCTCGCCGGGCAATGCCCAGTCGCTGCCCATCTCGTACGCGCGCAGCTTCGCTTCCTGCGTGAGCGGCGGCAGCAGGCCGTTCGGCGGATCGACGAGCAGGTTCGTCTGGCGCTGCGGAATCCGGTTCGGCCCGGCGGCCCGCATCGCGGCGGCGATGTCCCCGGCGGCCATCAGCTGCGCGAAGCGGTCGACCTGGTTGTTGTACTCCTCCATCCGTGCGTTGAATATCTCCTCGGGAACCCATTTCTGGTCGATGTCGCACGGCTCCGCATCGGGACGGTAGCTGTCCGCGCAGCGCTCGAGCGGCACGCGCGAGGCCTGCATCATGTCGAGCATCGCGCGGATGTCGGGCTCGCCCCACGGCGTCATCGGATGTTCCCAGCCTTCCGGCGTCCCGATGAAGTGGTTCGCCTCGCTCGGCGCGCCGCGAATCGCGTCGCTGATCTGGGCGGCGGCCATCGCCGGGACCGCCGCGATCCCTGCGGCGACGAGCGCGCTTCGAATCGTTGTCGTGCCTTGGTGCATCACTGCTCCTCCGACGTTGCTCGAACGTCCGTCTTACACGGTTCAAGAAAGGTAACCCGCCTGTCGTCCCGGTCCAAGGCTCGGAAGCCCGAGCGGCCGGAGCGGGGCAGTTATACTCTCGTCCAGCGGAGCCGCGTCGGCACCTCCGGGGGAGCATCAGGTTGAAGATCAGACGTGTGTTTCAGGTCGCCGCGTTGGCGGCCGGGTTGGCCGCGGCGGCGGAGCAGGCGCTCGCGCAGGGCGGCTTCGGGCCGCAGGAGCTCGCGATCGAGCAGGTGCGCGACGGCATCTACATGATTCGGAGCGCGGCTTCGGGCAACATTACCGCGTTCGTCTCGGACGACGGCGTGCTGCTCGTCGACAGCAAGTTCGAGCGCGAGTACGACCGTTACATGGAGCTGCTGCGCACGGTGACCGACCGGCCCGTTCGCTTCGTGATCAACACGCACATGCACGGCGATCACACGGGCGGCAACGCGCGGCTCGCGGAGATCGATGCGGATATCGTCGCGTCGGAGAACGCCCGGCGCCGAATGGCCGAAGCCCAGGCGATGGGGCTGCCGAACATTACGTTCGACGACCATCTGACGCTCTATTTCGGCGGTCAGCCGCTCAGTCTCTACTGGCTCGGGCGCGGACACACCGACGGCGACATCGTGATCCACGTGCCGGAAGAGAGGCTCGTGCTGACCGGCGACCTGTTCGCGGGGTGGGGACCATCGATCCGGCTGATCGATTACAACGGCGGCGGCAGTCTCGAGGAATGGTCGGCGACGCTAGAGCGGGTGCTCGAGCTCGATTTCGACACGGTGATCCCGGGCCATAGCGGCGTCACGGACCGCGCGATGCTGCAGGGCTATCTCGACGAGACCGTGCGAATGCAGGAGATGATCCGCGAGCTGAACCGCGCCGGCCGCTCGCCGGACGAGATTCTGAGCGCCGTGCAGGAAGAGTTCGGCCGTCTCGCGTTCGTGATCTTGCCGGGGATCCAGAGCGCGATTGCGGAGCTGCAGTAAAGCGACCCGATCACGCCGGGCACCCGGAGCGGGCGGCGCGGTCAGGAACGCCGGGATGAGAAACGTTCGGACAAGAAAAAGGGCGGAAGACGATTCGCCTTCCGCCCTTCCGACTTAGAGCCGGTGACTCTACGAGTCTACCAGCGGCCGCCGCCGTAACCGCGGCCGCCACCGCCGCCGCCGCTACGCTTTTCCTGCGGCTTCGCTTCGTTGACCTTCAGCGGACGGCCGCCGAAATCGGTGCCGTTCAGCTTGCTGATCGCCGCCTGCGCTTCGGCCGCCGTCGACATCTCGACGAAGCCGAAACCTTTGCTTTGGCCCGTGTCCCGGTCCGTGATCACGCGGGCCGACTCGACGCGGCCACAGTCCGAAAACATCTCGTTCAACGTGTCTTCGGTGGCGGAGTACGGTAGGTTGCCCACATACAGCTTGTTGCCCATTGGATCCTCCTGAATGGGTCTTTAACCGAAAAAGGAGAACTGGGCGGAATGCCGGCAGGCCCTAGACGGTCAGGTTGAAGGTGCAGCTTAGTCCTATTTCTCGGCAAAAGATAGTGGGGCTATCAAATGCCCAGACGTGTCCTCGTCGTGCAGAGACGAGCGCAGTCACCGGCGATTGGGGGCTTCGAGTCGGCGCGGGCTCGCGAACGCCCCCGCGCGACTCTTCGTCGGCGAGACGCCGCGCCCGCTCCAATCGCTAGAACATCGAGCCGCCGCCGACGATCTGGCTGCCGTCGGGCCGCGTCGGGTGCCTGCCGCCTTCGATCAGCACGCCGTAGACGCCGTCGGCAAGCGCGGGCTTGCCGCGGACGACGATGACGTCACCGGGCTTGAACGTGTCCGCGGCGTAACCCTGCCGCCGCAAATGTACGACCGCGGCGCCGCCGTAGCTCACGTCCCATTGATGGACCTCGCCGTCGTCGCCCTCGGCCTCGATGATCAGATAGGGGTGGGGATTGATGAAGCGCCACTCGATGACCTTGCCGGTAAGCTCGATCTCGCGGTCCTCGTCGTAGATTCCCCGAGTGCTGTGGTGGGCCTGCAAGCTCGCGCTCAGCAACGCGGCCGCCACGAACACGCTGCTCTTCCTGAACGGGTTCATCAAAGTACTCCTGATTCAGATCGGTTCAGTATTCGATCCGCTCTACCGGGGGATCGTTGGGATACATCGGCGGCATCAGCTTCAACGATTGCCGGGCGGCATCGAGATCGCACTGCCACGAATCCTCCCACTCGCCGACGAACGGGCGGGAAGTGACTCGAAAGGTCCACGGCTCCTTCAAGAAGAACGTATCGATCGTCGTGACCTCGAGAACGAGATTCTCGCCTTCTCGCGAGAAGCGCTCGACGACTCGCTTTTGCGTCGATGACGGAATCCGGAAATCCGCATTGAGGCCTTGCGGGTCGAACACGAAGCGGTCCGTCGTGACGACGAGCGCATCGCCCTCGTATCGGCCGGTCGAGTGGCCGAAGTAGAAGAACTCGTTGACCGCGGGCTCCTCGTGGCCATGCCCTTCGAGCCACACCGTTCGGGTGACGTCGTCCTTGCCGTAATGAATCAGCACGCGATCCTCGAGCTGCTCGAGCCGATAGGCGTACGGATCGGTCCAAAGATGCGGCACGCTCATCGGCGCGCAGTCGTATTTCGGCTGAGCGGCCTCGTCGATCGCGTCGCGATACGCTTTGGCTCGATCGGTCAGCAGCTCGTCGTCCTCTTCGAGGATCATGCAGCGGAGGTTGAAGCCGCCGCCGTCTCCGCAGGTGCCGAACTGCCAGACTCCGCTCAGGTCGGGAACATCGTCCGCTGCGCCGGCCGACGACGCGATCCACGACATCCCGACGGCGGCAGCTAGAATCTTGATGCAGGGCAGCGCCGTGCGCCGGTAACCAGTGCTCGTCATGAAGCCTCCTTCCGGCTCGATGGACCGGACAGCGTTCCGGATATTATCGTTGTTGCGAAACCATATCGAGCGGTGCGGATTGCCCGCCCGCCCTGACGCGGCCGCGTCGCGGCCGGCTGTCGCCGCCGGGCTGCTCAGCGGTCGAGCGATGCGAGAACCGCCTCGATCGTCGCGCGCATCTCGTCGTCGGCGAGATCGAGCGGGGTTTCCCCGGAGCTCGACTCGAGCGTCGGCGACGCACCCTGCCGCAGCAGGTATTCGACGACCTGCCGGTGGCCGCGCTCGACGGCGACGTGGAGTGCGGTCTTGCCGGTGGACGGATCTCTCTGCTCGACGTCTACGCCGGCATCGACGAGCGCGCGGGCCATCGCGAGCGCGTCTTCCTCGGTCCCGGCGCCCTTGCTGCGGTCGCGCGAATGGTTATTGCCGGGCCGGGCGCTGACGCCGACGACCATCACGGCCGTGTCGTTGATCATCAGCGGGTTCGCGCCGTGGCGGATCAGCAGCGCTGCCGCCGCGGGGTTCAGCCCGCCTTCGGCCGCGCGATGGAGCGGCGTGATACCCGGCCCCGAGCCGTCCCGATAGCCGCGGTCGAACGTTACGTTGCGGAACGGCTGGCGCTGCCTGAGCGGCACGTCCGGGTTCGCGCCGGCCTCGAGCAGCCGCTCGAGCACCTCGATCGGCTTCGCGCGATCGAACGACGGAACGTCGGGGTGACCCGAGCTCAGCAACGCATCGAGATCAACCGCGACATAGACCGGGCTGCGGCCGAAGACGTCCCATTGCGTGGGATTCGCGCCGGCGTCGATCAACGCCACGGCCGTGTCCCAGCGCAGGTTCAAGAGTGCGATCAGAAGCGGTGTCACGCCGTTGCGATTGCCAAGGTCGAGATCCGCGCCGATCTCCTTAAGCACCGGGATGCATGCGACACAGCCTTCCCGCGCCGCGAACAGCGCGGCCGTCATGCCGCCGGTGTCGTAGTTCTTCGGGCGCGGCTCCGCCGTCGTACGCCGTTCCCAGACCCGATCGAACGAGCGGGCGTTCGGGTCCGCGCCGTGCTCGGCGAGCAGGCGAAGCATCTCCGGATGGCGGCGTGCCGCCGCCCACATCAGCGCGGTCTGCCCACCCCAGGTCTCGTACGCGTTCGGATCGGCGCCCGCGTCGAGCAGCAGACGCGCGGCCTCGGTGTTGCCCGTGCGCGCGACCGCCATCAGCGCCGTCTGGCCTTCGTAATTCGCGGACTCGACGTCCGCGCCGGCCTCGAGCAGCAGCGCGATCAGCGCCGTGTGGCCGACGATCGCGGCTTCCATCAGCGGCGTCGAGCCGAACAGGTTGCGTACGCTCGGGTCGGCGCCGGCCTCGAGCAGCGCGCGGGTCAGCTCGACGTCGTGCTGGTATACGGCCCAGTGCAGCGCGGTCGTGCCGTTGCCGCTCGCCTCGGGCACGCCGACGTCGGCGCCCGCCGCGATCTGCGCGAGCGCGTCGTCGCGCGCGCCGGCTCGTACGAGGTCCGCGATGGTCGCGTCGACGCCGACCGGCGGCCGCAGCGAGACGAGCCGATCCTCGTGCACGCGCACGCGCTCGTCCGCGACTGCCGTGCCGAGCACAGACGCGGCCAGGCACGCGGCCGCGACGGCTCGGCCGATGCGGGCCGCCGCGGCCGCGAGCCGGCCGTGATCGCGCAGCGCGCTCATACTTCGGACAGCTCGCCGGTGCTGTTGCCGATCCGCTCGACCGGAATGCCGTTGCGGTCGAGCAAGGTGACCCAAAGGTTGTTCAGCGGCGTGCCGGCCGGATAGATCAGATGCTGGCCGCCGCGGATCTTGCCGCCCGCGCGGCCGATGACCGTCGTCGGCAGCGGATTGAAGTTGTGCTGCGACGCGTCGCTCATGTTGCTGCCCCAGACGATCGTCGAATGATCGAGCAGCGTGCCATCGCCCTCGGGCGTCTCGGCGAGCCGCGCGATCAGCTTGTTCGCGAGCTGCTCGGTGAACAGGTTCACGATCTGTCCGCGCGTCGCGCGATTCGGGCCGACCTGGTGCGACAGCGGGTGCCATGCGTTCGTGATGCCGAGCGACGGGAACACGCGCATGCTGACCTCCTTGCTCGCAAGGAACGTGCAGACGTTCGTCAGGTTCGCCTGGAACGCGAGGGTCATCAGCTCGAACATCAGCCCGAGATGCTCCTCGACGGCGTTCGGCACGCCGACCGGCGTCGGCGGCAGATCGAGGCGGTCGACGCCCGCGGCCTCGGCGAGCTCGATCCGACGCTCGACCTCGCGGACGCCGTCGAGAAAGTCGCCGACCGCCGAGCGGTCCGCGGCGCCGAGCGAGCGCGTCAGCGCGGCGGCCTCCTCGGTCACCGAGTCGAGCAGGCTGCGGTTCTCCGCGCGGATCCGGTTGCGCTCGTCCGCGTCGGCGCCGCGGCCGAACAGCTGGAAGAACACGTTGCGCGGGTTGTAGTTCGGCGCGAGCGGCAAGGTGCGCGTATGCGCGAGCGTCTGACCGAAGCCCCAGCCGTAGTTCGGATCGCTCGGGCCGCCGGGCTCGGTTCCGAGCTCGAGCGACGGCAGCGGCGTATCCATGCCGATCACCTCGACCGCACGCTGATCGACGCTGATCCGCTCCGGATAGACGCGCGCGCCTTTCTCCGGCACCGTGCCGGTCAGCCACGTGCCGGCATGCACGCCGTGCGGCGTCTGCGCTGCGGCGACCGAGTTGTCGAGATTCGAGATCACCGTCACGTAGTCGCGGTACGGAGCGAGCGACGCGAGGTCGCCGACGAGCTCGAAATCGCGCCCGACGCCGTTCGGCGTCCAGCGGTCGTGCTGCTCGTTCCGGCCGACCTCGCGCGACAGGCCGTCGGCCGGAATCGGTGCCGTGCTGAGGATCGCGCCGTGCGGGATGTAGATGAACGCGAGCCTGCGCGGCGTGACCGCATCGAGCGCGCGTGCAACGCCCGCCGGGATCATCGCGCTCAGCAGCGGCAGGCCGATCGTGGCGCCGGCGCCCTTCAGTATCGTGCGACGTGACAGGTGCTTGCGAGTCAGAAACATGGCGGTCTCCGCGTTCTCGAACTTATCGATCCGATGATCACGTTTCGGGCGATGATCACTCCCGCGCGCCCGCGAGCGAGTCGAGCGGGCGAGCATCCTGCGCCGCCCGGCGCGCCGTCGTCTCGCCGACGTCGAGCGGGCTGTCGGCGGGCAGCTCGTATTGCGTGAACGGCGCGCTTTCGATGATCGCGAGCACGAGCGCCGAGAAGCGATAGTCGTCCTCGGCCGCCTTCCTGACGATCGCGCGCACGAAAGGCATGTCGTTTGCCGGGTCGAGCGGGCGGCCGAGCGCGTACATGAACAGCTTCTCGGTCATCGTCTGCACGAACTGCTCGGGGCGTTGCAGCAGATACTCGCGCAGCGCGTCCGGGCTCGTGATCGGCGTGCCGTCCGGCAGCGCGCCCGCGTCGGTCACGACGGGCTGATCGGTGAACTCCTCGATCTCGCGCCACACGCCGACGGCGTTGAAGTTCTCGAGCGCGAATCCGAGCGGGTCCATCAAACCGTGGCACGCGAAGCAGCGCGGATCCTCGGAGTGCTTCGCGAGCCGCTCCGCGACTGTCAGGAACACCTCCGCGTTGAAGTCGTTCTCCGGCAATAGCGCCTCGACGTCGGGCGGCGGCGAAGCGGGCGGGGCGCCGACGATGTTCGACAGGATCCACTCGCCGCGCAGCACCGGCGCCGTGCGGTCCGGATAAGACGTGACCATCAGCACCGCGGCCTTGCCGAGCAGGCCCCAGCGCGCGGAGTTTTCGAGCTCGACGCGGCGAAAGCGACTGCCTTTCACGGTGTCGATGCCGTAGTGCAGCGCGACGCGCTCGTTCAGATACGTATCGCGCGCCGAAAGCAGCTCGACGACGCTGCGGTCCTCACGGAAGATCATGTCGACGAAGCGCAACGTCTCCTCGACGAGATCCTGCCGCGGGTCGGCATCCGAGCCGAGCACGAGGCGATGATTGGCCGCGTACGGGAATACGTTCGGCGCGGGCTCGAGATCCTCGATCTTCTCGAGGTGCAGCCACTGATACGCGAAGCTCGACGCGAGCGAGAACGCGCGCGGATCGGCGAGCATCCGCTTGACCTGCGCCTCGAGCATGGCCGGATCGCGCAGTTTTCCGGACCCGGCGGCATCGAGCAGCTCGTCGTCCGGGAGCGTGCTCCACAGGAAGAACGACAGCCGCGACGCGAGCTCGTAATCATCGAGGGCATAGATCCGCGTGCCCGGCGCGATCTCGCGCTCGGGCGCCGGCGCCACGCCGCGATACAGGAACTGCGGGCTCGCGAGTATCCGCGTCAAACCGGAGCGAATGCCTTCCTCGAACCCGCCCTCGGCGACGCCCGCGGAGTAGAACTCCATGATCGTCGCGAGCTCGCGCTCCGCGACGGGCCGGCGGTATGCGCGGCTCGCGAGCCGCGACAGGATCTCCGTCGCGCAGGCGTCCTGCTCGGACGGCTGCTGCGGATAGCAGCTGAAAATCTTCTCGCGGCTCGGCGTCGGGCCGATGCCGTCCGAATTGAACGGGCCGACGATGTTGAAGCCCGTCACCGCGAGATGCCTTTCGGTGCCGCCGATCGGATTCAGCGGGCTCAGCTCGTGCTCGCCTTCCATGAACGAGCGGAACAGATACGCGACCGACACGAGCCGCGGGCCGGCCTCGACCTCGAAGCGGATGTTCTTCAGCCGGTCGTTCATCGCGGTGACCGCCGGGCCCTGATCCTGATCGATGCGCCGCAGGTCGCCGGTTTCCTCGCCGCCGAGATTCGTCGAGTAGACGAGGCGTCCGTCGACCGTCACGATCAGCGTGTTGCGATGCTCGGCCGCGTTCAGCCATGCGTCGGTCGGAAACAGCTCCTCGAGGTTGATCTCGTACTCGCCGGTCGCCGGGAAGTAGTGCCACGCCTGAATGCCGCCGCGCGTGCCGAGCGGCGCGCCCGGAGCGTGGAACGGCTGGTGGCCCTCCTGATCCGGCAGGCGCAGGAACTCCGCGCTGCCGCTGCCGAGCGGCGCATCGGGTTGCCCGACCGCCTCGACCGCGACCTGCCGCGCCGTCGACAGGTACGTCTCGAGGAAGCCGGGCGTCGTGACGAGCGCCGACGCGATGTTGTCGAACCCGTCGTACGTCGTATCCGGCGGCAGCATCTCGGTCTCGGCGATCCAGTCGATGCCGAGCAGGTCGCGCACCGCGTTCGCGTACTCCCTGCGGTTCAGCCGATGAAGCCCGCTCCAGCCCGGCCGCGGGTCTTCTGCGGCGGCCGCGTCGAGGCTCGATTCGAGCCACGCGACGACCTCGGTGTACTCGGCGTCGCTTGGTCTGCGCTCGCCCGGAGGCGGCATCGTGCGTCCGCGCAGCTTGCGGATTACCTTCTCCCAGGTCGCCGCGTCGTCGGCGACGCGGCTCGGATCCAACCGGTCGAGCGCGAGGTCTCCGGAGCGGCCGATCGAGTCGTGACAGTCGAAGCAGTAGGTCTCGAGCACGCTCCAATGCCGTTCTGCGCGCGCGGCGTGCGGGTCGCCGACGCTCGGGTCGCGCTCTAGCAACGTCCATGCGGCGACGCCCGCGACGGCGACGGCGCCGATCGCGAGCGCCGTTCGCACGCGGACGAAGCCGGCGTAGCGGCGCGCGCGAGCCCGTTCGGCGCGGCGGGATGCAAGCTTCATGGCCATAGCGAAAAACGTCCTGTACCCGAGCCGCTACGCGTTCGCCGAGCTCGTCGGCCACGAGCTCTCGATCGAGCGGTAGATGAATACTGTCGGATCGCCCCACGCGTCGATGTAGGGCTGCCTGTCCGGGTTCTCGAGGAAGCGCGCGAGCACCTCGTCGCGGCCGTAGGGTCCGGAGCGATAGACGTTGTCGATCGCGTCGGCGCCGGTGGCCGTCATGATCGTCTCGAACATCTCGCGCTGCGCTTCGAGATCGTCGATCGTCAGCAGATTTCCCTGCGCCGGAACGACGACCGTGTTCGCATTCGTGCGCGCGACGACGGTCTCGAGCGCCGGCGCGATCTCGTTGCCGCGGCCGCCGGTCCACCAGTCGATCTCGGGCCAGTCGCCGCGATACTCGATCTCGCTCCACGCGCTGCCGGGACCGTTCGTGACGCCGCCGAGCGCAACGACGTTCGAATCCGGCAGATAGACGTAAATGCTGCTGTCCGTGTGCGCGAACGCGAGGCGCGCGAAGCGGACGCGGATACCCGCGATCTCGACTTGCTGCTCGGTGTCGTCGAGATTGCGGAACGTAGCGGTCGGCCGCGCTTCCGCGGGCAGCGGCGGGTGCGGGTTCTCGCGATCCCATGGATGGATCACGCGCACCGACTGCCAGTCCGCCGCGAGGCGGTGCGCGATGATCCGAGCGCCGGCCGCCGCGACGGAGCGATTCGACCCGCGGTACTCCGGGCGCCAGCTCGTATTGAACAGGGTGTGCACCGGGCCGCCGTTCGGCAGGTCCGCGACGGCGGCGAGCAGGGCCGCCGAATGCTCCTCGCGGCCGCCGTCGATCAGCAGCGTGCCGCCGCCGGTCGTCACGGCTACGACGTTGCAGCCGCTGCCGGTCAGCACATACACGTTCTCGGCGATCTCGCGCGACTCGATCCGGCCGCTGGCCGGCGGCAGCGCGGGCACCGGCCAATAGCCGCGATTCAGCAGGTCCCGGGCCGTCAGCCCGCCGGGGCCGCGCAAATCGAGCGACGGGTAGGTCAGCGGCGGCGGGGCGAACGGATCGTCGGCGATCGCGGGGCTCACGGCCGCGGCCGCCGCCGCGCCAAGCGTGCTCTTGATGAAATCGCGGCGTGTGCCCGCTCGATCGTTCCTCTTCATCGACGAATTCCTGTCCCGCGAACCCTCCCTGGACTCGCAGGCCAGTATAACCGCCTCCGCAGCCGCTTTCCGGCGCGAAGCCGGAGCTTCGTCCGCGCGCTGAGCGGCGCGACTCTGGTTTAATGCCGGCATGCGCGCGAAAGAGTTGCGACTGGCGCTCGTGTGCTTCGGCGGCGTTTCCCTTGCCGTTTACATGCACGGCATCAGCAAGGAAATCCTGAAGCTCGTGCGTGCATCACGGACGCTGCACGGCATCGTGGATCGCGCCGAGCGCGCGAACGCGAGCGCCGATGTCTACGTGCCGTCGGCCGATCCGGAGTACGACACGGAAGCGGTGTATTTCGAGCTGCTGCGCGATATCGGCCGACACGTCGAGCTGCGCGTCATCGTCGACGCGATCGCGGGCGCCTCGGCCGGCGGGATCAACGGCGTGATGCTCGCGCGCGCTCTCGCGCACGATCTGCCGGTCAGGCACCTGCGGGAGATGTGGCTCGAGTCCGGCGATGTCAGCGAGCTGCTCGCGGAGTCGCGCAAAGCGCGGCGCTGGAGCAAGCCGTTCATGAGCCCGTTCGTCTGGGCGCTCGGCTTCAGCGATCAGGCGGCCGGCGTGCGCGACAACGAGGTGCGGCAGAAGCTTTCCTTGTTCGTCCGCTCGCGCTGGTTCAAGCCGCCGCTCGACGGACCGAAGATGAGCTCGCTGATGTTCACGGCCGTCGACCGGATGGGGGAGCCGACCGACCCGGCTCGCTCGCTGCTGCCGGCCGGCTTGAAGCTCGACCTGTTCGTCACGGTCACCGATTTCTACGGCTACCATCGGCCGGTGCGAATCCACGACCCGGCCGTGATTCACGAGCGGGAGCATCGTCACGTTCTGCACTTCGCCTATCACCGCACGCGGAGCGGGGACGTGGAGAGCGACTTCCTGCGCGGCGATCTGCCGGCGCTCGCGTTCGCCGCGCGCGCGACATCCGCGTATCCGGGCGCGTTCCCGCCGGCGCAGATCCGCGAGATCGATGCGATGCTGGCGGAGCTGAATCGCGGATGGCCGCGCCGGTCCGAATTCCTTCGCCGTAACTTTGCGGCCTATCAGCGGGCCGGCCTCGATCCCGAAGCGACTTCGTTCATCGACGGCAGCGTGCTGAACGACAAGCCCTTCGCCGAGGCGATCGATGCGCTGCGGACGCGTCCCGCGTATCGTCAGGTCGATCGCCGGCTCGTCTATATCGATCCCGATCCGGTGCAGCCCGCGCCGCCGCCGAGCGGCCGCACGCCCGGCTTCTTCGCGACCTTGAAGGGCGCGCTGTCGGATCTGCCGCGCAACGAGCCGATCGCCGAGCAGCTCGAAGCGATCTCGGCGTTCAACCTGCGCGTGCGCAAGCTGCGCGCGATCGTCGACTCCGCGCGGCCGGAGATCGCGCGGCTCGTGACGGAGCTGCCCGAGGCGCGCACCGACGGGCGGCTCGACGCGGCCGACATCCGCAAATGGCGCGAAGCCGCGAACGAGCATGCGATGCGCAATGCAGGCTTCGCGTATCAAGGATACGTCCGCCAGAAGCTGAACGCCGTGCAGGCGTATGTCGCACGCGCGATCGCGTCCCTGTGCGGCCTTCCGGAGGACGCGCCGGCGACGCAGGCGATCGAGGCCGTCGTCGCGGCTTGGGCCCGCCGCCGCGGCGTCGTGTACCGCGACGAGCACGCGAGCGGCGGCGGATCCGGCACACGCTCGGACTCCGGATGGGTCGACTTCCTGCACGCGTTCGACGTCGAGTTCCGCAAGCGCCGCCTGGTGTTTCTGATTCAGGGACAAAACCGGATCTACATGCAGCTCGCGGACGAGGAACAGGGCGAGGTACGCGAGCAGATCGATATGTTGAAGCGCGCGTTCTATGCGTATCTCGATCAGACGCGCCGCCTCGAGGATGCACGGTTCTCGTCGGTCCTCCGCTGCACCGAGCTAGAGAGCTTCATCGCTACCCGATCCGACGCCGAAACGATCGCGGAGCTCGAGCGCAGCGCCGAAGCTTTCGCCGCCGAGCACGAGGCGGCGGTCACGCGCGTCGTCGAGCGGCTCGCGGCGGAGCTCGATCTCGGCACGATGACGGACGAGCTCGACGAGCTGCTCGCCGGGATGGATCCCGACAGATGGTCTGCGCGCGTCCGCCGCGAGGTGCTCGTGAACTACGTCGGCTTTCCGTTCTGGGACGTGCTGACGCTCGCGGTGACGAGCTGGCGCGATCTCGGCGAGTTCGACGAGATCCGCGTCGACCGCATCAGCCCGGAGGACGCCCCGACCCTCGCGCGATTGACGGAGCCGCCCGCGCTCGGCGGCACGACGTTCATGCACTTCGGCGCGTTCCTGTCGCGCACGTTCCGCGAGAACGACTATCTCCTCGGGCGGCTGCATGCGATCGATCGGCTGATCGACATCGTCTGCGACTCGGCCGGCGCCGAAGCGCTGGCCGGGATCGACGTGGCCGCCGTGAAGCGGCGCGCATTCGACGTCGTGCTGCGCGCCGAGGAGCCGCACCTGCCTCGCGTTCAGGCGTTGATCGAGCGGCTGCGCGAAGAGCTCGTCCGCGGGCGCGGCCCCGCGGATGGCGGGGTCACGGCACGATAGGGCTGGTTCGCGCCGCCTCCGGGTTCTCCGGGTTGATCATCAGCTCCGTCGCATAGTTTGCCTGCTGGCACATGTACTCGAAGAGCTCCTCTCCCTCGCGCCAGCGCAGCGTCATATGGCCCTCGACGGGCGCGTCGTACGCGGTCGTATCCTCCATCACGAACGTGTATTCGATGGTCTCCGCATCGACACGATGGAAATACTCGGTGACGTGCACGGCTTCCGTATGCGGCAGCCCCATGCGCTCGAACCAGAAGCCTTCGTTGTAGCCGATCGAGTCGATGACCAAAGTGTCGCCTTCCCACCAGCCGATGTTGTGCCCGTAATAGCTCGGCGTCGGAACCGCGGGATGGCTTCGGCCGTCCATGAAAATTTCGCGATACGAGTGCGGCCCGCCGATATCGAAGATGTAGATGCGATCGAGCGCCTCGATCTCGACGATCTCGACGCCGTACGGGGTCAGGAACTGGCGGATCGCACCCGACGGCTTGCAGCGCGCGTGCGGCTCGAGGTCGTGCTGCTGCCGGGAATCGAAAAGCCCCTTCGCCCACGGCTTGAACGCAATCTCATCGACGACGAAGAACGGGCGCCCTCCGCCGTAGACGGGCATCCATATGCCGCTGCGCTGTTCCCCATGCGGCTCGAGCGTCCCGAAGGCGGCCTTCGGCGCAGCGTCGACGGACCCGGATTGCGCGTGAACGCCGACGGCCGGCACCGCCGCGAGACACACGGCGAGCGCTGATTTACCCAAGCCGGGCATGTGCTTCCTCCCCACTGTTCTTGTTGGCTCGACTCGGCCGGAGCGGCCATCGCCGGCGAGTGCCGTACCGATTCGATGGATTCGATAGTCCCAAGCCGCGGTGATTTCGTCAAACGGTCCGGCGAGCAGCGGACCGCCGCGCGCCGGCCCGGGCAGCCTCGCGCGCCGCGACGCGCCTGCGGGACGCGACGGAACGCCGGCGGTCGTCTTGCTTGCGCCGCGTCGGCGCGCTGCTGTCCAATCTCGCGTGTGTCGCAGACCGAGGAGAGCGCGTGGGCGGGTGGATCTTGCTGGCGATCGTCGCGGCGCTGGCCGCATGGGCCGTCGTCGCTTTCAATCGCCTCGTTCGGCTGCGGAACCAGATGCGCTCGGCGTGGGCGGACATCGACGTGCAGCTGACTCGGCGTCACGACCTCGTTCCGCAGCTCGTCAAAGCCGTGCAGGCCTATGCGAGCCACGAGCGTGCCGTGTTGACCGCGGTCACCGAGCTGCGCGCCGAGGCGTTGCGCGAGACGAGTCCTGCCCGCCTCGCTGAGGTCGAATCCGCGCTCGAGAAGGCGCTCGCGCGGATCTTCGCGTTGCAGGAAGCCTATCCGGACCTGCACGCGAGCGGGAATTTCCTCGAGCTGCAGCGCGAGCTCGTCGATGTCGAGGAGCACTTGCAGTATGCGCGGCGCTTCTACAACGGCGCCGTCCGCGACTACAACGATGCGGTGCAGCGCGTGCCCGACACGTTGATCGCGCGGCTGTTCGCGTTCCGCGGCGGAGAGTTTTTCAACGCGCGGGACGCGGAGCGGGGTGCCGTTCAGGTGCAGCTCTCGTGAACGGGCGAGTCGCACGGCTCGCCGCTCTCGGCCCCGCTTCGCTGCTCGCGCTGCTCGTCCTGCTCGCGCCGCTTGCGGCGGCGCAGCCCGGCGAGCGCATTCTCGACTACGACATCGAGGTCGACGTTCGCGCGGACGGCAGCCTCCTCGTGACGGAGCACATCACCGTTCGTGCGGAGCAGAACATGATCCGCCGCGGCATCTATCGCGACTTTCCGACGCGCTACCGCGACCGCTTCGGCAACCTGATCGTCGTCGGCATGGACGTGCTCGGCGTCGAGCGGGACGGCGTGCCCGAGCCGTGGTTCACGGAACGCTTGTCGAACGGTATCCGAATCAATACCGGCAACGACGATTTCCTGCCGCGCTTTCCGGCCGAGTACCGCTATACGCTGCGTTATCGCACGACCCGCCAGCTCGGCTTCTTCGAGACGGACGACGCGCTGTACTGGAACGCGATCGGCACCGGTTGGGAGCTCGCGATCGACTCCGGCAGCGTCGAGGTCCGGCTGCCTGCGCCCGTGCCGGTCGAGCGCATGCGGGCCGAGGCGTATACGGGGCCGCAAGGCGCGCAAGGGCAGGACTATCGCGTCCAGCTCACTGCGCCCGGCGTCGCGCGTTACGAGCTGACCGCGCCGCTCGCGCCGCGCGAAGGGTTCACGATCGTGCTGTCGTTCCCGAAGGGCGTGGTCGCGGAGCCGACGGCCGCGCAACGCGCGGGATGGCTGCTCCGGGACAACGCGGGCCTGCTCGTCGCGCTTGCGGGCTTCGTTGCGCTCGTCGTCTATTGCGTCGCGCGCTGGCGCAAGGTCGGGCGCGATCCCCGCCGCGGCGTGATCATCCCGCGCTACGAGCCGCCGGAAGGCCGGTCGCCGGCCGAGCTCCGCTACCTGCGAAAGCGCGGCTACGACCCGCGGTGCTTCACGAGCGATCTGCTGCTCGCCGCGGTCGGCGGTCACGTCGAGGTCGAGCGCGAGAAGCGGATGCTCCTCGGCGATCGCTGGTACCTGCAACGGAAGGGCGGAGGCGCGCGGATCGACTACCCGACCGTGTCGGCGCTGACGGCGACGCTGTTCGCCCGCAAAGAGCGGCTCGAGCTCGCGAAGAAGAATGCGCGCCATCTGCAGAGCGTGCGGAGCGCGCATTCGAAGGCGCTCGACAAGCGGCTGCACGGCAGTCACTTCGAGCGCAATGTCGGCAGCGTCGCGATCGCGATCGTGCTCGCACTGACGAGCGCGGCGGGCCTCGCCGTCGCGGCCGCGACGGACGGCGGCGGCGAGCCCGCGATCCTCGCCGTGATCGCCGCGTCCGCCGTCGTCGTGCTGCTCTTCGCGTGGCTCGTGCAGGCGCCGACCCCGGACGGGCGTCGTCTGCTCGATGAGGCCGACGGGCTGAAGCTGTACTTGAGCGTCGCCGAGCGCGACGAGCTCGCCGCGATCGAGGGACCGGACGGGCGCCCGCCGCTCGACGCCGAGCGCTACGAGGGGCTCCTGCCTTATGCGGTCGCGCTCGATGTCGAGGAGGCGTGGACGCGGAAGTTCACGGCCGCCGTCGGCGCTGCGGCCGCTGCGGAGACGACGTCGCGGATCGGCTGGTATCGCGGCGGCCGCGCGGACGATCTCGGCGGCATAGCGAAGGCGGTCGGGGCCGGGCTCAGCCATTCGATCGCGTCCGCGTCGTCGCCGCCTGGCAGCAGCTCGGGCTCGGGCGGCAGCGGCTCGTCCGGCGGCGGAGGCGGCGGCGGGGGCGGCGGCGGCCGCTGAGCCGCCGCCGATCGCGCCGATGTGCGGCTCCTCGATGCCCGCGCGCCGCTCGCCCGAGAGTCGTTGCCGCTGCTCGCACCGTTCCCGCCGGTGTCCCGCATGCTGCACCGGTTGAAATCCATCGGCCCCGGCGCGGTCGCGTCGGCCGCGTTCATTGGTCCGGGGACGGTCACGACGGCGACCGTTGCCGGTGCCGAGTTCGGCTACGGGCTCGCATGGGCGCTCGTGTTCGCGACCGTGGCCGCGATCGCGCTCCAGGAGATGGCCGCTCGGCTCGGCGTCGTGAGCCGCAAGGGCCTCGGCGAGGCGGTGCTGGCGCTCGCCGCGCGCTCGCCGGTGCTGCGCGCGGGCGCCGCCGGGCTCGTCGTGGCAGCCCTCTGTTTCGGCAACGCGGCGTACGAGGGCGGGAACATCGCGGGCGCCGCGCTCGGCGTCGCCGCGATCTCCGACGCATTGCCGCGCGCTGCCGTCTGCGCGCTGATCGCGGCCGGCGCTGCGGTCCTGCTGCTGTTCGGCGGCTATCGGCTGATCGAGCGAGTGCTGATCGCGATGGTCGTCGTGATGGGCTTCGCGTTCCTGATCACCGCGATCATCGTGCGGCCGGAGCTCGACGCCGTGCTGCGCGGAATGCTCGTGCCGCGCTTCACGTTCGAGGCCGCGCCGCTCGTGCTCGGCCTCGTCGGCACGACGATCGTGCCGTACAACCTGTTCCTGCACGCCGCCGCCGCGCGCGCGCGATGGTCCGGCGCGGACGCGCTCGGCGACGCGCGCTTCGACGCGTGCTTCTCGATCGGGGTCGGCGGCCTCGTGTCGATCCTGATCCTCGTCACCGCCGCCGCGAGCTTGTTTGGAACGCAGACCGCGATCACGAGCGCCGCGGAGATGGCGCGCCAGCTCGAGCCCGCGTTCGGCGCCGCGGCGAAGTGGCTGCTCGCCGTCGGGCTCTTCGCCGCCGGGTTGAGCTCGGCGATCACTGCGCCGCTCGCGACCGCCTATGCGGCCGCGGAGCTGTTCGGCTTCCGCAGCGATCCGCGGGCCGGCGTGTTCAGAGCGGTCGCGCTCGCGATCCTGCTCGTCGGCACCGTCGCGGCGATCACCGGTGCGCAGCCGGTGGAGCTGATCCTGTTCGCGCAGTTCGCGAACGGTCTGCTGCTGCCGGTGATCGCCGCGTTTCTCGTGTACGCGATGAATCGGCGCGATCTGCTCGGCGCACACGTGAATCGGGCCGGCGCGAACGTGCTCGCCGTCGTCGTGATCGTGGTCTGCATCGCGCTCGGCGTGCGCGCGCTGCTGCGCGCCGCCGCGTCGCTTTGACGCGGCGGCGGCGCGACCGGACCGGTTACAGGGTCGACCGGACCGGTCCGGCTGCGATGGGCAGGCGTGCGTCAGGCCACTCGCGACGCGGCCGAGAGCAGATCGTACTTGCGCAGCTTCTCGACGAGCGTCGTGCGGCGCAGGTTCAACAGCCGCGCGGCATGCGCGACCGTGCCTTGGGTCTGGCTCAGCGCGTTGCAGATCAGCCGCTTCTCGATGTTGCTCAAGTGCTCGCGCAGATCGATTCCGCCGCTCGGGATCTCGGTCGAGTCGTCGACGCCGGCAGTCAGCGTGCAGGTCGTGCCGGAGCGCCGGCGCTCGCCGATGCTCGGCGGCAGGTCCTCGCGTTGAATCGTCCGGTCCGGATACAGGATAGACAGCCGCTCGACGAGGTTCTGTAGCTCGCGCACGTTGCCCGGCCAGCTGTAGGACTGAAGGCAGCTCATCGCGGTCGGCGAGAAGCGGATCGCAGGACGGCCCTCGGCCTGGCCGCGCCGCACGAGATCGTCGATCAGATCCGGCAGGTCTTCGAGACGCTCGCGAAGCGGCGGCACGCGGATCGGGAACACGTTCAGGCGGAAGAAGAGGTCCTCGCGGAACTCGCCGGCCGCGACCCGAGCCTCGAGATCGCGGTGCGTTGCGGCAAGGATCCGCACGTTCGCGCGCCGGCTCTCCGGGCTGCCGACACGCTCGAATACCCGCTCCTGCAGCACGCGCAGCAGCTTCACCTGCATATCGAGGCTCATGTCCCCGATCTCGTCGAGGAACAGGGTGCCGCCGTTCGCGAGCTCGAAGCGTCCTACGCGTGACGCGATCGCTCCGGTGAATGCGCCTCGCTCGTGTCCGAAGAGCTCGGACTCGAGGAGGTCTCGCGGGATCGCGCCGCAGTTGACCGGAATGAACGGGCCCGTCCGGCGCTTCGACGCATCGTGGATGCGGCGCGCAACGAGCTCCTTTCCGCAGCCGGACTCGCCGGTGATCAGCACCGTGCTGTCGTAGCGGGCGACTTGTCGAATCAGAACATTGAGCTCCGCTATCGCAGCGGAGGGGCCGACCGGGAAGGATGCTCCCGCAGTCGATTGATCGGTCATTGAGTTCCCCCCAAGCGGCGTCTTGCCGCCGGACTCGCCTGTTTTTTTAGCAGGGCGAATGATCTCCACTGAGCGTGCGGGGGCTGAAGGAACTATGTCACATCGTCGGCGTTCCGCGTCGCCGATCTGCGACGCGTCGTGATCAGTCGGACGCTAGCCCGGCCGCGGCGCTGTCGGGATCGCCGCCGTCGACGATTTGCGCAGCGCTGTTCAGCTCGTGCGCGGCTTGCAGCACGATACGACGGAGCGGCTCGGGCAGGTCGGGCGTCTCGTCGATGAACGCGCGGACGACGGCCGCGGCCCGGCGGCTTCGGTGGCCGCCGAGCATCGCATTCGTCCATCGGGTCGGGAAGAAGATGTCCCCGGTGCGCTGGATCTCGGGAAGCAGGTCGAGCGCGCGCCGCAGGTGCTTCTCCGCGGATGCAGCCCGCAGCGGATGATTCAGATACTCGAGCCCTTCGACGACCCACGGCTCGCGGCGTCGATTCGCGGGGTCTTCGAGCTCGGCGAAGAACGCGTCGCGCTCGTCCTCGACGGCGGAGAGCGCGGGCATCACGAACGCGAAGCGCGCCCGGCGGTCGGGGTTCGTCAGGCGCTCGAGCTGGGCGTCGAGAATCTCGGCCGCGCCGTCTGCGCTGCGCACCGCGAGCTCGAGCGCGATCTCGGCCTCGTCGATCTCGGAGAATACGAGTCCGTCGACCTGCTCGTCGCGCCGCCACAGGCGCTCGAGATAAGCGACGCTTTCCGGGGTCGTCGCCGTGGTGCGGAACGCATCGAACCACGCGGCCTTCAGGCTCGTCGTAGCCGCGCTCGACAGGCCGGCGAGGAGCGTCGCCTCGAGGTCGGCTGCGATCTCGGCGCGGACAGGCTCCGGCAGGAACCGCCAGAACGTGCGGCGCGTGACGTCGAGCGCGAGCTGAACGTTTTGCTCGCTGTCCTCGCGCGGCAGCGCCGCAAGCGCGAGCCCGATCAGCCGCCGCGGCGAGATGCGGCCGGCGAGCATCTCGTCCCATAACGTGATCCACGCGGCGCCTCTGGATACCGGATCCGCGATCTCCGGCAGCCGCTCGAGCAGATACTCGCGGCTCGCCGCGTCGAGCTCGAACGCGCCGTACGCGAGGCCGTCCGCCGGCGGAAGGACGAGCTCGACTTCGGCGCTGGGTAAGTTGGCCGGCAGCTCCGCGCGCGGGCCGTTCAGCTCGACCGGAACCCTGCGGGCGACGCCGGCCGACACGACGAGCGCGTCGATTCGCTGCGTCCACAGCAGGTTCCGGCCGGGGATCGGATCTGCCTGCACGAGCGCGACCCGATCGCGTGCGATCTCGGTGCGGATCGTCGGCCTGCCCGCTTCCTCGATCCATGCGCGGCTCCACTCGACGACGTCGAAGTCGGCTTCCGCGTCGAGGATCGCGACGAGATCGAGCCAGCCGGCGTTGCCGAACGCGAAGCGCTCGAGGTAGGTCCGCAGCGCGCGGCGAAATCCGTCGGCGCCGATCAGCTGCTCGAGCTGACGCATCACGACCGGCGCCTTCTGATAGATGATCGGTCCGTACAGCGTGCCCGCGTCGTCGAGGTTGTCGAGCGTCTGCCGGATCGGATGCGTGCCGGCCGTGCGATCTACCGCATACGCGCGCGGGTGATGCGCGACGAGGAAGCTCAGGTCGTGGTCGATATCCGGGAACGCGGGATCGACGATCTTCGCGGCCATGAAGTTCGCGAAGACCTCTTTCATCCAGACGTCGTCGAACCAGCGCATCGTGACGAGGTCGCCGAACCACATGTGCGCCGTCTCGTGCGAGATTACGCGCGCACGGTCGAGCACATCGTTCTCGGTCGCGGATTCGTCGAGCAGCAGCGACGTGTCCCGGTAGTAGATCGCTCCGGGATGCTCCATACCGTTGAACTGGAACGCCGGAATCAGCACGAAATCGAATTTGCCGAACGGATAGTCGATGCCGGTGTAGTCCTCGAGCCACGCGAGCGCGGCGGCGTGCAGGTCGAAGATCGCGTCGCGGTTGCGCGCGACCTTCGCCGCGTCGGTCTCGCGGTGGAACATCCGATACTCGCGTCCGCCGCGCTCGGCGGTCTCGACGAGGAAGCGCCCGGCGGCGAACGCGAAGAGGTACGTCGGGATCGGCTCGGTCTCGGCGTAGCGGATGCGCACGGCGTCGCCGGCCGGCTCGCGTGCGATCTCGGCGCCGTTCGCGACCGCGTGCCAGTCGGCCGGCACCGTCAGCTCGAGCGTGAAGCGCGCCTTCAGATCAGGCTGATCGAGGATCGGCACCGCGTGATGCGCGCGTGCGGGCACGAACAGCGAGTACAGGAAGTCCGGGTTGCGGTTCAGCGGGCCGTCCCCGGCGCGGAAGCCGATCTCGATCACGTTCTCGCCCGGCGCGAGCGCGTCGGCGGGGATCACGATGTGGCCGTCGGCGGCTGCGGCCTCGAGCGTGCGGCCGTTCGCAGCGACGTGCCGGACGTGGTCGGCGCCCGGAGCGAAATCGATGACGAGTCGCGGCACGGGCTCGGCGAGCCGGACGCGAACTGCGGCCGTGCCTTCGATCGGCGCGGTCGCGTCGGCCGGAATCGACAGCGCGTACGCGTAGCGCGGGTCGCGGATCGCGGCGGCGCGCTCGGCCGCGAGCGCGGCGGGGACGCCGGCCTCGACGACGGCGGCCGGCTGGCCGTGGGCGGCGCCGATGCCGAGCACGACGGCGATACCGGCGGCGATCACGGCGGCGGCGACGAGACGGCGCAGGCCGAGGCTCGGACCGGTGGGCGGGCGCGACGGCTTCACGTCGGCTTTTTCGGCGAACCGCATGGGGCTTGTCAACGTATACTTTGCTGGCGCGGCCCGGGCCCGTATCGGCGCCCGGCCGGCGCGGCAGGGGAGAGATGCCATGACTTCGCGTGTCGTCGTGCTCGGATACGCCTTCATTTTGTCGGCGGCGTCGCCCGCCGGCGCCCATCACAGCTTCGCGCCGCATTTCGACGCCGCAAAGCCCGTCGTGATCAGCGGCACGGTCGTCGAGTTCGAGGCGCGCAACCCGCACGCGTACGTGCACATCGAAGCCGTCGACGAGAACGGGCAGACGCGCGAATACGTCTGCGAGTCTCACGGCGTCACGCAGCTCGAGCGCAACGGCATCAGCCGGACGATGCTCGCGCCGGGTGAGCGGATCACGGTGACCGGCTCGCAGGCGCGGCGCGATCCGTACATGTGCTTCTTCAACACCGTCGAGCTCGCGGACGGCCGCGTGCTGAACGTGAACGGCAGCAGCGCGGCGGCCGAGGCGCCGGTGAAGCTGCCGGAAAGGCACGATATCTACGGGACGTGGCTGCTGGTCCCGGCGAACCGCGCGACGAGCGGGCCGCAGCCGATGATGGCGTTCCTGACGCCGGAGGGCGAGGCGGCCGTCGCGCAATACGATCCGTTCGTCGACGATCCGACGTTCCGCTGCGACCCGGTTGCGATCCGCAGGGTCTGGTTCGCGCCCGGCACGCCGCTCGAGATCGTCCGCGACGGCGACCGCGTGATCTTGCGCCACGAATGGATGGACGTCGAGCGTATCGTCCACTTGAACCTCACGGAGCACCCGGCGGACGGGCCGCGCACGACGCTCGGCCACTCGATCGGTCATTTCGAGGGCGACACGCTCGTCGTCGACACCGCGAACTATGCGGAGGGCGTGCTGAATCAGTACGTCGAGCAGCCCGGGCAGCCGACGAAGGGCCTGCTGCACTCGGATGCGTTGCGGTCCGTAGAGCGGATCCGTTTCGATCCGCAGACGCAGCGCCTCGTCGTCAGCATCGATCTCGAGGATCCGAAATTCTTCACGCGGCCGTTCGATACGGCGGTTGCCGAGTACGCGCCGACGAATCTCACGATCGAGCCGTTCGGCTGCCGGCCGGAGAATCCGGATCACACGTTGAAGCCATGACGTGCGGCGGCCGCGGGTTGCAGCAGGGTCGCCGCGAGCGGCGCAGCCGGCGCGGCGAGGTGTCATGACGGCGTGGACCCGAATTCCGAGCCCGATCGGGGATCTGATCCTCGTCGCGACGGACGGCCGCCTGACCGAGATCCGCTTCACGACCGGACCGCGGCCCGGAGCGCCGCCTGCGGGCTGGCCGGAGGACCGGCGGCCGCTCGAGCAGGTGATCCGGCAGCTCGACGAGTACTTCGCAGGCGAGCGGCGCGAGTTCGACGTGCCGCTCGCGCCGCGCGGCACGCCGTTCCAGCGCCGGGTATGGGACGCGCTGTTGAACATAACGTACGGCCGCACCGCGTCGTACGGGGATATCGCGCGGGCGATCGGCCAACCGAAGGCGGTCCGTGCGGTCGGGCTCGCGAACGGCCGCAATCCGATCCCGATCGTGATCCCCTGCCACCGGATCATCGGCAGCAACGGAACGTTGACCGGATACGGAGGCGGGCTGCCGATCAAGCAGACGCTGCTCGAGCTCGAAGGCGCGCTGCCGCGCTCGGTAGCTCTCCCGATGCGGCATCCGCCCGATCCCGAAGATCTGTCAAGCCCAAAACCTTGATCTGGACGAAATAACGGCGCCCCCCGATAATGGCCGAACCATTGCCCGCGGGCGGCAGGGTCGCACAAGAAGTGGTCCAGCCACCATTGCCGACGTGGCCGGGCGTGGCGCGGGGAGAACGACAATTTCGGCCAAGCTCGGCATCGTAGCTGCCTTAGTCGGCACCGTCGCAGCGGCGGTCGGCGCCGTGCTCGTGACGACGCACATGCGTGGTTCCGACGACGCGTCGTGGGCCGTCGTCGAGACGTACTGTTTCGACTGCCACAACCGTCTCGACCGGGCCGGCGATCGGGCATTCGACTCGTTGTCCCCCGATCAGATCGCCGAGCACGCGGAAACCTGGGAAGCGGCGATCCGCAAGCTGCGCGGCGGCCTGATGCCGCCGGCAGGCGCTCCGCGGCCGGACGATCGCGAGCTGACGCAGCTCGTCGCGTGGCTCGAGCACGAGATCGACTCGGCCGCGCAGCAGCCCGCGCCCGGGCGCGTGTCGCTCAGGCGGCTGAATCGCCGCGAATATGCGTACGCGATCCGCGATCTGCTCGCGCTCGAGATCGATGCCGCCGCGCTGCTGCCGGAGGACAACGCGGAGGGCTACTTCGACAACAACGCCGATGCGTTACAGGTCTCGCCGGCCTTCGTCGATCAATACGTGCACGCCGCGCGGCAGATCGCGATCGAGGCGGTCGGCAACCCGGATGCGCTGCCCGAGACCGTGACGTACGGCGATCCGGCGAACATGGTCATCTCGCTGCCGCCGCAGGGGGCGCCCGGCACCGGTCGGCAGCAGCATCACATCGCAGGCATGCCGTTCGGCACGCGAGGCGGCTTCATCGTCGACCACAACTTCCCGGTGGACGGCGAGTACGAGCTCACGATCGGCGACATGGCGCTCGCCCGCGAAGTGCCGCGGATGGAGTTCGAGAACACGGTGATCGCGCTCCTCGACGGCGAGGAGTTCTATCGGACGAACATCGGCGGCGAGGCCGATCACAAGGCGATCGATCAGCTGCTCGATCCTGCGGTCGAGCAGATCAACAACCGGCTGCGCAAGATCCGTTTCCACGCGACCGCGGGGCAGCACAGGCTCGCCGTCACGTTCGTTCACCGCAGCTTCGCCGAGAGCGACGAGCGGATCAGGACGATTGCGCTCGAAGGCGGCCAGGAGCGCATCCAGGCGGCGCATGCGCTGCAGATTCGCGGGCCGTTGACCGCGACGGGCGTCAGCATGTCGCCGAGCCGCGAGAAGATCTTCATCTGCGAGCCGACCGAGGCGGGCGGCGAGAGACGCTGCGCGCTCGACATCGTCGCGAACCTGGCCGAGCGCGCATTCCGCCGTCCGGTGACCGACGAGGATATGAGCGGCCTGATGGCGTTCTATGACGCCGGCTTCGTCGAAGGCGGCTTCGAGCGTGGCGTCCGCGATGCGCTGATGGCGATCCTCGCAAGCCCGCATTTCCTGTACCGCGCCGAGCCCGGGCAAAGCGACGGGATCGTCGAGCTCGACGACCTCGCGCTCGCGTCCCGGCTTTCGTTCTTCCTGTGGGGCAGCCTGCCCGACGAGGAGCTGCTCGACCTTGCGCGGCAGTCCCGGCTCGGCGAGCCGGACGTGCTCGCGGAACAGGTGCGCCGCCTGCTCGCGGATCCGCGCGCGATGTCCCTCGTCGACGATTTCGCGTTCCAATGGCTCGGGCTCGCGAAGCTCGACGAGATCACGCCGGATCGCGGTCAGTTCCCGCACGCGAGCGGCCTGCTCGACCCGCGCGCGCTGTTGAAAGAGGAGCTGCGGCTCTTCGTCGACAGCATCCTGCGCAGCGACCGCAGCGTCGTCGATCTGCTGACCGCGGATCACACGTTCCTGAACGAGCGCCTTGCGATGCACTACGGCATCGAGACGGTGAAGGGCGCGCGCTTCCGCCGCGTGACGCTCGAGGACACGAAGCGGCACGGCCTGCTCGGCAAAGGCGCAATCCTGATGATGACGGCGTATCCGAACCGGACGTCGCCCGTGCTGCGCGGTGCGTGGATTCTCGAGCGGCTGCTCGGCGCCCCGCCGCCGGAGCCGCCGCCGGACGTGCCCGAGTTGCCGCGGGCCGAGCGCGGTCAGGCGGCAACGCTGCGCGCGCGGCTCGAGCAGCACCGGGACAGCCCCGCGTGCTTCTCGTGCCACGGCGTGATGGATCCGTTGGGCTTCGCGCTCGAGAATTTCAACGCGGTCGGTCAATTCCGCACGCACGATCCGGATACGATGACGCCGATCGACGCGTCGGGCGAGCTGCCCGACGGAACGCCGATCGGCGGAGCGGACGACCTGCGGCGCGCGCTCGTCGCGCAGCCCGACCGATTCGTGCAGACGGTGACCGAGAACCTGATGACCTATGCGCTCGGCCGGAGTCTCGACTATCGCGATATGCCTACCGTTCGCGAGATCGTGCGCCGCGCCGAGAAAGAGAATTACCGCTTCGACGCGATCGTTCTCGGCGTCGTGTCGAGCGATGCGTTTCGAAAGAGGGAAGGCCCGCGCCAGATTCAGGCGGCGGCCCGGTAGCCTCGGCTCGAGAAACCAGGCTGGAGGATTGCGTTATGTTTCTTACCCGTAAGCACCTGTCGCGACGCACCGTGCTGAAGGGCGCAGGCGCGTCGATCGCTCTTCCTCTGCTCGATGCGATGATTCCGGCAGGCACGGCGCTTGCGAACACCGCGGCCGCTACCCGCCCATGCGTCGGCTTCGTGTACTTCCCGCACGGTGCATTGCAAGACGAGTGGGAGCCGCAGAAGGTCGGCCGGGATTTCGAGTTTCCGTTCATCCTCGAGCCGCTCGCGCCGCTGCGCGAGCACGTGACGGTCGTCAGCGGTCTGCGCAACAAGGGCGGCGAAAGCTCGAACCCGCACGGCATCATCGAGGAGACGTGGCTGAACGCCGTCGCCCCGCGGATGCGTAACCCGGCGACCGGGGTCGGCGTCACCGTCGACCAGATCGCGGCGCGGCATCTCGGCAAGGAGACGACGTTGCCGTCGATGGAGCTGTGCGGCGAGCCCGGCGGCGTGATCTCGTTCCGCACGCCGGATCAGCCGCTGCCGATGGAGGGCAACCCGCGCAAGGTTTTCTTCTCGTTGTTCGGCCAGGGGCAGACGGATGCGGAGCGCCGCGCGATCCTGAACACGCAGAACAGCCTGCTCGATTACGTGAAGGAGTCGACCGCCAGCTTGAACCGCAAGCTCGATGCGGCCGACAGGGTCAAGGTCGCGAACTATCTCGACTCCGTCCGCGAGGTCGAGCTGCGTGTGCAGCGGCTCGCGGAGAACGCGGCAGCGTTCTCCGACCTTCCGGAAGCGCCGCTCGGCGCGCCCGACGATTTCGGCGAGCTGCTCGACGTGCAGTTCGAGATGATCGCGCTCGCGTGGGAGACGAACCGGACACGGGTCGCGTCGATGCGGATGGTCCAGGAAGCGAGCATGCGCACGTATCCGAACATCGGCGTGCACGAGGCGTTCCATCCGACGTCCCATTGGGGCGGATATCCGGACCGTATCGCGAACTTGCGGCTGATCCAGAACTACCACACGGCGGTCTTCGCGAAGTTCGCGCAGCGCCTGAAGGACACGCCGGACGGCGACGGCTCGCTGCTCGATCATGCGATCATCCTGTTCGGCAGCAACATGGCGAACAGCGACGCGCACAACAACGACCCGTTGCCGCAGGCGCTGATCGGCAAGGGCGGCGGCATCCGCGGCGGCCAGCACCTGAAGTATCCGCAGGACACGCCGCACGCGAACATCCTCGTGACGATCCTCGAGCGCGCCGGCGTTCCCGCGTACGAGTTCGAGACGTTCGCAGACAGCACCGGACCGCTGTCGGAGGTCTGAGCATGCGTCGCACCCGATTCCGACCCGTCGCGTCGCTCGCGCTGATCGCGCTGCTCGCGGCGGGCGGAAGCGCGGGCGCGCCGAAGGCGACCGACGTCAATCATCGGTTCCCCGACGGCAGCACGCCGCTGCAGTGGGCGGTCTACGAGCTCGACGTCGCCGAGGTCCGGCGCCTGCTCGACGCCGGCGCCGACGTTTCCGCCGCGAACGACTACGGCGCGACGCCGATGGGCCTCGCCGCCGAGGTCGGGCATGCCGAAATCCTGAAGCTGCTGCTCGACGCGGGCGCCGATCCCGATTCGCCGAATCCGGAAGGCATGACGGCGCTGATGGCGGTCGCACGAACCGGGAACGTCGATGCGGCGCGGCTATTGCTCGAGCGCGGCGCGACGGTCGACGCTCGGGAGACTTGGGGCGGCCAGACGGCGCTGATGTGGGCGTCGGCGCGCCGGCATCCGCAGATGATGGAGCTGCTGATCGCTCACGGCGCCGACGTCGATGCGCGCTCTATCCATCGCGACTACCAGCGGCGGGTGACGGCCGAGGGCCGGCCGAAGAGCCTCGACAGCGGCGGCTTCACGCCGCTCCTGTATGCCGCGCGAGAAAACTGCATCGCGTGCGTCGACGTGCTGCTCGCGAAGGGCGCGGATATCGATCTGCCGGATCCGGACGGCGTCACGCCGCTGCACCTCGCGATCATGAACGCGAACTGGGATCTCGCGAAGCGGCTGATCGAGGCGGGCGCGAACGTCGACCAATGGGACATCTATGGCGCGGCGCCGCTTTTCACCGCGGTCGGGCTGCACACGCGGGTCGACGGCGGGCGCGCGTCGATCGACCCGGTCAACGAGACGAAAGGCATCGAGATCGTCCGCATGCTGCTCGAGCGGGGCGCGAATCCGAATATGCAGCTCTTCTTCCGTCCGGCCGACGTGCGCGGCTCGACGAATACGCGGGGCTCGACGCCGCTGATTCGCGCGGCGACGAACGGCGACGAGGAAGTCATCAAGCTGCTGCTCGAGCACGGCGCCGACGCGACGATCTACATGGCCGATCGCCAGACGCCGATTCATGCGGTGCTCGCCGGCCGCACGCCGGAGCCGAAGGCACTCGAGCTGATCAAGTTGTTCTACGAGGCCGGCACGGACGTGAACGTGATCGCGCTCGTGAATCACCGCGAGGAGATTCGCGGCGGCACCGCGCTGCATTATGCGGTGCGCAAGCGCTACAAAGAGGTCATCAAGCAGCTCGCCGAGTACGGCATCGATCTCGACGCGAAGGACCAGGACGGGCTCACCGCGCTCGACTATACGCAGTCGCGCGGCTTCATGCCGTTCATGGCGCTGCAGACGCCGCTGTATGCAGAAGAGGCTGCGCTGCTGCGCGAGCTCGGTGCGACCGTCGAGATGGACCGGGAGCCGAATTGGCCCGTGCTCGGGCCGCCGCAGGGCGTCTGGGCGGATATCTGGCCGCTCGGCGAGCCGGCGGTGCATCCTCCGGTCTATACGCACGTGACCGATGAATAGGCCTGCGTTGTCGCGGCGGCGCTTCCTGCGCACGGCCGGCGAAGCCGTGGGCGCGGTCGGCGTCGCGTCGCTCGGTAACGCGCTGCTTCCGGCGCTGACGGCCCGCGCTGCGGAGATCACGACGACCGATCTCGGTGGTCTATTCCTGCTCGACGGCGCCGGCGCGAACGTGCTCGCGATGCCAGGGGAAGACGGCGCGCTGATGATCGACGGCGGGCTCGCCGAGAACGCCGAAGCGTTGCTCGGCGCCGTCTTTGCGGCGACCGGCAACGAGCGCGTGCATACGCTGATCAACACGCACTGGCATCCGGAGCAGACCGGCGCGAACGAGCTGGTCGGCCGTGCCGGAGGCGTGATCTTCGCTCAAGAGAAGACCGCGATGTACCTGAGCAGCCAGGTCTACTCCGGCAAGTACGAGCGAATTCCGCCGCTGCCCGAAGCGGCGAGGCCGAACGAGACCACGCGCGGCGAGGGCACGCTCGAGTTTGCCGGGCGGCGCCTCGACCACGGTTACCTGCCGGCCGCGCATACGGACGGCGATCTCTTCGTGCACATTCCGGAGCTGAACGTGCTCGTCGTCGGCGGCGTCCTGTCGAAGGACCGCTGGCCGCTTCTCGACTACCGCAACGGCGCGTGGCTCGGCGGCCGCGTCCGGGCCGTCGAAAGGCTGGCCGGGATCGTCGTGCCCGACACCCGCGTCGTGCCGGCGGACGGCCCTGTGCTCACCGGGCGCGACGTCGTCCGGCAACGCGACATCTATCAGGAGCTGTTCCTGACGATGATCGACTACATGAACAAGGGCTTCGGCCCGGAGGACGCCGTTGCGGCCAATCCGCTCGCGGCCTACTCCGCAGAGTTCGGCGACGCAGCGGCGTTTCTCGACGGTGCCTACCGCAGCATGCTGATCGCGTACGTGCCGGACTGACGTCGCTCGACGCCGGCCCGGCGCGCCGGTGTGCTACGGGCCTACCGGTAGCGCGTAATTGTCCACGACGTAATCGCCGACTTTGACGCAGCTCTCCTCGGCGGCGTCGAGCTCGAACGTGAAGTGGATTCCGCCGAGGACTCTGCTTCGTCCTTCCTCCTCGGCGAGCTCCCAGAAGCCGTTGTAGTGCCGTGTGACGCCCGGGCCGGAGCCCATCGCGGCCGCCCAATTGACCGTGATCGGCACGTCGTTCCCGTCGAAAAGGCGGGCCAGCGTTTGCGCGGCCGCGGCGCCGATGCACGCCATGTTGCTCGCATGCGAGGGGTAAGGCGGCGTCACGAGCAGCGGCTCCCAGACCGGATCTCCGGTCGTGTCGGGGTTCAGATCGTCGTCGCCCAGGCGGACCGCGGTCACCGGTCGCCACAGCCCGTACACGAACTTGCTCGTGTGCGCGGTCTGCAGCCCGTCGTGTATCGCGGCATTTAGCAGTGCGAATGCTCGCGCCGTCTCGCCGAGAGACCAGCCGCGCTCGCGAGCGACGTCGCGCGCGACGTTGTTCCATACGGCGAATGGAGTCGTGCTCGTATCGACGACCGCCCAAAGCCGGGCCGTCTCGGTCTGCTCGGGCGCGCGGGTCGCGCTCGTGGCGGAGCCGATCTCCTTCACTTCGTCGAATGCTGCCGCGTACTCGGCGCTCGTCAGGCTCGGCGGCCGGTCGGGCAGATACTGCGTAGGCGTCAGGAGCGCGAACGGCTCGACGTCGCCGACGTTCGCGAAGCCGGCAACCTGATTCTCGGCCGTCGGCCGCCAAAGGCCCGGGAGCTCGGGCAGCACGTACTCGACGTTCGGCTCCGAGTAACCGTCGTCCGCGCGCCAGTCGAGAATGGACTCCGCGGCCTGTCGGCCGACCTCCGCGCCCTGTCTTGCGCGGCCGCGTGGAATCTCGTCGAGCCTTGCGTCGAGCGCCGCGTCGAAAATATCCGCAGCGGCGGGAAGCGCCGCGACGAGCACGTCGTGCGCCGCCTGCGCGGCGGCGGCTTCCGGCGAAGCGCCGGAAGAGCCGTCGACCGGCATTCGATACGGGGTGTAGCGGCCCTCGATCGAATTCACCGCCTCGAACATCGCGATGTGCATGATCGCGTAGACGCGAATGTTCGCGAACGGCGGCGCTGGCGGTCCGTTCTCCTGCAGCAGCTGATTCCACTCGACGATCACGCTTGGATCTTGCTGTGCTTGCGCCGCGGCGCCGAAGCCCGCGAGTGCTGCGCAGGATAAGAGCTCGAGCGTACCCGCATTCCGTGTCTTCATCTGGGGTCCTCCCGGTTGCGCGTCTGACGTCGACGCCTCAGAGCAAAGCGCGTTCACACAAGACGATCGTCGGCCGAGAACGAGCAGCTGCAGGCCGCTACGGAGCGATCAACTGCGGAACGATCAACAGATCAACGATAGCGAGATCAACGATAGTGCTCCGAGCTCTTCTCGTTCTCGGCGCAGAAGTATTCGAGCAGGTCGTCGTCGGGCTGAAGCGTGTACGTCGGCGTGTACGTGATCGGCCGGGTATACGCGCCCGGATCGTCGATCGTGATCTCGACCTCGAGGTGTCCCGCGTCCGTCCGTCGGAAGCGCTCGATGACCGTGAGCTGGTCGCTGTTCGGGTGCCCCATGCCGTCGAGCCAGTGCCGGTCGTTGAAGCCGGTCGTCTCGACGACGAGCACGTCGTCCTCCCATCTCCCGGTCGAGTAGCCCATCCACCTCGGCACCGCATCTCGCATCTTCTCGCGCCCGTCCAGGAAGATCTGACGGAAGACGCTGTTCTCCTCGTGCAGCACGAGGATCAGCTCCGGCGTCTGCACGATCTTGAACGGCAGCGGCACCGTCGTGAGCCACGGGAATCCGGTCGGCCTGCAATGTGCAGTCGGCGCATCCAATCCGCGGCGCTCGAGCCGCTCCTCGAGCAGCGCCTCGGCCCACGGTTGAAACGGTACGGCGTCGGGCGGAGCGCCTCCGGTGATGTCGATGAAGTAACGCGGGAACTGGTTATGCTCGACGGTGACGACGTCGAACTCCGGATCGGCGTCGGCGAGCCACATGCCCGACAGGTTCGGCTTGCCGTCCGCGGCCCGCGGCGCCGGCGCGGTCAGATCGGGGGAGCCGTCGGGCATCCGCGGGACCGCGTCGTTCACGCGTTTCGCCCAATGCGCATTTGCCCACTGCGCATTTGTGATCGACATCCACGCGAGCGCGGCGTACAAACGTGGCCGGCGCCGTCATCGACGTCGACGTAGAACCACGTGTGCGGGTTGCGCCACTCGATCTTGGTCACCGTGCCGGCGATCGTGATTGGCTTGTCGATGTCGAACTGTGCGGAGAAGGCGTGATGCGCTGCCGCCGGGGTCGTCATTGCGAGCGTCCCAAGCAGCATCGAAACGGGAAGGTTGACGTTCATCGCGAGCATCCTCGTTTCGTCCAAGAAACCGGGAGAGGCCGACAGATGAACCCAAAGTCGAGATTATCGTGCTCGCGAGTTTTGGCGGAGTCAAGCTCCGAGAATGAACGGTCGGGCGCCGCCGGTCGAGCGGCGCCCGTACGACGATGCGGAGATGCTCGAGACTTACCTTCCGGGACCGCCTCCCGGCCGACCGCCTCCGCCTGCGCCGAAACGGCCGTACGGCTGCGGGTTCGCGATCAGGCGGTCGAGGAACAGATCGATCGACGCGGCCATCACGTCGATCGCGTCGAGCGCGCTGTTGTCGAATGCGTGATCCGCGCCTTGGATCAACGTCAGCGCGCTCGGCACTCCGAGGCCGTGGAGCTTGTTGAAGAAATCGATGCTCGACGAGACCGGAACGGTATTGTCCGCCGTGCCGTGAATGAAGATCGTCGGCGCGAAGCGCTCCGAGATGTAGCTCGTCGGCGATGCGGCGGCGATGTTCTCCGGCGTCGCTTCGCCTTCCGGAAACAGCCGCGTCGCGGTTTGCGCGCTCGCGAGAGGATATACGCCGATGCAGGCCTGCACATCCGAGCTGACGCCTGCATTGCCGCCGTCGCCTTCGAACTCCGCCATACCGTTCGTGCCGGCGGCCATCAGCGCGAGCATGCCGCCGGCCGAATAGCCGGCCACGGCGATCTTGTCGGCGTCGATGCCGAGACGCTCGGCGTTCGCCCGGGTCCAGCGGATCGCGGCCTTCGTGTCGTGGATCTGCGCCGGCCAGAAGTTTTCGCTCTGCAGCCGATAGGTCGCCGAGATGCTCGTATAACCGAAGCGGCCGAGCGCGCGCGCATCGTTGACGATGTAGCCGGCGTTCTTGTTACCGGTAAAGAACCCGCCGCCGAACAGGTGGATGATCGCCGTCCGCTTCGGCGTCACGCCTTCCGGCGGATGATAGACGTCGAGCAGAAGCTCCTTGTCGCCGCCTTTGCCGAACACGATGTCGCGCTCGACGCGGAGATCGCCGACGTCCGCTTGCGGCGCCTGGGCTCGGGCCGTGACGGCCGTCATGGCCGGAGCGGCTGCAAGCATGCCGGTGGATTGGATGAATCTGCGCCTGCTCATCTGCTTCATGTTGTTGTCTCCCGTGGAACGCGTGTCGCCCGATCCTCCCGCGAGGCGAGGCAGGCAAAAGATCATAAAGGATCTGACCCTATGGTGCCGGCGGCTCCGCTGGGCGTGTGGTCCGCGAGCGGCGCGGGACGGGGATCGCCCGCTAGTCGGGCGGTGCGGCGAGCGCGCGGCGAATCGCCGTCTCGACGGCGGAGTAGTCGCCGTTCGGGCGATCGAGCATCAACGGGGAGGCGGGGCGCAGCGCCGGCTGCGCGATGAAGCTGGGTCGTGTGCCGCGGTGCGGCTCGACGCCGTGCACGACGAACGGGTGACACAGGTAAACCGTGCCCGCCTCGCCGGTTGCGAGCGCAACCGGCCGGTTCGCGCTCTGCGCGAAGCCGCTTGCGCTGAGCTCTCGCAGCGACAGGCCGCGATCCCCGGCCTCGGCGAGCCGCCTCGCAATATCCCGATGCGAGCCGACACGAAGTCGGGTCGGTCCGTCGTCGTGGCCGACGTCCGAGAACAGGAACAGCATCAGCAGAGCTGTCCCTTTCGACGACACGTTCACGCGCGATGACGAAGAATCCTTACGCTCGCGGCCGAAGCCGGGCTCGACGCGCCATTCCCGGCCGCCCGGATCTGCGGTCGGGAAGCGGACCGAGAACGGACCGAGGTCTCCGCGCGCATGCCAGCGCCCGGCGCCGACGAGCCGATCGAATGCGAGGTGCAGCACGCGCGTGTTGGCCGCCTGGATGAACGGCGTCTGCGAGTAGCCGCCGATTCGAATCACGGGCGCCGTCCACGTGCGCGGGTCCTCGGGATCGCAGCCCATGTCTCGCCGCAGGATCGCGCGCGCTTCGTTCGCGAGCCGTCGCGGAAACGCGCCGTCGATCCTGACGAAGCCGTCCTCGATGAACGCCTCGAGCTGCTCGGGCGTCAGCCTGGTGGACTGAGGCCAAACCGATGACACGGGCGGCATTACGCGACTCGACCGATCCGGATGCTCAAGCGGGCGGATCGATAGACTAATTTCCTGCCGTATCGGAATCTGTATGAATTGTTGAGCCGGTTTGTAACGATGGCAGGACTATTGCTGGAACGAGGCCGACACGATGGACGTGGTTTACGCTATGCTTTACGCCGAACAGAACGGCCGCGCGGCCCCCGTCACGGGCGCGACGGGGCGGCACCGACCGCGGCCGGAGAAGAAGAAATGACGTGCACCAAGCTCGTGAAGCCGATCCTCGGCGCCATCATCGGGGGAGCCGTCCTTGCGGCGGGATCCGAGGCGCATCATTCGCCGGCCATGCTGTACGACCTCAGCCGGCAGATCACGATCGAAGGAACCGTGACCGAGTATCGACTCGGCAATCCTCACCTGCGGATCTACCTCGATGTCGCGATCGACGGCAACGTCGAGAAGTGGATGGCCGAGGGCGGCTCACGCACGGTGTTGCTGCGCAAAGGCTGGGACGGGACCGAGGTCGCGCCCGGTGATCGCGTGAAGATAGAGGGTCACCCGACACGCGACGGCTCGAAGGTCGTGCACATGGAGTACCTGACTTTGCCGGACGGCAGGGTCCTGTTCGCCGAAGATCTCGACGGCAGCCTGCTCGAGGAGCGGCGCCGGCGCTGACCGCGTCCCGCCTACGGAGCATCCGGAACGATGATGATGCGTAGCCCTCTGCTCGCCGTCCTGCTCGCCGCGTCGGCCCAAACGTTCGCCCAAACGTCCGCGGAGGTCTCGGGCGACGATCCCGCCGCAGCGTTTCTCGGCACGTGGAGCGGATCCTTCACGACGCAGGATCACGAGTTCTGGGGCGTCGAGGACTTTATGTGCTTCCCGGGTTGCGCGGTCGATATGCGCGATCGCCTGCGAGCGCTGCTCGACGATCCGGCGAACGACGACCGTCCGGTGTTCGAGCTGGCGGGAGAAGCCAGCGGCTTCGCGGCGGAGCGCCTGGCGTCGATCCTGACGCCCGAGGGGCGCCGTATCCAGGCGGAGAACGGGCCCGAGAACGATCCGAAGCTGCACTGCCAGCCGTACGGCTTCGTGCGGCAGGTGATGAATCCGCTGCCGATGATCATTCGGCGTGACGGCGAGCACCTGTTGATCCAGTACGAGGAATGGTCGCTGCTGCGCACGATCTACATGGACGGCCGTCCTCATCCGCAGTACCGCACGCCGTCGTTGCTCGGTCACTCCGTCGGCCGGATCGAGGACGGCGTGCTGATCGTCGAGACGGCGCGCGTCGCGCCCGATCGAATCTCCGACGAGTCGCAGGCCGGCTATACGACCAACCTGACCGCGGTCGAGCGCTACACCGTGCTCGACGATCCGCGCCGTCTCGAGCTCGAGCTGACGCTCGAGGATCCGACCGTGCTGACCGAGCCGTACGTGATGACGAAGACGTGGCTCTCGACGCCGGACGTCGAGCTCGTGACCGACCGCTGCGGCGAGCTGCCCGGCAAGTTCTGATCGATCCTGCCCGTCGTTTCGACTTCGGCGGCCGAGCGACCGACGACGCTGCGCGAGTGGTAGCATAGCGCCTCCGTCGTCACCTGGTCGCAAAGAGAAGCGAGATGTCCGGCCCGTCCTTTTACAAGAACGTCGTACCGCTGAACCGGGAGCGTCACCGGAACCTGAAACTGCGCCCTTCGGACGGGCGGGTCGCGTTCGCGGCCGGCGCGCACTTCGTGCCCGTCGCGGCCGTCGAGTTCTTCGATGCCGCGAGGGATTATCCGATCGTCTTTGCCGGCAGCGACGACGCGACGCCGCTCTCGATCCTCGGGCTGCGCGATGGGGAGAATCTGTTCGTCGACGCGGACGGCCGCTGGGCGAGGGGAGCATATGTGCCGGTCTTCGTGCGGCGCTATCCGTTCATCCTGAGCCGCGTCGACCCGGAAGCGACGGACTTCGCGGTATGTCTCGACGAGGCCTTCGACGGGCTGTCGGAGGCCGACGGCACGCCGTTATTCGACGACGACGGCAAAGAGAGCGAGCTCGTGACTCGCGTCGTCGGCGTGCTGCAGAATTTCCTGACGGAGACGGAGCGCACGCGCCGCTTCGTCGAACGTCTCCGCGGGCTCGACCTGCTGACCGTGCAGAGCATGCAGGTTCAGGACGGGACGGGCAGGACGTTCGCGCTGCGCGACTTCCGGATGGTCGACGAGAAGAAGCTCAAGGAGCTCGACAACGACGTCGTCGCCGATCTGCACCGGTCCGGTTATCTCGGCTGCATCTACGCGCACCTCGTGTCGCTCGGCAACATCGCGAAGCTGGCGACGCGGGTCCCGGCCGGGCAGCCGAGCGGCGTAGCCGACGGCACCGCCGGCTGAACCTGCCGGCGCGGGCCGCGCGGCAGGTTCGCCGAAAGATCAGGCGGTCTTTCGTCCGCCTACTGGCCTGCGGCTTCTTTCTCGGCGGCTTCCTTCTCCGCAGCGCGCGCGCCGGAGAGGATGTTCGCCATGCCGTAGTTGCCTTCGGTGCACGCGTACTCGAAGAGCAGGGTGTCCATCCGCGTCAGCGGGTAGACGCCGCCCCAGGGCTGCGCCCACGTGTGCGGATCCTCGACCATGAACTCGTACTCGAGCGTGTTCTCGTCGATTCGCGTCAGCCGCTCGGTCACGCGCATGTGCTCGGTCGCGCCGCGCCACGCGGTATCCGGGTGAAAGCCCGCGGTCTGGATCACGAACGTCTCGCCTTCCCAGCGCCCGACGGACGTGCCGTTCCACTGCGGAAGGAGATCTTCGGGCAAATCGCGGCCATCGGTCGGAATCATCCGCGGATCGCCCATCTCGCCCTGAATCACGACGTAGCCCGGGCTCTGGAAGATCTGCAGGTTGCTGTTGTAGCCCCGCGGCAGGATCGGCGCCAACGTGCTCGGCCAGACGATGCACCGCTCCGTCAACGAACGATACTCGGGCCCGTCGAACTCCTTTCCGCGGCGCGCCGCGGCAAGGGCGTCCGCCCTGGCCTCCGCTTCCGGCAGCAGCGGCGGGATGCGCCCGTTCTTCGGCGTCGTGACGATCGACGTGCGCATGTTCGTCGACGTCACGCCTTCGTACTCGCTCAGCGAGAACAGCTCCATGCTGTAGTGGACGTCCGCCTGCGTGCCGGGCTCGGTGTCGTCCGCGGCGTATTGCTGGGCCAGCCGCTGCTCGACGAACTCGGCATGCTCTTCCGGCGTGAAGAACTCCTTGTCGCCGAGCGCCGGATCGCGCTCGAGCGGGGCCGTCGTGTACTCGCTGTAGACGCCGGTGATGTCCGGGTCGCCCCACGCGGTTCGCGGGTGATCCTGCCCATGAGTGGCGGTGACGGCGAGCGCCGCGCCAACGGCCGCGGCGAGTGTCGCATAAGCTTGATGTTTCATCGCCTCGATGCTCCTTGCGGCGGCTGCGTTCCGGGTTTGCGCAGATGCCCGTAGATCTTCTCCTCCGCGTACGGCTCACACTTGAACTCGAGCATGCGGAAGTCCTCGTCGATGATTCGATACAGCGGCATGCTGATCGTCCACGGACGCGAGAACACGGTCGGATCCTCGATCGTCGCCTCGTAACGCATATGATTCGGGCCGAGCGGCGTATAACGCTCGACGACGCGCGCGTTCTCGGTCGCGTAGTTGCCGGCACGGTCGAGCCAGGTCTGGCCGTTGAGGCCGGTGACCTCGACGACGAACGTGTCGTCTTCCCAGCGCCCGTTCGACCAGCCCATCCAGCTGTCGAGCGGCGCCTCGTCCTGCCCGTTCACGAAGATCCGGCGTAGGCCCGTCGCGAACTGGTACACGATCACGACGTCGTTCTCGTTCTGGAAGATCTGGAACGGGTAGGGCATGTACGTCGAGCGGGGCACGCCGCCGAGATAGCATTTCCCTTCCGGATCCTCTTCGAGGCGGTTCGCGAAGCGGCGATCGCGTTCTGCGGCCGCTTCCGGCAAGTACGGAATCTTGCCGCCTTCGACGACGCCTTGCCCCGGCGGCACCGCGAAGTGCGCACCGAGCTCGAGCAGAACGGGATAATCCGAAACGTGCGGTTCGAGGTTCCAATGCGCCGTGTTCAGCGCCTGCCATGCGCCGCTGAGGTCCGGATGTCCGTCAGACGCGCGCGGAATCTCGGTCAACAAGCCTTGTGCGCCGGCGCTCGTCGCGGCCGCAAGCGCCGCGGCCGCGAGTATCGCCCGCGCTCTCATTCGCTGCCCTCGGGCACCGGCGTGCCTTCGAAGAACAGCGCACGTCCGTCCGCGAACGTCACGTTGCGGCCGACGGCCCGGTTCGACCCGTCGCGCGCCTGGTAGCCGGTGACCGTGAGCTCGGAGCCGATCGGGATCGACGCCTTCGTGATCCCGCGCCGCACGAGCGCGTTCGGGCTGCCGCCCTCGATCATCCACGTGACCGCCTCGCCGTCCTCGCCGACCACCTCGAGATGAATCCACGAGTGCGGGTTGATCAACTCGACCTTCGTGACCTTGCCTTGGAGCGAGACCGGATGGTCTACCGAGAACTCCGTCGAAAACGCGTGGTGCGCGTGCGCGGCCGATAAGGCCCATGCGCTCGCAACCGTTGCTGAGACTAGTGTGGCAAATCGCATTACCGCTCCCCCTGAGCTGATCACCTTCCAGGTGCCAATGATGCCTGATTTCGCGGCGAAACGAGACGGGCTTCAGGCGCACCCGAGCCTTCTTCGGCCGCCCCCGTTCGGCCGGCCGTCCGCGATGCAGAAAGGTCCGGTTCGCCGGAGTATGGCGTGCTCGATGCGAGCCCGAGGCCCCGGCCGGGCGCGGTGGCCCACGCCGACAACGGCGCCCGCCGGACGGGCGCCTTGCCGAGCCGCGTTATTCCGCCGGAAGCGCGAAACAGTAGAAGAGGCCGTCGCCTCCGGTGCTGATCAGCGCTTCCTGACTGCAGCCGCGCGAGTCGTGCGTCGAGTTCCACGCCGCGAAGTCATGGTGGCCGACTCGGGCCTTCGCGCCGTCGTCGCTGCTGCTCGTCCAGTTGCTGCAGGTCATGTCCTCGCCGGCCGGATACGCCGTGCCGTCCGGCTGCGACCCCGTCAGGATGTCGTGCCGATTCGGGAAATAGCCGCTGCCGGGAATGCGCCGGCCGCGCTCGTCGAGCGCCGTGAACACGCTGAGCCGATGAGCGGTGCTGTGCAGCTCCTCGACATCCGCCGCGATGCGGGTCCCCTGGGCATTGAACCAAGGGCCGGGACCGATGCGATCGCGCGCGTTGACCGCGTCGTCGCCCTGGGTGCTGAGGTATGCGCGCCACTCCCGGTCGCCGTGACCCGCTGCTTCGGCGAGCGATTGGCAGTGGGCGTCGGCGCCCTCGATCCCGCCGAGATCTCCGCCGTTGCCCGGGCCCTCGCTCGTCACGAAGAACGACATCGGTCCGCTCGGCGGCTGCGCGAGCGCGATGCTCGCTCCGAGGAGCCCCGCCATGGTCAGACATCCCTTCAATACGTTATGGCGTGTGCGCATCGTATGTTTCCCCTAAGTTTTTCGTTATTGGTCCCCGGATACTAGGCGAACGGCGCGGTCCCGGCCAAGCCTCCGTTGCCGTCTCGAGCCCGGACCGATTCGAGCGCGCATCCGTCGACCGCAACAGCGCGGAGCGCCGCGCACCTCCGGCCTTCGTAGTACCAAAGCAGAGACTATCTTGACGTTTAAAAATAGAATAAGTATTCTGATTACGATTTTGATGCATCGACGCCACAAGCGTCGACGCCGCGCGAGCGCTCGGCGCTCGAGCGCGGCCCGAACGGCGGGGAGCGGGCGGGCGCGTCAATCAAACGAACAGGGGGAGGAAACGTGACAAGCAATCACTCTGCGGCACGCATTCGCTCGTGTCGCATCGGACCGCTATCGACCGCGATCGTGCTCGTGCTCGCTGGAGCTCAAACGTCCGTCCACGCGCAGGACGGCGCGGGCGACGTTCTCGAGGAGATCATCAGCACCGGGTCCCGGATCCGCACGAGCGGAATGGACACGCCGAATCCGGTCACGGTCGTGACGCGCGAGGAGCTGGACGTCATCGCGCCGACGACCTTGATCGAAGGTCTTGCGGAGCTGCCGCAGTTCTATGGGTCGAGCACGACCCAGAATCCCGGCGGCTTCTTCACGACGACCGGCGCGGGCACGCTGAACCTGCGCGGCCTGCAGGGCAAACGTACGCTGCAGCTGCTCGACGGGCGGCGCGTCGTGCAGTCGACGATCTTCGGCGGTCCTGACATCAACCTGTTCCCGGAGAACGTGATCAGGACGGTCGAGACGGTCACCGGCGGGGCGACGGCCGCTTACGGCACCGATGCGGTCGCGGGCGTCGTGAACTTCATCCTCGATACCGATTTCGAGGGGATCAGAGGCAGCGCGCAGGCCGGCCAGAACGCGAAAGGCGACAACGCGAACTTCGAGCTGTCCTTCGGCGCGGGTTTCGCGATAGGCGAGCGCACGCACGTGCTGCTGTCTGCCGAGCGGAGCGAGCAGGATCCGGTCTGGGGCTACGACATCCTCGACTATGACTGGTATCGGGCGCGCTCGCTGATCGAGAACCCGGATACCGTGAACCGCGGCACGACACCGGACAATCCGTTCTTCCTGCCGGCCGACCGGGTATATAGCCGCAACTACTCGCTCGACGGGATTATCCACCTGCCGGATGCTGCGGGCGGGGCGCAGATCCTCGACGCGAACGGCAATCCGTCGCCGTTCGTCCTCGGCGACCTTTGCAACGATCATGGCTGCTCGACCGTGAACGGCGGCTCCGGCGTCGAAAGCGGTATTCCGGGCTACGAGATTACGCCGGACTCGGGGCGCGAGAACGTTTTCGGGTATATCGAGCACGACCTCACGCATAACTTCACCGTGTACGGTCAGCTGATGCGCGGCGAGGCGGAGTTCACGCAGAAGAATCTCGGCGGGCTGTTCCCGAACCCGCCGGGCGTGTTCTTCGACAGAGCATTCACGATCTATAGCGGCAATCCGTTCCTCCCGCCGAGCATTCAGCAGGCGATGACCGACAACGGAATCGAATCGGTGCAGTTCAGCCGCATCGGCGCGCCGGAGGATCTCGCGTTCGATGCGTTCACGACTCAGACGACCGAGACGACGTCGTTGACCGGCGGTTTCGAGTACGAGGTACCGAGCGGCTTTTTCGAGGGCTGGCAGGCGAGGGGCTACTATCAGAAGGGCGAAACCGACGTCAAAGCGATCCAGCGCGGCGGCATCCGTCTCGACCGGGTATACCTTGCGGCCGACGTCGTGATCGATCCCGCGACGAACCAGCCGGCGTGTAACGTCACGGTCGTATCCGGCCTTTATCCCGATTGCGTGCCGCTGAATCTGTTCGGGCGCGGTAACGCTTCGCCGGACGCGATCGACTGGGTCACGGGCTTCGAGCCGGGCGTGCAGATGCACGCGGAAGGCTTTCTGTCGGCGACCGAGACCTTGCCCCACGATTACATCTCGGGCGAGAACAAGCGGCGCGTGATCGCGATCGAGCAGAGCGTGTGGGAGATCGCGGCGGACGGCGAGATCGCCGAAGGCTGGGGCGCGGGCCCGATCACGATGGCGCTCGGCTACGGCTACCGCGAGGAGTCGTTCACGCAGGTCGTCGAGGTCGGCCCGGGCGGCAACGTCAACGCGGATCCGACCTTCCGGCCCGTGATGGCGAATGATCCGGCGCTCGGCATACGCGGCGTGCCTGGCGGAAACGCTGCATCCGGCAACTCGGTCGAGATCCAGTTCTCGAACGTGCCGTTCGCCCGCGGACAGCAGGACGTGCGCGAGGCGTTCACCGAGTTTCTGATCCCGCTCGTCTCGGATGCGAAGCTCGTGCGGCAATTGAACTTCTCGGCCGCGACGCGTTGGGCGAAGTACTCGGGATCGGGCGACGTCTGGTCATGGAAAGGCGGGCTCGACTGGTCGATCAACGACCAGCTGCGCCTGCGCTCGACGATCTCGCAAGACGTGCGCGCCGCGACGATGGGCGAGAAGTTCGACAGGACCGGCGGAATCGGCAACGTCACGGACTATCTGATCGATCCGGCCGGCACGGTGTCGTACGGGATCACGACCTTCTCGAACGGCACGCCGGACATTCAGCCCGAGGAGGCGCGGACGAAGACGTTCGGCGGCGTATATCGTCCGGCGTGGGCGTCGAACCTCAGTATCTCTCTCGACTGGTACTCGGTCGAGGTCACGGACAACATCAACCAGATCACCGCCGGACAAGTCGTCAGCGGCTGCTATCAGGACGGCGACGTCGATCTTTGCCGGTTCATCACGCGCGGCGGCGAGCCGAGCGTCGAGAACCCGAGCGTCAACTACATCTCGCTCGTCGGCGTACCGTACTTCAATCAGGAGTCGGTCAAGGCCGTCGGCGTCGACTTCGAAATCGGGTATCGCAGGAACGTCGACTGGTTCGGCGGCGGCGAGCTGATCGGCCTGCGCCTGCTCGGCAGCCACCTGCGGGAGCGCTCGAACACGAACAGCGTCGGCGTGAAGACGGAGCTGCAGGGCGCGCTCGGAGCGCCGGAGTGGACGGCGATGCTGACCGGCAACTATAACCGCGGCCCGCTGTCGGTCTCGATGACGACGCGGTACACGGATTCGATGCTGATCAACCGCAACTGGAACCACATCGGCTCGAGCACGCAATGGGACGTTCTCGACAACACGGTCCGCTCGGAGGTCCTGGTCGACGCGCGAGTCACGTACGCGTTCGATACGGCGAACGGCAATCTCAGCCTGTTCTTCAACGTCAACAATCTGTTCGACCGCGATCCCGAGGAGCTGCTGACCGGCGCATTCAACTCCGGGTTCTCGACCGGCACCGGGCTCGGCGTGACCGGCGACCTGCGCGGCCGGCGCTATACGCTCGGCTTGCGTCTCGATCTCGGCAACTGACGCCCGGAGGATCGCGGTCGGCTGCGGCGGCCTGACGACGCAAGCGCGTGCTCAGGCCGCGAGCTCCTTCTCCGCGAGGCGCCGCGCGGCGCCGTAGTCGATCTTGCCGGAGCCGAGCAGCGGCAGCTTCGCGAGGACGACGATCTTGCGGGGCACGTGCAGCTCGCTGAAGCCGTCCGTCCTCGCCTGCGCCTGCAGCTCGGCGCGCGCGGCGCCGGCTCGGGTCGTCAGCAGCACGAGCTGCTCGCCTTTCTGGCTGTCCGGCACGCTGACGACGGCGTGCTCGGCGTCGGGCCACGCGCGCGCGACGATCCGCTCGACCGCCGTCAGCGAGATCATCTCGCCGCCGATCTTCGCGAAGCGCTTCACACGCCCGCTGATGCGCACGAAGCCCTCCGCGTCGACCGTCACGACGTCGCCCGTGTCGTACCAGCCGTCGCCGCGCTCGGTCCGCGGGCGGACGAGCTCGCCGGGGCGCTCCGCGATGAGGTGTCCGAGCATCACGTTCGGCCCGCGAACGACGAGGCGGCCGCCTTCCGCGACGCCTTCGACTTCCTCGAGATGCCATTCGATGCCCGGAAGGAAGCGCCCGACGGAGCCGCGCCGATACTCCATCGGGCTGTTCATGCTGAGAACGGGGCTCGTCTCGGTCGCGCCGTAGCCTTCGAAGATTCGGATCCCGAACTTCTCGGCCCACAGCTCCCGCGTATCGTCCTGCAGCTTCTCGGCGCCGGCGAACACGTAGCGCACGCTGTAGAAGTCGTAAGGGTGCGCGTAGCGCGCGTAGCCTTTGAGGAACGTGTTCGTGCCGAACAGCACGGTCGCGTTGATCGCGTAAGCCATCTCCGGAACGATCCGGTAGTGCAGCGGAGACGGATAGAAGAACGTGCGCATGCCGGCGAGAATCGGCAGCAACGTGCCGGCCGTCAGCCCGAAGGAATGGAACAGCGGAAGCGCATTCAGGATCACGTCCTGTGCGCTGAACGCGATCTTCGCGGCGATCTGCTCGCGATTCGCGAGCAGATTCGCGTGCGACAGGACGACGCCCTTCGGCGCGCCCTCGGAGCCCGACGTGAACAGGACGACGGCCGGCGAATCCGGCCCGATTCCTCGGTTCAGCGGCCTGCGCACGAGCCCGGCGACCCACGGGAAGACGAGACCGAGGATCTTGTCGCCGAGCCCGACCTCGGCGCGCAGATCTTCCATGTAGACGATCCGCGCTTCGGTCTCGAGGCGTGCGACGGCGTCCTTCAGCTTCGCCGCATCGACGAAGCGGCGGGACGTGTATACGGTGCGGATGCGCGCGGTCCGGCACGCGGAAACGAGCCCGTTCACGCCGACGGTATAGTTCAGCATCGCCGGCACGCGGCCGAAAACGTGCAGGCCGAAGAACGCGATCGCGGTGACCGACGCATTCGGCAGCAGCAGACCGATATGCTCGCCGGGCTCGCTGTCCCGCGCCATGATCCGGCCGAGGACGAACGCGCCGGTCAAAAGGCCGCCGAAGGTGCGCGGGCGGCGCTCGAGATCCTCGATCACGGGCTGTCGCGAGCCATGCACGCGGCGCGCGTCGAGCAGCGCCTCGAATAACGTGCGGCGGTGGTTCGACGTCGCGAACATCATTTGCGTCATGATGTCCGTGAGCGCGGCGCCCGCGCGTTGACGCCGCGCGCGGCCGCGCAGCGTATCCGGCACGTCGAGTCGGCGCGGCGGCATCACGACCAGCCTGATGCGCGGCAGCCAGCGCAGCCGCACGCGCCCCCGCAGGCGCGAGAACGGCGTGTACTGCGCGCCGTCGATCCGCACCGGCACGACCACGGCGTTCGACTTGTCCGCGACCATGCCCGTGCCGTCGTAGATTTTCATCAGCGCGCCCGTGACGGTGATGCGGCCCTCCGGGAAGATGACCGCCTTGCGGTCGGCCTGCAGGTGCCGGATCAGCGCGCGAGTCGAGAAAGGGCTCGTCGGGTCCATCGGGAACGCGTCGATGATCCTCAGGAACGGCCGCACCCACCAGCGCTGCGCGACATGCTTGTCGATCGCGAACGTCAGCTCGTCCGGCAGGAATGCGACGAGCAGCGGCGCGTCGAGGAACGACGTGTGGTTCGCGACGATCAGCGCACGCGGGCCCGCGGCGCGGTAGTGCTCGAGCCCCGTGATCTCGACTCTATACAGTGTCGCCAAAATCCATCGCAGTGCTGCTTTGATCATGTGGTGCGCCGGCGTGGTGCTTAACGGACGGAAAAGCTAACAGAATTCGCGGCTTGGCAGGTGATCGACCTCTCGGAACGAGCAGGCCGCGCAATCGGCACGCTCCCCCGGCGCGGGGAAAAGTGGCAGAATTTCGACGAGGTCCGGAAATGTTGCGGTCACGCGTCGGACGTTGGCGGGCGAGTCTTCGCGCCGTCGCGAGCGACGACGGCCCGCTCGACGATCTTGATCGGGATCCGCAACGCGGCGGGCTACCCTGCGGTGTGCCGGAAGGGCGTCGAAGAACGTCCGCCGGGCTCTTCCAATTGCTGTTCGTGAAAGGTGCGTCTTGTCCCAACAGCGATCCGTCATCGATTCCTGGAGCGGAATGGCCGAGGAACCGTGGGCGCAGCCGGCGATCACCCGCCGCATGCCGATGATCCTGAGCGCGGCGGGAGCGCTCGGCGTCGCGCCGTTCGCCGTGATGCGCTGGCTCGCGGGCGACTGGCCTGTCGCGATCATCGATTTCGCGATCGTCAGCGGGTTCGTGACGCTCGGCACGTACATCTACCGCACGCGCAAGGTCCGTGTGGCGAGCGTTCTGATCTCGATTCTGTGCGTGACCGGAACGGTGGTCACGATGCAGATGCGCGGTCCGCAGCAGGTGTACTGGGCGTATCCGGCGTTGATGACCTGCTTCTACCTCGTGAAGCCGCGGGAGGCGATCGCGCTCACGTTGACGATGGCCGCGATACTTTTCTTTCTACTCGTCGGCAAGGTGGATCCTTTCCAGGCCGGCGCGATCATCGTCACGATCGTCGTGACGACGGCGTTCGCGTTCGCGTTCTCGGTCCTGAACAACCGTCAGCAGGAGCAGCTGCTGCAGCTCGCGACGCGCGATCCGTTGACCGGAGCCGGGAACCGCCGCGCGTTCCTCAGCAAGCTCGGTCAGGTGATATCGACGTTCGAGCGCACCGGCGTGCCGTCGTCGCTGATTCTTTTCGACGTCGATCACTTCAAGAGCATCAACGACGCGCACGGCCACACGGCCGGTGACGAGATCCTGCGAAGAATCTCGCACCGGATCGAGTCGCGGATCCGGCTCACGGACAGCCTGTACCGGATCGGCGGCGAGGAGTTCGTCGTCGTCATCGACGGGAAGGGGATCGAGACGGCCGCGCGGCTCGCGGAAGAGCTGCGCGAGCGCATCGAGGCGACGGACGTCGTGCCCGGCATCTCGGTCACGGTATCGGTCGGCGTCGCGGAGATCCGCCAGCACGAGTCGCACGAGGGATGGCTGCGCCGCGCCGACGAGGCGATGTACTCGGCGAAGCGCTCCGGGCGCAATAAGGTGCGGCTCGCCGGCTGAGCGGCTCGCGTTCAGGCGACGAGGTCGAACGGCACGGTGCGATTGCGTCCGGCGAGCTTCGCCGCGTAGAGCGCCTTGTCCGCCGCGGCGACGAGGTCCTCGAACGACGCGAACGAGTTCTCGTCGTCGAAGGTCGCGGTGCCGATCGAGATCGTTACCGTCAGCGCGGTCGAATCGGGGTCGAGCTTGTGGCTCGCGCGCGCGCAGGCCTGCACGACGCGCTCGCAGATCGCGAGAGCCGTCCGTCGATCGGTCTCCGGGAACACGAGAACGAACTCCTCACCGCCGTAGCGCGCGACGATGTCCGACGAGCGGACGCTGCATTGCAGCAGCCGCGCAGTCGCGACCAGCACCTGGTCGCCGGCCGGGTGCCCGTGCTGATCGTTCACGCCTTTGAAGCGGTCGAGGTCCGCGAACGCGACGCTGAGCGGCTCGCGCTTCTCCGTCGCGTGACGAAACGCGGCGCCGAGGAACGCGTCGAGGTACCGGCGATTGAACAGGCCGGTCAGCTCGTCGCGCCGGCTCGATTCCTCGAGCTCCTTCGTCCTCGCTTCGAGCGAGTCGGTCTGCGCCTTCAGCACGTTCACGGTCTGCAGCGACTGCAGGTTGCGCAGGAGCAGCGCTTCGCGCGCATCCTCGAGGATCGAGTCGGTCTGGATATCGGGGAGGATGCTGGTCTCGAAGATTCGCTCCATCTCCGGGATCGTGTCCTTCACCCCGCGGATCACGTCCTCGAGCCTCGCCCTGCCCATCCCGAGCGCGCGCTGGGCAGGAGCCGCGAGCGATGCGACGCTGCGCTCGCCGTTCGTCGCGAGAAGGTGCTCGCTGACGAGGCCCGCGACGTACGCCGCACGCACGAACGCCGAGTTCGGGTGCACCGACGGCACGCGCGACGGATCGTGACTCGCAGCGACCGCTTGCTCGATCTGATCCGGAATGCTCCAACGCTTCAGCAGCCATCCTCCGACGGCCGCGTGGTCGGCGCCGAGCTTGTCGCGCTCGGTTCGCATGATCGTGTCGTGGCGCGTCTGGTCGTCGAGATCCGCATAGAGCTCGGGGACGACCCGCGCGAGCGCGAGCATGCCGATGTCCTGCAGCAGGCATGCGAGGAACAGCTCCTCGCCGTTGCGCAGGCCGACGTGCTCCGCGAGCGTTCGGCCGATCGTCGCGTTCAGCAGCGCGCGGCGCCAGAACAGCGGATAGTCGAGCCCGTCGCGCTTCTCGTCATCGCGCCAGGACTTCAGCAACGAGAACGACAGCGCGAGGGCGATCGTCGCGTTCAGCCCGAGCACGACGACCGCATCGCGGATGCTCGCGACCTTGCCGCGGCGCGCGTACAGCGGCGAGTTCGCGAGGCGCAGAACCTTCGCGGTGATCGCCGGATCGAGGGCCATGACCTTCGCGACGTCCTGGATGCCTGCTTCGGGGTCGTTCGCGATCGCGATAATTTGCGTCGCGACGCCGGGAGGGCTCGGCAGCGTCTTGCATGCCTCGAGTTTCGTCTGGAGCTCCGGTGTCATTCAGCGCATTCCGATGCGTCTCGTGCTCGACAAGGGCGCGCCCGGCGAACGGCGTCATCCGTAACTAGAGCTGGGCCGAACAGTATCGGCCGCGACGAAGGAAACTTTAGCCCCGGCGGCGGGAATATCGTGTCGGTAAACGGCGACAGTGCGGGTTCCGGCGCGACGAGCCGCCACGGCGGAACGGGCCGCGCCGGCCGTCGGCGCGCGTGTTGCCCGCTCGTCTATAATCCAGGCACAACAACGAATGAGGGAGGAGCCCCGGTGAGACGCACCACTTTGACTTGGATCGTGCTGTCGAGCGCGTTCCTGGCCCCGGCCGCGGCCTTTGCCCAAGGAGAAATTTCCTGCACCCGCGGCGGCTTGCAGCGTGCGGTGAACCTCTATATCGAGGCGCAGACCAACGGCGACGCCTCGGCCCTCCCGCTCGCGCAGGGCGTCGGCTACATCGAGAACATGGCGCCCGCCGACATCAACGCCGGGATGCTGACGAAGGCGCTCGAGATCGACCACCACCGCAGCCTGCTCGACGAGTACACGTGCCAGACGTTCACCGAGGTGATCGTCGCCGACGACGAGAACCCGTACGTGCTCGGCACGCGCCTGCGCGTGAACCACGACAAGATCGCGGAGGTCGAGATTCTGTGGACGACGACCGGGTATTGGCTGTTCAACGCCGATAACTACCTGAAGTATTCGTCGACCGAGAACTGGGATCCGATCCCGGCGGAGAAGCGGGATAGCCGGGGCACCCTCGTCGCCGCGGCGAACGCTTACCTCGATGCGTTCCTCGAGGGCAAGATCGATCTCGTTCCGTGGGGCTTCCCGTGCGTGCGCATCGAAGGCGGCGCATACACGGGCCGCGGGTCGCCGGACGACAGCTGCGAGGTCGGCGTGCCGGCCGGCGTGAACATCGCGAATCGCCGCTTCGTCGTCGACGAGGTGCTCGGCGCGGTCGTCGTGTTCTGCACATTCGGCGCCGGCGGGCCGACCGGCGGCAGCGGCGCTCCGGACACGCATCTGTTCCGCATCGAGGACGGCAAGCTGCGCTACGTGCACACCCTGACGCATCTCCTCCAGGCCGATTTCCGCGGCGGCGGCCAAGGCAACAACGCGGGCAACGCCCAGGGAGGCGGCGGGCAATAGCTCGGAGCCACGGAGCTGCGCGTGCCGCTCCGTTGCTCGCGCCGCGCTGCGGCGCTCGGCCGGGACGCGCGCAGCAGCAACGCGCGCCGCGCGCCGGGCTTCGCTATTGCGATTCCGCGATGCGCTTCATGTTCTCGAGCGCCGTCTGGAACATTCCGCGGCGGCGTTCGACATCCGCATCCTTCGCGGCCTGATCCGGCTTGTCCGACACGTCGTAAACGAGCGTGTAGACGATCTTCGACGAATCCGCGCTCACGGGCTTCGCTTCCATGAAGCCGTGATAGAGGTTGTAGAACTCTCCGTCTCGGGCAGGCTGCGTGTAGCCGTATGCGAGATCGGTCTGTGCGACCAGAATCTCGGTGATGCGGCCGCCGGCGAGCACGCGGACCGTGCCCATGCCGCCGTCCCCGGACGTGATCTCGCAGTCGACGTTCAACCATTCGGCGATATCGCAATAGTCGCCGACCGCGGCCCAAACCTCGTCGGCCGGCTTCGCGACGTCGATCTCCATCTCGATCCTGACGTATTCGGGCTCGGCGAGAGCGGGGGCGGCGATGCAGGCCGCGCCGAGCGCGAGAAGCGCATGTTTCATGTTGTTCTCCCGGCAATAACGGTTTCCAGACGGCGGAACCGCCCAACGTATGGTACAGGCGCGCTTCCCGTACGGCGACGGCAACCTTCGCCGCGCCTCGTGCTAGGCTTGTCGCGCATATAGAATCGGGCCTCGTTCTGGATTCCCAAACTCGAGGGAAGGGGGAAATAACAAATGGTGAAGAAACTGGCGCTGGCCGCGCTCTGCGCGTCGTCCCTGGCCGGGATGGCGATGGCGCAGGATGCGAGCACGGTCATTGCGAACGCGCAGAGCGCGCTCGGCAACGTGCGGTCGATCACGTACTCGGGCTCGGCGCGCGACGTCTCGTTCCAGCAGTGCGGCGCGAACGCGGCGCAGCTCATCTGCTACGGGACGCACGAGCCGATGCGGCCGATCACCGATTACGTGCGCGTAATCGATCTCGAAGCGCCGACATCGCGGCACACCGGCAACACGATGAACATCGGGCCCGGCGGCTCGACGGCGGTCTCGGCCGGAACCTTCTTCCAGCAGGTGACTCCGGAGCAGGCCGACGTCTCGCAGCCGTGGGCGCAATCGCTCGAGTTCTACATCACGCCGTGGGGCTTCCTGAAGGGCGCCGCGGAGAACAATGCGGTCGCGAGCCGCGAGCGCGTGCACGGCAAGGAGTACACGATCCTGAGCTGGAGCCCGACCGTGAAGGCGCCGTCCGGCGCTTCCTATCGGGTGAACGGCTACATCAACGAAGAGAACCTCGTCGAGCGGGTCGAGACCTGGCTTGGCGAGAACATCATGGGCGACATGCATATCGTCGCGACCTACTCGGGCTGGCGCGATTTCGGCGGCGGTGCGATCGTCCCGACGCGCATCGTGCAGACGCGCGGCGGCTGGCCGTTCTTCGAGGTCGACGTCACGAACGCGGAGGCGAACCCGCAGAACCTCGCCTCCCTCGCACCGCCTCCGGAGAATCGTCCCGGCGGCTTCCCGGGCGGCGGCGCGCCGCAGTTCAACATCACGAAGGAGCAGCTCGGCGACGGCGTTTTCCGGTACACGACCGGCCAGGGCAGCTACGACTCGCTGGTCATCGAGTTCAATGATCACATCATGATGCTCGAAGCCGGGCAGAGCCAGGCGCGCGCGCAGGCCTACGTCGACGAGATCAAGCGGCAGTTCCCGAACAAGCCGATCCGCTACGTGATGGTCACGCATCCGCATTCGGATCACACGGGCGGGTTGCCGGTGCTCGTCGCCGAAGGCGCGACGATCATCGCGCACGAGAACAGCCGCGAGTTCCTCGAGCGCGCGTTGAACACGCCGCGGACGCTGCTCGACGATGCGCTCGCGCGCACGCCGCGGCGGGCCGTCGTCGAAGGCGTGCACGACATGCGCTCGTACTCGGACGGCACGCGCACGGTCGAGTTCTATCACATCTTCCCGGCGCCGCATTCGGACGCTCTGCTGATCGCGTATCTGCCGCAGGAGAAGATCCTGTTCCAGGGCGACTTCTCGGTGAACCCCGGGCAGCCCGCGAACGATCACGTGAAGGCGCTCGTGGCCGCGCTCGACAAGCTCGGCCTGGACTACGAGCGCTACATCAACGTGCATGCGTCGGCGGAGCCGCAGACCCGTGCGGACGTCGAGGCTGCGATGGGACGCTAGCGCGATAGGAAGGCAATGAACGCCGGTCGGGCGTCGCCCGACCGGACCTTCCCGATCAGCCCGCTTCCGACGCGCGCGGGTGAACGACGAGATGCCGCTCCGGCTCGCTGCCGGTGCTCTCCGCGAGCAGCTGCCGGCGAATGATCAGCCGATGCTGAAGCCGCCGCAGGCGTGCCGGCCGCGGCGATAACGCGACCGCGACGCCCTCGCTGATCGCGCGATCCGCAGCCGCCTCGGCTTCGCCGAGCGCATCGTCGACCTCGTCCGGCTCGCTGCCCGGCAGAACCGCATAGACGTCGAGCAGCAGACGGCGGATCTGCGCGGCCGTGTTCTTCCTGACGAGATGGACCGGCAGGCCCGTCGCTTCGATGATCCGCTGCAGACGCCCGTCGTCCGCGCGCGAGCGCAGCGTAATGATCGCGTCGGCGCTCTCGGGGCGATCCACGGTCCGTGCATCGACGCGCAGCTCCCGCAGCACCTTCTCTACCGCGTCGCGGCTGAGCGCGTAACAGAAGAGGCGCTTCGGCCGCTCGATCGGCGCGCGCTCGCGCTCGGGCGTCGGCGCAGATGCCGCAAACGCCGGCCGACGCGCCGGCGCCGCGGTCTCGCCCGCAGGCGTCCGCTCGATCCCGCGCGGATGCAATCCGCGCAGCAGCCTGTCGACGGCCTCCGCCGTGTCCGGGTGAACGATCAGCCGATCGTATGCCGCGATCTCGACGACCGCGTCGAAGCTCGGCGTCGTCTTGCGCTCGCTGATCGTCTTGCGCGTGCCGCGCATCCGCGCTTCCTCGTCGCCGAGGATCACGGTCTGCACGCCGCCGACGAGATCCGCGAGCGTGGGATTCATCAGCAGGCTCTCGAGCGTCGTGCCGTGCGCAGTGCCGATCAGCTGCACGCCGCGCTCCGCGATCGTGCGCGCGGCTTGCGCCTCGGCCTCGGTGCCGATCTCGTCGACGACGATAACCTCCGGCATGTGATTCTCGACCGCCTCGATCATCACGCGCTGCTGGGTGCTCGTCAGAGGAACCTGCATGCGTCTCGCACCGCCGATCGCCGGATGCGGGACGTCGCCGTCGCCGCCGATCTCGTTCGACGTGTCGATCACGATCACGCGCTTGCCGAGATCGTCCGCGAGGAGGCGCGCGGTCTCGCGCAGCTTCGTCGTCTTGCCGACGCCGGGACGACCGAGAAGCAGGATGCTGCTGCCGCGTTCGACGAGGTCCTGAATCAGGTCGATCGTGCCGAGCACGGCGCGTCCGACGCGTAACGTCAAGCCGACGATATCGCCTTTGCGGTTACGCATCGCCGATATCCGGTGCAACGTGCCTTCGATGCCGGCGCGGTTGTCGGCGCCGAACTCGCCGACGGCCGCGACGACGTGATCGATGTCCGCGCGCGTCACGGGCTCCGGCGAGAGCTCGACCGCACGGCCCGGAAAGCGCGCCTCCGCCGGACGCCCGAGATCCATCACGATCTCGAGGAGCCCCTCCGCGTCGAGCGGCGGCAGAGCCTGCTGAAGCGATTCGGGGAGCGCGGCGAGGAGCAGGTGGAGGTCGTCGGTGAGCGTCCTCTTGGTCATGGCCTCTATATGGGACAAGCGGGGCGGCGGCGCAAGGCGGATGCCGCCCCGAAAGCGCGCGGGCGGCGTTCGCGCCGCGACCTTCGCATCGGCCTTCGTCCGGGCGCGGGCGCCGGCGGCGCAGGTACGATACGCTTTGAGCGGGGACATCACTGGGAGGAGACGCATGACCGACGACAAGGACGGGCGCTCCGCGCCGCGGGCCGCGGGCATATTCGGCGCGCGGCGCGGACGGTGGCTGACCGCGATCGTTGCGACGGCGCTGATCGGCGCCGCGGGCGTCGGCGCAGCGGACGATTCGCCGATCCTGATCGAGAAACAGGGCAGCTTCGCGGTCGGCGGGACGATCGCCGGCGATCCGGCCGCCGCGTCCCAGCACTGCGATCATGGCCACGTCGAATACCAGATTCCGCCGAACGCGCGCGCGATCAATCTGCTGATGTGGCACAGCGCGAGCGCCGCGGCGTGGCAGAACCGCTGGGACGGCGGGGAAGGCTTCCAAAGCATCTTCCTGCGCCGCGGCTATCCGGTGTACCTGTGGGACGGGCCGCGTGTCGGCCGCGCGCACTGGGGGTGCGGGGAGTCGACGTACGCGCCCGAGCTCGGCCGCGACCAGCAGAACTTTGCGGCCTGGCGGCTCGGACCGGCCTACCTCGAATGGTTCGAAGGCGTGCAGTTTCCGACCGATGATCCGGAGGCGTGGAACCAGGCGACGCGTGCGCGCTATCAGGAGTTCGACACGGTCGAGAACGCGCTGCTTCAGGCGGACGCCGCGGCGGCGCTCGCGGATCGTATCGGGCCGACCGTCGCGCTGACGAACTCCGCGGGCGGCCTGCGCGCGCTGCTGACGGCGCTGAAGACGGACAACATCAAGGGCATCGTCGCATACGAGAACGTCGGCTTCGTGTACCCGGAAGGAGAGGGGCCGGACATGGAGCAGGGCCCGTTCGGACCGGTCGTCGTGCCGCTCGAGGAGTTCCGCAAGCTGACGCGGTTTCCGATCCAGCTCGTCTGGGGCGATAACCTCGACAAGTCGGACCGGTTCAGCGACGCGGTCGTGCAGTCCCGGCTATTCGCCGACCTCGTGAACAAGTACGGCGGGAACGCCGAGGTGCTGATGCTCCCGGACGCGGGGCTCGTCGGCAACACGCATATCCCGTTCGCGGACATGAACAACGTCGAGGTCGCGGACCTGCTGTCCGAGTTCCTCGGCGCGAACGGCCTCGACGCGTATCGATGAGGGCGCGCGGATGCGGCAGCAGGGCGGCGATATGACGGGACGGCGCGCGGCCGTGACCGGCGCGGCGAGCGGCATCGGCGCCGCGACGGCGCGTCGGTTGCTGGCGGACGGCTGGAAGGTCGCGTGCCTCGACCGCAACCTCGACGGTGCACGCGCGACCGCAGGCGCGGACGGGCTCGCGATCGAGCTCGACGTGGCCGACGAGACGGCGACCGTCGAGGCGTTCGAGCAGATCCGCACGGTATGGGGCGGTCTCGATGCGCTCGTAACCGCGGCAGGCGTGATCGAGACGACGCCTTTCCTCGAGACGACGCCGGCGCAGTTCCGGCGCCTGTTCGACATCAACGTGATCGGGTCTTTTCTCAGCGTTCGCGAGGCGGCGAAAGGCATGCAGCGGGGCGCGCGGATCTGCCTCGTCGCGAGCATCTCGAGCTATACGGGCGGCGGCTACGTCGCGAGCGGCTCCTATGCGACGAGCAAGGGCGCGGTGCTGACGATGATGAAGAGCTGCGCGCGTGCGCTCGGGGAGCGAGGCATCGCGGTGAACGCGGTCGCGCCGGGCTTCATCGATACGCCGTTCGTCGCGTCCGCGATGAGCGATCCGGTGCGGCGGAAGGAAGTCGTTGCCGCGGTCGGCAAGGTCGGCTCCGCCGAGCAGATCGCCGAGTGCTGCGCATGGCTCGTGTCGCCGGCCGCCGACTTCGTGCACGGCGCGACCTTGATCGCGGACGGCGGCGTGCTGATGCGCTGACGTGCGGCGTGCCGATGCGCTGAAGCGGTGTACCGGCGCGCTGACGCCCCACTGAGGAAAAGGGTGTCCGACACCGATCTTCCGAAGAGCACCGCTCTCCGGAAGAAAGGTGTCCGACCCGAGCTTTCTCCGCAGCCTCAGTCCCGCGAGCCGAACCCGTATTGGAACGAAGCGCCGACCTCGCGCGGCCGGCCCATCGTGCGGCCGAGCGCCGAGCGCTCCGGGATGCCGATGCCGCCCGCGGCGACCGGGTTCACGCCGTCCCAGTAGCCTCCGCCGAAGCGCGTTGCGTAGGTCGCGTAGTTCTCGTCCGTCAGGTTGTTCGCGAACAACGTCAGCGCCCACTTGCCGTCCGCGCTGCCGTACCGCACGCGTGCGTTGACGAGCCCGTAGCTCGGCAGCTCGTAGCGCGAGTCGAGGAACCAGCCGGGCGCCGGGCTGCCGCATTTCGCGACCGCATCGTGCGTGCCGCCCGGGTGCGTCTGCTGCTCGCCGACATGCGCGAAGTTCAGCGACCAGCCGAGGTCAGCGCCGTTGCGGAGGGCTTTCGCCCAGCGGACGCCGATCGAGTAGCTCTTCTCGACCGGGCCCGGGAACAAGAAGTCGCCGTTGTTCGCGCAGACGTCGAGCAGATGCGAGTCGACGATGCCGGCCGCGAAATCGATCGCGAACGCGTCCGTCACCGCGAACTGCCCGTCGAGCTCGATGCCGTCGAGCTCGACGTCGCCGGCATTCGTCAGCGCGATCCGGAAGCCGGTCGGCGAGTTGTTGTCCGGGACCTGGACCGGCGCCTGGCGGTCGCCGTAGGTCATGTCGTAGTACGTGAAGTTGAAGCGCAGGCGTCCGTCGAGCAGCTCGGTGCGCACGCCCATCTCCTTGTTCTCGACCGACTCGGGCGGCACGAACGGCGGCGATGCCGCGAGCTCCGCGGTCTGCACGTCGCCAGGCACGTTGTCTGCGATCGCGTAGCTGTAGGCTCCGGCGCGAAACGCCTTCGACGCCGTCGCGTAGACCATCACGTTGTCGGTGACGTCGAAGTCCGCCGTGAGCCGCCAGTCGGTCTCGCTCCAGTCGTCCTTCGCGAACACGGTCGTCGACGTCGTGCCCGGCGCCGGCGTGAAGTCGTCGGAATCGAACTCCGTCTGCGTGACCTTCTTCTCGTCGCGGCCGAACCGAACGCCGGGCGTGAGCGCGAAGCGGTCGGTGATCTGCCACGTCGCGTTCGCGAACAGGCCGTACGACGTCGCGTCCTGCGTGAGCCGCGTGTCCCCGACTCGGAAGACGCCGGCGTCGCCGTTGCCCGCGGGATCCTGCGTCGCGTAGACGCTCGTGCCGCGGCGCTCCCTATTCACGCTGAAGGACCCGGAGTCCTCCTGGAAATACGAGATGCCGGTGACGAGGTCGATCCGCCCGTCGGCGAGCGCGAAGTTGAGCTGCAGCTCCTGATAGACGGCATCGGACTCGACGCGGCTCGTCCGGCTCTCGGTGCCGAGCGCGACCCAATCGGTGATGCCGCTGCTCGAGAAATCCGAGAAGCCCGTGATCGACGTCAGGCTCACGCGGTCGCTGAGCTGCCACTCGACGTTCACGTCGAGCTGGTCGTACTCCGATTCGTTCGTCTGCTCGCAGAGCGGGTCCCAATCCGGATCGATATCGTCGAGGAAGCACCAGCTCGGCATCGTGTAGTCGTCGAGCACGATGCGCGGATCGTTGTCGGGCTCGATCCGCGGCTGGCCGGACGCCTCGAGGAAGTCCGAGATCCAGTCCGCGCGGTTGCCTTCGAAGTCGAGATGCGGACGCATATCGAACCACGCGAGATCCTGTGGATTGCCCGCCGATTCCGCGTTCGACGTGCTGTACGAGAAGCGCACCGCGAGCTCGTCGTGCGGCTCGTAGGCGAGCTGCACGCGGCCGATCTTGTCCTCGCCACTGCCGAGCATCTGCGAGCCGCGGCGCACGTAGCCGTCCTGCTCGAAGTAGCCGCCCTGAATTCGGAAGAATACGCTGTCGCTGAGCGGCACGTTCGCCATCGCGCTGATTTCTTGACGATCGAAGTTCCCGAATCCGAGCTTGACGTAGCCGTCGGGCTCCGGGCCCGGCTGCTGCGTGAATACGCGGATCGCGCCGCCGGTGCTGTTGCGGCCGAACAAGGTGCCCTGCGGGCCGCGCAGCACCTCGACACGCTCGATATCGAGCATGCTCATGAACGGTCCCGTCGTTCGCGGCACGAACACGCCGTCGATATACAGCGCCGCGGCGCGCTCTCCGGTCGCGCCGCCGCCGCCCGACAGGCCGCGGATCTGATACGTCGGGCTCGCGTTACCGTCGCCGCGCGAGCCCTTGATATCCAGGTTCGGCGTGAACGTCGCGATGTCCTCGATCGTCTCGATGCCTTTGGCCTCGATCGCGTCCGCGGTGAACGCGGCGACGGAGATCGGCGTCTGCTGCAGCGACGTCGCACGCCGTTCGGCCGTGACGACGATCTCCTCGAGCTGGGCGAACGACGCGCCAGGGAGCGAGAGGATCACCGCGGCGACCGCGGCGGCGATGGCGTGTCTGTGCTCGAGCGCGTCGGCGCTCACGTCCCGGTGGCTGAGACTGTCCATGCTCCTCCCCTTGTTGCATAAACGCGAACGTATAGTGAGCGTTTTTGCTTGCCGGACGCAAGCTTCCGCGTCACTGTATCGCCGCCGCGACGCGATGGGAGGCGCTCGCGCCGGCTACCGCCGAACCTTCTCGAGCGCTTTCAGGCTGTCGAGCGCGCTCGCGACCCCCTTCAGGAGCGCATCGCTTCGTTCCGTGTCCTGCTGCTCCTCGCGCTTCAGCCGCTCGCGCGTTTTCGCGAGCAGATCGATGCTCGACGGCAGCGCCTGGCGGGCCTCGGCGACGAACGCGTCGTCGTCGAGACGCTCCAACGCCCGGCGGCGCTCGTCGGCCGCGAGCCGGAAGCGGTCCTGGATACGGCTGCCGAGCGCCTCGAGCCGCAACGCCGTCTCGGCGTTCAAGCCGTTGCGGTCGACCGGCGCGGCGCTGATCTCGTCGCGGCTGCGCTCGAGCCCAGGCACGGCCGGCACGACGATCTTGTCCCCGGCGCGAAAGCCTTCCGCGCTCGAGAGGCGCGGATTCGCGCGGAGCAGCGCGGCCTCGGCGCGGCGCTGCAGCTCGGCGCTGCCGCGGCCTTCGATTTGATAGACACGGCGTGCAAGCGTGGACAGGGTCCGCTCGCGGCCCAGCGTGGCGACAGTAGTCGGCATCGAGATGTCCTCGTCAGGCGGTCAGGTTGAGTGCGGCGAAGGTCGGCGGCAGCCCGCCGGGGTGCACGTCGATTCCGGCCGACGTGATGTTGCCGATCGGCGTGCACGCGCCCTGCCGGCCGGTGACGATCCGGATCGATGTCGCATCCGTCGAGTGGGTCACCGTATTGCCCGGCACCGCGACGCGCTGCGCGGCGAGCAGGACGACCTCCCGCAATCCTCCGCGGCTGCGAAGGTCGCAGTGATTGTTTGCGAACGACACGCCGAGCGCGGCCGGATCCACGATCGACACCATCGCACCTGCGAGCTGCTCGGCCGAGCGCGCGTGGTTCCCGGTCACGCTGACCTGCGACGGAGCCGCCGGCATCGCGGCGGCGAAGCGGTTCGCGGACGCGGCCCACGTCGTTCCCGCGGCGGCGAAGTAGGCGAGGTCGTTCGCGGTGAACGTCGGCCACTCGGCGACGTAGCCCGACGCTGCCGTGCCCGGTGTGCCGCGGTCGAGATCGGCGTTGTCGAGCGCGGGTCCGATCTGGATCGCGCGCCACTCGGCGCGGTCGCTGCGCTGGTCGAGCCGGCCCGCGATGCGGTTCGCGCCGACCGTCACGCCGAGAAACGGCTGCAGCGCGAGAATCGCAGCGGCGTCCGATTCGGGCTCGGTGCCGCCGATCTCCGACAGGACGTTCGACGAGATATCGATGCTGCCGCAGCCCTGTACGCCGATGCCGGCATAGCGCTGGCCGGAGAACCCGGCCGCGCCGACCCGGTGGATCGCGTTGCCGACGATCTGACCGGAACCGACCGACGTCAGCAGGACCCCGACGGCGCCGACGTCGGCCTGCAGCCCGATGCCGTCGATCGAGTTGTTGTCGATCGCGGCATGGCGAACCGCTGCATCGGGGCTCGTCGCGATGCCCGCCTGCCCGCAGTCGCGGATCACGTTGCGCTTGATCAGGAGCACGTCGAGCGCGCCCGCGATTCGAATGCCGGCGCCCCCGAGGCCGAAGATCGTATTGCCGATGATCTGCGCATCGATCGGCGTATCGGGCAGAAGATTCGGCGCGAGGAAAATGCCGTCGCCGAGCTCGTCGCCGCCCGAGATCTCGCAGTCCTGCACGCGCAGCGTGCCGGCCGAGACGATCATCGCCGTGCCGTTCGCGACGACGGTGCCGCCGTCGATCGCCAACGACCCGGCCGGAATCTCCGCCCAGTTGATCCGGATGCCGTTGCCCGTCGACAGCACGAGATTGCGCGCGAGCCGCGCGGCAGCGACGTTCATCGCGTTGCCGTCGAAGCGCACGGCCTCGCGCCCGCCGAACAGCACGCAATCGAGCGCGCGCAGCTCCGCGAACGCGGCGAACTGCAGATCGCCGTCTTCGTCCCGACCGTACGACGAGCGCGAGCCGAGCGCGTGCGGGCCGATCGCGACGCATTCCTCGATCTTCGTAGCGATCGAAAGGCCATCGAGCGCTATGCCGAAATCGAAGCGATCCTCGGGATTCGGCGCCGCGACGAGCACCGCGATCCGGCGCGCCGCGAGCAGCGCGGTGTTGATCGCCGTCACCCCATGCACGGGCGACGACGCGCCGGTATCGCTCGATGCCGGCGCGGCCAACACGGTGAAGCGCTCGAGGCCGACGTCGACGCTGCCTTCGACCTGAACCGCGCCGCCGGCGCCCTGATAGACGAGCAACGTCCCGAGCCCCTGCCCGACGATGCGAATAGCGCTGCGGCCCGCGATGCGCACGGGCTCGCGCAGCGTATATACGCCGGCTTCGAGACATACCGTGCCGCCGGCCGCCGGCACCGCATCGATCGCGGCCTGGATCGTGAGCTCGCCCGAGTTGTGACGCTCGGGGCTGACGCAGACGGTGCATGCGCAGCCTTCGCCGGCTTCGAACAGCGGCGGCCAGAACACGCGGCAGTCGAGCACCGAGCCCGGCGCGTTCGGGCTCCCGGGCATGACGATCGCGAGTCGGCTGTAATGCCGATGGATGCCGTCCGGCGGCGCGTTGCGCAGGATCTCGATCTGCGTGCCCGCGGTGCGTGCGGCGAATCGCCAGTAGTCCATCTCGCGGTAGCCGCCCGGTCCGTCCGCGGTCGAGAACTCGACGGTGATCCCGCTTTCGAGCACGAGCGGCGTGCCCGCGGGCGGCACCGGAATCAGCCCGTCCGAGCCGTCCGCGTCGAGGTCGGCCCATTCGGTCCCGTCCGCGAGGCGCACGACGCCCGCCTGATCCCAGCGGATCAGCCGCGTGTGCCGAGTCGCGACGGTGTCGCCGGCCACGCCGGACGGCATGAAATCGGCGTCGATCGCGCTCTCGAACTCGATCTCGCGCGTCTCGGGGTGGACGTCGGCGACGCGCAGCATCTGGCCCGAGCGGTGGTTCAGCTCGCGATGATCGTCGGTGATCTCGACCCAGTCGCCGGGTCGAAAGCGCAGCACGTCGTCGCGGCCGATCCGGGCGACGGTCACGCTCTCGCGATCCGCGGCGATCGACACTATCGACGCACGGACCGACGCGTTCTCGCGGCTGAACTTGAAGCGCGCGTCGGTCTGCGTCGGCGGGCTGCCGTCCGCGGCCGGCTCGCCGATCGAATGGATCTCGACGCGATACAGCTGGTTCTCCAGGCCGGAGTAGCCTTCGGTCGGCGGCACGAGGCACGGGTCCTCGGGGTCCTCGATGTCGATCGTGCCGGTCGTCAGCCGCGCGGTCGACGGCGCGGTCGCGTCGATCCAGCCGCCGAGCTCGCCGTCGGGCGTCGCGCACGTCGCACTGTCGCCGATGTTCTCGAATGCGCGCACCTGCCACACGGTCTGCCAGCGCGTCGTCGTGTCGAGCCCGCCGAGAGCGGGGTCGAGCAGCGCCGGTCGTTCGGTCGGCGTGACCTCACGCTGCCAGCCGACGACGTAGACGAGGTACGGGCCGGTGTCGGGCAGCGCGTCCGGCGTGGGCCAATACGGCTGCTCGAAGTAATCGACGAAATCGCCTGCGGCCGGCGAGATCGGCTCGTCGAGCACGCCTTCGGCGCCGGTCGCGCCGGCGCGTGCGCGGTCGAGGACGGGGCTCGGCAACGTCGGATCCGTCCCGTCGAAGTTCGCGGCGCCGTGGCACTCGAGCAGCTTGCCGTGCTGGTAGAACCGTCCCCGTCCGATCTCGAAGCCGTCGGCATTCAGACGGATCTCGAAACCGAGCGGCGTCTCGCGCGGCACGACGGCGCGGCCGATCGTATCGACCGTGCTCGCGCGGATGCGCCGCTCGAACATCTCGACCATCTCGTTCCAGTCGCTGTCGAGCACGGCGCGGCCCTGCTGGAGGAACACTCCGGCGAAGTCCCGCAACGCATCGAAGCTGTCTCTGCTGTAGTCACCGCTCATGCGGCTCGCTCCTGAATACTCACGTTTGATAGAAAATGCCGGCCTCGAGACCGAAGCGCAGATACTCCTGCAGGCGGATCCGCAGGTTCGCCTCGCGCTGCGGCGCGGACAGAAGGTGATACACGCCCATCTCGCCGTCGTCGGACGCACCGGCGCGGATCTCGATCGGCGTCTCGAGACGCAGCTGCGCGTAACCCGGGTGGCTCGCGCTCTGCGCCGTGAAGCCGGGCCGCATCCGCCGCACGATCCGCGCGCGGATCAGCGCGCGCTGCGGAGCAGCGATCGGTCCGCCGGCCTCGGCTTCGGCTGCCGCGATCGCCTGATCGATCGCGAGCTGCGGCTGACAGCGATAGCGGCGCGGCGTGACCGAGCCGTCGGGCACGAAGCTGAAGCGCATGCAGCCCTGCTGGCGGCGCAGCGAGCGGACCGGCGGCGACCCGTCGGGCGAGCGCGCATGCAGGATCGCGTCGGAGACGAGCGGAAAGCTGCGCGCGAAGATCCGCCCGAGCACGGTCGATGCGATGATCGTCAGCGCGCCGGCCGGATCGCCTTCGCCGCCGGGCCCCGCGATCGCGAGCGCTTCGGCGCTGGCGCGCGCGGGCACGGACGCGGCGTCGACGATGCTGTCTCGAATCTCCGCGTTCGTCGTCTGCTCCATGCGGATCGGCCCGGTGATCGACCGATCGATCAACAGCTCGACGCCGGTCATCCCGACGTCGAGGCTCGTCGCGCCCGGTGACTGCGGATCGCCCGTCGCGCTGAAGCCGAGGCCGGGAATCAACGTGACGTGACGCAACGTGACGGACTTCGGCGATTCGCCGTCCGGATTCGGCATCAGCTCGACCGGGACGTCGCCGATCACGACACCGTCGAGAACGATCCGTGATTCGGCGCCGCCGGTGATGCGCACCGCGCCCGGCGGGCGCAGGATCGGGCAGATGCCGTTCGCGGCCCTGAGGATCAGCTCGGTGCCGGCCAACGCGTCGATCGCGACCGCGGCGGTGAAGACGTCCGATGCCGTGATCTCGACGATGCCGCCGGTCGGGCGAACGGCATCGAGCGCGCTCTGCAACGTCGGATGGTCCGCGCTCGGGCAGAGCACGAGCGCCTGCCCGGGATCGCGAGTCAACGTGGACGCGCGGTTGTACTCGCCGCCGCCGATCCGCGCGGGGAAGCCGACATGAAACGTCGTCCGGACCTCGCCGTCCTCGGCGTTCGGGAACGCGATGCGCCCGAGGACGGGATCGACGCGAACGAGCGCGTTCGCCGGCGGCACGAGCGGTGCGCCGCCTTCGATCTCCGCGAGGTCGGCGGCGGAGATCGGCGCATGCGGCGAATGGTTCCAGCCCGGACCGTCGTCCGAAAGATCGCAGGCCTCGATGCGCGTGACGGGCACGGCCTCGCCGTCGACGAAAATCTCGAACGCGCGCCCGGCGCCGTACCAGAGCGGCGCCTCCGCATCGAGCGCGCGGCGCGAGATGTCTCCGGGCACGTGCACCGGACGCGAGATCGACGTGATCGAGTCCTCCGGCTGCGGCCGATTCACGAGCTGGCGCGGCGCGCCGAGAGGGTCGAACAGGAAGCGTCTGTCGTCGACGCGCGCGGCCGGCACGCGCGTGCGGCTCATCGGCACGAGGCGCCACAGAAACAGGCCGATGTTCGGGAAGTGGTGCTTCCCGCCGCTGCTCTTGCGGCCGCGCGAGCGCTCGATCGAGCGCACGTCGACGGTGCGCGTGATCCGGTCGAACGCGTGGCCGAGCGCTTCGAGCGGCAGCGGATCGCGCAGGTCGGGCGCGAGCCGATGCGCCGGCCGGATGTGATTCATGTGCTGGCACGTCGCCGTCGTCTCGAAGAGCTCGACGACGTGCGCGGGCCAGCCGGTCACGTCGCGGGCGAGCGCTTCGAGGACGGCGGCGGTGCCTTTGCGGCGGCGATAAGCGATCGTGTTCGCGACCTCGGCGCGATTGCCGACGTCGCCGTCGATATCGTAGAGCGTGCGATAGCCGATGAGCCCGCCGATATAAGGCGCGGCCCAATCGGCGCACGTCTCGATGAACAGATTGTCGAGCAGCTGCTCGATGTTCTCCTCGATCACGGCGCCCTCGCGCGCGAGCACCGAGATCAGCGCTTCGAGCGGCCTGCCTTCGGCCGCGTCGCGCAGCCGGTGCAGAGCGGGGAGCAGGCGATAGAGCGCTTCGGGCGTGATTCTGTTCATGCCATCAGATCCAGCTTGTCGAGCGGCCGGGGATCGAGCGTCAGGATCTCGGCCGGCAGCAGCGTGCCGTCCGCACCGAGCCGCGCGGTCTGCGAGACGAGGCGCGCGTGCGCGATCGGCGCGGTCTGCGGCGCGACGGTGCGATACAAGAGGTCGATGTCGACGGCGAGAAGTCCTTCGACGCGATGCGCGGCCGCGGCGACGGCCGACAGGCTCAGCACCTCGCCGAAGTCGCGTGCGTCGAACGAGAACGTCTCACGCAGCTGCGCGTCGACGGCGGCGAGCACGGCATCGGTCTCGTAGCGCTCGTCGACGGCGACTTTCAAGCCGACGCGGAACGTCGCCGGCTGATAGGAGACGACGTCGACCGCGACGAGCGGATCGCCGAGCCTGCGCAACGCATCGAGCAGGTTCGAATGCGCCGCCGATCCGACCGGGATCTCGGCGCCGCCGTCGCCTGCGACCGTCACGACGATCCGCCGCGTGTCGCCCTGCCAGACCCAACGCGCGTCGGCTTTCGCGATCCCGGGGAAGCCGAGCGCGAAATCGCGATAGTCGGCGATCGAGACGACCCGTCCGAGCGTCAACGTGAAGATCGGCGCATTGCGGCGCGCGTCGGCGGCAGACTCCGGGTCCGCGCCGCCGGTGGCCGGCAACGGGTTGTCGACGGCCTTCAAGCCGAGCGGTCGATCGAGCGGCAACGTGAGCTGTCCGGCGCGCAGATTGCCGGCGCGCCCGAGCCCGCGCGAATGCTCGGCGACGATGTTGTCGCGGCCGGCCGGCGGGCGCGCGCCCGACGCGCCGTCGCCGAACTCGACGATCGTCTTGCCGTGGTCCGTCAACGACGTCTTGTAGACGCGCGCCGATGGGCCGCGCTCGTGAAGGTCCGGCACCTCCGTCCATTCGACCCCGTCGATCCGCACGGTCAAAGTGCTTTCGACGCCGCTCTCCGTCGCGGCGAGCCGATGCGTGACCGGCGCCTGATTGATCACGAACTTCTGGAACGGCATCGACGGGTCGCCGCCGCCGAGGATCTCGGTCACGCCCTCGCCATGCGCCGCGCGGACGACGTTCGCGTGGATTCGCAGGCTGCGCCGGTCGAACGCGACGCCGAGCGTCTCGGTCAGCTCGAGCCGCGAGTGCGCCTCGTCGACGGCGACGACGCGCTCGAGCGTCGCCGCGACGGCGATCTCTTCGGCGGTGGCCGGGGCCGGGACCGGCTCGAACGCCGCGAGCGGCGCGACCGCCGTGCCGACGAAGCCGCTATCGTCCTCGAGCCGGAACACGTGATCGCTGCCGAACGGCTCGGGCTCGTCGAGCAGCGTCACGATCGCGCCTTTGATCAGCGCGCGCACCGCGCCGTCGTCGGCCGACAGCGTGACGAGCTGACTGCAGATCCGCAGCCGGGCACGCCGCCCGCGGAAGATCAGCTTGCGGTCTTGCGGAAGCTCGTCGGCGCGCTGCTCGAGCTCGATCGCAGCGCCGGCGACCCAGTCCTCGAGCGGCGTCTCGACGAACGACAGCGCGATGCTGCCGCCGTAGATCGAGCACTTTCGGTACGCGTCGGCGAACTCGTCGAGGTTCGTCTCGGTGTCGAGCGTTATCGCCGACGACTTGCCGCTGATCGCGTACTTCGCGAGCGAGTCGTCGCTCGCCGCATCGATCCGGTAAAGCTGCACGAGTCCGCCCGGGCTCTCGAGCGCGATCCAGCTGCCGGGGACGAAGCTCTTGTAGATCGCATCGAGATGGATCTTGCGGGTGCCGTCGAACGCGAAGGCCCAATCGCCCGGGTCCGAGCTGCTTCCGGTGATCGGCGACGGCGAGTTCGACGGCGCCGAGCCTTCATAGCCGTACGCGGTGCGCTGGTCGTCGCTAAGGGACAACGGATGCGGCGCGTTGTAGCCGAACAGCGACGCGCGCTCGCGAAGGTGATAGAGCGCGAGCCCCGGGGTCGGCGCTGCGTCGTCGTCGGCGACGCTGTCGAGCGGCTCGTTCCAGCGGATCAGCGTGCGGGTCCCGTCGGCGGCGGGCTCGACCGCCGTCACGCGGCGCACGTCCCACAGCGGCGACGCGGCGCTGAAGCCGGCGAACTCGTCGTCGGCGCGCTCGCGCGATACGAACGCAATCGTGTCGCCGACCTGCAGCGACGGCGCGCCGGCGATCCATGTCGAGGCCGCGCCGTTCCCGGGCACGACGAAACGCGACAGGCGCGGACGTAACGTGTTCCATGCGACGCGGGCTTCGATGTCGCCGTGCGTCTCGAAGACTTGCGCGGTCTCGTCCGGCCCCGGTTGGCTTTGCACTCGGGTGCCGGCCGGCACGACGAGCCGCGCGACGTCGGGCTCGGCGCCCGGCGGGTCCTCCATCAGGATCACGAGATCGGTCTCCGCCGCCGCGCCGGGGTGCAGCCGGTAGCCGATCAGCCGCGCGAGCTCCTGGATCGACAGCCGCTCGACTGCCGTGCCGATATAGGCTTCGTTCGCGAGGCGCTCCTGATAGAACGACAGCACGTCGCAGACCGCCGCCCATGCATCGATCAGCGCGATCGAGAAGTCGTCCGGCTCGCGCGTGCGCAGATTGGCAAGCATCGGAAACGCGGCCGACGACAGGCTCGTCAGCATCGACGCCTTGAACTGCGCATGGGTGCCGACGCGGAACGCGATCGCCGACAGGCTCGGACGGTTCACGGTCGGACGCAGCGTCGCGAGCGCGGTGCCCGCGCAGCATCCGCACGCGTCGGTGGACGTCGTCCCGTCGGGATGGCCGATGCGGATCGGGGGTTCGCTCACTTGCCGCCTCCCATCTCGACCGAAAGGGTGCCGCGCTCGGGGAAGCTCGGATCGTTCTCGAGCTGCGCGATCTCGAGCCGCCCGAATTTCAAAACGCCGTCCTCGAGCGCGTCGGTTCGCGTGCTGCCGCGGCGTCTGAAGTAGCGCGCCTCGACCGACGCGACGCCTTCTACGGCCATCACACGCGCATAGATCGCGCTCAAGTAGACGGGCGTGCCGAACGTGAGGTTGTCCGGATGAAAGAAGCCGGTCGAGCCGTCCGGATTGCGCGTCGCGCCGAGCGCGCGCAGCACGTCCTGCCGAACCTGCGAACGGAAATGGTCCGGCGCCGCGCAGACGAACAGCCCGATCTCGAGCGGCACGAACCGCGGCCCATCGATCTCGAGGTCGTAGCCCGCCATGCGCACCGCATCGAGCTGCTCGCGCAGCTCGGCTTCGAACTCGGGGGTCACCGGCCGATTGCCGAAGCGGTCGACGGTCACGAACACGGTATGGCCGTGGCCGTTCCAGCGGAAGGTCGCCGCTGCGCGCTGCACGTCCCGATGGCGCTGCGCCATCAGCGCGTAATCGGCTTCCGTCACCGCGCGCTCCGGCCGGCGATACGCGTACGGCGCGGCCTGACGGACGTGCTCGATCGATTCCGGATCGACGCCGCCGATCGCGGGGATCGGGTTGCGCACGCGGACGATCTCGGTGAAGCCGGTCACGACGTGCGCGATCGCGTCCGCGCCGACGTTGCCGCGGCGGCCGTTACCGACCCGATACGACGCGGTGAAGCGTGTGCCGGAGGCCGGGCGTCGGCCGTTGCGGTCGTCGCCGAAGCGCAGCCGCGCGGCGCCGTCGGCTTCGGTCTCGACGACGAAGTGCCGGTCCTCGGGCAGCGACTCGAGAAGATCGGGCCGAGCCTGCCATGGCTCCTGCGTGGGCGGAACGCCGGACAGAAGATCGACCTTCGGCCGCCGGCTCTCGAGGCCGACGTGGATCGCCGCGAAGGCGGACGGCGCTTCCGGATCGAATGGTGCGACCTGCGAGACCGGACCTTCGGCGAGACGAGGGCGGTAACGCGGCGGTACGCTGCGCGGCTCGGGACGCGCGCACGGATCGCCGCCGCGCTCCGGCACGAGCTCGAGATGCGGATGCGGCACCGCACCCAGGTCCTCTGCGGCGACGGTCCGCCCGTGATCGGCGAGCACGACGTTGCCGAGCGCGTGCGAGACCCCGCGCACGAGACCGCCGCCCGCCGCCTCGTCGAGCCGCGACGAGATGCAGAACGGGAACGGCAGCGCATCCTCCTCGGCCCAGCGGATCTCCGTGATCGGCGCGCCTTCGAGCAAATCCGTCAGCCCGGCTTCGACGGCGGTCAGCCGCACGGCGTGGCGGATCGCCGGATCCGCGTCGGCCTCTCGGCCGGTACGCGGGCCGACGCGCTCCTCGAAGATCAGAACGTCGCCGCGTGCGAGGCTCGGATAGTCGCCGGCGAGCGTCGCGCGGGTTGCGCCTTTCGGCAGGCTGCACTCGGCATCGCTCCATTCGTAGAACGGCATCGCGTTCTCGGCGATCGACAGCGTCTTCGGATGCAGCGACTCGAACACTAGCGGCGAGCGCTCGAGCGCTTCGCGCGCGTCGTCGGCGTCGTCGCTCACCGGGTCGAAGCCCGGAACCCGTGTCAGAAACGGCGTGCCCGCAGGAAGGGTCACACCGTCGGCGGACGTCTCGAGATGAATGAAGACGCGCGCATTCGCGCCGTCGTGCATCCGATAGTCGACGAGCCGCGCATGCCGGCGCACCGACGAGCGGCGCCGCGCGGTCGCGAGATACGCTTCGGTCGCGACCGCGTCCTGAGCATACGACAGCCGGTCCGCGGTATACGCGAGCAGCTCGACCAGCGTGATGCCGAGGTCCGCCGGGCTGCGCTCGCGCCAGTCCGGCATGATCTGCGCCATGCGGCTCAGCATCAGCCGGCGAAAGCTTTGGTAGTCCTTCGCGAGATACGACAGCGCCGGCTGCTCGACCGGATCCTCCGCGCACGCGTTGGTTTCTACGCAGTCGAAGTCGGTCGGGCACTCGACCTTGAACGAGAAGTCGACCGTGCACAGCACGACGTCGATGCCGGCGGGCGGGGTCAGCGCGCCGGGCGCGTCGACGAGGCGCAACGTGTACGTCGCATAATCGCCGGACGACGAGGTCCGCAGCACGAGCACCTGCTCCGGATCGGCCAAGGTGCCGAGATAGGCGATCAGGCCGGGCTCGGCCAGCGTCGCGTCCGGCGCGTCGGCGCGCGTGACCCACTCGATCTCGACGTCGGTGATCCGCTCGCCGCCGCCGAGCTCGAAGTTCTCGGTCGTCAGCGCGGGCGCGCTCGCGAGGAAGCGCAGCAGCAGGGTTCGCTGCGCGGGCGTGTCGGCCGGCGCTTCGCGGTCGAGCACCTCGATGAAGTCGATGCCGTTGATCGCGAGCCCGTCGGCGATCGCCGCGCGGACGCGCTCTCGCCGGCGCGGATCGCACGAGTGGTAGATCACGCGCCGTCTCCGACTCTGAACGTCGCCGACGAATCGGCTCCGCTGCGCAGCAGCCGATAGACGATCGTGATCTCGATCGCCGCGTCGACGGCCTCCGCGCGGATCTCCTGCACCGCGATGCGCTGACCGAGATGCTGCTGCAGCGCGCCGCGGATCAGGAACTCGGTCGTCGCCGCCTGCTCCGCGCTGACCGGTGCGAACAGCAGCTGATAGATGCCGGCGCCGAAATCCGGGCGGTTGACGCGCTCGCCCGGGTTCGTGAACAGGATCTGCTCGATCAGGTCGCGGATGTGCTCTTCGTCGGAGGTTTCCGCGGTGCGCTCGCGCCCGTCGAAGTGATAAGGGAAGTCGAGTTGCATCGTTTTACGTTCCGATCACGCGCGTTTGCGCCTGCGCGGGGAGGAGCGGTGTGCCGGTCGGTGCACACACGCTCGTCGACGATTGCAGGACGGCCGGCATGCCTTCGATCAGCACGCGCGTCGCGGCGACGACGAACGTCGCGCTGACGCAAGGCCCGTTGCCGCTCGGCGGGGCGAAGCCGCAGCCCGCGACGGTCCACGGCGAAGCCTGCGCGACCGCGGGCTGCCCGGTCACGAGCACGCGCGTCGACGGCGTCGTCGGCATCGCCTGACCGCCGTGACTGCAGAGGATCGTCGCGCCGAGGTGCAGAATCGGACCGGACATCGCGTCTCTCCCCGCTAGATCACGGTCAGCGCGCCGTTGTTCACGACGACGCTCGGTCCCGTCATCACGATCGATGCGCCCCGGCCGTTCTGGATGTAGATGCCGGTGTCGTTCACGATCAGCGACGCGCCGCCGGCGGTCTTCAGCACGATGCCGCCGGTCGGGCCCGGCAGATCGGTGACCGTGATGCCGTTCTGCAGCAGCGTCTGCATCGTCACCGCGCTGACGCCGGGCGGCGTGAGCTGCTGCAGCGCAGGAACCTCGGCGGCCGAGCCGTAATAGCAGCCGGTCCAGATCGGGAAATCCGGATCGCCTCTCTCGAACTCGATCCACACGCCGGCGCCGATCGGCGGCACGGCCAGCATGCCGGTCTGCATGCCGGACATCGGGAAGCACGGCATGCACCAGCTCGTCAGCGCGACGGACGAGACGTCCGGCACGATCGCCTGGATACGGCCCGTCATCATCGGGTCGACGTTGTTCACGACCGTGCCGCGATATTTTCCGTAGTAGCGTTCAGTCATACCGGTACCGACGGGCGGGCCGGCAGCAGCCCGCTCCTCTTCAAAGTGAACGATTGCTTGTAGCTGCCGCGGCGGATGTCGTGCGTGACACTTTCGACGTAGTGCACGCCGTCGAACGCGCGCCCGGCGCCGCGCACGCCGATCAGGTTGCGTGCACGCAGAATCCTTCCGTAGCGCAGCACGTCGATCCGGCCGTTGCCGCTGACCGCGTTGCTGTTGCGCGCGGCGTGAGCGAAGCCGCGCACGAGCGCTTCGAACGGGTTGAGCCGCGCGGTATCGCGCAGCCGAGTAATCTTCGGCGGAAGAGGCGGGACCAGACCGAGCGGCGGCTGAAACGGAACCTGCGACGGAATCGGCACCGGTATCGGCGCCTTGGTCAGCGAGTTCTGCACGTAGACGACCGGAATCTCATAGCCCTCCTTGTCGAAGCTGAAGCTGAGCTCCTCGGTATTCGTCGCGAAGCCGCTGTCGACGGTCAGCGCGGGTTGCACCTCGCCGATTCGGATCTCGGGGCCCCAGTACGCGATCGACGTCGCGGGCGCCGGGCCGGGCTTCATGAAGAACGTGTAGCCCGCGTCGCGCGCGAGCGCCCGGATGTATGCGAGGTCCGTGTCCTGATGACGGGGAATCCGCTCGGTCGGCAACGGCGGCCCTTCGAGGCTCGGGATGACCTGTGGAATCACGCCGAGCCACGCGTATTTCGCGAGAATCAGGTTGACCCGCGCGAACGGCGGCATGCCGACGTACGGAATACCCGAGAAGTCGATCGTGTCCATCGTCGCCGTCAGGTCCTTGCCCTTGACCGACAGCTTCGCCGGCTCGCCGCTCGAGCCGGGCGCGAGATCGGTTTTCGTGACGACGCCGTTGATCAGCGATACCGCCTTGCCGCCGAGCGTCGCGACGAGCGCGACGCGCATGATCGGCAGCGCGGAGCCGCCGGCGAGAAGGAAGATCGTGTTCAGCGGCGAGTTCTTCTCGAGCGCGAACGTCAGCTCGAATCCCGACGGCACGTCGCCCGCATTGTCCTCGATCTTCACGGACTCGAGCGCATCGATCACGATGCGCGGTGCAGGCACCGGGACGCCGGGACCGAATAGCAGCGACAGATCGATGCCTTTGATCACGATTCGTCCCCGGGCCCCGGGACGCCTTCCGGCAGCGTGAGCCGCAGCTCGGTTCCGGGCGCCTCGAGCTCGTCGGGCCAGATCGCGCCGTTCGCGTCGCAGTGCAGCCAGAACGCTTCGGGATTGCCGAGCGTCTCGGCGGCGATCTGATCGAGCCGCTCGCCTTCGGCGACGACGCGATAGCCGACCGTCGCGAACGCGTCGGGCGGCGGCGTGAAGCGCCGCGCGAGGTACGGGATCTGCCGGCCGTCCGGCGCCGTGAACGTGCGCGTCGGTACGCCGTGATAGCGGCTGTCGGCAGGGAAGTCCGTCGCTTCGACGATGCCGGCTTCGTACATCGCCTGGATCGGGTTCTTCATCGGCAACCTCCGGATCGCGAATCGCGGAACGCAGCGGGCTGCGGCGGGGCGGGTTCGCTCGGCGCACGACGCGGCGGCTCGTCGGTTCGGCTACTCATCGCTGGACAATCCTTCGTGGGTCTGCGTCAAACGGCGCTCGAGCTCTGCGGGGTCGTCTCTCAGCGCGCGCAGTGCGTCCTCGTCGCAGCACGCGAGGCCGAGCCGCTCGAGCACGCTCGTGACGAACATGAAGTTGTCGACGGCGAGGCTCGTATCGAAACGGCCCGGGCGGTGCGGCGTCTCGATGTTGATGTAGCGATAGTCGGTCGCAACGCCCGGCAGGCCTCTCGACAAGCCCGAGAAGTCGAACGGCGGAGTCAGCGCACGGAGGTATTGCCAGGCCTGAATCGTCGGCAGGATGTTGAACAGGCTCGACAGATCCTGATCGGTGAACGTCCGATCCTGGAGCGCGACGTTGAGCCCCGGCGAGCCGGCGAGCCGTACGAAGTCCGCCTCGTTCGACACCCAGATCACATGGTCCGGATGGTCGCGATCGCCGATGATGCAGCGCGAGATCGCCGGCGATCGGCACCACTGATAGATGTTCGTCTTGCCGGGGCCGAAGAGCTGCGAACCGATATCGGGTCCGCCGCGCCGGCCGAGCGTGCGGCGATACCGTTCCGTATCGCTTTGGACATTGTTGTGCAGCGCGACGACCGGCACCTGAAATACGTTGCTGCACCGGCGCACGCGCGCATAGAACTCGCACGAGAAGTTGCCGGTGCCGGGACACGCCGTCGTCAGCGGGTCGCAGCCGGACGTGATTGCCGTCTCGCAGCTCTCGACGAGATCGCGGTCGAAGAATTGGTTCGGATCGCGCTCGCGGCGCCCGTTCGGCAAGCGCACGTCGGAATCGAGGTGGCGGCGACTATTGTCCGGCCCGACCTGCAACAGGTTGTAGTCGCAGTTGCCGTGCAGCAGATTCGCGACCGCCTTGGCGTTGCGCTCGTCGTTGTGCACGTGCACGAGGCACGCGCACGCATCGGGATTGTGCGGCGTCGCTTCGATCGTCGGCGTGCGCTGTATGACGCGGCGTACACCTGCGCCCTGCTGCAGCGTGTGAGTCAGCTCGTGCGCGATCAGTCGCCGGCCTTCGAACGTATCCGGCCGGTACGCGGCTGCGCCGAACGCGATGTGGTGGCCGAGGGTATACGCGCGCGCGTTGATGCTCGAAGCCGCACTCGCCGCGCGCGCATCCGTATGCAGCCGAACGTGCGAGAGGTCGACGCCGAAGCGCGGCTCGAAGTAGGCGCGAGCGGAAGGGGCGAGCGGCTGCCCGCCGGACGCGACGGCCGCGGCCGCGGCAGCGGCTCCCGTCGCGCTCGGGCCGGAAGCTTCGCCCTTCGCTTGCAGAGTCTCGTCGTCGTCGCCGAACTCGTGCGATCGTCCAGTGCGCTTCGTCTGCACGACGGAGTCGTCCTCGTCGTCTTGCGTCTCGCGCTGCACGCGGCTGATTCGATGCGCCAACGGCGTCTCGAGCGCGCCGCCCGCGAGCACCTGATCCGCGATCCGGTCGGCCTCCTGCTCCCATTGATCTCCGGGGCGGCTCACGGTCAGCTTCGGCTGGATGCCGAGCCGCTCCTCGGCGGCACACGATGCACAGGCGCCGGAGACGCCCGCCGATCCGCCGCAGGAGCACGCGCGTTGAATCAGTTGCGCGGACGTCTGCGGACCGAAACGCGCAGCAGCGAGACGCGCCGGCTCGGGATCGGCGTGCGCGTGCGCGGCGTGTGCTCCGGTTGTCGTCATTCGTCCTCCGCCGTTCGCAACGCGCTCCGCAGCCTCATCCGAGCGATCCGGCGCCGAGCGCGGCGAGCGCACCGCCGGCGAATTGCGCGGCGAGCAGTTCCTTCGACTGCAGGTACGCCATGAAGAGCCCGCTGCCGCGGTGGTTGAAGCCGAGGTCGTCGACGGACAGCACGCGCAGCGTCAGCGACACCTTCGCGCGAATCGGATTCAGGTTCGCATCGAAGAACTCCTCGGTGATTTGCAGCGAGTCGAGCCGCACGGGCACGATGCGGCGAGCGCTCCATACGAAAAGCGCGAGCGGAGTCTCCGCCGGCGCGATCTCGAACGATCCGGCGGCGGCCTGTGCGTTCTGCCGTTCGAGCTGCGCGGACGTCGGGTGCAGCATCGTTTCCAATGCGGACAGCGCCGGGAAGATCCCGGAGTCGACCGCGATCCGGTTTTGCGCAGGAAACTCGAGCTGATCCGTCGCGTCGATCGTCGCTTCGAGCGTGATCGTCTCTTTCGCTGGCGCGGTTAGCCGAAGCGGCTGCGAGCGATTCCCGCCGTCCTCGATCGCTTGGGCCTCGAGCTGCCGCGACAGCGTCTCCGGCGCGTACTGCAGCGTGATGATTCGGATCACCGAGCCGTTGTCCGGCGAAATCAGAACGATGCCGGCGCGGATGAGTTTCGGAGAGCCGGGAAATCCTGACATGCGTGCTACACCTCTATCGTCGCGCGCAATCGGCTGCGTGCCGCGAATCTCTCGCTGCCGCGCGATGTGCTCGCCGGCCGAGTCGCTGCTGCGGAGCAGGCTGCGTGTGTCGTTCGATGCGGGCGCGTCATCGACGCGTTCTCCGGGTTCGTCTGAGCGTGCGGCCCTCGGGCTGCTCGTGCGGATTCGCGAGCGGGAACCGGGTCGCGTCGCCGGCCGTGATGTTCGAATCGCCGAACGCGCTCGTCGGCGGCAGGCCGCAGAGCGGATCTCCGTCTGCGCAATTCGCCGTCAGCTCGGCAAACGGGCGCCGTTCCCACGCGTCGGTCAACACCCGCAGCAGCGCCGCGTGCTGGGGCCGGTACGGGTGTGAAAGATCTGTCGCGATCGCTTCGATCTCCCGCGCCGGACGCAATGCGAAACGCGCGACGAGGCAGTCGCGGTACGGCCCCGACGTCAGCGCGCAGACATCTTCCTCGTTCAATGTGCCTTGAGAGTGATCGCGCATCATCGAATGTTCCGACATCACGTCGGGCGCGCGAACCATCTGCTCGCGGAACCAATAGAGGCGATCCTCGACGCCCAGGTCCGGGTTGCGCGCGTGCGTGAGGTAGTCGTAGCGATCTTCGAGTCCGAGAAGGTGATGAGCTTCGTGCGCTATCCCTTCCGCGTCGCCGACCCAGTTTCTGGACGTCGTCCATTCGGACGGATCGACGCCGACGTCGAAGACGTCGCGGCCGCCGCGGCGGACGAATTCGATGTCGAGCACGTAGCCTCTCGTGGCCGCGATCGTTTCGATCGCATCCTCGAGGCTGGCCGTGCGCGCGACGTCTTCCGCGGTTCCGCTGCCGCGCGCCCGCAGCCGGACCCGCATATGCACGTAGACGTTCGCCGGATCGCGATCGTCTGTCCGGTACCGCGTGCCGCCTTCTCCTGTCGCACTGCGCCATCGGCGTGCCGGGCTTGCCGTCGCCGCCTCCTCGACGCCGACGAGCGCTGCCCCGGCCGGGTCCTGGAGACGGGTTCGCTCGGCTTCCGCTGCTTCGACCGATTCCTGTCGCAGCTCGGCTGCAGTCTGCTCCGGTGGGTTGTCCGGCGTGTCGAGCAGCGCCCGCAGCTCGGTGATGTAGAACATCGGGCACGCGCTGCCCCGCGCGCCGTCGATGATGTGGTTCGCAATGGCCCTTGCGCGGGCGTTCAGTCCTCGATACGCATCGAGTGCGACGATCGCATCGACTTCCTGCTCGAACTCGACCGAGCCGCCCGGCGGAATTCGTGCGGGGTCGGTCGGGCACGTGCGCCGGATGGTATTCGCGGCGCCCTGCTGGAGTGTATGCGCGAGCTCGTGCGCGATCAGCCGGCGGCCTTCGAGCGTCGACGGCGCATACTCGCCGGGCGCGAACGCGATATGGTTCTCGAGCGTGTAGGCCCGCGCGCCGAGTCCGAGCGCTGCGCGGCCCGCAGCGGCATCGGCGTGGAGTCGAACGTGCGAGAGGTCGCGTCCGAAGCGCGGCTCGAAGAACGCCCGATCGGCCGCGCTCAGCGGGCGGCCGCCGCCGGCGAACGCTGACGCCGCGGACGAGATCGGTGCTGTCGAGATCGGTGCAGACGAAGTCCGGGCGGGCGCGAAGCGGGCCGGAGAAATACGCGCCGACGCGTCGGCGCTGCTCGCCGCCTGCGCGTCGGCGTCGCGCGCGCGAAGGGGAGCGCTCGCCGCGAACCGTGCCGTTGCCAGCGTCGTATCGCCGCACGACGTACCGGCTCGGATCGCACGGGCTGCGCATCTCATGACTTCAGTGCCTTTACGGTCGCGGCCGCGACCTCCGCCGTGCCGAACCTGCCGGCCGGGAGCGTCGTCCGCACCTCGGGGCGACGACGCGCTTCGCCGAACGCCTTCGCGCCTTCGCCCACGATCAGCCGGCCGAGCTCCCGGTGCAGCGCTCGCTCCAACGTCGCGCGATCGAGGCCGGGCCGGTCGGCGATGATCTCGTCGATGCGCAGCGTGATGCGAACGGGTTTCTTCGTCATCGAAACGCCTCCTGCTCCGACGCCGTGAACGGCTTCTCGAGCTTCGCGTACTCGCGTCTCGCCGCTCGGCGGATGTGGCTCGTCTTGACCGGCTCCGGCACCGCCGCCGCGAGGTACGCGGCGTTCAGCGCGATCGAGCGAATCGAGCCTCCGGAAACGTTCAGCTTCGCGAGCGCGCTCGGATCGAGGTCTTCGCGCGGCGTCTGCGGCGGGAAGACGCGCTTCCAGATTTCGGCGCGCGCGGCGGCGTCCGGGAATGGGAACGTCACGACGTAGCGCAGTCGGCGCAGGAACGCGGTGTCGAGCGCGGATTTGAGATTCGTCGTCAGGATCGCGAGACCGCGGTACGCCTCCATCCTCTGCAGCAGATAGCTGACCTCGACGTTCGCGTAGCGATCGTGGCTGTCCTTGACCTCCGAGCGCTTGCCGAACAGCGCGTCCGCCTCGTCGAACAGCAGGATCGCTCCGCCGTCCTCCGCCGCGTTGAAGATCCGCGCGAGATTCTTCTCGGTCTCGCCGATGTACTTGCTGACGACCTGGCTGAGGTCGATGCGGTAAAGGTCGAGACGAAGCTCGCCGGCGAGCACTTCTGCGGCAAGGGTCTTGCCGGTGCCGGAAGGGCCTGCGAAAAGCGCCGCCGCGCCGAGCCCGCGCTCGCTGCGCGCGGCCCATCCCCACGCGTCGTTCACTCTCCATGCCTCGCGCACGTGTCCCGCGAGGTCGTGCAGCAGATCGAGCTGATCCGCGGGAAGCACGAGATCGTCCCACGTCGCGTGACTGTCGATTCGCTCGGCGAGACCGTCGAGCGTACGCCGTCCTTGCGCGCGCGCGGCGTCCCAAAGCGCCTGAGCCCGGGTATGCGCCGGCGCCGTGCTGTCGATCAGCGTTGCGGCCGCGGCCGCGATCGCCGGCGCGTCGATCGCGAACTGGGCCGCGAGGCGCTCGAGATCGTCGCCCGCGATGGCGTCGGCCTTGTCGCCGAGCGCGCGCTGCCAGATCTCGCGGCGCTCTCCGGCCGCGGGCGGCGCGAGCTCGAGCCGGAGCCGCGGCGTGCGGTCGGGCACGGGCGGCTCCTCGGCCGCGACGATCGTCGGGCCGGTGATCAGGTCGGCGAGCGTGGCCGCGGCCGGCGCGCTGTCGCGATCGGCTTCGATCAGCACCGCTGCACCGGACAGCGCGAGCTCGCGATCGAGCAGCACCGCGAGCGCCGAGCGCTGCGTCCAGTCGCTCGGGATGTCTGCCGCGCGAATGCGATAGAGCAGGATGCCGAGCTCGCGCGCCGCCGCGGCGGCGATCGCACGCTTCGACAGCCGGTCGCGGCCCGCGAGCAGCACGAGCGGTAGCGGACCCGTACTCCACGCTTCGATCAGCGCTCGCACGAGGCCCTGCGTCGCGGCGCCGACGGGCGCGTCGAGCGCCGTATGCTGTAGCAGGCCGTCGAGGCGCGCGTCGAGATACGTCGTGCCGAGCAGCGCGTGCAGGATGCGCTCGTCGAGCCGAATCTGCTTCTGACGAAGCGGACCGTTGCCCGCGAGCTCGATCAGCCGCCAGCGCCGCAGCGGGGCTTCCGGGCACAGGATGTCCCAGACGCGCGGGCCGGCGAGCCGCGCGGCGAGCGCGACGTCGAAAACGCCGGTGCCGTTGATCGCCTCGATCGCATCGCCGATCGCGGGATCGATGTCGTAGCCCGCCGCCGCGCAAATCAGCTCGAGCTCTGCGTCGTCGACGTTGAAGACGCGCGCGAGCGCGCGCAACGTCGAGCGCTCGGGCACGACGAACGGCGGCGGCGTGTCGCCGTCCGCGAGCGCGCGCAGGCGCGCCGCGACGGACTCGACGGCAGCATCGACGCCGAGCCGCAGCGCGGCGAGCTTCGACTCGGGGAGGTGCCGGGTTGCGAACGTCATGGGATCGTCACCGTGACGAGCTTCGGCGGCGTCGCGGTCAGGTCGATGACTGGGCTGTCGATGCCGTCGATCCGCAAGCGAACGGGGACCTCCGTGCCGGATACGAGGCCCGTGAACGTCGCCGTGACGTCGCTGATCGGGACGTTCGGGCTCGGCACGAGCTGCATTTGCCGACCGGCGAGAACTGCGACGCTTTGCCCCGGCCGAATCGGCGGGCTGCAGCCGATCGTGAATGCGACGTCGGGCGCGACGGCCGCAACGCCGATCGAGCCGGCCGGAGCCAATGCGAGCGGCAGCGCATTCGACGCGGCCTCGCGGCCGTCGGCGCCGCGCACGACGACGTCGATGACGTAGGGCCCGATTCGCCAGCGCGCCGGATCGTTCGCCGTGCCTTCGGCCGGGCTTCCGGGAGCGACCGGCGCCGGATCGGGCAGCCGCACGCGCAGCCGGCTCGGCGCGGCCGGCGCTTGCGGCGCCAACGCGAGGGTCACGCCCGTTCCGGGCTCCGTGAAGCGGACGGTGACCTCCGCACCGGGACCGCCGTCGAGCGCGAAGCCTTCGATGTCGACCGCGCCGCCGAGCCGCATGACCGGGTGTCCGTCCGCGGGGCGGGCAGCCGTCACGGTCGGCACGGTGCTCGCGACGTCCGGCCGGACGAGGACGCCCGGATCGCGGCCGCTCGCGGGATCGCGCAGTCCGCCGCGTGACAGTACCGGCAACGTCGGGCGGACCGGCAGCTCGCGCTCGATCAGCACGAGCGAGACTTCATACGCGACGGTCGTGCGGTAGCTCGCCTGGAACGCGGTCCAGAGCTTCGACATGTCGTCCATCGACAACGTGCGCGGCGTAATCTTCAGCAGCTCGATCTGATCGGCAATCCCCGATGCGCGCAGCGATTCGAATTCGGACGGCAGGATGTCGTCGAACGTCGCGAGCTCGAGCGCGGCGCGTATCCGCTCGCGCGGCAGGATCGGATGCTCGTGGAAGAGCTGCATCGCATAGCCGAGCAGGATCTCCGCGTGCAGCTCCTCGCCCGACACGGCCGTCAGGAGGTAATGGAGGTCGAGCGCGAGCCGCGGGCGTTGCGTCAACTGCCCCGCGCGGTCGCGCGTCGGCAGATCCTCGTTACGCCACGCGGCGTTCGGCGACACTCGATACAAGAAGAGATTGAGCTGGGTCGGTTGCTCTGCGCCGCCGGCCGTAACGACACGGTCCGGCGGCAGCGACGTCACCGTGAAATCCGCGCCGAGCACCTGCGACACGTTGCCGTCGATCAACGTGTCGTTCAGCAGATCGCGGAGGAGCCGCGTGACGGCGGCGATTGCGAGCACGTTGCTCATGAGCGCCGTCCGCGCAGGTAGTCGGACAAGGACGGCAGGCTGCGCGCGGGAGCCGCGCGCGTGCGCGTCGGCGCGGGTCGCGGTGCGTCCGTGCGAATGTCGAGCCGGCCGATGTGGATCGTGATCTCCGGCGGGCCTGCTTCATCGGCGTCGGCCGGCGCGGCCGATGCGGGCGCGGCGCCAGGCTGCGTCAGCGCGGCCGCGAGCGTCTCTCCGAGCGAAGCCGACCGATCGGGCGGCAGCAGCGGCTCCGGTGCGCGGCGCGCTTCCGAATCGCGCCGCGACGACGTCGCCCGCCGATCGTCATCGCGCCCGAGCGCGTCGCGCTCCGGCGCGTCGAGCGTCGGTGAGCCTGACCGATCCGCGGCCGTGCCGCGGGCCGCGGGCCCTGCGACGTGCATTTCGCCCGGCGTCCGCGCAGGCGGCGACGGCACGAGCGGCGCGGGAAGCGGTGCGCCCGAGACGGGCGCGAGCGGCGGAGCGGGGTCGACGGCGTGCCGCGGCGCCGCCGCCGCTTCGCGGACGACGCCGGGCTGCTCCGCGAGCAGGCGCGGCGGCTCGTCCGTCGGCAGCGCGGTCACGTCGCCGCGCTCAGCACTGAGCGGTCGGTCGATCGAAGGCTCGCGTAGAGCGCGGTCGCGGCGCGATGCGGGCGAGACGTGCTCGACGTGAACCTCTTGCAGGCCCGAGCCGAGCCCGGTCTCGAACCGCGCGGGCCGCCGCGGCCGGAGGCTCGTGCTCGCTTGTCCGGTCGCGCGCCCGACGAGCCGCTGCAACGTCGAGCTCATGCCTGCCGCGCCCACGCGAGATACGTCATGCGGCGCGCGGGGCTCAGCGACAGGATCGCGTCCTCGGACCAGCCGAATGCCGCGGCAAGCTCCGCGACCTCGCCGAGCAGCCGCAGCGCGGTCGTCTCGATGTCGCTCCAGACGTGCGCGACGACGTCGAGCGTCTCGGACCATGCGGCCCCGCATTCCGAGCACGTGAGCCGGGTCGACAGCTCGGCCGCGGCGGCCTGCGCCTCGATGCGCCGGTCGACGGCTTCCGCGTCGTCGCCGTCGATCTCGCGCCCGGTCAAACGCGCGCGCAGCGCGGCCGCGAGGCGCTCCGCAGGCACGTCGACGACGGCCGCGACGTCGCGGCTCGTCAACGGGCGCAGCATCTGCCCGGTTTCGCCGTCGTTCGTCAACGCCTGTGTGCCGCTTTGCGCGAGGGCTTCGCCGAGGTCCTGCGCGTCGAGCTCCATCTCGAGCTCCGCGTTGCATTCGGGGCACGTCGCGCGTGCCGGGATCGTCGGGCCGAACGTCGCCGCGCGGATCGCGAGCAGGCGTCGATCGCGCTCCGCGAGCGGCAGGTCGGCGGGATCGACGTCATCGCACGTGCTCGCGGCCCACAGAATCGCGATCGCGCGGTCGAGCGGCAGGCGCCCCGCGCCGTGTTCCCATGCGGCGAGGATGCTCGGTGCGGTAAGTCGATACTGCATCTGCCTCCCTCGTGGCATGCGCCCGCGACAGGCGTGCGGCTGCAGCGTCTGGCGGGTCAGCCGAACGTCGGCTCGGCCGGCTCCTGTACGTCGAGGTCGCGGACCCAGCCCTCGTTCTCGAGCTTGATCGACTGGATCGCGACGGCGTTCGCGTTGCTGTCGAGCTCGGGCAGCGCCTGGTATTCCGAAACCCAGCAGCGGAACACCTGATAGGCGATCGCAAGCTGCCCGGCTTCGTTGTAGACCTCGATGATGATGTCCTTGCGGAAATCGGCGAGCGAGCTTTCCGCGCCGAGGCCGGCGCCGAAGCTCCAGATCTTGTTTGCCCAGTTCTCGAACTCGGGATCGTGCGTCACGCCGCGCTCGAGCGTGATCGGCTCGAACTTCGAGCGGCCCGGGGATTTGCGGCTCGTCGACGGATCCCCGCCGACGCGATGCTCGACGACCTCGGTCGTCCGCTTCAACGCGCTGACCTTCGAAACCCCGGCGACGTAGCGGCCGTCCCAACGTACGCGAAACTTGAAGTTCTTGTAGGGATCGAAGCGCCGAGGATTTACGCTGAACTCCGCCATCGTTGTCGCTCCTGAAACGTCTTAGGCCGCACCCTGGCCGGCAATCTGCTGGATCGAGATGATTACGAACTCCGCGGGCTTCAGCGGGGCGAAGCCGACGAGGATGTTGACGATGCCGAGGTCGATGTCCGCTTGTGTCGTCGTCGTCGCGTCGCACTTCACGAAGTAGGCTTCGCGCGGCGTCGCACCCTGGAATGCGCCTTGTCGGAACAGGTTGTTCATGAACGATCCGACCGCGAGCCGGATCTGCGCCCATAGCGGCTCGTCGTTGGGCTCGAACACGGCGAACTGCGTGCCGCGGTACAGGCTCTCCTCGATGAAGAGCGCGGTGCGTCGGACCGGAATGTATTTCCATTCGCTCGCGCGGGCGTCCGCGCCGACGAGCGTGCGCGCACCCCAGCTGACGGACCCGTAGACCGGGAACGTGCGCAGGCAATTCAGCCCGAGCGGGTTCAGCACGCCGTTCTCCGGATCGGACAGGAGGTAGTCGAGCGCCTGCACGCCGCGCAGCGCCGCTTCGATGCCGGCCGGCGCCTTCCAAATGCCGCGCTGGCTGTCCGTGCGGGCCCAGACGCCGGCCATCACGCCCGAGTTCGGAAACGAGCGCAGCCGTCCGTTCTGCAGCGGGTCCGCGAGGCGAACCCGGGGGAAGTACGCGACGGCGTTATTGCTCTTCAGCGACGTGATCGCGCCGTCGTTGATCCAGTCGCGCGCCTCGTCGAGCGTGTCCACGTTCGGATCGATGTCGACGATGATCATCGACCGGCGCTCCTCCGCGTACGCGACCGCCTCGGCGAGCGCGGCGATGTCGGTCACGCCGGGCAAGCACAGGATGTTGAAGATGTCCGCGTCCTCGAGCGCGTAGAGGCCGGTCTTGGCGCTGCGCGAGCCCGTGATCGCGGCCGTGCTCGACGGCGGAATGCCGTCGCTGCCGAGCTGCGCCGCGCCCTGCGCGGCTTTCGCGAGCCCGACGCCCGGCTGATACGCGGCGATGTTGACGAGCTGGGGCGACGACAGGAGCAGCGCGTCGGCGCCGTCGCCGTCGAACGTGAACGCGAGACCCGGCACGGAGGCGCCGGGGACGACGACGAGCGCGTCGTCGACGATCTCGACGCGGGCTGCGGAGAACGCGGGATTCGAGCTGCTCCTCAAGCCGGCCTGGAGCTGGGTGCGTGCCGCCGCAAGCGACGCGGGCGCAGGCGTCAGCGGAATCGTCAGCGTGTCGATCGGCGTGCCGACGACCGTGCCTGTCGCATCGACGTCGACGAGATTCACGGTCACCGGATCGAGATCCGCAATCGTCACGGCGCTGAAGTCTTCGATCCGGCCGCCGGTCGTGCCGGAGGCTGCGGGCCGCGTCTCGGCGGCGCCGGCGACCTCTCGGCCGCCATTCGCGACGCCGAGCCCGAGGCGCGCCGCCGCGTTCTGCGACGCGGCGTTGCGGAAGACGACCGCCGATCGCCGTCCCGTCGTGCCCGACACGCACTCGAGCACGCCGGCGTTGTTCGTGCACGTGAAGCCGCTGACGCCGTCGATCGCGTTCACGCGCTGGGCGATCCGGTCCGCGAGCGCGTCGACGTCGGCGAGATCGTTGACGCCGTCGAACAGCCGAATCTCGGTCAGCGGCCCGCCGTCGACGGAGACGTTCAGCCGGCGGCTGTCCTCGGTCAGCCCGGTCACGTCCGCGTCCGCGAGGGTCACGCCGCTGATCGACGTGCCGGCGGTCGTGCCGGGGAGGTTCGCATCGGTCAAGCGCACGAGATCCGACGCCGCATTGACGGTGTCGGGCGCGTACGTCGCGGCCCGATCGTTCATCGACAGGTTGCGGTGCGTCTCCGTCCGCAGCGGCACGAGCCGGCCGTTGCGCTCGCCGATCTCCGTCACCGTCAGATTGAACGTGTTGGCCGGGTCCGCGGTCGCGTAATCGACACTGACGAGCAGATGATTGCCCCAGACGCCTTCGCTCGACGCGGCGACCGTCAAGGTCGTGTCGCCGTCCACGGTCTCGAGCTCGACGCTCGCGGCGCGCGCGTTCTCGGCGGTGCGGACGATCCAGCATGTACCGCCACCGTTCAGGAAGAAATGATTGACCGCGTAGGAAAGGTCGCTGTCGGGGTGAAGTCCGCCGAACGCTCGTTCGAAGTCCGCGAAGCTGAAGATCTGACGCGCGTCGTCGACGGGCCCGCGAGCGGTGTACCCGACGAAAGCGGCGATCGACGTCGGCACGCCGGCGATCGCGCGGGAACCGCTCGGCACTTCCTGGATATAGACGCCCGGATACGAAACGGAAACGGCCATGCAGGTGCTCCCCGTGTTTGCGCGGCTTTGGTCGCGGTCGCAGGAATGATCGAGCTGCGGAAAAGGCCCGGATCGAATGGTATTCGTATGGCGGCAATCGTTGCCGAGTGTCCGGAAGCCGTCAAGTGGTTTGAAGATACAACCAAGTTCGCAAGTGAAGAGCGAACGCCGCGGTCCTGACGGGCGGATGCTGCCGTCGGCAAAAGAATCGACAATGCAGGAGGTTACGCCCGACGCCCGGGCTTCGCGTCAGCGCGCGGTCGGGGAAAGGATGATCTGTCGGCCGTTGGAGACACTGTGAGGACGGATCCGAGGTGCCGTCCGCGCGGTCGGCGCAGGCGACACCGGGCGGTCGCCGGACAGAGGAGACGGGCTCGACGCGGCGCTCGCGAGCGGCCGCTAGCCGAGACGAGCCTGGCACTCCGCGTTCGTCTTGATGCGCACGAAGCGATCGACCGCGAACGCGCGAAGCTCGCCGTCGTCGGACCATTCGAAGCGAGCCTCGACCTCGACGAAGGCCGGCTTGCCCCGGTAGCCGAGACTGCGGTATTGGCGCAGGAACTGACGCAGATCGCCGGCCGCGGGCGCGGCGAGCCCGGTCCGGCATTCCTCGAGCGCGACGGCGCTGCCGTCGACCGTCATCAAACCCGCGATCGGGATCCTATCGGCAAACGGGGGCGCGTCCGGTGCGTAGGACAGGCGATGCTCGAGCTCGGACAGCGTGATCAGCAGCAGCTCGTCCGCGCCGGCCAATTCGAGGCGGCGGGCGGGGCCCGAGCCGTCGAGCACGAGCGTGCCGTCGGCGTCGAGACGCCAGCGGCCGAAGCTGCGCGTCGTCAGCGCGGGCGTGCCCGGCTCGTCGAGATACTGCTGCCGCCAGAAGAAGACGCCGTCGGCTCGCAGCCACAGCGTCGTGTCGATTCCGGGGCAGTCCTCGCACGGAAAGAGCCCGCGATAGACGCCGGGGTCCGGTGCCGGCAGCGGTGCGGCGCTCGATCGCGCACCGTGCTGCGGCGCGTCGCCGCATGCGGCGGCGAGAGCGGCGAGGATCGCGATGGCAATCGGGCGAGCGTGCATGTCGGCGTATCTCGAGCCTGAGACCCTCAGGATGCTGCGGCCGTGCACGAGAAGGGTGCGAACGCGGTCACGAAAATCCGATCTTGCGAGCGGGCAGTTGCATCGCCGAAGGCTTGGCCGATACTTCGGCCATGCGTAGCGACAGTGCAGTCGACGATATTTTGCGCGCGCTCGACCGCGTGCGCCCGCTCGTTCGCGAGCGAGCGGCGGAAGCGGATCGGCGGGGCGCGTTGTCCGACGATGTCGTCGAATGGCTCGTGCGCAACGGTCTGTTCCGGCTGTGGATACCGCGTCGCTACGGCGGCCTCGAATTTACCCTTCCGGAAGCGCTTGCGATCTATCAGGCCGCCGCGCGGATCGACGGCTCGTTCGGCTGGGCGGTGATGATCGGCGCGGGCGGCGGGCTGTTCTCGGCTTATCTCGAGCCGGACGCGGCGCGCGACGTATTCGGCCAGGCTTGCGCCGTGATCGCGGGCTCCGGCGCACCGCAGGGGCGCGCAGAGCGCGTCCCGGGCGGCTACCGCGCGAGCGGCCGCTGGCGCTACGCGAGCGGCGCGCCGTATGCGACGACGTTCACGGCGAACTGCATCGTGACGTCCGGCGGCGAGCCGGAGCGCGACGCGCGCGGCGAGCCGCGAATCCGTGCGCTGGCTTTCGCGCGCGCAGACGTCGAGATCCTCGAGACGTGGGATACGCTCGGCATGCGCGCGACCGCGAGCCATGACTTCCGCGTCGCCGAGGTGTTCGTGCCGGAGAGCCGCACGTTCAGCGTGATTACGGATGCGCCCCGCGAGCCGCTGCCGCTCTATCGGCTGCCGTTCGACGTCTTGACCGAGCTTCCGCTCGCGGCGGTCGCGCTCGGGATCGCGGATCACGCGCTCGACGCGTTCGCGGAGCTCGCGGCCGCGAAGAAGCCTTACGGCGCGCAGCACGTGCTCGGCGGCGACCCCGTCGTGCAGAGCGTCTTCGCCCGGGCGTATGCGGCAGCGCGACTCGGCGAGTCCGGTGTCTTCCGGCTTGCCGAGCACGCGATGGACGCGGTTTGCCGCGGGCAGAGCCTGCGCGCGAGCGAGCTCGCAGAGATCACCGCGTGCTGCGCGCACACGGTCGCGACGTTGCGCGCCGCCGTCGACGAGCTCGTCACGCTCGCCGGAATGTCGGGCATCGACGCGGAGTCGGAGCTCGGGCGTGCGGGCCGCGATATCGCGACGCTCGCCGCGCATTTCTCGATCGCGCCGCGGCAGCTCGGCCGCGCCGGCCGCGAGCTGCTCGGCGGGCGCGCGTGAAGGCCGCGGGGACGCCGATCGACCGGGGCTGCCCGCGCATTCTTCACGCGTTGCGGCGCTGCACGCGTCTCAGCGCGCACCCATGATCGATTCGGCGTAGTACTCGTAGTTGTCCGCGTTCATCGCGGCCATCGCGGGGTTCTGCTGCGCGAGCTGCCGGCAGTTCGGCTTGCCGTACGTGTAATCCTCCGTGCGGACGAAGATGTGCGAGAGCTCGTGCAGCAAGACGCCGAGCGGGTTGTCGAAGCCGTCGCGGCCGTCCTTTCGGACGTGCGTCTTCGCGTTCCATTGAACCTTGCCGGCGCGCCAGAACGCATTGCAGAGATAGATGCGCGGCGGATCGTTGTCGCCGTCCGGGTAGACATAGCCGAAGACGTTGTCGTTGGCCGGATCGTCGTCCTTGATCAGGATGATGCCGTTCGCGATGCCGCGCAGGATCCTTCCGAAGTTGTCGCGCAGTGTCTTCGGATCGCTCGCGCCGAACCACGTCGTGAACAGGGCGGCCTGTTCCGGGTTGCGGCCGATCATGCCGAGCGCCCATTGCGCACGCGTGACGGCCTCGGTGATCTTGTCCATCGCCCATGCAGCGTTCTGCTTCTCGAGCGACGTGTCGAAGCCGACGTACGTGCGCTGCCCGTCGGTCTGCTTCGTCTGTTGCAGCATCCGCTGCAGGAGCGCGTGCAGGTCCTGCTCGCTCCGTTTCTCGGTCGCGCTCTTCCTGGCCTTGATCTCGGCGAGACTCAAGCGGCGGCCGCGGCTGTCCGGGTCGCCGAACGTCGCATAGCCCATCAAGACCGCGCGAACGTAATGGCGCCGCCGCGTCTCCGACGCGGACTTGCTGATCGTCCAGCGAAAGCCCAACGACATCAGCTCGACGAGCGCCGTCAAGTCGCCCGCCGCCGCAAGGGCGCGCGTGCGCGTTTCGATCAGCGCCGACGCGGCGGCGGCATCGACGCCGCCGATCTGGTTATGGATGAACTGGTAAGTATCGCGGAATCGCTGATCGAGAGGCTTCTTGAACACGCGGTCTTCTCCTGGTTGGGGCGAGCACCTTGTACCTCAACGCCGTGCCGGGCGACAACGCCGTCCGTCGCGGTCCGGTTGAAGAATTCGCCCGTCTATTCGATGCTTCGCCCCTCAACCCCCCGGGAGCCCTCCGATGAGCATACGTACCGCCGTGATCTCAGCGCTGATCTCGCTGGCCGTCGCCGCATGCGGGCAGTCCGGCGATTCGGCCGACTCGGCGCGCAGTCTCGCGCCGCAAGCGTCGGCCGAGGCCGGTGCGACGGGACGCGGCGGGCCGGCGAGCGAGCGCGGTGCGGCCCGCGTCGACGCGGCGCGTCTCGTCGCGGCGAACGACGAGCCGGGCCAGTGGATGTCGACGGGCCGAACCTATGACGAGCAGCGCTTCAGCCCGCTTGCCGAGATCACGACGGACAACGTCGGCGAGCTCGGGCTTGCGTGGTACGGCGATCTCGGTGTCCGCCGCACGCAGGAATCGACGCCGCTTTTCATCGACGGCGTGCTTTACGTGACGACCGCGTGGAGCAACGTCCAAGCCTTCGACGCGCGCACCGGCGAGCGGCTTTGGGCTTTCGATGCCGAGGTGCCGGGCGAGTGGGGCAGCCGTGCGTGCTGCGACGTCGTGAATCGCGGCGCTGCAGCGTGGAACGGCAAGATTTACGTCGGCACGATCGACGGCCGTTTGCTCGCGATCGACGCGGCGACCGGAACGCTCGTGTGGGAAGCCGACACTCTGATCTCGCGCGACGTCGCATACACGATCACCGGCGCTCCGCGCGTCGTCAAAGGCCGCGTGCTCATCGGCAACGGCGGCGCCGAGTACGGCGTCCGCGGCTACGTGTCCGCGTTCGACGCGGAGACCGGCGAGCTCGATTGGCGGTTCTTCACCGTCCCCGGCAATCCGGCCGACGGCTTCGAGAACGACACGATGGCGATGGCGGCCGAAACGTGGAACGGCGAATGGTGGCAGCTCGGCGGCGGCGGCACCGTATGGGACTCGATGGCATACGATCCGGAGCTCGATCTGCTTTATATCGGCACCGGAAACGGCTCGCCGTGGAATCAGGCGCTGCGCAGCCCGGGCGGCGGCGACAATCTGTTCCTGTCGTCGATCGTCGCGCTCGATCCGGACGACGGCTCGTACGTGTGGCACTACCAGACGACGCCGGGCGAGACGTGGGATTACACCGCAACGCAGCCGATCATCGTTGCCGATCTCGTTCTCGACGGCGCCGAGCGGCGCGTCGTGATGCAGGCGCCGAAGAACGGCTTTTTCTATGTGCTCGATGCGCGCACCGGCGAGCTGATCTCGGCGAACAACTTCGCGGCCGTGAACTGGGCCACCGGCATCGATCTCGCAACCGGCCGCCCGATCGAGAATCCGGCCGCGCGCTACGATCGGACCGGCGAGCCCGTCGCGGTGCAGCCTTCGTCGGCCGGCGCGCACAACTGGCATCCGATGGCGTTCAGCCCGCAAACCGGCTTCGCTTATCTTTCGGCGAGCGACAACGCGCTGATCTACGCGCCTGACCCGAACTTCGATCCGAACACGCGCGTGTCTAACCTCGGTATTTCGCTTGCGGTCCGCTCGCCGGAAGCGTCCGCCGCGCTCGCGAGTCTGCCGCAGGGCGCATACATCCTCGCGTGGAATCCCGTCACGCAGCAGGAAGCGTGGCGGGCCGAGGGCGGCTCGGCCGGAATGCTCGCGACGGCCGGCGGGCTCGTGTTTCACGGCACAGGCAACGGCCTCGTCGCACGGTCGGCCGAGGACGGAGCGCTGCTCTGGTCGTCGGCGGACGTGCACACGGGCGTCGTCGCAGGCCCGATCAGCTTCGAGCTCGACGGCGTGCAGCATATCGCCGTCGTGGCCGGACGCGCGGACGGTAATTACTACGCGCCGACATACTCGCGGCTGCTGGTTTTCAAGCGCGGCGGAAGCGCCGAGCTGCCGGCGCCGGTCGAGTTCGCGCCGCCGCAGCTGAATCCGCCGCCTTCGACTGCTTCGGCGGAGACGATCGCGCGCGGCGAGGAGCTGTACCAGTCGACGTGCTGGCTGTGTCACGAGAACCCCGGCAACGCCGGCGGCATGTTCCGCCGCGGCCTGTTCCCGGATCTCGCGTACTCGCCGGCGCTCGCGAGCCCGCAGCTGTTCGCCGCGATCGTCCTCGACGGCGCACGGGCAGCGAACGGCATGGCGTCGTTCGCCGACGCGCTCGACGCCGAGGAGACCGAAGCGATCCGCGCGTACATCATCGACCGGGCCAACGCGGCCCGGCGCTGAGCCCGAAATTCGTGCCAGGCACGATTTTCGAAAATTCGTGCCAGGCACGGTTTTTCTCGTAATTCGTGCCTGGCACGATTTTCTGCTGAAGTGCGCGCTGCTTTGATCGTCATCGACATGCTGCTCGACTTCTTCGAGCGGAGTAGCGTGCTCGGAGCACGACGAGCGGGCCTCGTCGGATCGATCAACGAGCTCGCTCGCGCGTTTCGCCGGCACGGCCAGCCGATCATCTGGGTGCGGCAGGAGTTTCGTCCGGATCTCGAGGACGCGTTTCTCGAGATGCGGCGGAAGAACCTGCACGTGACGATCGCCGGGACCGACGGCGCCGAGATTCTTCCGGAGCTCGAGCGTCATCCAGGCGACGAGGTGATCGTCAAGAAGCGCTACAGCGCGTTCTTCCGCACGAACCTCGACTCGGTGCTTGCGGGGCTCGAGCCGTCGTGCATCGTCGTCGCCGGCATCAATACGCATGCGTGCGTGCGCACGACCGTGATCGATGCTTATCAGCGCGACTACGACGTCGTCGTCGCGGCCGACGGCATTGCGTCGTACGACCGAGTGCACCACGACGTGACCGTCGACTACCTGAACGGCAAGATCGCCCGCTTCCTTCGCACCGGCGAGATCGTCGCGCTTCTGGCTCGGAAGCCGGCGGGCCGCGGCGACCGGCCGCATTGAACGCTTCTTAAGATTGCCGTGTTGTTGCGCCGGGCGCCGTGAAAGTACTATCGATCGGCGTCTTCGCCGGTCTTTCTCGTCCGAGCGGGCGAGCCTCTGGAGGAATACATGAAGCGAATGAATTGGCGTCCGCGAGCCGTTTGGCTCGTCGGTCTCGCGGCGGCGGCGACGGCCGGCCAGGCCGCGATAGAGGATCCGGTCCGGCTCGACGCCGGGCTCGTGTCAGGCGGCGAGACCACGTCGTCCGGCGTTCGCGTCTTTCGCGGATTGCCGTTCGCGGCGCCGCCGGTCGGCGAGAACCGCTGGCGTGCCCCGCAGCCGGTCGAGCCGTGGGAAGGCGTGCGCGACGCGAGCGAGTTCGGGAACGTTTGCATCCAGCCCGAAACGGAGCCGCGTTACGTCAACATCGCGAACATGGAAGGCTCGCCGCCGCTCAGCGAGGACTGCCTGTATCTGAACGTCTGGACGCCCGCGGAATCGGCCGACGACCGGCTGCCGGTGATGGTGTTCTTCTACGGCGGCGCGTTCACGGACGGCGGCGGCGCAGCGCCGCTCTATGACGGCACTGCGCTCGCCGAGCGCGGGGCCGTCGTCGTGACGATGAACTATCGGCTCGGCCCGTTCGGCTTTCTCGCGCATCCCGCGTTGACCGAGGAATCCGGGTTCGGCAGCTCGGGCAACTACGGGATCATGGACATGGTCGCGTCGCTCGACTGGGTCAAGCGCAATATCGCGGCGTTCGGCGGCGATCCGGGCAACGTGACGATCTTCGGACAGTCCGCCGGCGCGATGGCGATCACGTCGCTGATGACGTCGCCGCTGGCGGAAGGGCTGTTCCACCGTGCGATCGCGCAAAGCATCATGGGCGGCGCGGTCGTGCCGAACAACCCGAACGCGACGCTCGCGGCGCAGGAGCAGCAGGGCCTGACGAACGCGCAGAACGCCGGCCTCGAGACGCTCGAGCAGATGCGCGCGCTGTCGCCGGAGGAGGTCGCGCAGGCGTTCCCGCGCACGCAGACGATGATCGTCGACAACTACGTGATCCCGGAGGATCCGGCCATCGTGTTCGCCGAGGGCCGTCAGCACAAGGTCGACGTCCTGATGGGCGCGAACGCGGCCGAGCTCTCGTTCGGCGGCCGACGCGGGCCGGCCGGCGCGTCCGATGGCTCGGACCGGATCTTCTGGACCGCGTGGCGCATCGCGGAGTATCAGCGCGCGGCCGGGCGGAACGCGTACGTGTACTGGTTCACGCAGACGTCGCCGGCGCCCGACGGCAACGAGCCGTACCTGCCGGTGCACGCGGCCGAGGTGAAGTACGTGTTCGACAACCTCGGCGAGCAGCCGCTGTTTCCGGACAGCAGCGATCCGGCGCTCGTTGCCGAATCGGACGCGGACCAGAAGGTCGCGGATATGGTGGCGTCCTATTGGGTCAACTTCGCGCGCACCGGAAATCCGAACGGCGAAGGCTTGCCCGAGTGGCCCGCGCACACGGGCGCCGACGCGGTGAACGCGGCGATTCTCGATGCGGATCCGGCGTCGAAGAGCCCGCCGACGCTCGAGCAGATGCAAGCGCACGAGCAGCAGCTGCAGCAGCAGCTCGAGCCGCTGCTGAAGCAGCGATAACTGAAGCTGCGGCGCCCGGCCACACACCGGCCGGGCGCCGCGCGGACGCCCGACGCCGCGCTCCGCGCATCTGTAACTGCATACAGTTTTAAGTCATCATTGAGCGATGGACTCGCTCACCGCCACGAACCCCGGGTGCGCACCGCGCCGAGAGCAGCCGTCGGCATTCGGCGCGTCCTTGAATCCGGAGCAGCGCCGCGCTGCGACGTACGGCGACGCGAACGGACATGGCGTCGTCTCAGGACCGCTGCTCGTGATCGCCGGCGCAGGCACGGGCAAGACGAACACGCTCGCGCACCGCGTTGCGTTCCTGCTTGCGTCCGGCGTCGCGCCGCAGCGCATCCTGCTGCTGACGTTCACGCGCCGCGCGGCGCAGGAGATGGTGCAGCGCGCCGAGCGGATCACGCGCGACGCGTTTCGCGCCGCGAGCCGAGGGGCGGCCGTCGTTCCGGACGCGACGCGCGGGCTCTGGGCCGGCACGTACCATTCGATAGGTAATCGGCTGCTGCGCGAGTATGCGCCGGTGCTCGGCCTCGAGCCGTCGTTCTCGGTGCTCGATCGCGGCGATGCCGCGGACCTGATGGATCTCGTTCGTCAAGAGCTCGGGTTCAGCAAGAAAGAGAAGCGCTTCCCGCGCAAGGACACGTGCCTCGCGATCTACTCGCACCGCGTGAACGCGGGGCAGCCGCTGGCGCGAACGCTCGAGCAAAGCTTCCCGTGGTGCAGCGAGTGGGAGGACGAGCTGACGCGCCTGTATCGGCGCTACGTCGAGGTCAAGCAGAGCCAGCAGGTGCTCGACTACGACGATCTGCTGCTGTACTGGAAGATCCTCGTGCAGGAGCCGCAAGTCGCAGCCGAGCTCGGCGCGCGCTTCGACCACGTGCTGATCGACGAGTATCAGGACACTAACGCGCTTCAGGCCGAGATCGTGCATGCGATGAAGCCGGACGGCGCCGGCGTCTGCGTCGTCGGCGACGATGCGCAGGCGATCTATTCGTTCCGCGCCGCGACGGTCGAGAACATTCTCGCGTTCCCCGATCGCTTCTCGCCGCGGGCCGAGATCGTCAAGCTCGAAACGAACTACCGCTCGACGCAGCCGATCCTCGATGCGGCGAACGAGCTGATGACGGGCGCCGAGCGCCAGTATCGCAAGGCGCTGCGCTCAGAGCGCGCGTCGTTCGGCAAGCCCGTGTACGTGACCGTCGAGGACGACCGTGCGCAGGCGCTTTACGTCGTCGAGCAAATCCTCGCTGCGCGCGAGCACGGGATACTGCTGAAGCGGCAGGCGGTGCTGATGCGCAGCTCGCATCACAGCGATGCGCTCGAGCTCGAGCTCGTGCGGCGCAACATCCCGTACGTGAAGTACGGCGGGCTCAAGTTCCTCGAGGCGGCGCACGTCAAGGACGTGCTCGCCGTGCTGCGCTGGGCCGACAATCCGCGCAACCGGCTCGCCGGCTTTCGCACGCTGCAGCTGTTGCCCGGCGTCGGTCCTGCGACGGCCGATCGATGCCTGAAGGTGTTCGAGGCGAGTGGCTACTCTTGGCCGGTGCTGCGCAAGTACCAGATGCCCGCGACGGCTGCCGAGGAGTGGACGAAGCTGGTCGCGGTGCTCGACGCGCTCGCGTCCGCAACGGAATGGGCCGGTCAGCTCGAGCTAGTGCGCCGCTGGTATGCGCCGCAGCTCGAACGGCTCTATGAAGCGCCGGACGTGCGCGCGGCCGACATCGAGCAGCTCGAGCGGCTTTCCGCGCAGTACACGACCCGCGAGCGCTTCGTCACCGAGCTGACGCTCGACCCGCCGCAGGTGACTTCCGATCTCGCCGGCGATCCGCTGCTCGACGAGGACTATCTGATCCTGTCGACCGTGCATTCGGCGAAGGGTCAGGAATGGGACTCGGTCTACGTGCTGAACGTCGCGGACGGTAATTTCCCGAACGAGCATGCGACCGGGCGTCCCGATCTGATCGAGGAGGAGCGCCGACTGCTGTACGTCGCGATCACGCGCGCGAAGCAGAGCCTGCACTTGATCGCGCCGCTCAAGTACTACGTCACGCAGCAAAGCCGGACCGGCGATGCGCACGTCTACGGCGCGCGCAGCCGTTTCATGACCCCGTCATTGCTCGAGCGCTTCGAGCAGAAAGCGTGGCCGGCGTCGCCGTCCGCGTCGATGCGTGCGGTCGACACGAAGGCGACGGTTCGCGTCGACGCTTTAGCCGCGATGCGGGCGATGTGGGAATAGCGGATCGGGATCGGATGCCGGCCGCGTGGCACGTCTACATCGTCCGCTGCGCGGACGGAACGTTGTACACCGGCATCACGACGGACGTCGCGGCGCGCATCGCCGCGCACAACCGCGGGTCCGGCGCGAAGTACACGCGCAGCCGTGCGCCGGTCGAGCTCGTCTATCAGGAGCCGGCGCCGGATCGCGCGGCGGCGCAGCGCCGCGAGCTCGAGATCAAGCGGCTCGGTCGTCACGCGAAGCGCGTGCTCGCAAACGAGCTCGGCGCCGAATGAGCTTCAGGTTTCTTCAGCTTGGGCGACGCTGCGGCCGCGCGGGCGCCGCGGCCAAACGGTAAATTGAGCGCAGTTTCACGCAATGGTACGCTCGGGCGAAATGATTCCGTCCCGGACGTTGGATGTCACTGAACGTAACGGCATCGTGCCGGGCATAAAGGCGGGGAGGTCACGAATGATCAAGCGGACTGTGGGCGCTGCTCTGTGCGGCTTGCTGCTGACCAGCGGATCCGCGCTGGCGCATCATTCACTTGCGGCGACTTACGACATTCGCAGCGAGGGCGAGGTCACCGGCGTGCTGACGAGAGTCGCGTTCACGAACCCTCACGGCGCGATGCATCTCGAGGTCGAGAACGACGACGGCACGAAGACCGAGTGGGTGCTGACCACCGGCTCCGCGAACGCGCTCGCGAACCTCGGCTTCGGCAACGACGGGCCGAACACGGTCAGGGCCGGAGACACGGTGACGATCCGGTACTTCCCCGCGCGGAACGGCCGCCCGTTGGGCTTCATCAGGGCGATCACGCTGCCCGATCAGCGCCAGATCGAGTTCGAGCCGGAGTAACGGCCGACATAAGGAGAAGGTCGGCCGACGGAAGCCGGCGCACGACGCGGGCTAATAGCTCTCGTCTTCGCTCGGAAACTTCCGCTGCTTCACGTCCTCCCGGTAGCGGGCGAACGCGTCGGCCATCTGCTCGCCGATCTCGGCATACCGCCGCACGAAGCGCGGCCGGAACTTCGTGAAGATGCCGAGCATGTCCGGCGTCACGAGCACCTGGCCGTCGCAGTCCGGTCCCGCGCCGATGCCGATCGTCGGGATCGACAACGATTCGGTCACGCGCTGCGCGAGGTCGGCGGGAATCTTCTCGAGCACGATCGCGAAGACCCCCGCATCCTGCAGCGCTTCGGCGTCGGCCAGGATCCGCTCGGCCTCGGCACTCGATGCGCCGCGCGCCTTGTAGCTGCCGAACTTGTGAATCGACTGCGGCGTCAGACCGAGGTGCCCCATCACCGGAATGCCGGCGTTCACGATGCGCCGAATCGTCCGGCAGACGGGCTCGCCGCCTTCGAGCTTCACGGCCTCTGCGAGCGCTTCCTTGACGAAGCGTCCCGCATTGCGCAGCGCTTCCTCCTCGCTGACCTGATACGACATGAACGGCAGATCCGCGACGACGAACGCCCGCTCGACGCCGCGCGCGACGACCTGCGCGTGATAGAGCATCTGCTCCATCGTCATCGGTATCGTCGTGTCGTAGCCGGCGAAGACGTTGCCGGCCGAGTCGCCGACGAGGATCAAGTCGATGCCGGCCGCATCGAGAATCGTTGCGGTCAAATAATCGTACGCCGTGAGACAGGCGATCGGCTCGCCCTTCGTCTTCATCTCCTGAAGACGACGGGTCGTGACTTTGCGAGGAGTATCGACGCTCATCGGATCCCTATTGCGGCACGGGCCGCCGTTGCTCGTTGCGCTCGAGGGTTCGAAGCGCGGATGCGCTTCGTCGGTTGAAGCTCCGCTCGGCTCCTCCGTCGTGCCCGCGGCACGCGGATGCGGGCAATGTTACCCCCGCACGCGACGGACCGCACGGCGGGGATGGGGAAGGGGCCGCCGCTATGGCACTATTCCGCCGTGTGTCGCAGCGCCGGGAACCGCCGACAGGCTCGGCGGCAAGCGGAGCGTCCCGCGCGGCACGGAATTCGGGGGGTGGAATGAGCTCGAAACTCGCACGATGGTTGCTGGCCGCGTCGGCCGGCGCGGCACAGCTTGGCTTTGCGCAGACGCCGGGGCCGGACGACGACGCGCTCGTCAATGCGGCGAAATCGGCCGATGAGTGGTTGACCTATGGGCGCGACTACGCGGAGACCCGCTTCAGTCCGCTCGAGCAGATCAACGAGCGCAGCGTCGCGCGGCTCGGCCTCGCGTGGACGTACGAGACGGGCTCCGTACGCGGACACGAGGCGACGCCGCTCGTGATGGACGGCGTGCTGTACGCGACGACGAGCTGGAGCAACGTGTTCGCGCTCGACGCGCGCACCGGCGAGCAGCTCTGGTTCTGGGATTCGCAGGCCGATCGCGCGCGCGGCTCGAAGGCCTGCTGCGACGTCGTCAATCGCGGCGTCGCGCTGTACGAAGGCAAAGTCTACGCGGGAATCATCGACGGCCGGCTCGTCGCGCTCGACGCGAAGACCGGCGAGCCGGTCTGGGACGTCCAAACGACGCCGGTCGATCAGCCGTACACGATCACCGGCGCGCCGCGCGTCGTCGACGGCAAAGTCATTATCGGCAACGGCGGCGCGGAGCTCGGCGTGCGCGGTTTCGTTTCCGCTTACGACGCGGACACGGGCGAGCTCGTATGGCGGTTCTACACGGTGCCGGGCGATCCGTCGCAGCCGTTCGAATCAGACGCCCTCGAAGCGGCCGCGGAGACGTGGACCGGCGAGTGGTGGAAGATGGGCGGCGGCGGCACCGTCTGGGACGCGATCGCGTACGATCCCGACGCGCGCCTCCTGTACGTCGGCACCGGCAACGGCTCGCCGTGGAATCAGCGTATTCGCAGCCCCGGCGGCGGCGACAACCTCTATCTCGCGTCGATCCTCGCGCTCGACGTCGATACCGGCGACCTCGTCTGGCATTACCAGACCACGCCCGGCGACACGTGGGACTACACCGCCGTGCAGCAGCTCACGCTCGCTGATCTCGTGATCGACGGGCGCGAGCGCAAGGTCATCATGCAGGCGCCGAAGAACGGCTTCTTCTACGTGCTCGACAGGCTGACCGGCGAGCTGCTGTCGGCCGACGCGTATACCCCGGTGACGTGGGCGAAAGGCGTCGACCTCGCGACCGGGCGTCCGATCGAAACGGCGCATGCGCGGTTCGGCGATGCGCTGACGCGGATCTCGCCGGGGCCGGGCGGCGGCCACAACTGGCAGCCGATGTCGTTCAACCCGCGGACCGGGCTCGTCTATATCCCGGCGTCGGAGAGCACGTTCATGTACGGCGCCGACCCGGAATTCGAGTTCCGGCCGGGCGCGTGGAACGTCGCGATCGACCTCGCGGCCAGCCAGGGCGTCGGCGGACGGCAGGTGCTGCCGGAATCCGCGTACGAGGACGGGACCGGCGACGCGATCGGCGCCGCAAGCTTCCTGCTCGCGTGGGACCCGGTCGAGCAGCGCGCGCGCTGGCGCGTGCCGTACGACGGCGAGACCGGCGGCGGCACGCTGACGACCGCCGGCAATCTCGTGTTCCAAGGGACGAACGTCGGCCGGTTCATCGCCTACCGCGCGAGCGACGGCGAGAAGCTGTGGGAGACGGATCTCGGCCTCGGCATCATGGCGGCGCCGAGCACGTATATGCTGGACGGCAAGCAGTACGTGTCGGTGCTCGCGGGGCTCGGCGGCGCGACCGCGCTCTATCGCAGCCCGTCGCCGCATTACAAGGCGAGCGGCCGCGTATTCACGTTCGTGATCGACGGCGACGCCGGGCTCGAGCCGGTCCGCAGCCTCGAGCGGCCGGTGTTGACGCGCATCGAGCATGATTCGACGCCGGCCGAGATCGAGCGCGGCGCGGCCCTGTACTCGAGCCGCTGCTCGATGTGTCACGGCGTCGGCGCGATCAGCGGCGGCACGATCGCCGACTTGCGCTACGCAGCGCCCGCGCTGTACGACGCGCTCGACGACATCGTTCGCGACGGCGCGTATCTCGGGCTCGGCATGCCGTCGTTCCCATGGTTCAGCGACGACGACCTCGCCGCGCTGCGCGCATATCTGCTCACGCAGCGCGACGCGCTGATCGACTCGACGGACTAAAAATTCGTGCCAGGCACGAATTTTCTAGAAAATCGTGCCTGGCACGAATTTCCGGAAAATGTGTGCCTGGCACGATTTACGCCTCTGACTCGGTGCCGGCGACGGCCGCGGACTTTGCGTCGCGGCGGTCGTGCGCCGACAGGAATGCGCGCGTCTCGCGCGCGACGAGGCCGGACAGAAGCAGCAGCCCGATCAGGTTCGGCAGCGCCATCAAGCCGTTCATCATGTCCGCGAACGTCCAGACGACGTCGAGCTCGGTGATCGCGCCGACGAAGACGGCGATCACGAACGCGACCCGATACGGCATCACGGCGCGCCGGCCGAACAGCCTGTCCATATTGCGCTCGCCGTAGTACGACCAGCCGATCACGGTCGAGAACGCGAACAGCGCGACGCCGAGCGTGACGATCAGCCCGCCCCAGTCGCCGGGCAGGCCGGCGGAGAACGCGGCCGACGTGAGCGGCGCGCCGGTCTCGCCGCTCGTCCACACGCCCGTCGTCACGATCACGAGCGCGGTGAACGTGACGACGACGAGCGTGTCGAGGAAGGTTTGCGTCATCGAGACGAGGCCTTGCAGCACCGGGTGCGACGTCTTCGCGGCGGCGGCCGCGATGCCGCCGGTGCCGAGACCCGATTCGTTCGAGAAGATGCCGCGCGCGACGCCGAAGCGGATCGCCGCGGCGATGCCGGCGCCGGCAAAGCCGCCGGTCGCAGCGGTGCCCGAGAACGCGTCCGTGACGATCAGCGCAAGCGCCGCCGGGACCTCGGCGATGTGCACCGCGAGCACCCACGTCGCCCCGAGGATATAGACGATCACCATGAACGGCACGAAGAACCCGGTGAACCGCCCGATCGACTTGATGCCGCCGATGATGACCGCGCCGGCGGCGGCCGCGAGCACGAGCCCGGTGAGCCACGTCGGCACGCCGAATTGCGTCGCGAGCTCGTCCGCGACGGTATTTGACTGCACCATGTTGCCGATGCCGAATGCCGCGATCGATGCCGCGATCGCGAAGAAGACACCGAGCACTTTGCCGTACGGCGCCTTGATGCCGTGCGTCAGATAGAACTGCGGACCGCCGGACTGCTCGCCGACCGCGTCAGTCTGCCTGAAGCGCACGCCGAGAAAGGCTTCCGTGTACTTCGTCGCCATGCCGACGAGGCCGGTGACCCACATCCACAGCACGGCGCCGGGTCCGCCGAGGAAGATCGCGGTCGCGACGCCGGCGATATTGCCGACGCCGACGGTCGCCGCGAGCGCGGTCGTCAGCGCCTGATAGTGGCTGACATCGCCCTCCGCGCCGGGCTCGCTGCGCTTGATCAGGCCGAGCCAGAGCGCGTAGCCGAGCCGCCGGAACTGCAGGCCCCGGAGCAGAACGGTGAGATAGAGCCCCGTCAGGAGCAGCAACGGGATCAGCAGAAACGGACCCCAAACGAAGTCGTTGATTGCTTCCAGCATCTTGCCTGTGGAACGGACTGCGAAGTCAGTGCGTCAACGCATAGATGACGTAGTTGACGCCGAAACGATAGGCGGTCGCGGTCATCGGCGCCGGGTAATACGGATCGTCGGCATGCTCCCACGCGTCGCCCATGTCGATGTTGTGATTGATCGCAACCATCAGACGGCCGTCGTCGTCGTAAATGCCGCGCCAATGCGGCGGGCCCTCCATCCTCTGCCAGCCGAGGTGCCTGTCCCCCGGGATTTGCGTGCGACGGTCGAGGCTGAACAGGATATTCATCAGCATGTCGTCGTCCGGGATGTCGACGATCGGCCGCCCCGGCAGCACCCGCTGAATCACCGACTCGAAGTAGCGCCATTCGCCTTCGCCGTGGAAATCGTCGAAGACGAGGAAACCGCCGCGAGACAGATACTCGCGCAGCGTCTCGACCTCGCGGTCCGACGGGCGCCAGCGTCCTTGCGAGACCTGCTGCGCGAACAGCCATGGGTAATCGAAGATGCGCTCGTCGACGAGCTGCAGGTGCCGGCTGTCCTCCGCCACGTCGAGACGCGTCATGCGTGCGAGAGCCGGAAGGAAATGCGCCTCAGCGAGCGGATAGTCGACCGCCCAAAGCGGCTGACAGATCCCGCGGGAGCCCGCGCAGCCGCTCGCGTCATACGCGAGCCGCGCCATATGGAACTCCGCGTCGGGCGGCGGCGTGTTTCGCGACGGCGTCGCGATCGAGCGCAGGAAGCCCTGGCCGCTCGCAAGGCCTGCCGCGAGCGCGGCGATCGTTCCCATCGCGAGCACGACGCGGAGCCTCGAGGCGGACGAGCGGCGCATTGACGACCCTCCGTTTCGCAATGCCGAGATCGCGCCGGAGAGGAGCTTGCCCCGAGACGCGCCCTGATCGGCACGCTCATCTTAACGTAGAGATCGCCGGCCGGGGTATCAGAAACGGTAAACCTTCGTGATCCCGTCACGGGCGACGTGCACGACCTGCTCTTGCCGCTGCGCGAGAAACGCGACCACGTCGGGCGGGAAGTCATCGTCCTCGAAAATGTTGTCCGACGCGAGAATCCACACGTCGCCGCGAGACTCGGCGAGCGCGCGCTCGAGATCCTCGGCGTCGAGGAGCATCGGCGTGCCGACGTAGAGGTCCTTGATCGTGCCGTTGTCGAGATAGGTCTGGATCAGCTCGTCGTCCGAGCGATACGTGCCCGAGACGATGCAGTAATCCATACGGTCGAGGTAGTTGTAGTACTCGCGGCAATCGAACGAGATCAGCGTATCGCCGGGGCCGGCGTGCGCGCCGACGAACGCGGCCGCCGTGCGGTAGTCGCGAAAGCCGCGCAGCTCGAAGAACTCGTAAAGCCGGCCTTCGTTCGAGTACTCGCGTTGCGTGACGAGCCAGCCCTTCAGCGGATTCATGTCGTATGCGGCGACGAGTGCGACGAGCAGGGCGGTCACGGCCACGCCTCCGACCGCCCGATCTGCGCGGCGCGCCGCTGCGCGCTCGCCGCTTCGTAACGCGCTCGCGAGCTCCGGCCACTTCACGATCCCGAGGGCCACGAACACGAAGAACAGCGTCGTGTACGGGACGTTGTAGCGGAAGCTCTGATAGCGCGTCTCGAAGATGCCGTTCAGCAGGATCGGCAACGCAAACGCCAACACGACGAACAGCGCGTTGCGATCGGGCTGCGGCCGCGCGATCCGATCGAAGGCCCACAGGCCCCCGAGCAACGCGGCGATGCTGGTCAGCGGATATTCGTTCGGGAAGCCCCAGAACACGAAGAAGCTCGGATAGTTCAGCAGCTGGCGTAACGATTCCTTGATCGTGGCGCCGAGCCCGGCTTGAAGTCCTAGCAAATCGAGCTGCACGGTTACAGCGAGCCATGCGGCGAACGAGATTGCGATCAGCGCCGCGCTGAACAGGACCTCGGGCGCGCGCAGCGCGCGTACGCCCTCGCGCCTGACGAACGCGAGCGCGATCGTCGCAAGCAGCGCGAGATTGAAGAGATGCACGCCGCAAAGGAGCGCGATCAGCGGCACGAGCAGATAGGCGGCGGGATGCATGCCGAAGCGGCGAGCCCACACGAAGACGCCCGCGGCCAGCAGCGCAAGCGCCGGGAACGCGAGCGCCGCGGCCGGCGCCGTGTCGAGCAGCGCGGAGAACGCGGGCAGGTCGGGCGGACGGACCGCGGAGACGATGCGCCACAGCAGCGCGAGCGGTCCCCCGGGCGCGGCGCCCGAGTCTTCGAGCGTCGGCAGCGGAAGGTCCGCAGGCGCTTCCGCTCCGCCGGCGGCGAGCATCGCGGGCCGATCGAAGAGACGATCCTGGATTCGAGCCCATACGAAGAACGCCGCGGCGACCGACGCGAAGCCGACGAGCGGCAGCACGGCTCGGCCGGGCTGCGCGAGCGTCCTTCTGCCGTCGATGACGATCGGCAGCAGGAACGCGAGCGCGAGCGAGTACGCAAGCTCGTGCAGCGAGAGCGCGGCGAGCGCGAGCACGATCGCAAGCGCGGCGCCCGCCCGGCTGCAGCCGGCGACGAGGTAGCGCCAGATCGCAAGGAGCGTCAGCACGTAGAAGAACGCGAACGGCGCATACATCCGCGCATAGCGCGAGAACTCGATGTCCCATGCCGAGAACGTGACGAGCGCCGCCATCACGAGGCCGACCTTCGTATCGAACAGGCTCTTGCCGAATGCGAACGCGAGAGCAATCGATGCGACGCCGAAGAGCACCGCGGGCAAGCGCAGGCTCCATTCGTCGAAGCCGAAGAGCATGCCGCTCCCAGCGAGGACATACAGGAACGGAAGGCTGCGCGGGTAGATCATGCCGCTCGGCAGCTCCGGAATCCCGTGCATCGCGATCGCCTTCGCCGCGAGCGACGACAGGTCCTCGTCCCAGCGGAACGAAAGCTCGCCGAGATCGATCAGGCGCAGCAGCGTACCGATCGACAGCAGCGCTGCGAGGATCCACGGCGCGGCGTCTTCGACGGTTCGGCTCTGCGCCCGGCTCGTCCGTGTGTCGTGCGGACGCGGCGAGCTATGCGTTAGATCGGCGATTCTCAATTGAGCAAATTGTCCTTGTTGTTCGCCGAGGCGCCGCGCGCTCGCGTGCGCTGCGGCACCGCTCGAGTCGGTGCATTTCTTGCAAATGACGGGCCATGGGACTTTAGGCACGCGCCGTGCACCCGGTCGGGACACGGCCGAGCACTCGTCGAAAATGCTTGTCGGCGCGTGCGAAAGCGGATGGAACGAGAGCGAGCGCCCGGCGCATCGGAAGCGGAAAGTAGCGCATGCAATCTTTGCGATGGTATGTAAATCGTGCAAGGATGATGTCCGCGCACGAGCTCGCGACCCGCGCGCGGCGGCAGGCGCGCTTCGGCGCCGAGCGGCTCGGCGTGCTGGGCCATCGCGCACCGCCGAGCCCGATCTGGCCCCCGCCAGGCATCGATCCGATCGACGCGACCGTCGATCCCGGTGCGGCGGAGGCCGTGATCGCCGCCGCCGACCACGTGCTCGCCGGGCGCTACGAATTCTTCGGCCGCAGCTTCGAGCTCGGCTTCCCTCCCGCGTGGAACGTCGATCCGCTGACCGGCACGGCGGCGCCGCTGACCTTCGGTAAGACGCTCGACTACAGGGATCCGCGCGTCGTCGGCGACGCGAAATACGTGTGGGAGCTCAATCGGCATCTCGAGATCGTCTGGCTCGCGCAAGCGTATCGATGCTCCGGCGAAAGGCGCTACGCTGAAGGGATCGTGCGGCTCATCGACAGCTGGATCGAGCAGAACCCGTATCTGAAGGGGCCGAACTGGTGCAGCTCGCTCGAGCTCGGCATCCGCTTGATCAACTGGCATCTCGCGTATTGCATCGCAGGCGGCGCGAAATCCGCGCTCTTCGCCGGCGAGTCCGGCGAGCGGTTCCGGGATCGGTGGCTCGCGTCCGTGTATCGGCACGCCTACTTCATCATGCACCACCTGTCGACGTATCCGTCTTCCGCGAACAATCACCTGATAGGCGAGCTTGCCGGCGTGCTCGTCGCGTGCTGCACATGGCCGTGCTGGCCCGTGACCGAGGTGTGGCGGCGCGAGGCGCTTGCCGGCCTCCATCGGGAGATTCGCCGCCAAACGTACGCCGACGGCGTGAACAAGGAGCAAACGACGGCCTATCAGCAGTTCGTCGCGTCGCTTTTCATCGTCGCCGGGCTCGCCGCGCGGCGAACCGGGCTTGCGCTCGAGCGCGACTACTGGACGCTCGTCGAGCGGATGATCGAGTTCCTTTTTGCAGTCATGGACCGCGGCGGGCACGTGCCGATGATCGGCGACGCGGACGACGGGCTCGCGTTCGCGCTCGAGCCTCGCTCGCGGCTCGATCCGTTCGGCGCGCTGCTTGCCGTCGGCGGGCGCCTGTTCGGAGATTCGGCCTGGCAGGCGCGGGCGGAGGGCTCCGTCGCCACGGCGCAGTGGCTCTGCGCGGGCATCGAGCCGATACGCGCGCGGGCCTGGGAGCGCAGGGCCGGGACGATTCCCGTTGCGGCTTCGCGCCGCCGCCGCGACCGCAGGTCGGGCGCGTCCGTCGCCCGCGCGGAGCTTGTCGCCGGCGCCGAGCGGGAAGCGGTCGAAGCCGATACGCTCCGAGCGTTCCCTTACGGCGGCTACTACGTGCTCGGTCACCGCTTCGGCGCGCCGGACGAGGTGCGCGCGGTGTTCGATGCGGGTCCGCTCGGCTTTCTCAGCATCGCGGCTCACGGGCATGCCGACTGCCTCGCGATGACTCTGTCCGTGGCCGGACGCGAGCAGCTCGTCGATCCCGGCACCTACGTCTATCACACCGAGCGCGAATGGCGGGACTACTTTCGCGGCACCGCGGCGCACAACACGGTGCGCATCGACGGCGTAGACCAGTCGCAGATCGGCGGCAATTTCCTATGGCTCGACAAGGCCGAGGCGCGTCTCGAGCGCTTCGAGTCGGGCCGCGACCTCGACGAGATCGCGGCATCTCATAATGGCTACGAACGCTTGCGCGATCCGGTGCGGCACGAGCGGCGCGTCCGCTTCGACAAGCGCGCGAACGTCTTCGAGATCGCAGATCGGCTCGTGTGCCGGGCCGATCACGTCGTCGAGCGCTTCTGGCATTTTGCCGAGGCGTGCCGCGTCGCGCTCGACGAGCGGACGGCGATCTCGAACGACGGCCACGTGCGGCTCAGAATCGAGATCGACGAGGGCGACGCCGAAGCCTTGCTGCTGCACGGCAGCACGAATCCGATCGGCGGATGGGTATCGCGCGGCTTCGGCCGCAAGTCGCCGTCGACGACGCTCGTCTACCGCAGCCGTATCGTAGGGCCGTGCGTGCTTCGGACGCGCATCGGAATCGAGCGCCTGTGACGGACGAGACGACGCGCGCCGGGACTGTGTTCATCGTCGGCATGCCGCGATCGGGCACGAAGCTGCTGCGCGATCTGTTGAACCGGCATCCCGAGATTTCGATATTTCCGAACGAGACCCACTTCTTTCCGCGCTTGCCGGCGCTGATCCGCAAGCACGGCGATCCGCGCCGGCGCGAGTCGTTCGCGAAGCTCTATGCGGATCTCGCAGGAATGCGGTTCTTCACACGGATTCGCGCGCAGGGCATCGAGCTCGACCGCGACGACTGGTTCGCGCGGATCCGCGGCGGCGACCCGCGAGACGTGCTCGACGCGATGTTCGCGACCTACGCTGCGATGACCGGCAGCCGTATCGTCGGCGACAAGACGCCCGAATACGTGACGCAGGTGCCGCTCTTGTCGAGCTACTTCCCGGACGCGAAGTTCGTGCACATCGTCCGTGACCCGCGCGACTACGTAGTGTCGATGCGCAAGGCGTGGGGCAAGAGCCTGCCGCGCGCGGCGCAGCGCTGGAAAGAGTGGATTCGGAAGTTCAGGCGGGACGTCGAGGCTTGCGGCGCCGACTTCGTCGAGCTGCGCTACGAGGATCTCGTCGCGGCGCCGCGCGCCGCGCTCGAACGGCTATGCGCGTTCATCGGCGTCGCGTTCCGCGACGAGATGCTGTCGCTCGATCGACCCGCGGAGAACCTGGGCGATACGCGCGGCGAGACGTCGATCGTTGCGACGAACTTCGGCAAATGGCGGCGCGAGCTGCGAGAGGACGAGGTGCGCCGGGTCGAGCGGATCGCAGGCGTTCTGATGACCGAGCTCGGTTACGCGCCTGCCAACGCCGGCGACGAGGACGTGCCGCGTTGGGCGCTCGAGGCGTACAGGTTTCGTGATGCGCTCAACCTCGTGCGCTTCGGCCTGCGCCGCGACGGTGTCGCAGGCGCGCTGACCGAAGCATTGCCCGCGGATCGCAGCAGCCCGCCCTTCGCGCGGCGCTGAGCCTTCTCTGTTCGGGGTGCCGCCGACCCGACGGCGTCGTGTCGAGCCGCCCGTTGCGTCGAGTCGGCCGTGCGGTCGCCGCCGTGCGCGCGGATGAAGGCGCGCTGCGAGCGGCGACCGGCCGGCGCCGCGCTTAGTACACGACGCTCGTCAACGACGTCGGCGGCTTCGGCACGCGGCGCTGCTCGGTCGTCGCTTCCGCGCCGCTCTCGCGTGCGCCGATGTCCGGTCCGGCGCCTTTGAAATCGAGCGATACCGGTGCGCCGGACTCCCACGTCGCGTTCTTGTCGACCGTAATCGTGTTCGCCGAATAATCGACCTTGACGATCCGGAGCACATCGCCTTTGCCGATACGAATCCGGTCGCCAGCGACGAGCGAGAATCCATCAGTGAAATAGCCCGCATCCTGCAGCGCGATCGTCTTGCCGGAGCCGCCGTTGCGCGTACGCGTGAGCGGGGCGCCCTCGTCGACGCCGCGGCTGCCGGGCGCAAGCGCGAAATCCTCGGGCTTGCGCGGATTCGGCGAAACGAAATTCGGGACGTCGTGAATGTTGTTGCGGAACAGGTTCGAGAACTTCTTCTCGGCGTCGGCGAGACTAATCGTTCCGCCTTCGTTCTTGATGTCGACGGCGGCGTCGCTGCGCGAGGTGCGCGCGATCAGGTTGTTCTCGATGACCGTCTGACCGGTCGTTCCGAACGGGTTGTCCTTGAGCCGGAAGACGATGTCGGCATTGGCCAGGCCGGCGGCCCGATTCCCGAAAACGATGTTGTTCTTGAATACGTTGCCGGTGACGCCGTTCCCGCCGTTATAGAAGACGAGCCCCCACGCCGGACCGCCGTTCCCGAACAGCGTGTTGTGATAGATCCGGTTGTGGTGCGCCCACTTCTGTCCCGCGCGGCTCTGCGTCGTGATGCCTTCGTTGCTGTTCGCGAAGATGATGTTGCGGCGCACGATGTTGTGCTGCCCTTCGACCTTCATGCCGGCATTGCCCGCCCTGTCCGTCGAGGCCATCGCGTTGCGCACGACGTTGTTCTCGAACACGTTGTAGAGGCCCATCAACGACAGGTTGCGGCCGCCCTTGCCGCTGCCGAGGAGCTCGCTCCAATCGTTGTCGAACACGTTGTTGCGAATGACGTTGTACTCGCCGTCGACCTGCAGCAGGTTGTGCGCGCCTCGCGTGACGACATTACCCTCTACGAGGTTATGGTGTGAGCCCTTCTTGATCTGAATGCCGTCGCCCCAGTCCTGCCCGGAGCCGTTGTCGTAGATGCCGACGACGTCGATCACGTTGTTCAGCAGCTTGTTGTGATGCGAATCCGTGAGCCTGATTCCGTGCCAGCCGGTCGCGAAACGGAAGACGCCGTTCCGAATCGTGTTGTAGCTGCCGTTCGTGATCGTCACGAAGTGATCCACGCGGGCGCGCGGATTTCGCTCGACGCCGTCGATGTGAATGCCGTCGATCTCGATATACGAGCGGTTCGTCAGGTTGATCGCGTCGCTGAGGCCGCCGACCTTGTCGGACGTCAGCACCGGCGTCTCGCCCGAATACGCGACGTAGCGGATCGGCGCCGACGACGTGCCCGACTTGCCCGGGCGGATCGGATCGTCCTTGAACCTGCCGCCGCGAAGGTACACGACGTCGCCCGGACCGACGGCGGAGTTCGCCTTCGCGATCGTGCGCCACGCAGAGGAGGGCGACGTTCCGCTGTTCGAGTTGTCGCCGTTGGGCGCGACGTAATACTCGGCAGACCACGCAGTACTCGCGATCAAGGTGAAGGAGGCAACGAGAAGACAACTGCGTAGTGAGATCACAAACTCGACTCCCTTAGTCCGCTGAACGATCTGGGGCAGTCTCGTCTTGTCGTCGTCGGCCGTGATCGCGGCTCCCGAACCGCGGCGCGGTCCGTTGGCCTGGCAACCCGGCTGCCGTCGCCACCGAATGGGCGTTAGGCCCGTAGTTTTGCGTCTTCGCCTTTCGACGAGTTTGCCCCAGCAGGCGACGCGAACCTAGCACGGCGGATCAGCGGGGTGCAATGTTTGCTATTCCAGTTCGATTCCTTTTCTTGAACCCCCTTGATGTGCGTGCATTTGAGCGTTTTGTTACACCGCTATCGACCGTCGCAATCCGACGTCACGTCCTTCCGCCTTCCGCAGTCGATGCGTGCGCGGAATGTGACGACGAGGCTTCGGCTGCCGCTACAGCGCGCGGCGCCGATGCTCGCGCATCCCGTGCCGTCCTGCGCGGTACGGGCGCGACGCGGGAAGCGACGACGGTCATCGTCATCGGCCACATCAGCGTACGATTGCGATGAAGCGTGAAGTCGATCGCAGTCGACTCCGCCAACAGCTTGCGCACGTCCGCCGCCGACAGCAGCCACAAGCTCGTGCCTGCTCGCCACTTCGGTTTGTATCTCCACAGCCACTTGTCGAACAGCCGGTCGTTCCAATGCAGGAACGGCACGCCGGTATGCGTCTCGATCGGGAAGTACTTGCTCGGCGTCGTGAAGAACACGAAGCGGCCGACGCGCAGCATCTCGTTCAGAAAGTGGAGCTGGGCGGCGCGGTCGCCGACGTGCTCGATCACGGCATTAGAGAACACCCAATCGAACTCGCCGTCGTCGAACGGCATCACACGTCCGTCGTATTGGACGAACCTCATCCGCGGATACGCTTTCTCGAGCGCGGACAGATCGTGGACCCCCAAGCCGGTGTACGTTTCCGGTGCATAGGGATATGTCTTCAGCAGATAGTTCTGCGGTCCGGAAGGATCTCCCTTCGCCGTGACGCCGACGTCGAGGACCGTCATGCCGGGCTGAATCAGACTGTGGAAGTGCTCGACCTTCGCCTGTCGCGAACGAAACATGATGCGGTGCTTGATCCTGGCGGGCAGTCGCCGTGTCGAGGGCATTTCTTCTTCCCCTGTTCTTCTCGGGTGGGCCGATGCGGGCCTGCGGTTATGCGCCCTCCTTCCACGAGGCGAGATCGCGTCCGAGCAGGCCTTCCAAGGCTTCGATCTGCGCGAGGTAGTGCTCGTGCAGAAGACGGCGGCGCGTGTCCGGGGCGAGCGGCGGAATCGGCGCTCGGTTGAGCTCGTCGAGCTTGTCGGCCAGCGTGTCGAGCCGAAGCTTCGCCGCCGCCCCGCGCAGGTAGAAGAGCACGGCGCTGCGGCCGTTGCGCTTCTTAGAGGCGGAGGCATTCACGACGCTCTCGCTGTGGCGCGGCACGAACCCGGAGTCGACGGCGAGGAAGTCGTAGATCGTGCGCATGAAGGCCGGCCCGTCAGCCTTCAGGTCATCGAACAGCAAGCACAGGATGTTTCGCCGGTCGAAGTGCTCGAGGTACCTCGACAGGTGGTCGAAGTAGTAACCCTCGTAGATGAACTGCGGCTTGCGGGCGATCTTCTCTTCGAACGAGAGACCTTCGTTCTCCGCGAACTTCCCGCGCGCGTTCCAGTAGCGGGAGTAGGCCCGCTCGACGGGGTCTCTCAGCGAGACGATGAGCTTGACGTCTTCTCCGAGGTACTGCTTGATGCGCGCGGGCGCGAGCGGATGGTGCAGGTAGTCCGGCGTCGCCTCGCCGACGGCGTCCGCGCCGTCCGCGCCGCGAAAGAAGCTGCGGTAGTGCTCGATGCCGCGCGAGAAGTTTTCTTCCCTGTCGAAAAAGTGGAGCTCTTTGCGCTCTGGCAGGAATATTTGCGGATGCTGGCGCAGGTGCCGCTCGATCCACGTCGTGCCGGCGCGCGGCGCGCCGATGACGAGAAAGTTCGGCATCGCATCGGCGAAGACCGATGCGCTTTTATGGATGCGCGAGGCCGCGCGACTCGACGTTCGGCCATCGCTTTCGACGTGCACGATGCCCCCTCGTTGCTCTTTTGCCCGCGAGCATGGAATGCAAGCTCCATGCCCGCGGGGGCCGCCGGAAAGGGCTCGCGCCCGGAAGCAGTGAGGGGGCGGTGTGTCGTGCTAGAACATGGTAACGGGTGTCAATGCCGGGCAGAGGCTCATTTCAGAACGCGGGAACGAACGGCTCCCGGCGGCTTCGGGCGCCGCTCGCCGGCGCTCATGCCGGCCTCGATTGCGCCGATGTCCGGCGCTGCGCCGCTGAACTCGAGCGACACGGGCGCGTTGGCCGCCCATTGCGCCGCTTGCGAGAGGGTCACGGTGTTCGACGCGTAGTCGACGCGGACGACCTGCAGCGCCGGCCCGTCTCCGATCTGGATCCGATCGCCCGGCACGATCGAGAAGCCGTCGGAGAAGTAGCCCGCGTCCCGTACGCGGAGCGCGGTGCCCGACCCGGCCTCGACCGTATGCGTCAGCGGCAGGCCCTCGTCGATCCCCCGGCTGCCGGGAGCGAGCGTGAAGTCTTCGGGCTTCTTCGGATCGTTCGAGACGAACTTCGGCGCCGCCGGAATGTTGTTCTTGAAGTTCGCCGCGAACGTCTTCTGTGCCTCTTCGAGCGGCAGCAGGCCGTCCCCGTCCACCGCGAAGGCCCCGCTGCCCGAGCCGTTGCCGTCGATCAGATTGCCTTCGATCAACGAGTCGCCGACCGGGCCGCTCGGGTTCGACTTCAGCTTGAAGGCGATCGCCGCCTCGCCGTTCGCGTAGACGATGTTGTTCTTGAACACGTTTTGCGTGACGCCGTTCCCGCCCTTATAGAAGATCAGGCTCCACGCGGGACCGTCGTTCGAGTAGATCGTGTTGTGGTAGATATGATTGCCTTCGGCGGTTTTCGAGCCCGAGCGGCTCTGCGACGTGATGCCTTCGCTGCTGTTGTCGTAGATGAAGTTGCGTCGCACGATATTGCCGAGGCCCTCGGTCTTCTTGCCGGCGTTCGCGTCCTTGTCGGTCGAGGCCGCCGCGTTGCGCACGACGTTCCGCTCGAAAAGGTTGTACGCGCCCATCAGCGACAGGTTGCGGCCGCCCTTCTTCGAGCCGAGGATCTCGCTCCAGTCGTTCTCGAACGTGTTCAGCCTGATCACGTTGTAGCGGCCTTTGACCTGCAGCAGATTGTGTGCGCCGCGCGTGATCGTGTTGCCCTGCAGCAGGTTGTGCTCCGCGTCGGTGATCTGAATCGAGTCGCCCCAGTCCTGGCCCTTGCCGTCGTCGTAGATTCCGACGACGTCGACGATATTGTTCAGCAGCTTGTTGTGGTGAGCGCCTTCGTCGAGCTGGATCCCGTGCCAGCCGTGGGCGAAGCGGAACGTGCCGTCGCGTACCGTGTTGTAGCTGCCGCCGTAGATCTCGACGAAATGCTGCACGCGGGCCCGCGGATTCGGCTCGACGCCGTCGATGTGGACGCCTTCGACGACGATATGCGAGCGCTTCGAAAGATCGATCGCGACCTCGAGGCCGCGCACCTTGTCCGACGTCAGGACCGGCGGCTCGTCGCCGTACGCGACGTAGCGGATCGGGGCGTCCGCGGTTCCGGACTTCGCCGGGCGGATCGGATCGTCGACGTACCGTCCGCCGAGCAGATGGACCGTGTCGCCGGGCTCCACGGTCGAGTTCGCTTTCGCGATCGAGCCCCACGGCGCCGACGCAGACGTGCCGGCGCTCGCATCGTCTCCGCTCGGCGAGACGTAATAGGTTGCGGCCCAGCCGAGAGTCGAAAGCAGGATCAGCGGCAGCGCGAGAACAAAAGAAATCAATCGCTTCGGAATCACGAGATTCTCCGTATCGGGTCGACGAGCGAATGAAAGAGAACGGCAGATCCCGGGGAAATCGAGCGAGGTGCGGTCGTGCCGGCGCCGGTCGGCGCCGCCGAGCGTCCGGGTCGCAGGGCCTTGGCGCGTGCATCCGAACCGAGTCGAACGTTACGCGTGGCCGCGCGCGTCTTTTCGACGCGTCTGCCCCTATCGGCGTGGCCAACCTTACCCGGCGATCTTGCAGTGGGCAACTGTGCGCATATTGCGACGGTCTCGCTAAAGCGGGCGGCGGAGCCCGGTGCGCGGGACGCGGCCGAACGGGCGGCGCCCGTCAGCCGCGGAGCGCCGCGTAGATCTCGAGCAGACGCGCCGCGACGCGCTCTCGGGTGAAACGCTGCATCGCCTCTGCCCGATTGTGCGCCGAGATGCGCGCGTACAGCGCGCGGTCGCCGAGCAGGGCCGCGAGGCGGTCCGCGAAGCACGCCGGATCGCGGCTCGACGACACGACGCCGTGGATCCCGTCCGCGAGCACCTCGCCGAGCGCGCCCTCCGGCCGGGTCACGATCGGCAGGCCGTGCAGCATCGCCTCGAGCACGGCATTCGACAGCCCTTCCGGATAGCACGTCGGGAACAAGAAGACGTCGGCCGTCTCGAGCGCGCGCCACTTCGCGTCGCCGGTCACGTGTCCGAGGAACGTTACGAAGTCGTAGCCGTTGCGCTCGACGTACGCGCGGATCTCGTCCTCGTCGTCGCCGGCGCCCGCGATCCACAGCTCGAGGGAGGGCTTGTTCGCGCTATCGATCTCGCGATAACGATGCACTGCATCGATCGCGATGCGAACGCCCTTCGAGACGAGGATTCGCGACATGAAGAGGGCCGTTGCGCGCTCCGTCGGCGCTTCCCGGCCGATCAGTGCGCTTGCGGCGGGCCCGGAGGTCGGCGCGTCACGTGCGGTGTGCTCGGGCCGCGCGTCCGCGACGGTCGTCTCGATCCAAATGCGCCCGTCGCGGACGCCGAGCCGGCGCAAACCGTCCGCGAAGCGTCGCCCGAGCACGACGTAGTCGGCGCCGGTCCCGTAGGCGCGGCGAAAAATCGCGCGCAGCGTGCGCCGTGCGGCGATTCGCTCGGCGAACGGCTCCTCCCAGCCGCGAAAGAAGATCAGTCGCGGCGCCCGCGACAGCCGGGCGAGCAGCAGAAAGACCGCATCGCGATAGAACGACTTCGCGTTCAGCGACGGGTTGAAGTGCAGCAGCGCGTAATCTCGGGCGAGCAGCCGGCAAGCGAAGCGCACGTAGTTCGCCGCGAGCCGCAGCGCGCGCCGAAGCGGGCGCTCGGGCCGCGCGGAGTTCACGTAGAAGTACTCGACGTTCGCGACCTCGTGGAGGCGCAGCACATTGTAGTAGTTCGCGACGCCGCCGACGTTGCCGCGCAGGTCCGGCGTCAGGATCAGCACCGGCGCGCGCGCGCCGGCCCCGTCAGACCGGGAGGCCGGAGAGCACGCGCTCGCTTCGCTTCGCCCAGGTGTAACGCTCATGAAAATCCTCGAACGCGCGGTGCGCGAGCCGCTCGCGGAGCTGCGGGTCGGCCGCGAGCCTTTCGATCGCGTTCGCCCAGCCGTCGAGATCGTCGGGCGGCACGAGCAGCGCGTTCACGTCGTCGGTCAGCACCTCGCCGATCACCGGCAGCGCCGACGCGACGATCGCGAGCCTCGACGCCATGTACTCGAACAGCTTGAGCGGCGACATCCATTCGCCGATGTCGGCGCCGCTCGACACGATCACGTGCGGCTGCGACGGCAGCAGCGCGATCTGTGCGCGGCCCAGGTAGGCCGCGACGCGCCGATGCTCCACGTGGCCGTGCGCGAAGAGGTTGCCGTGCTCGTCGTGCGCGCGCAGGCGCTCTACGTCTTCCGCCGTGCCGCCGAGCAGATGGAAGTCGATCTGCGGCAGGCGCCGCGCAAGCGCGACGACGAGCTCCGCGCCTTTGCCGCGCAGCAGGCTCCCCGCATACGCCGCCTGAACCGCGTCCGGCCGTCCCGGCCAGTCGATCTCCGCGGGCGGACGGTCGGTCTGCGGCGCGTCGGCGGCGTCGTGCGCGACGACGAGCCGGTCGGGATCGAGACCCGGATAGAGCGCCGCGAAGCGCTCGGCGAGCGCTTGCGAGATCACGACGAGGCGCGCGAAGTCGTTCGACTCGAGGAGCCGTGCAACGAGGCTCGCAGCGCCCTTCGATTGCGGCGGCACGTGCGCTTCGTAGACGATCGGCACGCCCGTGCCGACGGCCGTCATCACGCTGTAGAGATCGCGTCCGTAGACGACGTCGGGCCGCGGCCGCCGCCTTATGCCGCGCGCGGCGGCCAACGTCCGCGTGAGCCGCTTCAACCCGGGTACCGCGATCGGCGGCAGGCGCTCGATCGGGAATGGCCACTGCACGCCGTAGTACGCGTAGACGTCGTCTTCCGGGCTCGAACGGTACGCAAACAAGGTGACGTCATGACGATTCCCGGTGAACGCGTTGCACATCTTCATGACGTGCACGCTGTTCGCTTGCGCGGAAGGCAGACGCGATGCAGATAAATAATGGATTCTCATGCGGCACGTGCCGTCAGCAGGTCCGCGAAAAACCGCTCGAGCTTCGCGACGTTCCGCTCGCGATCGCAGTGCTCGGCGACGAACGCGAGCGCGCGTCGCCCGATCTCCGTCCGCAGCGATTCGTCGCCGATCAGCCGTTCGACGTCGGCCTTGAACGCCCGGTAATCGCCGCCTGCGCAGAGCCCGATGTTGTGCGCCGCGAGCAGGCCGCCCGGGTCGAAGTGCAGGCTCGCGACCGGCTTGCCGCAGGCCCACGCCTGGATGAACACGTTCGGAAATCCTTCCGGGGCGCACGTGTGCGCGAGCAGCAGGCAGCGATCCATCAACGAATCGAGCGCGTCGCGCGGCTGGTGCCCGAGGTAACGGAAATTCCTGGGCAAGCCGTCCGATTCGAGCAGCGCTCGATACGCCCGATCCTGAATATGGCCGGCCATCACGAACTCTATGCCCGTATGCGCGAGATCGGCTGCGAGGCGGATGAACGCTTCCGGATTCTTGCTCTGCTTGATGCTCGACGCCCAGAGGACGAACGGCGCGGACGGCTCGGGCGGACCGCCGTGCGTGCCGGGCCGCGGCGCGCCGGAGCCGCGATGCCCGGCCGCCATCGCCGGCCGCGCGGAGTTCGGAATTACGACGTGCGTCCCGTTCGCTCCGGCCGGGATCTGCCCCGCGTGCTGGTAGACGACGCCGTCGACGAGTCCGAGCGCGAGGTGATTCAACGTGCTTGCGGCGGCGATACGCGCTCGGCCGAGCATGCGCAGCAGACGCCGCACCCGGCCGAGATCGGCCCCGTAGAACGGCTTCACGGCAATCGGCCTGACGTCGTTGATGTGCGAGACCGCGAACACGAACGCCGTACCGGCACGCCGCGCGTCGAGCACGCTACCGAGGAGATGACGCTTGTTGTAGCGCCAGTACACGACGTCCGGGCGCGCGGTCAGCAGCGCGTCACGAAACGCGGCGCGGAACGGGCCGCGGAGCGGAAGGACGGCGTACGGGTGCTCGCGATGCGTCTCGCCCGGGCAGCAGACGGCGTAAACGACGTCGTGGCCTCGAGCGGTCAGCGCGCACGCGATCTCGTGGCACTGCGTCTCGCTGCCGCCCGCGGTATGGTCGATATGACGATTGACGATCAGGATTCGCACGTCCGGGTTCAGAGTCGACCACCAGGGCCGGAAGGGGCAGACGCGATTGGCGCGACGCGACGGGGCGCAGCGACCGCCGAGCGCAGTGCGCGGCTCAGATCCAGTACGCGTCGGCCGGTGCCGATTCGCCGCTGCGATAGACGTCGATGCCGAAGTCGTTCACGAAGCGCATCAGGGATCGCTCGCGGTCCTGCGGAACACGGGGTCGCCATTTGTCGATGAGCCACTGCCGATCGTCGTTGTTCTTCCGTCCTTGCAAAAATCCGACCGTTTCGGCGTTCGACTTCGTCACCGAGCCCGAAGGCCGGGAGATCCGGGCGCGCATCAGCTCGACGTCGTCGAGCACGAGGTGCTCGGCCAGCGCGTCGAGCGCCGGGTCGGGCCGCAGGACGAGCTGCTCGTACGTGACCAGCAGGAAGCGGTCGCGGAAACGCTCGAGCGGCACGGCGTACTGAAGGCACCAGTCGAGCACCGCCCGCTCGAGCGGGTCGCCGCGGCGCAGGACGTCTTCCGCGAGCCGCAGCTGGCCGGCGGAGAGGAAGCCGCGGTACTCGGACTCGAAGAACGCGTCGAGCCGCGGCAGGCTCGTGCGGGACAGCGCGACCGGAAGCGGATGGCGGATCAGCAGGACGAGGCGCGCGTTCAGCGTCTCGGCCAGCCAGTCGAGCCGGTGCTCGAGCGCGAACAGAATCTTGAACGCGATACGGTGCGTCACGAACCGGTAATGTGCGAGCCCGGGCCTCAACCCTTTGAACGCGGCCGAGTAACGGTTGTCGAGGAACGACTCGAGGTAGGCCTTCATCGTAGGTAGATGTACCGAGTCGTTGAGCTCGGACCAGCGGCTGAGCCCGAGGCGTCTCACGACCGCGGGCTTGCGCAGGTTGAACGGCTCGTTGCAGGGCTTGAAGCCCGGCTGCGACAGCACGAGCTCGAGAAGCCACGTCGATCCGCTGCGCGGTGCGGACACGATACACACGTTCGGCAACCCGTTCGGCCGGTGCACATTGCTGATCCAGCGCAGCGCCGCGGCCAGCTCCTCGCCGGCGCGTCCGCCGCGCCGGCCCCACCGTCGAGGCTTCGAGATCGATGCAGGATTCGCGGTCAATGTACGACTCCGAACGCACGCAGGAAGCGGGTTTCCTTGCCCGGGAAGAGCGTCGCGAGGAGCTCGCGCTGCTCGGACGTGAGCGCGAAGTAGCGCATGTAGAGCGCGAACGCGATGCCCCACAGCAACACGCCGATAGTCAGCAGGACGGCGGGCTGCAACGGCAGGAGCTCCCGTGCGGCGAGCGAAAGCGCGACGAACGGTACCCACGCGACGAGCGTCCGGCCGATGAAACGCCAGGCGCCGCGCCACACCGCGAGGTCGCGCACGAACCACCATATGAACAAGTGCTTCATCAGCTGCGCCGACCCGGATGCGAGCATCGCGCCGGCGATGCCCATCCTCGGAATCAGCACGAGCAATGCTGCAATGTTGTACAGGCTAAAGATACGGCTCGCGAGGATGATATGCGCCTTCTCCTTGAGCTGCGCGACGAGTGTAACCGGTATGTCGATCGAGTTCGCCGCCGCGAAGAAGAATACGAGCGCGAGGAGCGGTGCGTACTCCAGGAACTTTCCGGCGAACACGACCTCCACGAGCTCGCGGTGCCAGCATGCAACGAACAGGAAGATCGGCACCATAAGGACGAAACCGAAGGTCGTCAGCAGCGAGAAGTAGACGTGCACCCGCTCGACGTTCTTCTTGTAATTGAGCGAGAAGAATAGCGGCCGAACGACGGACTCGAGCAGCTTCAGCGGCGTCGCCCGGTAAATCGTTTGGCTCAGCTGGGTGCAGAACGAGTATGCACCTACGGCGACCGGGTCGAGGTACGCCGCGATGAAGAAATTGTCGGTTCTTGTCCGTAGCGGCAAAGTTCCGGCATCGTTAAAGTTGTAAAAAATCCCATATTTGAACAGGCGCCGCCTGTCTTCCGGGGGCAGCTTGTCGGCGGTGCCGCTGCGCCTGTCCGCACGAGTCGTGTAGAGGTACTTGAGCCCTGCATAGAGCAGCAGGTAGGCACCAAGATCGATCAGGAAGACGGTGACGAGATCGATGCCCCACACGTAGCCGGCGACGGCATAGAGCGCCGCTTTCGTGATCGAGAAGAGCGCCTGCATCCCGAGGCTGTGCTGCTGCAGCAGGTGCGACGAGAGCGCGATCGTCAGGATCGTGCACTGGAAATGCGTCAGCGCGAGGCCGGCGAAGATCACGAATACGGAACGGTAGCCGTCGAGGTCGAAGAACCCGGCGACGCGCGGCCATGAGACGTAGATCAGTGCCAGCACGACCGCAGTGCTCGCGAGGCGGAACAGCCCGATGCGACGGACGAGGCGGTCCGCGATGCGGTTCTCGCCGTTCTTCAGGTACTCCGGCTGGTAGCGCCGCAAGGTGTGCTCGAGCCCGAACGACGCAACCGCGGCGAGGAGCGGCAGCACCGCGTAGAACAGGCTGTAGATGCCGTACTCCGCCTCCGACAACAGGCGCACCAGGAGCACGTAGCCGATGAAACCGGCGACCTGCCCTGGAGGCCGCAGGAGTAGCGTATGGAACACTGCCCGCCTGGCACGCTGTTTGCTGTACAAGCGAGTCATCGGCGAAGGTCTCGACTGGCCGCGCCAATCAGAACATGAAACTGTGGTCCGTGGCGTTCTTCTTGCAGCACCGTTTCATCCTGACATGACGTGTTGGAGGGCGGCAACTGCGCGGTGATACGAGGAAGCGCGCGAAGACCTCGCCAGGAGGGTGAAGGAAATCGTGAGAATCGCCGTATTCGGATTGGGCTACGTCGGCGTCGTTTCGGCCGCCTGCCTCGCGCGCAACGGTCACACGGTCGTCGGCGTCGACACGAACCGTACCAAAGTTGCACTGGTCAACGAAGGTGTGAGTCCCATCGTCGAGAAGGGGCTAGAGGAGATTCTCAGGAACGCGGTCGACGAAGGCCGCCTGCGCGCAACCACCGACGCTAATGAAGCCGTGCAATCGGCCGACGTCGCGATGGTTTGCGTCGGCACGCCGGGAAACGGCAACGGCAGTCTCAACTCGGCTTTCGTCGAGCGCGTTTGTCGAGACATCGGTCAGGCCCTCGCGCGGGTCGACGGCCGCCGTGTCGTCGCGGTCAGGAGCACGATGCTGCCGGGATCGATGCGCGACCTCGTGATCCCGACCCTCGAGGAAGCGTCCGGAAAGCGGGCCGGCGCCGACTTCGGCGTTTGCTTCAATCCGGAGTTCCTGCGCGAAGGCAGCGCGGTGCACGACTTCGACGACCCGCCGAAGACCGTGATCGGCGAGATCGACGAGGCGAGCGGAGACGTCCTCGCTGCGCTCTACGAGCACTTGCCTGCGCCGCTCTTTCGCACCGATCTCGGCACCGCCGAGATGGTCAAGTACGTGGACAACGCGTGGCACGCGCTCAAGGTCGTCTTCGCGAACGAGATCGGTAACGTCTGCAAGGTCGCCGGGGTCGACAGCCACGCCGTGATGGACATCTTCTGCCAGGACACGAAGCTGAACTTGTCGCCGTGCTACCTGAAGCCCGGTTTCGCGTTCGGCGGCTCGTGCCTGCCGAAGGACGTTCGTGCGCTCACGCATTACGCACGGAGCCACGATGTCGAGACGCCGGTGCTGTCGTCGATCCTCGCGAGCAACGAGCTGCAGATCCGGCGGGCGTTCAATCTGCTTCAAGGGTACGGGCGGCGGCGCATCGGCGTGCTCGGAATGAGCTTCAAGGCCGGCACGGATGATCTGCGGGAGAGCCCGCTCGTCGGGCTGATCGAGTTCCTGATAGGCAAGGGCTACGAGCTGTCCATCTACGATCGCAACGTGAGCCTCGCGAAGCTGATCGGCGCGAACCGGGACTACATCCTCGAGCACATTCCGCACATCGAGAAGCTGATGGTCGACGATCCGTGCCGGCTGATCGAGCGCTCCGACATCTTGATCATCGGGACCGCGGAGGCAGAGTTCTCCGAAATCCTACGCAACGTATCTCACGATACGGTCATTCTGGATCTGGTGCGATTGGACAATGCTTTACGAGAACGACCGGCCTATCAGGGCATATGCTGGTGAGGCCAAGCCGCCGCGCCGGGTTCTGATCATCGTCGAGAACCTTCCGGTTCCGTTCGATCGTCGAGTTTGGCAGGAAGCGACGACCTTGCGCGCCGCGGGGTACGAGGTCTCGATCATCTCGCCGAAGCGCGACGGGTACACGCGCTCGTACGAGGTGCTGAACGGCGTCCATGTCTACCGTCATCCGCTGCCTTTCGAGGCGGACGGCGCGCTCGGTTACCTGGCGGAATATCTGACCGCGCTCTTCTGGGAGCTCGTGCTGACCGTGCGGGTGGCCTGCACGCGCGGCTTCGACGTCATTCATGCGTGCAATCCGCCGGATCTGATCTTTCTGATCGCCCTGCCGTTCAAGCTGCTCGGGAAGAAGTTCGTTTTCGATCACCACGACATCAATCCGGAGCTCTACGAGGCGAAGTTCAATAAGCGCGGCTTCTGGTACCGGACCCTGTGCTGGCTCGAGCGCTTGACGTACCGGACCGCGGACCGCGCGATCGCAACGAACGAATCGTATCGGCGGATCGCGATCGAGCGCGGCGGCAAGGCGCCGAGCGAGGTCGCGATCGTCCGCAGCGGTCCGTCCCTGAGGCGGATGAAAAAGCTGCCGCCCGAGCCGAAATGGCGGTTCGGCAAGAAGTTCCTCGTCGGGTACGTCGGCGTGATCGGTAAGCAGGAGGGCGTCGACCTGCTGCTCGCCGCTGCGCGGCATATCGTGCACACGAGGGGGCGGCGCGACGTTCATTTCACGCTCGTCGGGGGCGGCACGGAGCTCGACAGGCTCGCCCAGCTGCGCGGCGAGCTCGGGCTCGACGACTACGTGACGATGACCGGCCGACTCGGCGATCAGGAGATGCTCGAGGTGCTAAACACGGCCGACGTATGCGTGAACCCCGACGTCGTGAACGAGATGAACGATAAGTCGACGATGAACAAGATCATGGAGTACATGGCGCTCGGCAAGCCGATCGTGCAGTTCGAGATGACCGAAGGGCGCGTGTCCGCGGGCGGGGCCTCGCTCTATGCGCGGCCGAACGATGCGGTCGATTTCGGCGAGAAAATTCTCGAACTGCTCGATGATCCGGAGCGGCGCGCGTCGATGGGGGCGATCGGCCGCTGCCGTATTGAGAACGAGCTCGGCTGGGACCATCAGGCGCCCAAGCTGGTCGCGTTGTACGACGAACTGTTCGAAGGTCTCGGCAAGCGGTGAACTTTCTCGTCCTGGCGCTGATCGCTTCGTGCTTCCTCGCGTCGTATCTCGCGAGGGGGCTGAAGATCCTGCCGGTCTACGTCGTGCTGCTCCCGGAGCTGATCGCGGGCATCGCACTGCTGGTCGTGCTCGCGCGAGTCATGGTCGGCAAGCGCGTGCGGATGGACAATCGCTATCTCGTCTTCGCCGGGCTGCTGCTGATAACGATGGCGATGGGCGTCGTCGCGCAGAACGTGCCGGCCGGCGCGGTCGTGTCCGGGCTCCGCGACTATCTGCCGCTGCTGCCGCTGCTTCTGCTCGGCGCGGCGTACCCGTTCACGGAGCGCCAGATCCGGTCGCAGCTCGTCTTGATCGGCGCGCTGCTGTGCCTGCAGGTGCCGATCGCCGTCTATCAGCGCTTCGTGTCGTTCGCGCACAAGATGCATACCGGCGACGTCGTGACCGGCACGGCGACGAACTCCGGGACGCTGAGCGTGCTGATGGTCTCCGGCGTGACCGTGCTGACCGTCATGTATCTGCGCCGCCGCATCGCGCTGATGCCGTTGCTGCTTCTGACCGGATTCCTGCTCGTGCCGACGATGATCAACGAGACGAAGGCGACGCTCGTGATGCTTCCGATCGCGATGCTCGCGCCTCTTTTCTTCATGCGCAAGTCGAAGAGGTCGATGCGGCGGCTGATGCCGCTCGTCGTCGTGTTCGCGGTGATCGGCACGGTGTTCATCGGCGCCTACAACACGATGATCAAGCACCGCGACCCGGAGAAATCTCTGCAGGCGTTCTGGTTCGAAGGGGGCGTGCTCGATTACGTCTACAAAGGGTCGCTCGAGGGGGATCATAGGGTCGGCCGCGTCGACAGCGTGCAGATTGCGCTGCGCAACATCTCCGAGACGCCGATGCGGACCGCTTTCGGCCTCGGCATCGGCAACGTCTCGCCGGCACAGCTCGGGGGCTTCGAGGGCGACTACGCTCAATACTACGCGGCGTACAAGATCTCGTTCACGCAGATCACGATGCTGCTCTGGAACATGGGCTATATGGGCATCGTCGTGTTCGCGCTGCTCTTCTACGCGATCTTCCGCGATGCCGTGTTCCTCGCGCGCGGCGACGGCAAGGATGCGATGCTGGGGCAGGTCTGGGCGCCGATCGTGATGATCGCCGCGATGTGCATGTTCTATAAGCCCGTCCTGACCAACCAGGAGTTCATCTACCCGTTCATGTTCTACGCCGGGGTCGTGGCCCGGCATGCGCATCTGCTGCGCGTTGCGCGGCGCGCGAAGACGCGCGGACCCGCGCCGGCCGACGCGAAGCACGCATGGCGGCCGGTCTCGGCGTGAGGAATCGTGCCAGGCACACATTTTCTAGAAAGCGTGCCGTGCGGCACACTTCGGCGCTGCGTTACAGCAGCCCTTGCGAGTGATACCACTCCGCGGTGCGACGCAGCCCGTCCTCGACGCCGACCCTCGGCTCGTAGCCGAGCAGCTTCTTGGCCTTGTCGATGTTATAGGCGCGGTTGTTGATGAAGAACTCGATGCGCCGGCGGTGGAGCGGAGGATCGACGCCGAGAGGCCGGCACATCGTCTCGCAGAGCCAGCCGGCGAGCAGCACCGGCTTCGCCGGAATGCGCACGACGTTCTTTCGGGCCGCGCCGTTGCCGTTCATCGAGACGAGGGTCTCGAAGATCCGGTTCAGCGACGGGATCTCCGGTCCGCCGATCAGGAAGGCCTCGCCGTTCGCGGCCGGCGAGTTGCCCGCGAGGATGAACGCATCGGTCAGGTCCTCGATATAAACGAGGTGATAGCCGGCCGTGCCGTCGCCGATCATCACGATCGGACTCCGGTTCGCGAGCTTGAACAGCTTCAGCAGCCGGGTGTCGCCCGGGCCGTATACCGGCGTCGGCCGCAGCGCCGTCACCTCGACGCCGTTCTCGGCGCCGAGCGCGAGCGCGAGCCGCTCGCCGTCCGCCTTCGTTTCCTCGTAGATGCCGATCGGGCGCACGGGATAGGTCTCGTCGGCCGGCCGGCCGTTGATGCTGCCGTGAATCCCGCACGTGCTGCAGTGGACGATCCGCTTGACGCCGTTGCGCTTCGCGGCCTCGTGCATCACGCGAACCGATTCGACATTGACTTCCCGGTAGCGCTGGTCGGAAAGGCCGGGCTCGCGGAACGTGCCGGCGATCGCGTAGACGAGGGAGACGTCACGCGTCGCGCGCTCGACGGCCTCCAAATCGGTAATATCGCCGGTCACGACGTCGTCGACTTCGAGCCCGGCAAGCTTCGCCGGGTCCCGCACGAGCACACGCACGCGCTCGCCGCGATCGAGCAGCTTGCGCGTCAGCGCACGGCCGATGAACCCCGTAGCGCCGGTCACCAGAACTTTATCAGTCAAACCATTCACTCCCGTCTCGACGCGCACCGTCATGCCTCGCTCGATGTGCGCGTCGATACAGATATTCAAATTCTGGGCCATCCGTGGCATGTGCCTTGCATCCGCGGCATCGAGCGTTCACGAGTATCGGGAGTGCACCTTTGGAAGGTCCGACCTCGCCGCAAAGCGTTGCGGATCGAAGACGCGAGGAGAGGGCAGAGGCGATCTCGGTCGTCGTCGTGAACTTCAATGGAGCGACGACCTTGCCGGACACGCTCGAATCGATCTTCGCGCAGCAGGGCGTTTCGCCGAGCGTGATCGTCGTCGACGACGGCTCGACGGACGGCAGCGTCGACATCGTCGCGGAGCGCTATCCGGACGTCAGCATCATTCGCGAGCCGCGCAATACGAAGAACGTGAACCGGCTGCGCAATCTCGGCCTCGCTCGTGCCGAGACCGCGAAGGTCGTCGTCGCCGACAACGACGTGCAGTTCGACCCGCGCTGCCTTGCCGAGCTGCTCGCCGCGATGGACTCCGATCCGCTCGTCGGGATGTGCATCCCGCGGATGATGTACTCGCAGGATCCGGAGACTGTCTACATGGCCGGCGGCAAGATGCACTACATCGGCGCGACGATCGCGCCGAGCCGGCACCAGCCGTTCGATGGCGTCACGGAGCCTTGCGCCCGGGTCGGCGGCGGCATCGCTTTGTTCGACAAGTCGAAGCTCGCGAAAGTCGGTGTGTTCGACGAGGAGTACCGGCTCGCATGGGGCGACGACATCGAGCTCCATCAGCGGCTGCTGCTCGCGGGCTTCCGCAGCCTGTACGTTCCGACCGCCGTGTGCTTGCACGATTACAAGCCGTTCGACGGGTCGCGCCGTTATCGTGCGCGCGGGCAGGTTTGCAATCGCTGGCGCTACATGCTGACGCACTACGAGCTGCGCACGCTGCTGCTGATCGCGCCCGCGCTCGTGCTGTACGAGCTGACGCAGGCCGTGTTCCTGACGATGAAGGGCCTGCCGCATCTTTATCTCGGCGGCACGCTCGATGCGCTCTTCGGTCTGCCGTCGACCTTGCGCCGGCGCCGCGAGGTCCAGAAGCTGCGCGCGGTGCCGGACCGTGAAGTGCTTTTCGCGGACAAGCTTTACGTGCGGCCCGAGCACTCGGGCGGCGCGCGCGCCGCCGCGAAGTCGCTGCGCATCTTGAGCCGCACGCTCGGCGCGTACTGGCGGACGATCGCGCCGCTTCTGTCGGACGCGGCGCCGCCGCGCGAAGCGCGCAGGCTCGCGAAGAGCAACGAAGGCTGATGCGGGTCAGGTGCTGATGCGGATCAGCCGGTTTCGGGCGCGCGACCGCATGCGCGCGGACTCGAAACCGCGCCGGCCGCGGGCGTCGCCGGCGCCACGGCACCGGTCAGAGGGCCCGATGCCGCGTCGACTGCCGCCGCGGTCGGCGCCCGGCTTAGCGCCGTCGCGCTCGGCTGCTCGATCGCGGCCTCGGCCGGAGGCGGGCTGCGCTTGAAGATCACCGCGCCCGGCAGCAGCGACACGAAGAACATCACGAAGAGCAGCATCAGCATCACCATCGCCTCGGAATAGTCATAGCCGAGCGCGACGAGCAGCGCGGCTGCGCTGCCCTCGCGAAGGCCGAGCCCGCCGTACGAGATCGGCAGTCGCTGCACGACGACGACGATCGGTGCAACGGCGATGCATACGGCGAGCGGCAGGGGCGTATCGAGCGCGCGGGAACCGATCCAATACGACCAGATCGGCGTCGTCTGCTCGAGCAGCGACAAGCCGAAGTTCGCAACGAGGACGCCGCGCCTCGTCGAGTACGTCGATGCGGCGGCGGTATGCTTCGCGATCTTGGCCTCGAGCTTGCGGCTGCGCGCGATCAGGCGCCGCGCGCCGCGCCGTGCGCGCGGAACGAGAAGCACGACGGCCGCGCCGACGGCCGCAGCGAGCGCCCCGGCGGCCGTGAGCCGCGCGAAGCCGGCGAGCGCAGGCTCCGGTGCTATCGCCGCGAACGTCAGGGCGCCGAATACGACGACCGCCAAGGTCGCGATCAGCCCGACGTAGCGCTCGACGATGATCGATACGAGCGTTATGTGCGAAGCGATGCCGCGGCCGCGCAGCCGCAGGTAGCGGACGATGTCCGGGCCGAGGCCGCCGAGCGGCATCGCGAAGCCGACGAAGCTGCTTTCGTAGTACACGCGGATCGCGCCGGGCCGCGACAGGCGCTTGTCGAGCACGTGCAGCAGCTGATGCCACTTCAGCGCCATCAAGATGCGGTTGGCAGTATAGAGCGCGAGCAGCGCGGCGAACGCCCACGGCCCGACATTGCCGAGAAGAGGTGCGACGCGGCTCCAATCGACCTGCGAGTACAACAAGCCGAGCAGCGCCGCGCTGAAGGCGATTTTCAACACGACGCGCAGCGTACGTGCGGACGTCGTAGCCGCGCGGGGAGCCGGTGTGTCTGGAAGGTCGCGCAACGGACGAAGCGGGCTAGAAGATCAACGCGAGGATCCCGATCACGACGAGAAGGCCGATCAAGAAGATGACGCCGACGGTGCCGCCTAAGAATTTCAACATGAGTGTGCCCTTTGCTGGTGTTGTGAGGGCACTATGCAAGTTCGAAGCCAACCGTCCCAGCCCAATGCGGACAGGCGGCAGCGGCTGCGTCGCTGCTCGACGCAGCCGCGCGAGGCGTCAGTCGAGCACGTGCGACAGCAGTCCGTCGGCGAGCTTCGGCTCGAACCACGTCGATTTCGGCGGCATCAACCGGCCTGCATCGGCCACGGCCATCAGCTGCTCCATCGTCGTCGGGTGCAGCGAGAACGCGACTGCCGCGCGGCCCTGATCGACGAGCCGCTCGAGCTCGGCGACGCCGCGAATGCCGCCGACGAATGCGATGCGCGGATCGGTACGCGGATTCTCGATGCCGAGCAGCGGCGCATTGATGCGCTCCTGAAGGAGACTCACGTCGAGTCGCGCGACGGGGTCGTCCGGCAGCGCGCCGCGCAACGTCAGCACATGCCAGCGGCCGTCGAGATACATGCCGAGCTTCCCGGGCGCTTCGGGCTCGACCGGACCCGGCGAAGGCGCGACGTCGAACACGCGGCCGACGGCCTCGACGAACGCCTGCGGGGTCGCGCCGTTCAAGTCCGCAACCGCGCGGTTGTACGCGAGGATGCGCATCTCGTCGTGCGGGAACGCGACCGTCAGGAAGTATTCATGGCTCGCGTCGGGCGCGGCCCCGGTGCCTTTGCGGCGCGCCTCGGCGATCCGCGCGGCGGCCGCGGAGCGATGATGGCCGTCCGCGATATAGAGCCGGCCGAGCGCGTCGAGCTCGCGCTCGACGCGGGCGACGGTCGCCGCATCCGAGATACGCCAGATCGTGTGTCGGGCCTGTTGAGACCCGTCGACGTCGAGCAGCGGCTCGCCGGTCGCCGCGTCGGCGAGGAGCGCGCGCAGCGCGTCGGTCGCGCGATAGGCGCACAGCACCGGGCCGGTCTGCGCGTTCAGCGCGTCGATATTGCGGACGCGATCGGTTTCCTTGTCGGGCCTCGTCAGCTCGTGCTTGCGGATCCGGTCCTCCTCGTAGGCTTTCACCGATGCGACGCATGCGACGCCGGTCTGCTCGTGATCGCCGACCCGCATCCGGTAGACATAAAAGGAGGGCGCTTGCTCGCGGACGAGAACGCCCTTGTGCACGAGCCGCTCGAGGTTCGCCGCACCCTGCGCGTACACGCGGTCGGAGTACGGATCGGTGCCGTCGGGCAGATCGATCTCGGGCCGCGACACGTGCAGAAAGGACAACGGCCTGCCCTTCGCGAGGGCGCGGGCCTCGTCGGTGTCGACGACGTCGTAAGGCGGCGCAACGACGTCGGCCGCGTGCTGCGGCAGCGGACGCAGCGCTCTGAACGGTTTTACGAGACTCATGCGGTCGCCTCCGGATGGGCCGGCACGGCCCAGAGGTCGTACTCGTCGGCTTCCTCGACGTCGACGGCGATGATGTCGCCCGGACGAAGCCGCGAATCGGGCGGCAGGAAGACGTTGCCGTCGATCTCGGGCGCGTCGCCGCGCGAGCGTGCGACGGTCTGCTCCGGCTCGACCCGGTCGACGATCACGTCGATCCTTCGACCGACGAGCCGCCCGAGCCGGCGCGCGCTGATTTCCTGCTGCGCGGCCATCAGCCGGTGCCAGCGCTCGTCGATCACGGCCTCGGGGACCTGGCCCGCGAGCGCGTTCGACGCGGCGCCCGCGACGGGCTCGTAACGGAAGCAGCCGACGCGGTCGAGCTCGGCCTCGTCGAGCCAGTCGAGCAGGTACTCGAAATCTTCGTCGGTCTCGCCCGGGAAGCCGACGATGAACGACGAGCGCAGCGCGAGCTCCGGGACCGCGGCGCGCCACTCGCGAATCCGCTCGAGCGTCTTCGCGTCGGCCGCGGGACGGCGCATCGCTTTCAGGATCCGCGGGCTCGCGTGCTGGAACGGGATGTCGAGGTACGGAAGGATCTTGCCTTCGGCCATCAGCGGAATCAGCTCGTCGACGTGCGGGTACGGGTAGACGTAGTGAAGCCGGACCCATGCACCGAGGTCGCCGAGGGCGGCCGCGAGATCGGTAATCCGGGTCCTGCCGCTTGCGCCGCCGCGCGAGAACGGCACGTACTTCAGGTCGGCCCCGTATGCGCTCGTGTCCTGCGAGATCACGAGCAGCTCGCGGACACCGGCGCGGACGAGGCGCTCGGCCTCGTCGAGCACGTCCTCCGCCTTGCGGCTCGCGAGCCGGCCGCGCAGGCTCGGGATGATGCAAAAGCTGCAGCGATGGTTGCAGCCTTCCGAAATTTTTACGTAGGCGTAGTGCCGGGGCGTCAGCCGGATGCCCTGCGGCGGGATCAGATCGATGAACGGTGCGTGCGGCGGCGGGCAGGCCTCGTGCACGGCGCTCATCACGGCTTCGTACTGATGCGGCCCGGTGATCGCGAGCACGTCCGGATGCCGCGCGCGGATCAGATCGGCGTGCGCGCCTAGGCAGCCGGTCACGATCACGCGGCCGTTCTCGGCGAGCGCCTCGCCGATCGCGTCGAGCGACTCCTCACGGGCGCTGTCGAGGAAGCCGCACGTGTTCACGACGACGACGTCGGCGCCGCCGTAGTCCGCGGCCGTCTCGTAGCCCTCCGCGCGCAGGCGGCTCAGGATGCGCTCGGAATCGACGAGCGCTTTCGGACAGCCGAGGCTGACGAAACCGATGCGGGGAGGGGTCGACATCTGAAGCTCGATCGTGGCTGGCGCGCAGGGTTCTCGGGGCGCGGCCGGCGGTGCCGTGCGGCGGTCGAGGCCGGCCGAGGGGCGCCTATTCCGCCACGGTGCGCGAAAAAACGCAAACCTTCCGCGCGCCGGTCATAATGCCGGGGGCAACGACGAAGGAGCAGCGAGATGGCCGTGCAGAGTGGACGCGAGATCAGTCGGCAGGCGCTCGACGCGCTGATCGGCCAGCCGCTCGGGACATCGGAGTGGATGCCGATCGAGCAGGATCGCGTCAATGCGTTCGCCGACGCGACCGAGGATCATCAGTTCGTGCACGTCGATCCGGTGCGTGCGGCCGAGACGCCGTTCGGCGGCACGATCGCGCACGGCCTCCTGACGTTGTCGCTGATCGTGCCGCTCTGCTTCGATTTCGTGCCGAAGATCGAAGGCACGAAGATGCTGTTGAACTACGGCTTCGACAAGGTGCGCTTCCCAGCGCCGGTCCGCGTCGGCAAACGGATCAGGGCCTCGGCCGTGCTCGCCGAAGTTGCCGAGCGCAAGCCGGGCCAGCTGCTGATGAAGCTCGACGTGACGATCGAGATCGAAGGTGAGACGAAGCCCGCGTTGACGGCCGAGTGGCTGAGCCTCCACGTGCTCTGAAAATTCGTGCCAGGCACACTTTTCCGAGAAACTCGTGCCTGGCACGAATTTTCTGAAAAAGCGTGCCTGGCACGAATTTCGGGGCGGGTGGCACGGAAGTTGCTCCGCCCTGCGGGCTAACGGCCCGCCAGAAAGGCCGGCAAGAAAGGTCGGATCGTGCTCGTTGCCGCACTCGTCGCCGTCATCGCATTCCTGCTGTTCGTCATCTGGTCGCTGCGCCGCTACCGACAGCCGCACTTCGTCGTGCATACCGACGAGGAGCTCGACGCGCTGCTGCCGTCGCTCGTCGGCCTGACGCACGGCACGCTGATCGAAGGCAATTCCGTCGAGCTGATCGAGAACGGCGAGTACTTCGACGCCGTTGCCGACGAGATGCGCAATGCGAAGGCGTCGATCCACTTCGAGACGTACATTTGGGAGGACGGCGAGGCGTCCGCGCGCCTCGGCGCGATCATGCGCGAGCGGGCGCAGGCCGGCGTCGAAGTGCGTCTGCTGGTCGATGCGTTCGGCAGCAAGGGCATGAGCAAGGAATCGGAGCAGCAGCTCGTCGCGGCCGGCTGCAAGGTTCGACGGTTCCGCAACGGCAGGCTCAAGCAGATCGGCCACCAGAACGAGCGCGACCACCGCAAGCTGTGCGTCGTCGACGGCCGCGTCGCGTTCATCGGCGGCCACTGCGTGAAGGACACGTGGCTCGGCAATACCGAAGACCCGAACCATTACCGCGACATCTCGATTCGTCTCCGCGGCCCGGGCGTGCAAAGCGCGCAAGGCGTCTTCAGCGAGAACTGGATCGAGGAAACCGGCGAGCTGTTCGTGGGCGACAGCGTGTTTCCGCGGCTCGAGCCCGTCGGCGATGTCGCGCTGCACTTCGCCGGCGTGAAGCCGTCCGGGTCGTCGCCGCCAACGATGAACATCCTGTACCACCTGATCATCTGCCTCGCGCGGCGCCGCATTTATATCCAGAATCCGTATTTCCTGCCGAACGACGACGCGATCGAGGCCTTCGGCGCCGCGGTCGAGCGCGGCGTCGATGTTCGCATCATGGTGCCCGCCGCGAGCGTGTCGGACCTGCCGCTCGTGCAGCACGCGGCGCACCGCAACTTCCGCAAGCTGCTCGAGCGCGGTGTGCGAATCTTCGAGTACCAGAAGACCTTGCTGCACCAGAAGGTGATGGTCGTCGACGGCGTGTGGTGCTCGATCGGCTCCGCGAACTTCGACGAGCGCTCGCTCGGCATCAATGACGAGATCGCGGCCGGATTCCCGAACCGAGCGCTCGCCGAGAAGCTCGAGCAGATCTTTCACGCGGATGCGGAGCATTGCGTCGAGGTCGAGTTGCCGGCGTGGGGACGGCGCAGCTTCTGGCATCGCTGCAAGGACGAAGCGGCCTACACGTTGAAGTACCAGCTCTAGCCCCGGCCCGCGCTCGCCCCCCGCGGCTGGCCGGTCCTGGCATGCGACTTGCTCCCGGAGCGCAGGCTTAGCGAGATCGCCGAGTGCCCGACCGGGGCGACGCGAGGAGTGGCATGGATTCGAGCCCCACGGCCGAGACGCGCGCATCGCCCGAACGCGCCGACCGGGCGGCAGGACCGCCCGGCGGCGTCGAGCGCCGCCGCAACGGCACCTGGCTGACGGGCGCGATCGGCGCGGTGCTCGTCGTCGGCGTGCTGTATGTCGGCCGCGACGTGCTGATCCCTCTCGCGATCGCGATCCTGCTGAGCTTCCTGCTTTCGCCGGTCGTGACCTTCCTGCTGCGCGCGAGATTCCCGCGGATCGTCGCCGTACTGCTGACCGCGACGATCGCGTTCGCCGTGATCGGCGCATTCGGGCTCCTCGTCGGCACGCAGGCGACGCAGCTCGCGCGGGACTTGCCGTCCTATCAGGACAACATTGCCGAGAAGCTGCGCGGCCTGCGCGAGGCTTCGCCGTCGGGCGGCATGCTCGACCGGCTCACGCAGATGTTCCAATCGCTGCGCGCCGAGGTCGAGACCGACGACGCCGGCGCGGAAGACGCCGCGGAGACGCGGGAGATCCCGGTCGTCGAGATCCGCGAGCCCGCACCGTCGGCGTTCGAGGTCGCGCGAGACATCGTCGGCCCGTTGCTCGGGCCGGTCGGCAAGGCCGGGATCGTGATCGTGCTCGTGATCTTCATCCTGCTCGAGCGCGAGGATCTGCGAAATCGTTTGATCCGCCTGCTCGGCCCGAACCTCGAGGTCACGACCGAAGTCCTCGACGAAGCGGGCTACCGGGTCAGCCGCTATCTGCTGATGCAGCTCGTCGTCAACGTCACGTATGCGATCCCGTTCGGGATCGGCCTCTATTTCATCGGCATCCCGAATGCGGCGCTGTGGGCGGTGCTCGCGACGTTCCTGAGGTTCATTCCGTATCTCGGGCCCGTGCTCTCGGCGACGTTCCCGCTGCTGCTCGCGATCGCCGTCGATCCTGGCTGGACGACGTTCGTGCTGACGCTCGCGCTCGTTCTCGTTATCGAGCTGATCAGCAACAACTTCATCGAGCCGTGGCTCTACGGCTCGAGCACGAGCATCTCGGCGGTCGCGATCATCCTTGCCGCGATCTTCTGGACGACGTTGTGGGGCCCGATCGGGCTGCTGCTCGCGACGCCGCTCACCGTCTGCCTCGCGGTCAGCGGCCGCTACTTCCCGAGCCTGCGCTTTCTCGACGTGATGCTCGGCAGCGCGCCGGCGCTCGAGCTGCACGAGCGGTTCTATCAGCGGCTGCTCGCCGGAGACGTCGACGAGGACGTGCGGATTGCCGAGAAGTATCTCGACGACCACTCGATCGAAGAGCTCTACGACGAGGTCGTGCTGCCGGCGCTCGGGCTCGCCGCGGCCGACGATCGGTCCGGCCGGCTGTCGGGCGAGCGCCGGCATCTCGTCACGCGCTCGGCGCTCGAGTTCATCAACGAGCTTGCCGAGCACGAAGCGCTGGAAGCAGAGGAGCCTGCCACGGACGAGGCCGCGGCGCAGCGCACGCCGGCCGATCCAGCAGCGGATCGGGCCGCGTCGGATACGCCGGCGCAGGCGCCGTCCGTGCTATGCGCGGCCGGGCGGTCGGGCTTCGACCTCGTCGTCGCGTCGATGCTGTCGCAGCTCCTCGAGGCCCGCGGCTACGCCGTGCGGGTCGTGACGGCCGAGGCGCTGTCGCCCGAGCATATCGCGTCGTGCAGGATCGAGGATTTCGACGTGATCTGCCTGTCACTGATTCAAGGTGTCTCCGCGCCGCGCGCGCAGCAGACGCTGCGTCGGCTCGCCCGGCGTGCGCCGGGCAAGCCGCTGCTGCTCGGGACATGGCTCGCGGCCGACGGGGATCCGTCGCGGGAAGCACGTATACCGGCCGATGCTCGGCGCGTGGCGTCGTTACGCGAAGCGATCGACGCCATCGCGGAAGCGACGCGCCCGCAGCAGGCGTTCACCGCGCCGGCGATCCCGGACGACGAGGCGGAGCGCCTGCGCGACATCGAGTCGCTGCAGGCGTTGAACGCGAGCTCCGATCGGCTCGACGCGCTGACCCGGCGCGTCGCCGACGCGTTCGGCGTGCCGATCTCGCTGCTCAACATCGTCGGCGCGAAGCATCAGCACTGGCGCGCGGAGAGCGGCCTGCCCGAAGAGCTGAGGCGGGCCGGCAAGAGCCCGCGCGAGACCTCGATCTGCGGTCACGTCGTCGCGGAGCGGGAGCTGATGATCGTCGAGGACGCATTGAAGGATCCCCGCTTCGCGAAGAACCCGTTCCTGCTCGAGCACGGCATCCGCTTCTATGCCGGCGCCCCGCTCACGACCGAGCGCGGCCATGCAATCGGCTCGCTGTGCGTGATCGACGCGATGCCGCGCGCGGTCACCGATGATCAGAAGGCCCTGCTGACCCGCGCGGCCGAGGAGGCGATCGCGGAGATCGAAAGGCTCGCCGCAGAGCAAACCGGCGAGCGCGCACAGCGCGGAGAAGATCCCGGCCGCCGCCGCTCCTGATCGTGACTCAACTGATAATGAGAAGCGGCTCGGTATGTGACGACCGCGCGCGCATCCGTCCGCGGCCGCGCCTTCCTGCCGACGCGCCGCTGCGCGCGTGACGGAGCTTTCCGGACCCCGTACTATGCTTGCAAAAAGGGCCGGAGAGGGGCGACATGCAGGGGCGACGAACTTTCATCCGTTCGGCCGCGGCGCTCGGGCTTGCGCTCGGCACCATGCGGCTCTCGAAAGCGCCGGCCGCGGAAGGCGATCTCTTCTCGATTTCGCTCGCGCAATGGTCCCTGAATCGGATGATCTTCTCGGGCGATCTCGATCCGCTCGACTTCCCGACGTTCGCGCAGCGAACCTTCGGGATCTCGGCCGTCGAGTACGTCAATCAGTTCTTCATGGACAAGGCCGAGGATCGAGCCTGGCTCGGCGAGCTCAAACGCCGCTGTGAGGACGCGGGGGTCGCAAGTGTGATCCTGATGTGCGATCGCGAAGGCGATCTCGGCGACCCGGACCCGTCGGCGCGAACGCGCGCGGTGGAGAATCATTACAAATGGGCCGACGCGGCGGCGTTTCTCGGCTGCCACTCGATCCGCGTGAACGCCCGCTCGTCGGGCAGCTACGAGGCGCAACGCGACTATGCGATCGACGGGCTGCGCCGTCTCGCGGAGGCCGGGGCCGAGCGAGGGCTGAACGTGATCGTCGAGAATCACGGCGGCCTTTCGAGCAACGGACGCTGGCTCGCCGAGGTCATCGACGGCGTCGGGCTTCCGAATTGCGGCACATTGCCTGACTTCGGCAACTTCGTGATCGCCCCGGGCGAGGAGTACGACCGCTACCGCGGCGTCATGGAGCTGATGCCGTATGCGAAGGGCGTGAGCGCGAAGAGCTACGGGTTCGACGCGTCGGGCAACGAGGTGCGCACCGATTACCGCCGAATGATGCGGATCGTGCTCGACGCGGGCTACAGGGGTCACGTCGGTATCGAATGGGAAGGCGCCGAGCCGAGCGAGGTCGATGGCATCCGCCTGACCAAAGCGCTGCTCGAGCGTTTGCGTGAAGAGCTCGCGGAGGACTACGCGTGACCGCCGTCGCCTGCGGCGGCATGGCACGCCGATTGCAGCTAGCGTAGAAGTTCGCTAGAGGATCGAACTAATGTCGGCGCCGCGCCTTGCGGCCTGGGGATCTCGCGCCGGCATCCTTCGAGCGTTTTAATGGAGCTTTGCGAAATCGAGAAGGTGCATGCGCCTCGGCCTGCGTCGCCGCAGTGCCGGCCCGCCCGCTTTTCCGACCGGCTCGTCGGGGGTTGACGCGTGGAGCCGGTTGCGACGTATCGTGTCCAGCTCAACGCCGATTTCGACCTCGATGCCGCTGCTCGGCTCGCGGACTACTTGCAGCGGCTCGGCATTAGCCATATCTACTGCTCGCCGTATTTGCAGGCGGCGCCGGGCAGTACGCATGGCTACGACGTCGCCGACCCGAGCCGCGTGAACGAGGAGCTCGGCGGCGCGGACGCCCACGCGCGGCTGTGCGCGGCGCTCGACCAGCATGGCCTCGGCCAGCTTCTCGACATCGTGCCGAACCATATGGCGGTCGTCCGCGAGAACCCGTGGTGGTGGGACGTTCTCGAGCACGGACCGTCGAGTCGCTACGCCCGTTACTTCGACGTCGATTGGGCCGCCGAGGACGAGCGCGGGCAGAACGTCGTGCTCCTGCCCGTCCTCGGGGATCACTACGGCCGGGAGCTCGAGGCGGGAAAGATCAGGCTCGAGCGCATCGACGGCTCGTTACGAGTCCGCTACTACGACCAGACGTTTCCTACGGCTCCCGGCACGCTCGACGTGCTGTTCGGCGGCGCCGCGGATGCCGACGAGCGGTCCCCCGCAGCGATAGACGCCGCGATCGAGCGGGCGCATGCCGATCCGGACCTGCTCGACGCGGTCATCGAACGTCAGCACTACCGGCTCGCGTTCTGGCGCATGGCGAGCCGGGAGCTCGGCTACCGGCGCTTCTTCAATATCGATAGCTTGATAGGCATGCGCGCGGAGCGGGAAGAGGTGTTCCGCGACATGCACGCGCGCGTGCTCGAATGGCTCGATTCAGGCGTCCTCGACGGCGTGCGCGTCGATCACATCGACGGCCTGTACGACCCGCTCGAGTATCTCGAGCGCCTGCGCAGCGCGTGCCCGCGAGCGTGGATTCTCGTCGAGAAGATTCTCGAGCCCGGCGAGGCTCTTCCGGCCGATTGGCCGATCGCCGGGACGACGGGCTACGAGTTCAACCATATCGCAGGCGCGTTGTTCGTCGACCCGTCGGCGGAACGAGCGCTCACCGATCTGTATGCGGAGGCGACCGGCGAGGACACCGACTACGAAGCGTTGGTCAGGCGCTCGAAGCACGACGCGCTCCGCGAGCTTCTCGGCAGCGACGTGAACCGCCTGACGAGCCTGCTCGAGGAGATCTGCGCGCGACACCGGCGGTATCGCGACTATACCCGCGAGGAGCTGCGCGAGGCCTTGAAGGAGACGATCGCGTGCTTTCCGGTGTACCGCACTTACGTCCGCCCGTCGTCCGACGTCGTCTCCGACTCCGATGCCCGCTACATCGAGCAAGCGATCGCGAGCGCCAAGCGTGAGCGGGAGGACCTCGATCCGGAGCTGCTCGACTTCATTCACGACCTGCTCGCGAAGCGCGTCGGCGGCGTGCTCGAGACGGAGTTCGCGATGCGTTTTCAGCAGCTTACGGGGCCGGCGATGGCGAAAGGCGTCGAGGACACGGCCTTCTACCGCTATCACCGCTTCATCGCACTGAACGAGGTCGGCGGCGCGCCGGACCACTTCGGCCACGGGCTCGACGAGTTCCACGACTGGGCCCGGCAGACCCTCGCTCAGCGGCCGCGGACGATGCTCGCGAGCTCGACCCACGACACGAAGCGCTCCGAGGACGTGCGGATGCGTCTCGCGGTCTTGTCCGAGATCCCGGATCTTTGGCGCGAAGCGGTGACGCGCTGGATGCGCGAGAACGACCGGCATCGGCGCGGCCGATGGCCCGACCGGAACACCGAGTATCTGCTTTACCAGACGCTCGTCGGCGCGTGGCCGATCGACGCCGAGCGCGTGAAGACATTCATCAGAAAGGCCGCCCGCGAAGCGAAGCGGGAGACCTCGTGGCATCGACCGGATGACGAGTACGAGCAGGCGCTCGACGCCTTCGTCGACGCGGTGCTGGCCGACGAGTCGTTCGTCGCCGACCTCGAGTCGTTCGTCGCACCACTCGTCGAGCCCGGGCGCATCAACTCGCTCGCGTTCGTGCTGCTGAAGCTGACGGCTCCCGGCGTGCCGGACTTCTACCAGGGCACCGAGCTCTGGGACCTGTCGCTCGTCGACCCGGACAACCGCCGCCCCGTCGACTACGGGCTTCGCCGCCGTCTGTTGTCTGAGCTCGACCGGCTCGGACCGGACGACATCATGGCGCGAATGGATGAGGGCCTGCCGAAGCTCTGGCTGATTCGGCAGGGCCTGCGCGTACGCCACGCGAACGCGCAGGCGTTCGCAGAGGGCACCTATCGGCCTCTCGGCGTCGACGGCGCTCGGAGCCGGCACGTGATTGCTTTTGCACGGGGCGAGCGCGTCGTGATCGTAACGCCGCGCTGGCCGTTTTCATTGAACGGCGATTATAAGGACACCCGCGTCGAACTACCGGCAGCCGGCTTGACGAACGCGCTGACCGGAGAGGCGTGGGCGGGAGGGGCTGTGCCCGTCGGCGATCTGTTAGCGCGCTTCCCCGTCGCGCTGCTTGCGCCGCTCGGCACTTAGTCGAAGCGCTAGACCGAGTCGCGCAGGCCGCCGAGTCGGCGGCACCGCGGCGAGTATTATTGCCATATGCAACGATTCCTTGCGGAGGCCCGCTCATGGATCGCCCGCTCGCGGAGCAGTCTGGTCGCTCCGCATCAGGCGGGGGATGAAGATTTTGCCGAGCGCAAGGCGGAAGCGAGGCGCACGCTAGAAGGGGCCGGCGAGGTCCGCTCGCTGCTGAGGGCTTGGGACGCGCGGCAGAGGCTCGGCCCGCTCGAGCTGTGGCCGCGCACGCTCGTCACCGCGCTGCGCATTTGCCTCGACGCCCCGACGCCGATGTGGCTGTTTTGGGGGCCCGACGCCGCGCTGATGTACAACGATGCGGTCGTCGCGCTGCTCGGTCGCGCGCATCCGCAGGCGCTCGGCCGGCCTGCAGCCGAGACGCAAACCGAGCTGTGGGAGGTCAGCGAACCCGCGGTCGAAGCGGTCTTGTCGAGCGGACGTCCGCGCCGATTGGCGGATCAGCTGCTGCTCGTCGGCGAGGTCGTCGAGGAGCGCTACTTCGATATCCAATTGAGCCCACTGATGCACGGCGGTGAGGTCGCCGGGGTGCTCTGCTCCGCTACGGAAACGACGCAGCGGGTGCAGACCGCGCGGCGCGCGGCGATGCTCGCCGAGCTTGCGTCGCGGACCGCGACGGCGCCGACCGAGGACGAGATGTGGGCCGAAGCCGTCGCGGCGCTCGAGCTCGATCCGGCCGACCTGCCGTATGCGCTCGTTTATGCGGCCGATCCGAGCGGCGATGCAGCGACGCTCAAAGGCACCGTGGGTTTGCCGTCGAGCAGCCCGCGCGTCCCGCAGCGGCTCGATCCGTCCTCGGAGTCGCCTTGGCCGCACTCCGCGCTGCTCGGCGGCGAGCCGGTCCGCGTGCAGGACGCGTTGGTATGTCCGCTGATCGCGCCCGGCGGCGCCGTGCGCGGCGTTCTCGTCGCCGGCCTGAATCCTCGTCAGCCGTTCGACGACGAATATCGTGCGTTCGTGACGGCTGCGGCCGACCGTCTCGCGGCGAGCGCCGAAGCGGTCCGCTCGCGCGACGAATATGCGTCGCGGGCCGCATCCCTCGAGCGCGGCCGCCGTCGGCTCGAGCAGCGTTGCGCGGAGCTCACTCGTCTTTTCGAGCTTGCACCGATTCCGATCATCGTCGTCAGCGGCAAGAACTTCGTCGTTCAGCGCATCAACGAGGCCGCCCTCGTCGCCGCCGACTATCGCGATCTGCTCGGCAACTCGCTGTTCGACGCGGTTCCCGAGCTGCTTCGCCAGGGGTTCGATCAGCGGCTCGTGCGCGTGCGCGAAACCGGCGTTCCCGATATCGGACGAGAGGTCCGCGTGCGGCTCGAGCGCGACGGGCGAATGGAGGATCGCTGCTATACGTTCATCAGCGCACCGCTGGAGACGGGCGAGAACTCGCAAATCATCATCGTCGCGAGCGACGTGACCGAGCAGGTGCGGGCGCGGGCGGCGCTCGAGGCGAGCGAGGCGAGCTACCGGAACATCTTCGACGGAGTCGATGTCTCGATTTGGGTCGTCGACGTCACGCAGGTGCTGCCGCAGCTCGACGAGTTCGCGGCTGCGGGCGTGGACGATCTGCGCGCGTACCTCACGCGTCATCCGGAGTTTCTGGCGCAGGCGCTCGATAGCGTCTCGATCGTCGATATCAACCGGGCGACGCTCGGCATGTTCGGCGCACGAGACAAGGACGAGCTTCTGCGCTCGCTGCACAAGGTGTTCGTGTCCGAGTCCTGGCAGGCGTTCAGCGAGCTGCTGATCGCGGTGCACGAGAATCGGCAGCTCGTGCGGACGGATGCGGTCGTTCGGACGCTTGCCGGCGGGCGCCGCGAGTTCATGATGACTATCGCGCCGATAGCGACGACGGCGCCGGCCACGCCGCGGCCGACGCGCGTGCTGGTTACGATGGCCGACATCACGGAGCGTAAGCGCATGGAGCAAGCGTTGCGCGAGACCGATCGTCAGAAGGACGAGTTCCTCGCGACGCTCGCGCACGAGCTGCGCAATCCGCTCGCGCCGCTGCGCAGCAGCGTGGACCTGCTGCGCACCGTGCGCGGAGAGGCGCCCGAGCCGGTGCTCGATATCGTCGAGCGCCAGGTCGAGCATCTGGTGAGGCTCGCGGACGATCTTTTCGAGAGCTCGCGAATTCGTCAGGGCGAGTACGACCTGCGCAAAGAGCGCCTGCCGCTCGCGGAAGTTTTGCGGGATGCGATGGAGACGATCCGGACGTCGGTCCAGTCGAAGGGTCACGAGCTCGATGTGCGCATGCCCGACGAGCCGTTATGGGTCGACGGCGACCGCACGCGGTTGTCGCAAGTTTTCGGGAATCTGCTGAACAACGCGGTGCGCTACACGCCGGAGCCGGGCCGCATCATCCTCGAGGCCGTGCGGATGGATTCGCAGGTCGAAGTCAGCGTGACCGATACCGGCGTCGGCATTCCGCCGGAAGCAATGCCGAAACTGTTCACGATGTTCTCCCGGTACCGCGGGGCCGAGGACGCAGATGTCGCCGGGCTCGGCATCGGCCTCGCGCTCGCGAAACAACTCGTCGAGGCGCACGGCGGATCCATCGAGGCGCGCAGCGAAGGCCGCGGGAAAGGAGCCACGTTCATCGTGCGCCTGCCGCTCAATGTCGACACCGGACCGAAGATCACGGAGGCGGCTCCGGCCCAGGCCGAGCGCTCGATCGGCGGCCGCCGATTGCTAATCGTCGAGGACGACCGGGACACGGCCGAGAGCCTGAAGATGATTCTCGAGGCGAACGGCGCGGAAGTGCGCATCGCGTCGAGCGGGCCGAAGGCGCTTGCGACTTTCGCGAGCTTCGAGCCCGACGCGGTGCTGCTCGACATCGGTCTTCCCGGAATGGACGGCTACGAGGTCGCGAGACGGCTGCGCGCCGAGTTTGCGTCCCGGTCCGTGCCGATCGTCGCCCTGACCGGATGGGGGAGGACCGAGGACATCAAACGCGCGCGGGACGCCGGCTTCGACGATCATCTCGTGAAGCCGGTCGACATCGACGCGCTGCGTAGACTTCTGTCGCGAATGCGTTCGGCCGATCCCCGCGGCGCCGCGATCACGAGGTTGGACGAGGAATAAAGCTCGGATCGGGCGTTTCGACCGCCGTCGGCTCCTCGGGCCCGAGCACGGCCATCGAGCGGCCGACGAGCTTGAACGTCTCGCCGCCTTTGCACGTGACGCGCTCGGTCGCGCCTTGCGTAGCGGTGTCGAGCAGCAGCATCCACGCGTCGCCGTCGTCGACATGCGGCAGCGTGAATTCGACGTCCTCGTGATGCGCGTTGAAAATCAGCAGCAGTCGGGACAGGCTCGGCTCGTCGCCGTACGCGGGCTCTTGCCCGCGCGACAGCAGCAGGCCTGCTGTGCGCGTCTCCGGATTCGGCCACGCTTCCGGCGGGAGATCGTCGCCGGAAGGGCCGAGCCAGCGAATGATCATGCCGTCCCGGAAGCTGTGCCGGTGCAGCAGCGGCTCCGTCTGACGCAGCTCGATGGCTCTGCGGACGAAATCGATCAGCGCGCGGCCTTCGTCGTCGATTGCATCCCAGTTGATCCAGCTGATCTCGTTGTCCTGGCAATAGACGTTGTTGTTGCCGTGCTGGGTGTTGCCGAATTCGTCGCCCGCGAGCAGCATCGGCGTGCCGTGCGACAGTAGCAGCGTGGCGAGCAGGTTGCGCTTCTGCCGTGCGCGCAGCGCGTTGATCTCGGGGTCGTCGGTCGGCCCTTCCGCGCCGCAGTTCCAGCTGTGATTGTCGTCTGCGCCGTCGCGGTTCTGCTCGCCGTTCGCGTCGTTGTGCTTCTGGTTGTACGAGACGAGGTCGTGTAACGTGAAGCCGTCGTGCGCGGTGACGAAGTTGATGCTCGACCATGGGCGACGCCCCGAGCGGTCATACATATCGCCGGAGCCTGACGCGCGCGCCGCGAAGTCCGGCATCTGACCGGGGTCGCCCTTCCAGAAACGGCGAACGGTATCGCGGTACTTGCCGTTCCACTCGGCCCATCCGGGCGGGAATTCTCCGACCTGATAGCCGCCGGGCCCGATATCCCACGGCTCGCCGATCAGCTTCACGTGCGCGAGGACCGGGTCCTGCACGACCGCGTCGAAAAATCCGCCGCGCGGGTCGAATCCGTGCGGCTCCCGGCCGAGGATCGTGCCGAGGTCGAAGCGGAAACCGTCGACGTGCATCTCGAGCACCCAGTAGCGCAGCGAGTCCATGACCATCTGTAGGACGCGCGGGTGGCTCGTGTTGATCGTGTTCCCGGTGCCGGTGTCGTTGATGTAGTACCGAGGCATGTCGGGCAGCAGGCGATAGTAGGAGCGGTTGTCGATGCCCTTGAAGCACAAGGTCGGACCGAGCTCGTTGCCCTCGGCGGTATGGTTGTAGACGACATCGAGGATCACCTCGATGCCCGCATCGTGGAAGCGGCGCACCATCTCCTTGAACGTCGCGATGCCGCCCGGCCCGAGATAACGGGGCTCCGGCGCGAAGAAGCCGATCGAGTTATAGCCCCAATAGTTCGAAAGTCCCTGGTCGAGCAGGTGCGCGTCCTGCGCGAAGGCGTGGATCGGAAGCAGCTCGACCGCGGTGATCCCGAGGCTTTTGATGTAGTCGACGACGGCCTGCTGGCCGAGACCCTTGAAGTTGCCGCGCAGCTCGGGCGGCACGGCAGGATGCAGCATCGTGTAGCCGCGCACGTGCGTCTCGTAAAGGATCGTGCGCTGCCATGACACGGACGGCCGCGTGTCGCCGTTCCAGTCGAACGACGGGTCGATGACCTGGCATTTCGGCATCCGCGGCGCGCTGTCGCGCGTATCGAACGACAGATCCTTGTCCGGCGAGTCGAGCGTGTAGCCGAAATGTGCCGGAGACCAGTCGATCTCGCCGACCAGAGACTTCGCATACGGATCGAGCAGCAGCTTGTACGGATTGAAGCGATGGCCGTTCTCCGGGTCGTACGGGCCGTGCACGCGGTAGCCGTACAAGGTGCCGGGGCCGACCTCGGGCAGATAGCCGTGCCAGATCTCGTTCGTATACTCGGGGAGCGTGATGCGCTCGACCTCGGTCAGATCGTTCGGGTGAAACAGGCACAGCTCGACGCGGTGCGCATGCGCCGAAAAGATTGCGAAATTCGTTCCTTCACCGTCCCACGTCGCACCGAGCGGTGCGGGTTCGCCGGGCAGCACGCGGCGAGCGTTGTCCATATCTTCTCCCCCGGATCTTGTCCGGTATCCCCGAGTCATGCAGACGAATGCACGAGTCGTGCCGAGAACGAGGGCCCGCGCACGACGCGCTCGAGTGATGGCCGTGGCATGCGACTTGCACCCCAGCGGTCTCTTCGCTAGACACGTCCATGCTTCCAGCTCAACGCAGGAGGAACTCCCGATGACTAATAAAACGAGCGCTTTCGCTCTCGCAGCTGCCGTCTCGCTCGCGATCGGCGGCACGGCGTTGGCGCAACAATCCGGCCAACAAGGTTCGCAACAGAGCCCGTCGGAGGCCGCCGAGGCTCTGCGGCGCGCTGCCGACGAGTTGAATCAGGCCGCGGAGGCTCTGCGTCAGGCCGCGGAGCAGCAGCGCGTCGCGGCCGACCAGTCGGGCGCAAGCGCCGGCTCGTCGAGCACGCAAGGCTCGTCCGACGTCAATCGCGGCGGTGAAGAGCGCGCCGCGCTGACGGAAGGCCAACGCGCGCAGGGGCTTGCCGAGCAGCAGAGGTCCGCCGACGAGCGGATTGCGTCGGCGGAGCAAGGCGCATCGCAGCAAGGTTCACAGCAGGGCTCGCAGCAGCAGGGCGCAGGCGCACAGCAAGGCGCGCAGCAGCCCGGCGCATTCGGCCAGCAAGGCTCGCAGCAAACGGGGCAGCTGGGTGCCCGGCAACCCGGCGCGCTCGGGCAAGGCGTGCAGCAGCCTGGCTCGCAGCAAGGTGCCCAACAAGGTGCGCAGCAACCGGGCGCGTTCGGCCAGCAGGGCGCGCAGCAGGATCAGCAGCGCAGCGCGTCACAGCAGTCGCAGGGGAGCGCATCGTCCGAGCAAGAGCGCAGCGGATCACAGCAGTCGCAAGCTGGTGCGTCGTCCGAACAGCAGCGCAGCGCGTCACAGCAGTCGCAAGCGGGTGCATCGTCCGAGCAGCAGCGCAGCGCATCGCAGCAGTCTCAAGCGGGTGCGTCTTCCGAGCAGCAGCGCAGCGCGTCGTCGTCCCAGCAATCGCAGCAGCCGGGGCAGGCGGGCGACTCGCAACGTGAGTCGGAGCCGCAGCTGACCGCGGGACGGCCTTCGTTCGAGGAGGCGGATCGGAACGCGGACGGGCTGATCAGCCGCACCGAGCTCGCGATGCTCGAAGGCCAGGACTTCGGCGCGATCGACACGAACCAGGATGGCATGATCAGTCGCGACGAGTGGGAAAGCGCCGGCGAGTAATCGTCGCGCACCCGCAGGCCGCGTGCCGAAGCGGCAAGCTCGGCGCGCTCGCGGGCGGCGTATCGCGTCGCCCGCGGCCCCCCCGATCCGCCGCCGCGCATCCTCGCGGCGCTGACGCGCGCCGATCGCGCGTTACACTGAAACCCGCTCGATCTTCATAGGACTTATCCGAAATGCAGCACCGTACAGCATGCGGCGCGCTGCGCGCCGTCGTCGCAGCATCCACCGCGGCGCTCGCCACGGTCGTCACTCCGGCTTCCGCGCAGCCTGCGCGAGAGGGCGCGCCACCCGACGTGCAGCTCGCTGCGGAGAGGATCGACGCCGCGGGGCTGCGCGAGGTCGTTGCCGAGATTGCGAGCGACCGTTACGCGGGCCGCGCGCCCGGGACGCGCGGGGACGAGATGACGCAGGCCTACCTCGCCGCCGAGCTCGAACGCCTCGGCTTCGAGCCCGCAAGCCCTGACGGCACATGGCTGCAGCCGTTCGATCTCGTCGGCATCACGGCTGAGCTCCCTGCGAGCTGGACATTCTCCGCAGACGGAGGCGCCCTCGAGCTTATGCGGCTCGACGACTTCATTGCGGCGAGCGGCGTGCAGAGCGAGCGCGCATCGATCGAGGACGCGGAGATCGTGTTCGTCGGCTACGGCATCGACGCGCCGGAGCAAGAGTGGAACGACTTCAAAGACGCCGACTTGCAAGGCAAGGTGCTGCTGATGCTGAACAACGATCCCGACTGGGATCCCGAGCTCTTTGCCGGCCCCGAGCGCCTCTATTACGGTCGCTGGACTTATAAATACGAAAGCGCGGCGCAACGAGGTGCAGCCGGCGCGATCATCATCCATACGCCGGAATCCGCCGGCTATCCGTGGCAGGTCGTGCAGAGCAGCTGGTCCGGCACGCAGTACGAGCTGCCGGCCGGCGACGAGCCGCGCGTGCAGGTCGAAGCGTGGATTACCGAGGACGCGGCCGAGCGGCTCGTCGATCTTGCGGGACACGATCTCGCCGCGCTGGTCGAGCAGGCCCGCTCTCCCGACTTCGAGCCGGTGCCGCTCGGCGTCACGACATCGATCGAGCTCGCGAACACGCTCGAGCGTACCGCTTCGGCGAACGTGCTCGGCATTCTGCGCGGCAGCGATCCCGAGCTAGCCGACGAGATCGTCGTCTATACCGCACATCATGATCATCTCGGCAGCGACACGAGCGCAGGCGGCGACGGCATCTACAACGGCGCGCGCGACAACGCGAGCGGCGTCGCGATGCTGCTCGAGATCGGCGAGGCGTTCGCGGCGCTGCCCGAGCCGCCGCGTCGGTCGATTCTGTTGCTCTTCGTCGGCGCGGAGGAGCAGGGGCTGCTCGGCTCCGAATACTTCGCGCGTCACCCGATCGTGCCGCCCGGGCGCATCGCCGCGAATCTGAACTACGACAGCGCGAACATCTGGGGCGAGACGCGCGATATCACGATCGTCGGCCTCGGCAAATCGACGCTCGCCGACGTCGCTCGCGACGTCGGCGAGCTACAGGGGCGCGTCGTCAAACCCGACGAGTTCGTCGATCAGGGGCACTACTATCGCTCGGATCAGTTCAACTTCGCGAAGATCGGGGTCCCGGCCATGTACTTTCGGCCCGGCACCGAGTTCGTCGGGCGGCCCGCGGAGTGGGGGCGCGAGCGAATCGACGAGTACAACGAGCGCGACTACCACCAGCCGAGCGACGAGCTGACGGACGACTGGAATTTCGGCGGCATGGTGCAGGACGCGCGCTTCGGGTTCCTAGCCGGGTGGCTCGTCGCGAACGGCGACGAGATGCCGAGCTGGCACCCGGGCGACGAGTTCGAGGCGGCGCGGATCGAGGCGCTGCGTTAGGAAATTCGGGCGAGAAAATTCGGGCGAGAAATTCGGGCGAGAAAATTCGTGCCAGGCACGAGTTTCAACGCTGTCAAGTCCGGCACCCTTTGCCGAAATGTGCCTGGCACGAATTTTCTCGCCCGAATTTCAGTCGTGGCACTCGTAGACGACCGGGATCGAGTGCTCGCGCGCGTAATGCTCGGCGATGAAGCGCGCGTCGTCTCTGCTCATGCGCTCTCGGTCGACGATCGTCATGCATTGCCAGCCGCCGCCCGGGCCGGAGCGGTAGCGCATGTGCTCGAGCGTGACGATGCGGGTGTCGGCGTCCGCGGCAGGGGCCGTGTGCAGCCGCAGGAAGTTCGATTCCGTGTAGGTTTCGCTGTCGCGTAGCTCGGGCTCGAATCGCGTCATCTCAACGGATTGTTTTCGCGGTCGTTTCGTTCGCCGGCGCCGCGCGCCCGCCGGCCGGCGGGACGGCTCCGGCAGCCACGTTATCCGTACTGCCTGGTCCGCGTCGTGACTCCCCTCACAGCCTCATCATCCCGCACATGGTCAAATTGCGGGGCTTACCGCGAGCGGCATGACCCGTCGGCACGGGCACGGCGCTTCGACGATGTTCACGGGGAATCATGCCGGATCCGAGACGCATCAGCTCGAGCACTCGCTTCATCGAGCAGTACCTACGTCAGTCCTCGAGCAGGCTGACGGGGCTGCTGCTGGGTCAGCTCGATGCGTTCAATCGCATCGGCACGACGTTCGGCGCCGAGGCGTCGCGGCGCTTCTGCGAAGATTACGTCGACGGGCTGCGCCGCGTGCTGCCGCAGGGCTCGCCGGTGATACGGCTCTCCGACAGGCAGTTCGTCGTGCTGCTCGCCGGCGACTCGGTCGGCGGCATCATGGACCTCGCGGCCCGTCTCACCGAGGATGACCGCGCGCACGTCAACATCGGCAGCGATCGATTCGTCGTCGACCTGACGCTCGGGGTCGCCGTCTATCCGACGCATGCCGACGACGCGTCGAGCTTGCTCCGGCGCGCCCAGCTTGCATTGCAGGATGCGCGCGAGAACGAGCTCGCGCTCGCGATGTACAGTCCGGATTCGACGCGCCGCCAGGCGGCGCTGTGGAAGCTCGAGAGCGACTTCGAGCGCGCAGTGCAGCAGGGCGAGATCGAGGTCTACTTCCAACCGAAGCTCGGCCTCGCGGACCGCCGCGTGCGCGGCGTCGAGGCGCTCGCGCGCTGGCGTTCGCCGTCCGGCAATTTCGTGCCGCCGCAGCTCTTCGTTCCGCTCGCGGAGCGCTCGGGCGCGATCGTGCCGATGACCTGGCTCGTGTTCGACCGCATTGCGGCAAGCGTCGCGGCGTGGGCCGCTCGTGGCGAGCGCGTCTCGGTCGCGGTGAACGTTGCGCCGCAAGTGCTGCAGCGAGTGGACTTTTTCGCTCGTCTCAACGCGCTGATGCGCACCGTCCACGACGCCGGCGCAGAGCTCGTCGTCGAGCTGACCGAGGAAAGCCTCGTGACCGGCGACCCGGACGCGATGGCGTGCCTCGAGCGGATTCGCAAGCTCGGCATCGGGCTTGCGATCGACGATTTCGGCAAAGGGTACTCGTCCCTGAGCTATCTAAAGGAAATTCCCGCGACCGAGGTCAAGATCGACAAGCGCTTCATCGAGACCGCCGGCACCGACGAGAAGGACAAGCAGATCGTGCGCGTCATCATCGAGCTCGCGCGCGCGTTCGAGATGAGCGTCGTCGCCGAAGGCGTCGACTGTGCTCGCGCGCTGCAGACCGTCGCGTCGCTCGGCTGCGATGCCGCGCAGGGGTTCTTCATCGCGCGGCCGATGCGCGCGGATCTCGTCATCGACTGGATACGCCATCTCGAGCGCGAGGCCGGCCGGTTCACGGTCGCGGACGAGACGGGCGAAACGGGCCTCGCCGACGCGGGGACGATCGATAGCGGCTAGAATGACCGCCGTTTCACCGGTACAGCCGTACCCTGGACGGTCGGATGAGCCTGCTGCTCGACCTAGGCTATTTGCTCGGACTCGTGCTCGCGTCGCCGTGGGTCGTGTATCAGCTCGTGCGCAGCGGCGGCTGGGCGCATCTGCGCGCCCGCCTCGGCATCGGGCTCGGACCCGCGCTCGAGGGCGCGATCTGGCTGCACGGCTCGTCTGCCGGAGAGGTGTCGCTGCTGAAGCCGCTCGTCGCGCGGCTCGAGCAGGAGCGGCCCGAGACGCCGCTCGTGATCTCGGCGTACACGACGACGGGCCTCGAGGCCGCGCGCAAGGCCTATCCGCGTCATCGCGTGGTCCTTTTCCCTCTCGATCTGTCGATCGTCGTGCGGCGCGCTCTCGCGCGCTTCGATCCGCGCCTCGTCGTCATCGTCGAATCCGAGTACTGGCCGAACTTCCTACTCGCCGCCCGCCGGCGCGGCGTGCCGGTCGCCGTGCTGAACGGCAAGGTCTCCGAGAAATCGTACCGGGCGTACCGGCGGACGGGCATCGTTCCGCGTGTGCTGCGCAGCATCGGGCTGATCGCCGTGCAGAGCGAGGAGCATGCCGAGCGCCTGCGCCGTCTCGGCGTCGACGGCGAGCGCATCCACGTGACCGGTAACATGAAATACGATCTCGCGCGCGCGACCGGCGACGACGCAGACAAGCACGCCCTGAGGGAGCGGCTGCGTTATGCGCCCGACGACGTCGTCGTGATCGGCGGGAGCCTGCATCCGGGAGAGCCCGAGGCGCTGCTCGACGCGTTCCGCGCGCTCGACTCAACGCACCGCGCCGCGCTCGTGCTCGTGCCGCGGTATCCGAGCGATGCGGCCGCCGTTACGCACCAGGTCGAGGCCCGCGGGCTCGCGGCCGTGACGAAAACGCGGATCGACCGCGGCGAAGCCGCGCCGCCCGGTCGGGACGGCGTGCTGATCGTCGATACGGTCGGCGAGCTCGGCAAGCTGTACGCGGCGGCCGACGTCGCGTTCGTCGGCGGCAGCCTCTTTTTCCGCGGCAGCAACAAGGGCGGACACAACCTGATGGAGCCCGCGATTCTCGGTGTGCCGGTGCTCTTCGGGCCGTACAATTTCAGCTTCAAGGAGACGGTCGAGGATCTGCTCGCCCGCGATGCGGGCATCCTCGTGCGCGATGCCGCGGAGCTCGGCGCCGCGCTCTCCGGGCTCGTCGCGGACGAGCAGCGGCGGCATGCGCTCGGCGAGCGGGGGCGGCGCGTCGTGCTCGACGGACAGGGCGCGACGCAGCGCAATTATGCGCTGCTGACCCGCCTCATGGATGACACCCGTACGAGCTTGCAGGCCCAAGCCTTTGAACGCACAATGCCGCGAGCAAGCGGCCACCTGGATTCCCGATGAGTATCAAGCACGTCAACGTCGCCGGCATCGACTGCGGTGCAGACCAGCTTTTCCTGATCTCCGGCCCGTGCGTCATCGAAGAGGAATCGCTGATGATGCGCACCGCCGAGCGATTGAAGCAGATCGCCGGCACACTCGGTGTGCCGCTGATCTTCAAGTCGTCGTTCTCGAAGGACAACCGCAGCTCGCTCGATTACTACCAGGGGCCCGGCCTCGACGAAGGCCTCAAGATGCTCGAGAAGATCAAGCGAGAGTTCGAGCTGCCGATCCTGACGGATATCCACTATCCCTCTCAGGCGCAGCCTGCAGCGGAAGTCGTCGATGTGCTGCAGATCCCGGCCTATCTTTGCATGCAGAGCGAGCTCGTCGTCGCCGCGGCGAAGACCGGTGCGGTGATCAACATCAAGCACGGTCAGTTCATCGCGCCGGATAACATGGTGAAGCCGGTCCAGAAGATCGAGGCGTCCGGCAACGACAAGATCATCTTGACGGAGCGCGGCTACACGTTCGGCTATAACGACCTCGTCGTCGATCCGCGCGCGTTCTACCTGCTCGCGCAGCCCGGTTACCCGGTCGTGTTCGACATCACGCACACGATCAGGAAGTACGGCATCCCGAGCAAGGATCCGCGCGGCGGCACGCGTCAGTACCTGTCCGTGCTCGCACGTGCAGGCGTCGCGGCCGGCGTCGACGGCCTCTTCATAGAGGCGCATCCGAACCCGTCCGAAGCGCTCTGCGACGCGGCGAGCCAGTACGAGCTCGATAGGCTCGAGGAATTCGTTCGCCCGCTGCTCGACATCCATAACCTCGTCCGCTCGCACGCGGCGCACTGAGAACTCGATGGATCTTTATCTCGACTCCGTAGATTTCAAGGAAATCGAAGCGGCGTTCGACTACGGCTTCGTGAAGGGGCTGACGACGACGCCGACGTTCATGCACCGGCACGGTATCACCGATATCGATGCGGCGATCGTCAAGCTTTCAGGCATGGTGCCTGAGCTGCAGGTCGAAGCCCTCGGCGATACGCCGGATGCGATCGTCGCCGAGGCGGAGCGTATTCTCTCGCTCGGCCTCGAGCGCGATCCGGTCTTCAAGGTGCCGATCTCGAACGCGGGCGTGAAGGCGTGCAAGCGCCTCACCGATCGCGGCCTCAGAGTGAACGTGCATCTGATCTACACGTTGAACCAGGCCTACATGGCGATGGAGGCGGGCGCCGCGTTCGTCTGCCCGCTCGCCGGCCGCCTGCAGGATCAGGGCCACGACGCGATCAAGCTGTTCGAGCAGCTCGTCGACGTCGTCGAGGTGCACGGCTACGACTCGAAGATCATGTTCTCGTCGGTGCGGCACGCCGAGCACGTGCGGCAGGCGCTGCTCGCCGGCGTGCACGTCTGCACGGTGCCGTTCATCGTGATGCAGCACCTCTGCGACAACTCGCTGACGGAGGTCGGGGCCGCGCAGTTCCGCGAGCACACGCAGCTGATGACGGTGAAGGTCAAGGAGCTGGTCCGCACCGAGAATCCGGTCTGCAAAGCGACGGACACGTTGACGACGGCAATGGTCCAGATGACCGAATCGCGTCTCGGCGCCGTCACCGTCGTCGACGCGGACGGCCGCGCCGTCGGCGTCTTCACCGACGGCGATCTGCGCCGCAGGCTGCAGAGCGACGGCCGAGCGATTCTGGACAAGACGCTCGGCGAGATCGGCTTCACCCAAAATCCGGTGACTCTCGGCAAGGAAAGCCTGCTGAACGAGGCCGTGAAGCTCTTCAAGGAGTTTCAGGTCGACAGCATCATCGTCGTGGACGGCGAGCGCCCGGCCGGGATTCTCGACATCCAGGATCTGGTCAGGCTCGGGTTGCTCGGCCCTCAGCGTTGACGGCATGCGGTTCGGGCCAGGATGCGCGCCGTGCCCGGGTCGCCGGACGGCGTTGACCCGAAATGGCCGCTGATTCCTCTTTGCCCCGTGTCGAGGCGGCGTTCGCCGCGCTCGGCGGCGTGTTCGTGTCGCCGATGCGGCAGCTTGCCGAGCGCGCGTCCGCTTGCCGCGGTTTCGTCTTCGACTGGGACGGCGTCTTCAACAGCGGCGCGAAGGGCGACGGCGCGGCGAGCTCGTTCAGCGAAGCGGACTCGATGGGCCTGAACCTGCTGCGTTACGGCTGGTGGCGCAGCCAGGGCCGCCTGCCGTCGGTCGCGGTGATCACCGGCGAGCAGAACGAAGTCGCGCAGCGCTTTGCCGCTCGCGAGCACTTCGACGCGATTTATTCCGGCGTGAAGAACAAGGTCGCGGCGCTCGAGCATTTCTGCACGGCCGAGGCGCTGCGGCCCGACGAGCTTGCCGTCGTGTTCGACGACGTCAACGATCTCGGCATGGCGGCGCGAGCCGGCGTGCGCGTGCTCGTCAAGCGCGATGCGAGCCCGCTGCTCGGCGACTACGTCGTGCGGAACGGCCTTGCGGATTACGTGACCGGCTCGCGCTCGGGCGCGCACGCGGTGCGCGAGGCCGCCGAGCTCCTGCTCGGCCTGATCGGCGCATTCGACGACGTCGTCGCGAGGCGCAGCGAGTTCGATCCGGACTACGTGCGCTATTTCGCTGCGCGCCAGGCGGTCACCACCCGATTCGAGCACGCGCCGTGACGTTCTGGTCGGTCACCGCCTATCTGCTTCTGCCGTACGCGCTGTGGAATCTGATCTGGCGCGGCATCCGCTACCGTCCGTACCTGAACCGCTGGCCGGAGCGCTTCGGCTTCGTTCCTGCCGCGGGCTCGCAGCGGATCATCTGGGTGCATGCGGTCTCCGTCGGCGAGGTGCGCTCGGCGGCCGCGCTGATCGTCGCGCTCGATCAGCGCTACCCCGAGCACCGTATCCATGTGACGACGATGACGCCGACCGGCTCCGAGCAGGTCCGCGAGCTGTTCGGCGAGCGCGTCGATCACTCTTACGTGCCGTACGATCTTCCGGATGCCGTCCATCGCTTCCTCGACCGCATCCGCCCCGATCTCGCCGTGATCGCCGAGACCGAGTTCTGGCCGAACATCTTCGCGGCCTGCAGACGGCGCGGCATTCCGCTGTTCCTCGTGAACGTGCGCGTATCGCAGGCGTCGTTGCGCGGCTATCTGCGCGCGCCCCGCACGATCCGCGCGATGCTCGACAACGCGGATCTGATCTGCCCGCAGACGCAGGTCGACGCCGAGCGTCTGCGCGTGCTCGGCGCACCGTCCGAGCGCATCGTCGTCACCGGCAACTTGAAGTTCGACGTCGAGCTGCCGGAGAGCCTGCTTCAGGAAGGCGCGGCCGTGCGCCAGCTCTGGGGCCGCAACCGCCCGGTTTGGATCGCGGCGAGCACGCATTCGGGCGAGGAAGCGCAAGTCCTCGATGCGTTCGCGCGGCTTCGCGGCAGCGTTCCTGACCTGCTGCTCGCCCTCGTGCCGCGCCATCCCGAGCGCTTCGAGTCCGTGACCCGCCTCTGCGAGCGGCGGGGCTATAACGTCGCGCTGCGCAGCCTCGAGCACAACGAGCTCGAGCCCGACGTCGACATCGTCGTCGGCGACACGATGGGCGAGCTGCAGCGCCTCTACGCCGCGTCGGACGTCGCGTTCGTCGGCGGCAGCCTCGTCCGGCACGGCGGCCAAAACATTCTAGAGGCTTGCGCCGTCCGAGTCCCTGTAATCTTTGGCCCTCACATGTTTCACTTCGAGGAAATCGCGAGCCTCGCGCTCGAGCGGGGCGCGGCGGTGCAGGTCCGGGATTCGGCCGAGCTCGCCGCCGCCGTCCGCGCGTGGCTCGAGCAGCCCGATCAGCGGCGGGCTGCGGGCGAAGCGGCGCATAGCCTGATGGAGGACAATCGCGGTGCGCTGCAGCGCACGTTGAGCTTGATGGACGAGAAGCTTGCCGAGCTCTGGCGGGAGAAAGGCCAGCGCCCGTTCCCGGGCGCGGAGAAGCGCCTCGCCCCCGAAGTCGGCGGCGAGCGATCTGGAGCGAACTGAAGTGACGAGCCTGATGACTGTTCTGCGCGTCCTGCCGGTCCTCGCGATCGCGGCGCTCATCGGTGCGCCGGCGGTGGCGTTCGGCCCCGCCGGGCACAGGATCGCGGGCGAGCTTGCGGAGCCGTTGCTCTGCGCTCGCACGGCCGAGGAGCTTCGTAAGCTTGCGGGCGGCGAGAGCCTCGCCGAGATCGGGCTTTGGGCCGATCGCGTGCGTAACGATCCCGAGTGGCAGCACACCGCTTCGTGGCACTACATGAACATCGACGACGACACGTCGATCGAGTCGTACGAGCACCCGCGCAGCGGCGACGTGCTGTGGGCGATCCAGCATCATGCGGCGGAGCTGGCCGAGCCCGGTACCGGGAGCCGGCGCGGCGAGGCGCTGCGCTTTCTCGTGCATTTCGTCGTCGACGTGCATCAGCCGCTGCACGTCGGCCGCGCGGACGATCGCGGCGGCAACGACGTCAGTGTGCGGCTCGGCGGCGAGACGTTGAATCTGCACCGGTTCTGGGACACCGAGGTGCTGCGGGTGGACGGCCTTTCGGAGGCGCAGACCACGGCCCAGGTCGCGTCCCTCGTGCGCATCTTCGCGGGCCGCGATCACACGTCGCCGAGGGACTGGGCGGAGGAGAGCCTCGATCTGCGGCCGCTCGTCTACGGCTTCAGAGGGCGGGGCAGGGAGGTCGGACTGCTCGACGACGGGTATGTCGATGCTGCAAACATCGTCACGCGCGTGCGCCTCGCGCAGGCCGCCGTCCGGCTTGCGGCGACGTTGAACGGGCTGCTCGGCGACGCGGGGTGCAAACCCGAGCGCCGCGGGCGCTGAGCCCGCGGACGCCGCGCTGCCGGCCCCTTCAGCGCTCCGGCAGGATCTCGGTCAACCAGCGCTCGGCGTCGAGCGCGGCCATGCAGCCCGAGCCCGCGGACGTGACCGCCTGCCGGTAGATCGGGTCCGCGACGTCGCCGGCGGCGAATACCCCGTCGACGCTCGTCGCGGTCGCGAAGCCGCGCGTGCCGCTGCGGACCACGATATAGCCGCCGTCCATCTCGAGCTGGCCCTCGAAGATGCCGGTGTTCGGCGTGTGCCCGATCGCGACGAACACGCCCTGCACCGGAATCTCGCGCAGCTCGTTCGTCTGCGTGTGCCGGACCCGCATGCCCGTCACGCCCTGCTCATCGCCGAGCACCTCGTCGAGCACGTGATTCCACATCACCTCGACGTTGCCCGACTCGGCGCGCTCGAGCAGCCGCCGGCTCATGATCTTCTCGGCGCGGAACTGGTCCCGGCGGTGCACGACGGTGACCTTCGACGCGATGTTCGACAGATACAGCGCTTCCTCGACCGCCGTGTTGCCGCCGCCGATCACGGCGACCGGCTGATTGCGGAAAAAGAACCCGTCGCAGGTCGCGCACGCCGAGACGCCGCGCCCCTTGTACGCCTCCTCGCTCGGTAAACCGAGATACTTCGCCGAAGCGCCGGTCGCGATGATCAGCGCGTCGCACGAGTACGCGCCGCCGTCCGCATTCAGCTCGAACGGTCGCTTCGACAGGTCCACGGCGTTCACGGTGTCGTAGATCAGCCGGGTGCCGAAGCGCTCGGCATGCCGCTTCATCCGCTCCATCAGCTCGGGACCCTGCACGCCCTGATCGTCGCCGGGCCAGTTGTCGACGTCGGTCGTCGTCGTCATCTGTCCGCCGACCTCGACGCCGGTAATCAGCACCGGCTCGAGCGCGGCGCGCGCGGCATAGATCGCCGCCGTGTAGCCGGCCGGGCCCGAGCCGACGATGATCAATCTGTGGTGCTGTCGTGCCATCCTGGTCTCCTCGCGCTCCGATCGCGCGCCGTGTGCCGGGCCTCGAGCGGGCCGCCGCCGGCGCTCCCGCATCCGTTCGACGCGTATGGTAGTGGACGCGCGGGTGTCGCGGAACGCCGTCATGAACGCTCCGCCCGGCTCTGGCATCATCTGCGTCCCATGAGCTCAAGTCGAACGGTCCCATCGAGGAAGAGGAGGGGCGCCGCTGCCGCGTCGTGCGCGCTTCTCGCGCTTGCTGCGTTGCCGGCGGCGCACGCGCAAGACTCGTCGAGCCCCGCGTCGCGCGAGGACGAGCGTCCGCGTATCGGTCTTGCGCTGTCCGGCGGCGGCGCGCGCGGCGGCGCTCATATCGGCGTGCTGCGCGCGCTCGAGGAGCTGCGCGTGCCGATCGACTACATCGCCGGAACGAGCATCGGTGCGATCGTCGGCGGGTTCTATGCGGCCGGGCATTCGACGGACGACCTCGAGGAGCTCGTCCGCACGATCGATTGGGACACGGCGTTCCTGAACATCACGCCGCGGCAGCTGCGCTCCTTCAGGCGCAAGCGCGACGACGACTCGTTCCTCGTGCGCCAGCGCCCCGGCTTGAATCGCGGCGAGATCGAGCTGCCGCTCGGCCTCGTCCAAGGGCAGACGATCGACCTGATCATCGCGCAGTACACGCTTTCGGCCTCGACCGTAGACGACTTCGACGAGCTGCGCGTGCCGTTTCGGGCCGTTGCGGCCGACATCGCGACCGGCGAGGCCGTCGTGCTCGAGGAGGGCAGCCTCGCCCGCGCGATTCGCGCAAGCATGGCGCTGCCCGCCGCGCTGCCGCCCGTCGAGATCGACAACCAGCTGCTCGTCGACGGCGGCATCGCGATGAACTTGCCCGTCGAGATTGCGCGCGAGCTCGGCGCGGACATCGTGATCGCGGTAGACATCTCGGCCGCGCTGCGCGAGCGGGAGGAGCTGCGCAGCGTGCTCGACGTGACGTCGCAGCTCACGAACCTGCTGACGCGCGAAGGCGTCGAGCGCCAGCGAGAGCTGCTCGTCGGCGAGGACGTGCTGCTGCAGCCCGAGTTCGGGCCGGATCTCACGTCGGTCGACTTCGAGCTGATGCCAAATGCGATCGACTACGGCTACGCGATCGCGATGGAGAATCGCGAGTCGCTCGAGCGGTATTCGCTCCCGCCCGACGAGTATGCGGAGTACCGGCGCCGGCTCGACGAGCCGATGACGGACGGGCTGCCGATCATCGACTTCGTCAGGCTCGACAACAAATCGCGGATCGCCGACAGCGTGCTGCTGACCCGGATGAGGGACGTCGTGGTCGGCGAGCAGCTGTCGCTCGATACGATCGAGCGTGCCGTGGGACAGGCGTACGGCCTCGAGCTCTTTCAGAACGTGCGTTACCAGGTCGTATCGGACGGCGACGAGACCGGCCTCGAGATCGAGGTCGTGCCGAGATCATGGGGGCCGAACTATCTTCAGCTCGGCATGGCGTTCAACTCGTCAGGTGACGTCGACGCGACGTTCGGCCTCGCCGCGAGCTACCTTCGGACCGCCGTCAACGACAAGGGCGGGGAGTGGCGAGCGACGTTCGTCGTCGGCGACGAGCCGGCCTTCACGCTCGACATCTATCAGCCGTTCGGTCCGGCGGCGCTGTTCTTCGTCGAGCCGGTCGTCGATTTCAGGCGCACGCAGTTCAATCTGTTCGCCGACGATCAGCTCGTCTCGGAGGCGAAGCTTCGGGAGGCGATGGTCGAGGTGAGCTTCGGCCGTGAGCTGCTGAACTGGGGCGAGGCGCGAGCCGGGCTGCGCCGCATCGAGGGCGAGACCAAGCTTCACGTCGGCGACCCGACCCATGTGCCGGCGGCCGACTACAGCCATGGCGAGTTCTTCGCGCGCTTCTCGGTCGATACGCTCGACAACATCGCGTTCCCGCGCGAAGGCCTGTTGACCAGCGTGGAGTGGATCGGCTCGAGCCGACACCTGCTCGGCGCGGACCATGACTACGAGCAGCTTCGCTTGAGCGCGACGCACGCGCGGACGTGGGGCCGCCACACGCTGCTGTCGACGTTCCGCTATGACGCGACGATCAGCGGCGACGCGCCGCTCGACCGCTCGTTCAGGCTCGGGGGCTTCCTCGATCTTTCGGGGCTCGCGAACGATCAGCTGATCGGCAAGTACGCGTCGCGAATCGGTGCAAGCTACTACCGGCGGATCGGCGACCTCGCGCTGTTTCCGGCGTTCGCCGGGGTCACGCTCGAGCTCGGCAATACGTGGGGCGCGCGAAACGATATCTCGTTGGGGGACACGCTGTGGGGCGGATCGATCTGGGCCGGCGTCGACACGCCGGTCGGACCGATCTACGTCGGATACGGACGTGCCGAGGGGGATCGGGACGCGGCATACGTGCATTTGGGCCGCGCGTTCTAGAGTGATCGCACCGTGGGACGGGCGTGCACGGGCGCCGAGCGCGGGCGCGGCGGATGCAAATACGAATAGATGATCGATCTTTATACATGGACGACGCCGAACGGGCGTAAGGTCTCGATCATGCTCGAGGAAATCGGCCTCGAGTATCGCGCGATCCCGATCGATATCGGCCGCGGCGAGCAGTTCGACGAGGACTTCCTGAAGATCAGCCCGAACAACAAGATTCCGGCGATCGTCGACCGCGAGACCGGCCTATCGTTGATGGAAAGCGGCGCAATCCTGATTTACCTCGCGGACAAATCCGGCCGACTGCTGCCTCCCGGCGGCGCCGACCGCTACCGCGTGCTCGAGTGGCTGATGATGCAGATGGGCAGCGTCGGGCCGATGCTCGGTCAGGTGCATCATTTCCACCGCTTCAATCCCGGCAAGTCCGCGTATGCCGAGGAGCGCTACCTGACCGAGGCGGCGCGGATCTACGGCGTCCTGGAGCGGCGGCTCGCCGACGCCGAGTATCTCGCCGGGGAGTACTCGATCGCGGACATCGCGACCTGGCCGTGGATATCCCGGTTCGAATGGCACGGTATCGACTTGCGGCGCTACCCGAGCGTGAAGCGGTGGTATCTCGCGATCGCGCAGCGGGACGCGGTGCGCCGCGGCTACGACGTGCCGCACCCGACGAATCCGATCCCGATGCCCGATTGATGCGGGATTGAGCCGCCGCGGCCGTCCGCAGGCCCCCGGCACGGGCGGGCTCACGCGGCGGCGAGCGGGGTCGCCGCGAATCGGCTAAGCTTCATATGTGAGCCTTCGGCGGCGCGGACGTGCGCCCGTGGCCCGCAGCCGAGCTCGTCACGCTGAAGATTCCCCAAAGAGAGGAGAACGTGGCTAAGCAATCCAAGATCATTTTGACGTCGCAGGATTTCGACCGGCTCGAGGCGCTGCTCGGGTCGTTGCCGGCGAATGCATTTCCCGGCAAGGCGGCGTTGCAGTCGGAGCTCGAGCGGGCGGAAATCGTCGAGCCGGAGAAGGTGCCGCCCGACGTCGTGACGATGAATTCGACTGTCCGCTTCCAGATCCTCGAGACCGGCGAGGAATTCCAGCTGACGCTCGTTTATCCGAAGGACGTGCAGGGACAGTCGGACCGGATCTCGGTCCTCGCGCCGGTCGGCAGCGCGCTGCTCGGTCTTTCTGTCGGGCACGAGCTCGAATGGCCGCGGCCGGGCGGCGGCGTGACGACGGTCAAGGTCGTCGAGGTCGTCTACCAACCCGAGCGCGCCGGCGACCTTCACCGCTAGCGATATCGTCCTGATAAGTATGGTGTCCGACACCTTGTTCCGTCGCGGAAAAGGTGTCCGACACCGTCCTGTAGCCCGAGCTAGTCTGCGGCGGGCGCCTTGAATCCAGGTTGTTTCACGACGACGAGATCGCACGGCAGCCGGTCGAGCGCCTGTTCCGCGGTGCTGCCGAGGAAGATCCGCTCGAGCCCGCTGCGCGACACGGCGCCCATCACGACGAAGTCGATCTGATCCTCCTCGGCCACCTGCGCGATCGATAAGTGCGGCGCGCCTTCCTCGAAGCGCACCTTCGCGTCAACGATGCCTGACTCCGCGAGCAGCGTCTCGAACGCGCGGCGATGCTGCGCCTCGAGATCCGCGATCAGCTCGGGCGGCGGAGCGCTCGGGATCGACAACGGCGTATCGGCCGCGGCCACGTAAAGCGGCGCCGTATCGAAGGTATGCATCACGTGCAGCTCGCCGCCGGTCCGGCCGGCGAGGTCGCGCGCGAACGCGAGGATCGCGCGATCGAGGGCGGCCGGCTTGTCGTTCTCGTGCACGGGATCGACGGCCGCGAGCACGCGCGGCGCCGCGGCGATCGCGCGCGGCTTCACGAGCAGCAGCGGCGCGGGGCACGCGCGAATCAGGTTCCAGTCCGTATTCGACAGCAGCGTGCGGCGGAGCACCGGATGATCGTGCGTATCCTTCACGACCAGCCGCGGCTCGGCTTCCGCGATCTTGTCGAGGATGCCGCGGTGCAGCGGCCTGGCCCAGCGCGCGTCGACCATGACCGACAGCCCCTGCGCGGCCAACTGCGCGCGCAGACCCTCGAGCATTGCGCGGTGCGCGTCGAGGACCTGCCGCCGTGCCTGCTCCGCAGCTTCCGGGTCGAAGCGCGGCAACCGCGCAAGCGACTGATCGTAATCGCAGACGAAGAGCTCCAGCGGAGCGCCGTACGTCTTCGCGAGCCAGGCCGCGCGGTCCACCGCGGGATGGCTGTCGGCGGTCGGATCGACGACGACGAGAATACGTTGATCGGACATCTCGATGGCTCCGCCGAGGACTCGCGGCGAGCTTATCCCCAAGCCGGTGCATCAACAAGGATCTGGACAGCCGATCGCGTTTTCGGAAAATGCCTAGTCGCGTCGATTGCTGGGTCTGTAAGAATCCTGATTGACGTCCGCCCTAGACCGCACGACTCATCTCGGAGCATCACGTTCATGACGGTACGTAAGTGGCTTGCCGGCGCGGGCATCTGCGCGATGGCGGCGGGCGTTGTCGCAGGCGTGCTCCTGAACAGCGATCTCGGCCCGCTGTTGCTCGGCATACGCGCAGAGTTCTATCTGTTCGCGCTCACCTTGCTCGGCGTCGCGCTCTTTCACGACCGTACGCTCGAGGTCGCGCTGACCGGCCTCGTCGCGATCCTGTCATTGAAGCTGCTGACGGACCCGAGCTTCGAGCTCGGGCATCACGTCGTCGACGAGGCGCAGACCCTGACGAATCTGCTCGGCCTGCTGCTCGGTTTCGCGGTGCTCGCGCGGCATTTCGAGGAGTCGCAAGTCCCGGAGATCCTGCCGCGCTTCCTGCCGGACGATTGGAAGGGCGGCTTCACGTTGCTCGCGATGGTCTTCGTGCTGTCGTCCTTCCTCGACAACATCGCGGCCGCGATGATCGGCGGAACGGTCGCGCTGCACGTGTTCAAGCGTAGGCTCGATATCGGCTATCTCGCCGCGATCGTCGCGGCGAGCAACGCGGGCGGCTCGGGCTCCGTCGTCGGCGATACGACGACGACGATGATGTGGATCGAGGGCGTCGGCGCGCTCGATGTCGTGCACGCGTACGTCGGCGCCGTGCCGACCTTGCTCGTGATCGGCATCTTCGCGGCGATTCAGCAGCAGGCGTACCAGCCGATTCAGCGCGACCCGACCGGCCATCACGAGGTGCAGTGGCGCAAGCTCGCCGCCGTCGGGCTGATCCTCGCCGGCGCGATCGCAACGAACGTGCTGCTCGATTTCCCGGCGGTCGGCGTCTGGATCGCGATCATCGTGTCCGCGCTATTCGTGTCCACGGACTGGAAGGTCGTGCCGGCCGCACTGAAGGGCACGCTGTTTCTGCTGACGCTCGTGACGTGCGCGTCGCTGATGCCGGTCGATACGCTGCCTGCGGCGTCGTGGCAGACCGCGTTCGGCCTCGGCTGGGTCTCGGCGGCGTTCGACAACATCCCGCTGACGAAGCTCGCGCTCGATCAGGGCGGCTACGACTGGGGCGTGCTCGCATATACGGTCGGCTTCGGCGGCTCGATGATCTGGTTCGGGTCGTCGGCGGGCGTCGCGCTGTCGAACATCTTCCCGGAGGCGCGCTCGGTCGTCGATTGGATCCGCCGCGGCTGGTTCGTGCCGGTCGGCTACACAGTCGGCTTTTTCACGCTGCTTTGGATCTACGGCTGGAGTCCGCTCGCGATCGATTGACGTTCGAGCAGCTCGCGTAGCGCCCGCACGTGCCCCGGCTCGGTGCCGCAGCAGCCGCCGAGCACGCGGACGCCGGCGCGGAGCCAGTCCTCCGCATGCGCCGCGAGCTCGGCAGGCGTCAGCGCGGCGCGCCGATCGCGGCCCGAGCAGCCCGAGCCGTCGGCGGCGACCTCCGGGTATGCGCCGATCGCTCCGCTCCAGCGCGCCCGTACGGCCGCCAGCGCCGCCGAGACGTCGTCGACCGGCGTGTGCATCACGTTCACGACGGCGGGCGAGTAGTCGAGCAGCGCGTCGAGGACCGTGCCGAACGCGGTCTCCGGAAAGTCGTACGCGGCCAGCGCGCCGTCCGCGCGCCGGCGGGCGCTGACGCCGAGCCAGAACGGCAGCCCGACCGCCTCGACGGCCGTGCACGCGCGGCGCGCGTGCACGACGTCCTCCATCATCTCGAGCACGAGCAGATCGACGCCGAGCTCGGCGAGCAGGGTCGCGAGCTCCTCGTAAGCCGCCTGCTCGTCTTGCGGCGACGGATAGCGAGCGATGTCGAACGCCGGCGGAAAGCACGAGATCGAGCCCGCGATCGCGACGTCTCGGCCGGCGCGCTCGCGGGCACGCATCGCCGCGGCGACGCTCGCGCGGTTGATCGCGTGGAACTGCGGACCGCAGCCGGCGGCCTCGAGGACGAAGCGAGTCGTCGCGAACGTGTTCGCGGTGATCACGTCCGCGCCGGCGGCGATGTAGTCCGCGTGGATGTCGACGAGCGTGTCGAAGTGCTCGAGCGCGGCCGGACCGCTCCACGCGACGGGATCGAGCGCGACGCCTCTGCGGCGAAGCTCCGTGCCCGTGCCGCCGTCGATCAGCACGCATCTACCGAGCGCGGTTTCGATCATCGTGCGTCCGACGCCCCTTGGGCGTCGACCCTACCGCCGGCCGTCAGCACCGGCGTCGGCCTCGGCAGGGCGGCGGCGCCGGGAGCCGGCGCCCGAATGCCGCCCGCCGGGCGGGGGCTACTTCGTGCCCTTGAAATGCTGGAGCCCCGGCTTGTACGCCTTGTCGTCGAGGAACGCCTTCATCGCGTTCGCGCGGTTCTCGGCCGCGCCGAAGTTCAGGGCCTCGCCGAGCTTCGCGTAGAGGTAATCCGCCGACGCTTCCCAGTCCATGTAGCGCACGCGCTTCATCGCGAGCTTCGCGTTGCGCAGCATCGTCTGGTTCTTCTCGAGCAGGGTTTTCGCGAGCGCCCGCGTGCGCTCGCGAAGCTGGTCGCGCGGCACGGCCTCGTTGACCAGCCCGAGCTCGACCGCCTTCTTGCCGTCGAAGCTCTCGCCCGTCATCGTGTAGTAGAGCGCGTTACGAAGCCCCATCGTCTCGCTGACGGCCTTCGTGACGTTGCCCGCCGGCAGGATGCCCCAGTTGATCTCGGACAGGCCGAAGATCGCGTCCTCGGCGGCGATCGCGAGATCACACGCGACGAGCGGCGTGAACGCGCCGCCGAAGCACCAGCCGTTCACCATCGCGATCGTCGCCTTCGGGTAGTCGCGCAGGCGCCGCCACTGCCACTCCTCGGCGACGCGGCGAACGTTCAGCAGGACCGTATCCGGCGCACCGTCCGTCTCGCGGAAGTATTCCTTGAGGTCCATTCCGGCGGCGAACGACTCGCCGGCGCCCGTCAGCACGAGCACCTTGCAGCGCTCGTCGGTCGCCAGCGCTTCCACCGTCCGGCGCATCTCCTCGTTCAGCGCCGGGCTCATCGCGTTGCGCTTCTCGGGACGGTTCATCGTGACCCATGCGATCCCGTCCTCGAATTCGACGAGCACCAGATTGCCCCACGGTTCCTTCACTTCGGACATGCTGTTTCCTCCTATGAATGCTGGCGCCGGAATCCGCGGCGCGGCCGCGTGGACGCTCGACGACTTCCCGGCATCTTAATGTTGGGTCCGGCGCCAGACTGCTGTCCCCTCAGGGCTTTTGTTGTAGGCTTGAGCGGATCGGCGCCGGCGCTCAGACCGCTTATCGTAAGCGAGATTGACGCCGGATGCCTTTCTCGAGCGTATTCCGGCGCGAGATTGGGGGAGGCCGGAGCCTGGACGGCGGCTGCGTGCGCCGGCCGGCACGCTCGTTCGGCGCTAGGGCAACACCTCGACCGGCCGGTCCGTTCCGGCCCGAGACGAAGCGGGGAAGCAGCGATGTCGAAGCATCCGACGGAAGAGCAGGCGCTCACAGGTCGTCCGGAGCCGCGTTACGACGACGGCGGCATCAAGACGGTCGCGCAGCGCAAGGCGACGCGGCGGCAGTTCATCAAGGGGGTGATCGCGTCCGGGGCGGTGGTCTCGGGCGCGAGCTATCTGTT